>ERZ780218.65-NODE-65-length-105074-cov-5.621392_pt1 | contig 105074 bp, 85 predicted proteins | sample MGYA00510975_ERZ780218 | MGnify/ENA primary metagenome ERZ780218 (study PRJEB29588, sample SAMEA2152063) | human gut metagenome | biome: human gut; feature: human-associated habitat; material: faeces | place: Denmark | collected 2008/2010 ... | reverse complement strand
TATTCATAGTCTGACACCCCAATCGCGTGTACTGATAGCCGAAGCCTGCACCCTCTTTCGTTTGAACATTCAGTATTTTTCATGCTGTTTACTTCTGAAGCAATTTGTTTTTACATAATTATCTGCATATACTTATTTTATTATAACATATATCGTAAAAAATTTCAATAATAAATTGTAAAACCACGTACAAACCTATTTTTAAGCAGAAAAAATGAATAAAAGTTTTACTATGTCAGAAGCAGACGGAAAAATTGCAAAAGCGCGTCCGATCAGGCTGCGGACGCGCCGGTTTAACGGTATGCAATTATTTTTTCAGCAAAGCGTTGTTCCGTTGTTGTCGATATGGAACTCATGGACCTCCCAGCCTGAAAGTCCTGCATTTTCAAGTGAGAATTTCATCTTTCCTGCAAAATATGTATTTTCCTCATCGACTATCGCCATGATAGTAGGTCCGGCACCGCTGATAAAAGCCCCGTAAGCGCCGTGAGTGTAGGCGATATCGAAAACCTCGCGGCAGTGAGGAATAAGCTCCATTCTGTATGGCTGGTGAAGCTTGTCGTGAACGGCCGTTCTCAGGTTTTCAAATTTTCCTGTCAGCAGAGAAGCGGAGAACAGGGCGGCTCTGGAAAGATTATAAACCGCGTCCTTATGGGAAACCTCCTTTGGAAGACAGGCTCTTGCTTTTTCCGTTTTAAGCTCGAAGTCGGGAATTATCGCCGTAAATTTCAGCTTTGTAAAAACCTCCTGCTTTACCCAGTGGACCTTTCTTCCGTCAAAAACTGCGGTGACGATTCCTCCCAGCAGGGCCGGTGCGGTGTTGTCCGGATGCCCTTCTATCTGAGCGGCAAGGTCTACAAGATCGTCAGTGGTAAGTGGATTTCCGAGCATATGGTTTGCTCCGGCAAGCCCGGCTACAATGCAGGCGGACGACGATCCAAGTCCTCTTGCCATCGGAATGTTGTTGGTCTGAACAAGCTTCAGACCTTCAAGCTTTCTGCCGCATACGGCAAACAGATCTTTTGCCGATATGTAAATGAGATTTTTCTCATCGGTTGGGATATCCAGTCCGTCGGCAGAGGTAATATCTATCCTGTCGGACTCTTCCATCTCCACATAATTGTAAAAAGTAAGCGCAAGCCCCAGCGCGTCGAAGCCTGCGCCCAGATTTGCCGAGGTTGCGGGGATCTGTATTTTCATAATGGTGAAACTCCTTGATTATGCGTCGACTTGCTTTTATACAGCTCTTATGCGAGAATATTTTCAATGCCGACCATAGTTTGTAAATTACAGCAGTCTTATCTTGCTTGCTATTTCGCAGGAATGTGAAAGTATAGTCAGATTTGTGTCAATATCGGCTTCAACCATATTGGGAGTAATGAACGCAAGCTCGTTTTCAGGTCTGCCTGCACGTTCGATGTACATAAGCTTGCCGAACATTTCGGAAATAGCAGGCTTCAAGGCGTCTGCGTCCTCAGCCTTTATACGGACGTACATTGAGGTTTCCTGAGTCTTGTAATTAACAACATAGCCTTTGTCGTGACTGTCCTCCCAGCTCATTGCAAGAACTCTGTTATGATGCTTCAGACAGTCGATTATATCTCCTACTACAGCGGAGGCGGTCGGCAGCTTTCCGGCGCCCTGTCCGTAGAAAAGAACATCTCCGACTCCGTCGCCCGTTACGGAAATAGCGTTGTATACGTCGTCTACTGAGGCAAGAAGGTTGCTTTTTGAAACGAGCCTCGGGCATACAATGGCGGATACATGGCCCTCTCCCGCCGGCTTTACCGAGCCTATCAGCTTGATCGCATATCCGGCATTTTCGGCGTATTCAACATCGTCCAGCGTAATACGGGAAATTCCGGAGCAGTGAACCATTTCGGGATATATCTGCTTTCCATACGCAAGCGAGCCGAGAATGCATATCTTTCGGCAGGCGTCGTGTCCCTCAACGTCGGCAGTGGGATCTTTTTCCGCATAACCAAGCTCCTGAGCCATTTTAAGCGCGGATTCAAAATCCATCTGATCCTTTATCATTTTTGTCAGTATAAAATTAGTGGTTCCGTTTAAAATACCGGAGATCTGTTCGATCTCGTTTCCTGCAAGACATTTATTGAGAGGCCTTATAATAGGAATACCGCCGCCTACGCTGGCCTCAAACAGATAGTTGCAGTTGTGTGCTCTCGCAATTGAAAGCAGCTCTGCGCCATGTGTCGCTACAAGCTCTTTATTTGACGTAACGACGCTCTTTCCGCGTTCAAGCAGCTTCTTGGTGTATTCATAAGCGAATGTCGCGCCTCCAACAACCTCGGCAACTACTTCTATTTCTTCGTCGTTTAATATGATGTTAAAGTCCTTGACCAGCTTGTCCTCGAAGGGATCGCCTGGGAAATCTCTGAGATCACAGATATATTTTATATCGCAGTCTCTTCCTACCTTTTTTGAAATAGCATCCCTGTTCTTTTCAAAAAGCTCTACAGTTCCGGAACCCACTACTCCGTAACCAATAATACCAACCTTACTCATAAATTATACCATTCCTTTCATGCAAAAGCACAACCATGTATTCTTCTATTTATTATAGAATATACTTATTCTCCCGAAATAATCTTGACGTCTACAACTCCGTCTGTTTTTGAAAGTTCGCTGCGCAGCGCAGCCGTACTCACGGTCTCGTACTCCAGCCTTACTGAAATCGTTACTGTTGCGACCGAATCGATAGGTATATTCTGATTTATTGTCAGAATATTGGCGTTAAGTTCGTACAGTTTTGAAATGATTGAAGAAAGCACGCCTTTTTCATCTTTAAGCAGACAATATACCGATACGATTTTATTAGTAAACTGTTCCTCGTAATTAAATACGGAATCTTTGTATTTGTAGTAGGCGCTTCGTGAAATTCCTGCCACTCTGCAAGCCTCTGCCGATGTAGAAGCTATTCCGGACGCCCTGAGACGCTTGGCTTCAAGCACTTTGGATATGATCTCCGGCAGAACCTCGGAGCTTACGATTACCAGCTTTCTTTCATTGTCCGACAAAATAAGTCCACCCCCAACAAACAGGTGTATTTGCGATAAGTACAAATATATCATGTTTTTCGTTGTTTGTCAAGGAAAAAGGATAAAATTAACTGACAAATTTAATGCTTGTCCGGACACTTTGCTGTGCAATATCCACAATTTTTTTCAAAAACGATTTTCACCCAAAAATATTTGTCAATAATTTATAAAATATCTGCTGTATAAAATAAGAAAACAGTCAAAATAACCAAAAAGTCTTTGAAAAGCTAAAGTTTTGACTTTGCTTCCTTGAAAAATATGAGTAAGTGTTGTACAATAGCTATATATTCGGCTTTAGAGGGTGGAATTAATGGATATAATTGCTGAAATACTTAATACCGAGAAGCTTGCCGAGGACAGGCTGAAAGCCGCCGAGGAGGAAAAGAAACGCATTATAAACGAGACGTCTCAGGCAGAGGAAAGACTTTGGAATGAGGCGAAGGAAGAAATAAAAAGTTACAGTGAATCAAAGCAGGCTGAAACCGATGCCGCTATAGAAAATATGGTAAGCGGAATCAATATTAAATGCAGCGAAAAAATGGGCGAGCTTGACAGGCTTTATGAAAAAAAACACGCTGATTGGGAAGAACGGATTTTTGAGCGCATTATAACTTAGACAAGTGCCGTTCGTATGTGAAGCGGCGGGGAACATTTTGAATATAGCAGAGGGCTAAGGTTCTCTGCTTAATGCAGGCGGCTGAAAGCCGCCCTTGTCACGTTGAAAACGGGACAAGTCCTTTATTTGAAAATGATTTGACAATACCGCAGGATGCGTATGAAGCCGCAGTACCAGCTTTTTATACATCGGCTGTTACGCGGTATCCCCTTAATGTGTAAGGAGGGCTTTTAGGTTGCTGGAGAACTATTCAACAAATGCTACAGTTACTAAAATAAGAGCGATTCACGGCACGATGCTCAAGCGTGGGAATTATCATGAAATGGTCAGTATGAGGAGCGTGCCCGAAATTGCCGGATATCTCCGTAAATCCCCGAGGTTCAGAGAGGTTTTGAGGGATGTGGATCCCAATACGGTACACAGAGGATTTCTTGAAAGTTTGCTGAATAAGGCTAATTTTGATACCTATGTAAGACTTTGCAGTTTTCAGGGGCTTGACAAGGTGCCGTTTTTTAATTTTATTATTCAGAAAAGAGAGTGCGAGCAGCTGCTTAATCTTGTAAACGCAGTGAATTCGGGGCTTGACCGCAAGTTTATAGAGGAGCTTCCGGGCTATGTGATACGGCATTCGGAACTTGATCTGCTCTCGCTGTCAGGGGCTTCTGATTTTGATGATATTCTTTATAAACTGAAAGGAACGCCTTATTATAAGGTGATGTGTTCGGTAAGACGTTCGGAGGACGGAAGGGCGGATTATACTGACTGTGAGCTTAAACTGCGTACTTTTTATTATAAACGTCTGATCGGATATCTTGAAAAGGACTTCTGCGCTTCGGATGAAAGAGAGCTCAAAAAGCTGATTTTCAGCGAGGTGGATACGATCAATATTATCAACGCTTACAGACTGAAAGCCTTTTTCGGCTATACCCCCGAACAGATAAAGGCAGGTCAGCTGCCGTTTACCAAAACGGGAAAAGGCCGTATGAACCGGCTTTATGAAAGCGATACTCCGGAAGAGATGATTTCGCGGCTGGAGAAAACGGTCTATGGCAGGGGCTTTCAGGGCGAGTATGAGCATATTGAAACAAAAGTCAATTCATATACCTATCAGCTTATGAAGCATACGGTGTCTGTATCAACTTCGGCTCCGGTAGTGATTTACGCTTTTATGAAACTGTGCGATATTGAGGTAAATAATATTGTGCATATAATCGAGGGAGTAAGATACGACGTTGATCCGGCAATGCTGGAAGGAAAGTTGATTATATGCTGATTTTCTGAGGAAGCGCTTCTGCGTATTCCCGGGAGAGGAGAAAAGAAATGGCTATAGAAGAAATGGAGCTTGTTACTATTGTCGGGCTTATGAGCGAGCTTGATTCGGTTCTGCTCAAATGCTGTGAAAGCGGCTGCTTTCATATGGAGCCTGCCTTTGTGTCCGCGTCCGAAAGCCACGGGCTTAAGCTTCTTAACGATAAGAATCCTTACGATGTTCCTTTGAAAGGGCTGGCTTCGATAGCGACTTCGCTGGGAATAAAGCTTAAGGAAACCGATTTTTCAGAGTGTTCTCTTGAAAGCGGAGAGGATTTCAGCTCGTTCTGCGACCGTCTTGAAAAGCCGTTGGCTGAGCTGTCGGAAAAGAAGCAGAAGGCTTTGCAGATAATTTCCGAGAGAAAGGGAGCCGTTATCCAGCTTAATCATCTGAAAGGTCTGAACGAGGAGTTTGACAGAATATTCAGCTGCCGGCACGTTGCGGTAAGAGTGGGAAAACTGCCTCTTGAAAGCCGGGAAAAGCTGGAGTTTTACGATCAGGAATTTTTCTTTGTTCCGTTTGATACTGACAGAAGCTTCTGCTGGGGAATGTATTTCTGCCCCTGTGAGATCAAGGATATTGTTGACGATCTTTTTAAATCTATGTATTTTGAAAGGATTGTTATTCCGGATTTTGTAACGGGAAATACCGCTGAGGCGTTTGAACGTATTAACGCTGAGATCGATGAGAACACCCAAAAAGTCAGAGCGTATGACGACAGTCTTTCCGGTTTCGCAAAAGAACATGAGGAAGAGATACAGCAGGCGTTCACTAAGCTGAAATTCAAGCATGACACGTTTGATCTGAGGAAAAATGTAGGAGCGCTGAAGGATAAGATATATATAAAGGGCTTTATTCCGAAAAAAAATCACAAGAGTTTTGAAAAGCTGTTTGAAGACAGCAGGACTGTTTCGGTAGTATTTATGCCGCCTGAAGCCGACGCCTCCTGCACACCTCCGACGGTGCTTAAGAATTCTTGGTTTGCAAAGCCTTTCGGTATGCTTGTGGAAATGTACGGGCTTCCGGACTACGGCGGGTTTAATCCGACAGGCTTCGTGGCGATAACCTATTCGCTTCTGTTCGGAATAATGTTCGGCGACCTCGGTCAGGGCTTTCTGGTGTTTCTGCTTGGCTTGTTTATCGGGCGGAAAATGTCTCCTCAGATGGGAGGTATAATGTCGAGAGTGGGAATTTCAAGCATGATTTTCGGAACGCTCTACGGCTCGGTATTCGGCTTTGAAGAGCTGCTTGATCCGATGTATGAAAGTCTGGGAATAGATTTTCTTCCGCTGAAAATATTCAAGCAGACCAACTTTATACTGCTTACTGCGGTTGCCATAGGAATAGCGTTGATAGTTATTTCTATAATTATAAACATTTACGTGGGGTTCAAGCAAAAGGATTATGAACGGGCAGTATTCGGCTGTAACGGAATAGCGGGACTTGTGTTCTATACCTCTGTCGTTGTCGGAGTTGTCGGAACTATGCTGATGGATATTCACATTATGTCCAAGCCTTTTGTAGTTTTTCTTATAGTTATACCTGCGCTGTGCATCTTCTGCCGGGTGCCGTTTGCGGCGGCAATGAAATACAGGGAATTCAGGTTGTCCGAAGACGGAGAAAAAATGACGATAGGAAATTTTATTGTTGAGAACTTTTTTGAAATGTTTGAATATGTCCTGAGCTACGTTTCCAATACCATGTCGTTCCTGAGGGTAGGAGGCTTCGTGCTTTCCCATGCCGGAATGATGCTTGTTGTAATGACGCTTATGGACGGGGCTGCATTGGCGGCTCAGCCGCTGGTAGCGGTTTTGGGAAATGCTTTCGTTATGGTTATGGAGGGAATGATAGTAGCTATTCAGATAATCAGGCTTGAATTTTACGAGATATTCTCGCGGTTCTATGACGGAAACGGAAAACCATTTGACCCGGTTGGAGTAAGATTCTCCTCGCAGGTCGATTGATATATGATTACATTTTTTGGAGGAATTTGTTATGCTTAAATTATTTCTTTTACCACTTGCAGCAGTTGCTCTTCTGTGCGTGCCGTTTATCTTCATGGCGAAGAGAATAAAAAGCGGTAAGTCGCCTAGGGGTGCGTTTATCGGAAATCTATGCACCTTTGCGGGAGTTATGGGGCTTGGCATCATACTTCCGCTGGGAGGCTTTGTTTCAGCCGCGGCGGACGAGGGCAGCGTTATTGCAGCTCTTTCTACGGGCGCAGGACTCGGCTATCTTGCTGCGGCGCTTGCAGTAGGACTTTCCTGTATAGGCGCGGGCATTGCCGTTGCCGCAGGTGCTCCGGCAGCTATCGGCGCTGTTTCGGAGGACCCTAAGGCGTTCGTTAAGGCTCTTATATTCGTGGTTCTCGGCGAAGGTATTGCGCTTTACGGACTGCTTATCGCTATCCTGATAATTTCAAATATGGGAACTCTGCTTGGCATTTGAATCAATCTGAAACGGAGGCGCGTCCATGTGCGCTGCGCATGGGATTTATTATGAAGTTTTATCTTATAAGCGACAATATTGATACCCAGATCGGAATGCGTCTTGCAGGTGTCGAGGGCGTTGTGGCTCATACTTCTCAGGAGGTTTCAGAGGCTCTTGACAAAGCTATGGAGGCGGAGGATATCGGAGTTATACTGATGACCGAACTTGCGGTAAAGCAATGCCGCGAGAAGGTTTATGGTTATAAGCTCAGCAGAAAGATCCCGCTTATAGTCGAGATACCAGACAGACACGCAACCTCCAGAATTTCCGATACTATTTCAAGATATCTGAGAGAAGCTGTCGGAATCAAGCTGTAAACTTTATTAAACGGGCAAAATAATACGCCGGATCGGACGCTTGTAAAAAATCGGAACACGGCGGCAGACCGATCGTTGAATCTAAGGATTGAAATGAGTTGATAAACAATGACAAACGAGGCACAGAAGCTGCGCCGTTTTAAGGACGCGGTTTATACCGAAGCCGAGGGAAAGGTAAATAAGCTTATTTCCGAAGCGTGGAAAGAGAAGGACGCAAAGCTTAAAGAAACGCAGAACAGCGTACGCAGCCGTATTTCTGACGAAAAGCTGCGGATCGACAAGGAACAGCGTCAGCGGCTTACCAGAGAGGTTTCTGCAGCAAGGCTTGAATCTCAGCGCAGGATCCTGCTTCACCGAGGAGAGCTTTCAGACAAGGTTTTTAGAAACGTGAAAAAACGTCTTGAGGATTTCAGAAACAGCGGCGGTTACGGAGCGTGGCTGGAAAGAGCCGTCAAGGCTGCAAAGGAGCGATATCCGGAACAATCCGGCGTAGTAATCCTTGCTCCTGCCGATGAAAAATATGCCGCTGCACTGAAGCGCATTTCAGGCTTTGAATACGAGCTTGAGCCGTCCGTTTTGTTGGGCGGGGTAAGCATACGGTTTGAAAATATAAACGTTGTTATCGACTGCACCTTTGATTCCGCCCTTGAGGAGGAATCGGAAAGCTTCTGCCGTACTGCCGGTCTGGCGGTAGGGCAGGAATAACTGGGAGAATTTCGGTATGGATAAAATTTATTCTGTAAACGGTCCTGTTGTAAAGGTCAAAAATACAAAATCCTTTTCTATGCTTGAAATGGTCTATGTGGGAAACAAGCGGCTAATTTCTGAGGTCATCGGAGTCGCTGAGGACTTTACCACCATTCAGGTATATGAAGGCACCACCGGACTTATGCCGGGCGAACCTGTGGTAGGTTCGGGAGCACCGATGTCAGCGGTTCTGGGTCCGGGAATAATAAGCAATATATTCGACGGGATCGAAAGGCCTCTGCGGAGGCTTGAACAGCTGACCGGAGCGTTTATCGATGACGGTGCAGAGGTTTCTTCACTGGATACGGAGAAAAAATATTCCTGCGTTATCAAAGTAAGCGCAGGCGACAGGCTGGAGCCGGGACAGGTTTACTGCTCCTGTCAGGAAACGCCTGTTATAGAACACAGATGTATGCTTTCGCCTCTGTCTAAAGGCGGCGAGGTGATATGGACAGCGGGCGACGGCGAGTATACTATCAACGACACAGTAGTAAAAATAAAAAATATCTACGGCGAAACCGAGGAGCTTACGCTGTGCCAGAAATGGCCTATAAGAACTCCGCGCCCCTGCGCCGAAAGACTGCCGATAGACCGGCCTCTTATTACCGGCCAGAGGATAGTGGATACGATTCTTCCTATAGCCAAGGGCGGTACGGCCGCGATACCGGGAGGCTTCGGAACGGGAAAGACCATGACCCAGCATCAGCTTGCGAAGTGGTGCGACGCAGATATAATCGTATATATCGGCTGCGGAGAAAGAGGCAACGAGATGACTCAGGTACTTGAGGAATTTTCGGAGCTTATCGATCCGAGGACCAACCGCCCCCTTACGGACAGGACTGTTCTTATCGCAAACACCTCCAATATGCCTGTGGCGGCAAGAGAGGCGTCTATATATACGGGAATAACTCTTGCGGAATATTACAGGGATATGGGTTATCATATAGCTATAATGGCGGATTCAACCTCAAGATGGGCGGAGGCTCTCCGCGAAATTTCGGGACGTCTTGAGGAAATGCCTGCCGAAGAGGGCTTTCCCGCATATCTTCCGTCAAGAATATCCGAATTTTACGAAAGAGCCGGTTATGTAAAGTCGCTTGGCGGCGGAGAAGGCTCAGTTACCATTATCGGAGCGGTTTCACCGCAGGGTTCGGATTTTTCGGAGCCGGTCACGCAGAATACAAAAAGATTTGTCCGCTGCTTCTGGGCGCTGGACAAATCCCTCGCCTATGCAAGGCACTATCCGGCAATAAACTGGAATACCAGCTATTCCGAATATGTGGAGGATCTTCAGGGTTACTATAACGGAAGCGTTGCTCCGGATTTTATGGCAGTAAGACAGGAGATTTCAAATATTCTGGTGGAAGAAAACACTCTTATGGAGATCGTTAAGCTTATGGGCACCGACGTTCTTCCGGACGACCAGAAGCTGCTTATCGAGTCTGCAAGGATCGTAAGGGTCGGCTTTTTACAGCAGAACGCTTATCATAAGGACGATACCTATGTTCCTCTTGAAAAGCAGTATCTTATGATGAAAGCTATACTTAAGTTTTACGGGCTTGCAAAAAAAGCGCTTGCAAGCGGCGTGAATGTAGATAAGATAATTCAGTGCGGCTGGGTTGAGAAGCTTATAAAGATCAAATATGATATTCCGAATGACAAATTAGAGTTGTTTGACGTCTGCGGGCGCGAAATGGAAAAAGATTTTGCACAGCTTACGGAGGTGCGGTAATTGAATTTAAAGTATGTAGGACTCAGTGAGATCAACGGACCTCTGGTGGTGCTCGATAAGGTCAGCGGGATAAGCTATGACGAAATGGCTGAAATACGGCTTGACGACGGTACAAAAAGACTTGCAAGAGTAGTCGAGGTATCTGAGGATAAAGCCGTTTTGCAGGTATTTGAGGGAACAAAGGGACTGTCGCTGAAAAACACTGCTACAAAGTTTGAGGGCAGACCCATGGAACTTGCGCTTTCCACAGAAATGCTGGGAAGGATTTTCAGCGGAGCAGGCAAGCCTATAGACGGACTGGGGGATATTTATCCCGAAAAGTATGCCGATATAAACGGCAGACCTCTGAATCCCGTTTCAAGAAACTATCCGAGAAATTATATAAATACCGGAATTTCTTCAATAGATGCTCTTATGACCCTTATAAGAGGTCAGAAGCTGCCTATTTTTTCAGGTTCGGGACTTTCCCATAACAAGCTGGCGGTTCAGATCGTAAGGCAGGCGAAGATCGCTGATGAAAACGGTCAGGATTTTGCCATAGTTTTCGGAGCTATGGGAGTTAAAAACGATGTGGCGGATTATTTCAGACGGTGTTTTGAGGAAACCGGCTCGCTTCAAAGAGTCGCTATGTTTATAAATATGTCCAACGACCCGATTATCGAGCGTATTCTTACGCCGAGATGTGCCCTTACGTGCGCCGAATATCTTGCCTTTGAGCATAATATGCATATTCTGGTTATTCTGACCGATATGACGTCGTACGCCGAGGCGCTGAGAGAGTTTTCCTCCTCAAAGGGTGAGATCCCCGGAAGAAAGGGCTATCCGGGCTATCTTTATTCCGATCTTGCTTCCATTTATGAAAGGGCGGGAATAGTAAAGGGCTCAAGCGGCTCGGTTACGCAGATACCTATCCTTACTATGCCTAACGACGATATTACGCACCCTGTTCCCGATCTAACCGGATATATTACCGAAGGGCAGATAGTTATGGACAGAAACCTTGACCAGACGGGAGTGTATCCTGCGATTTCTGTTCTGCCGAGCCTTTCAAGACTTATGAAGGACGGAATAGGAGAGGGGTATACCAGGGAGGATCATCAGATGGTGGCCAATCAGCTGTTTGCGGCATACGCCAAGGTTTCCGATGCAAGAGCGCTTGCTTCCGTTATCGGCGAGGAGGAGCTTTCAGAAACCGATAAAGCGTATATCAGATTCGGCGTACTGTTTGAGGAGCATTTTATCAATCAGGGCTTTGACGTAAACAGAACGATCGAAGAAACTCTGGATTTAGGCTGGACGCTGCTTTCCACGCTGCCAAGGTCTGAGCTTGACCGCGTTGATGAGGAGCATCTTGAAAAGTACTACAGTTCTGAAAAAGCGGCGTCTCTTAACGTCAAATAAAACAGATATGCTGAATATTGATTACGGCATGAGGTTTAAATCCGGGAAGATCCTGTATGACGTTATGAAATTCGCAGGAAGATAGCTAAAGTTAAGCAAAACGGCTTGATTACTGCTGTGCTGGGAATTATGTCGTTTGTTGACTGATTTCATTTAAACGCAGTGAAAAGCGACTGTCAGAAGAGGTGAGATAAATTGGCTGAACAGCAGGTGTTTCCTACCAAAGGGAATCTGATAGCATCAAAAAAAGCGCTGCAGCTGGCCGCTCTGGGATATGAGCTGCTTGACAGAAAGCGAAATATACTGATAAGAGAGCTTATGGGTCTTGTAGATAAGGCGGGAGAGCTGAGAGCTTCTATAGAGGAAACCTATGTAGAGGCGTACGCGGCGCTGCAGCTTGCCAATATCTCATTGGGTCTCGTTACTCCGTATGCGGAATGTGTTCCGGTTGAAAAGGGGCTGGAAATTACTTCGAGAAGCGTTATGGGCGTAGAACTGCCGCAGATAAAACTTGAAGAGAAGCCTCTCAAGGTGACCTACGGCTTTTCGCAGACAACGTCCCAGCTTGACAAAGCTTTTATCGCTTTTGACAAGGTAAAAAAGAAAACAGTGCTTCTTGCCGAGGTGGAAAACAGTATTTACCGTCTTTCGGCGGCTATAAAAAAGACTCAGCGCAGAGCAAACGCTTTGCAGAATATAATAATACCCAGAAATCAGGCGATAGTGAAATTCATTTCCGATTCGCTGGACGAGAAGGAACGTGAGGAGTTTTCACGCTTAAAGGTAATCAAGGCTTCCAAGCTGAAAAAGACCCGAGAAGCCGCAAAACGGAGGTCGGATATATGAAAATCATGAAAAAGCTTTTTAAAAATTATCTGCTGCTGTCTGTGGTATGTATAGTTCTGGGTGCGGCGCTTATTGCCGATCCGGGATTCTTTACGAAAGCTATCAGCTATACGATAGGCGGAATAGCGATCGCGGTAGGTGTTATAAGCTTTATTCAGTTCTTTGCAAAGGGAGAGGAAAAGGATGATTACGCCTCGCTTGTATTCAGAGGGATCGTTCTGGCGGCGATAGGCTTGTTTCTTATAATAAAGCCGGATTTTATTTTCAAGGTGATAGCTTTCGGCTGCGGATTTTATATGCTTTTCAGCGGAATAGTCAGCATTTCCAATGCATTTGATATAAAGCGCGCAGGTCAGGACTGGATTTTCCCTATGGTGCTGGCGTCTGTTACCGCAGTGCTGGGCTTCGTGATCCTGATAAATCCGCTGGCTCCGTTAAACGCTGCAATAACGATTCTGGGAATAGCGCTTATCGTGTCGGGAATAGCCAATTTTATAAGCTGTGTTTCCGTCAAGCGCAAGGTTAAAGATTTTGAAAAACAGCTTAGAAAGACAGATAAGAATGACAGCGATTATATTGATATATAACACAATGTGTTTTTGTATGGTTATTTTCAACTAAAATGTTTTTTGGCTTTTTTTCATAATTGTCTGTTATGCTGAAAGTGAAAAAATTTTTCTTAAGCTATTGACAAATTGAAAAATAGGGTATATACTATGTAATGTAAACAGCAAAGGCGCTGTGGACGGTATAAAGTCCACAGTGCCTTTTTTTGCGGCTTGTATCAGCTGTACGGCGGATCGGTTTCTTTCAGGGGGCGGTCGGTCGGAGACTATAATTTATAGGAGGATAAAATCATGAATGTACCGGAAATTTTTGGCAGCGACGTTTTTAACGAAGCGCTGATGAAAGAAAGACTTCCTAAGGAAACCTTTAAGGCTTTGAAAAAGACTATTGCCAACGGAGATCCGCTTGATATTGATGTTGCTAACGTAGTTGCCAACGCTATGAAGGATTGGGCGGTTGAAAAGGGATGTACTCACTATACCCACTGGTTCCAGCCTATGACAGGTCTTACGGCGGAAAAGCTTGACAGCTTTATTTCCCCCACAGAAGACGGTCATGTAATTATGGAGTTCTCCGGCAAGGAGCTTATTAAAGGCGAGCCGGATGCGTCGTCATTCCCATCGGGAGGATTAAGAGCTACTTTTGAAGCCAGAGGCTATACTGCGTGGGATCCGACTTCGTACGCTTTTATTAAAGAGAAAACGTTGTGTATTCCTACCGCTTTCTGCTCATACAACGGAGAGGCCCTTGATAAAAAGACTCCGCTGCTGCGTTCAATGGAGGCTATTAACAAATCGGCTCTGAGGATTCTCAAACTGTTCGGCTCGGATGCTACAAGAGTTATGGCTAACGTAGGTCCCGAGCAGGAGTATTTTCTTGTTGACAGAGAAATGTATGCTAAGAGAAAGGACCTTATTTACGCCGGAAGAACCCTTTACGGCGCACCTGCTCCCAAGGGTCAGGAGATGGAGGATCACTACTTCGGAACTATTAAGACCAGAGTAGCGGCATATATGAAAGATGTTGACGAGCAGCTCTGGAGGCTTGGAATTTATGCTAAGACAAAGCATAACGAGGTTGCTCCCGCACAGCATGAACTTGCACCTATTTACGGAACGACAAATATTGCTACCGACCATAACCAGCTCACAATGGAGATCATGAAGAGAACTGCCAGAAAGCACGGCTTTAAGTGTCTGCTTCATGAAAAGCCTTTTGCAGGAATCAACGGCTCCGGTAAGCATAACAACTGGTCTATTTCCACAAACACCGGCGTTAACCTTCTGGATCCCGGAAAGACGCCGTCTGAGAACGCTCAGTTCCTGCTGTTCCTTACTGCGGTTATAAAGGCGGTAAATGATTATCAGGATATTCTCAGAGCTTCGGTAGCTTCCGCAGGCAACGACCACAGATTGGGTGCTAATGAGGCGCCTCCGGCAATCATTTCGATATTCCTCGGCGACGAGCTTACAGGGGTTCTTGACTCCATCGTGAACGGCGTAAAGTACGAGGGTCAGAGAGTTGAAATGGAGATCGGTGTGGACGTACTTCCTCACTTCCCGAGAGATACTACCGACAGAAACAGAACTTCGCCGTTTGCTTTCACGGGAAACAAGTTTGAGTTCAGAATGCCCGGCTCTAAGCTTTCGGTAGCAGGTCCGAATACAGTTCTTAATACGATCGTTGCAAAGGTTCTTGACGATTTTGCGGACGTGCTTGAAAAGGCGGACAACTTCCAGGATGCTCTTGACGATCTTATCAAGAAGACCATCAAAGAGAATCAGAATATTATCTTCAACGGCAACGGATATTCCGAGGATTGGCCTGCTGAGGCTGAAAAGAGAGGATTGCTTAATCTGAAATCCACTCCCGAGGCGGTTCCGACATACATCGCTCCAAAGAACATTGAATTGTTCTCCAAGTACGGCGTATACACCGAGACGGAGCTTCATTCGAGAGTAGAGATTCTTCTTGATGAATACTGCAAGACCCTTAATATCGAAGCGCTTACAATGATCGATATGGCAAAGAAGGATATTCTGCCGGCTGTAGCAACGTATATCAAGGAGCTTGGAAAAACTGCCGAGCTTGCAAAGAGCTGCGGCGCTGATGACAGCTTCGAGACTGATATGGTCAAGAGATTGTCAACCCTTGCCGCTCAGACCTACAAGAAATTGGGCGCGCTTGAGGATGCTGTGGTTAAGTGCCATGAGATCGAGGATGTTCAGGAGCTTGCAACATATTATCATGACGTTGTGTTTGCGGCAATGGGCGAGCTGAGAGCGTCTGCCGATGAAATTGAAACGCTGGTAGGAGAAAAATACTGGCCATATCCTACATATGGACAGCTGCTGTTCTACGTTAAATAATACTGACAGTTTTAATATTACATTTATACATATATCCGCTAAGAGTTTTCTACATATTTGTTTTTGATCTTCTAATAATCTGCCAATATATCTGAATATACAATGAGGTGTATAAGCTTCCGGGGCAAATTGCTCCCGGAGGTCTTATGCACCTTTATTGTTTTTTGTGAGGAGTGAATTAAATATGATCGATACATCGCTGAAGATAATGGCTGATACCGAATTCAGCGCCGTCAATACCATATGGGTATTGGTAGGAGCGGCGCTAGTATTCTTTATGCAGGCCGGATTTGCCATGGTGGAAACAGGTTTTACCAGAGCTAAGAATGCCGGTAATATAATTATGAAAAACCTTATGGATTTCTGTATCGGAACTCCTATTTTCTGGCTTTTTGGTTTCGGCATTATGTTCGGAAGCGATGGCAGCTTTATAGGAGCATATAAAGGAATTGCCGACGAAACCTATGCTTCCGTGGCTCCTGACGGAGTGCCGTTCTATGCGTTTCTGATTTTCCAGACTGTGTTCTGTGCGACAGCAGCAACGATAGTTTCGGGAGCTATGGCAGAAAGAACGAAATTTTCCGCTTATTGTATTTATTCGGCTGTTATCAGTTTGCTGATATATCCTATTGAGGCGCACTGGATCTGGGGCGGTGGCTGGCTCTCGAAGATGGGCTTCCATGATTTCGCCGGCTCTACCGCAGTACATATGACCGGAGGAGTTGCGGCGTTTGTAGGCGCGGCTATTCTTGGACCTCGTATCGGAAAGTACGACAAAAACGGAAAGGCAAGAGCGATTCCCGGACATTCACTTACGCTCGGCGCCCTGGGCTGCTTTATCCTTTGGTTCTGCTGGTTCGGATTCAACGGAGCTTCGACTGTTTCCATGGAGGGAGAGTCAATATCTCTGGCAGGAAAGGTATTCACTACAACAAATCTTGCCGCCGCAGTTGCGACAGTAGTATGTATGCTGTTTACCTGGATCAAATACAAGAAGCCCGATGTTTCAATGACGCTTAACGCTTCGCTTGCGGGACTTGTGGCTATTACAGCAGGCTGCGACACGGTTTCTCCGACATCGGCAGCGATTATCGGAGCCGTAGCCGGTATCCTTATAGTAGTTGGAATTGAGTTTATAGATCAGGTGCTTAAAGTTGACGATCCTGTCGGCGCCTGCGGAGTCCACCTTGTCAACGGTTTGTGGGGAACGATTGCCGTAGGACTGTTTTCGGACGGAACCTGCGGTGAGAAAGGTCTTTTCACCGGCGGCGGAGCGCATCTTCTTGGAATTCAGGCGCTTGGAGTAGTAGCCGTACTTGCCTGGGTAGCCGTAACTATGATCGTTGTGTTCCAGATCATCAAGCATACGATCGGACTCAGAGCTTCAGAGCAGGAGGAGATCATCGGTCTGGACGCTACGGAGCACGGTCTTGTATCTTCCTATGCGGACTTTGCACCGTCAATGGATCAGGCGGCGCTCAGCTATACCAAGGACGATGCTAAGGGAGTCGTAAAGGTCGGATCAGATGTCCCTAAGGTACCCGTAGAGCAAGCGGTTCCCGTTGAAAATTATTCGACGCCGAATCCCGACGGCACTCAGAAGATCAGTAAGATTGTCGTTGTTTTCAAGCAGACAAAGCTTGCCGAATTCATAGCGGCTATGGAAGCTGTCGATGTTACCGGTATTACCGTTACAAATGTTCTTGGCTGCGGAATGCAGAAAGGTCAGTCCGAGTATTACAGAGGCGCTGTTATGGAAACTAACCTGCTGCCAAAAGTAAAGGCTGAGATCGTAGTATGCAAGGTTCCTGTCAGAACTGTTATAAACGCTGCTAAGTCTGCCCTGTATACAGGACATATAGGCGACGGAAAGATTTTTATATACGATATCGAAAATGTAATAAAGATCCGTACAGGTGAGGAAGGATACGACGCCTTGCAGGACGAATGATCTTACGTCAGCTAATTAATCAGCTTATGAGATGACGCAGATTTCCACTTAAATTTGCCCCCATCCCACTTATAAATTATAGCTTGAAGCCCGCGGCTGTGGAGCAATCCCGGCAGCGGGCTTTAGGCGTTAAATAAAATGCTGTATTATGCGGCATAGAAGCAGGTCAGCCGTTAAAACTGCGAAATCCTTTTCGTAAAGGGAAAGATCAATCCTCCGCATACCTTCCGGCTCTGCTGTCAATAATTAATTTGCCGGATCAAAAGGGGTGAGAGTGTTTGTGAAAAACTTGACAAAGCCCTGTATATAGGGTATAATTATATTATATATTATTGAGAAGGGAATGTTTTGAATGGGTTTGACACTTACAGAAAAAATCTTGAAAAATCATCTTGTTGACGGCGAATTTGTTAAGGGACAGGAAATCGGAATCAAAATCGACCAGACGTTGACTCAGGACGCTACCGGAACAATGGCGTATTTGGAATTTGAGGCTATGGGTGTTCCGAGAGTAAAGACTGAACGTTCTGTTGCTTATATCGACCACAATACTCTTCAGTCGGGCTTTGAAAATGCCGACGATCACCGTTTTATCGGATCGGTAGCAAAAAAGCACGGCATTTATTTCTCCAGACCCGGAAACGGAATCTGCCATCAGGTTCAGCTTGAAAGATTCGGCATTCCCGGAAAGACTCTTATCGGCTCCGACAGCCACACTCCTACCGGCGGCGGAATCGGAATGATAGCTATCGGCGCAGGCGGTCTTGACGTTGCGGTAGCAATGGGCGGCGGAGCATATTATATTACTTATCCTAAAATAGTAAAGGTCAATCTTACCGGAAAGCTTTCGCCGTGGGTTGCGGCAAAGGACGTTATCCTTGAGGTGCTGAAAAGAATGTCTGTAAAGGGCGGCGTAGGAAAGGTGATCGAGTATACCGGCGAGGGAGTAAAGACCCTTTCCGTTCCTGAGAGAGCTACAATTACAAACATGGGCGCAGAGCTTGGCGCAACGACTTCAATCTTTCCGTCTGACGAGATCACTCTCGAGTTCCTGAAAGCTCAGGGCAGAGAGGATGTATGGAGTGAGCAGAAGGCGGATGATGATGCAGTTTATGACGAGGTGCTGGACATTGACCTGTCCGCTATCGTTCCTATGGCAGCCTGTCCTCATTCTCCTGATAATGTAAAGACCTGCGATGAGATAGGAAAGCTGAAGATAGATCAGGTTTGTATCGGTTCGTGCACTAATTCCTCGTTTATGGATATGATGAAGGTTGCGTATATTTTAAAGGGAAAGACCGTTCATCCGGATGTATCACTTTCTATCGCTCCCGGTTCAAAGCAGGTGCTTAATATGCTTGCTCAGAACGGCGCGCTTGCCGATATGATAGACGCAGGAGCAAGAATACTTGAGTCTGCCTGCGGACCCTGTATCGGAATGGGACAATCTCCTAATTCAAACGGTGTATCTCTCAGAACATTCAACAGAAACTTTGAGGGACGTTCCGGAACCAAGGACGGACAGATTTATCTGGTATCGCCCGAGCTTGCAGCCGCTTCGGCTCTGACAGGATATCTTACAGACCCCAGAACCCTGGGAGATATGCCTGAGTTCAAGCTTCCCGAACATTTTGTGATAAACGACAATATGATAGAGGCACCCGCACCCGTTGAGGAAATGGACAAGGTAGAGATATTAAGAGGCCCGAATATCAAGCCGTTCCCAGAAACTTCACCCCTTGACGAGTCTATAGAGTGCAAGGTTTCTCTCAAGGTGGGAGATAACATTACTACCGACCATATCATGCCGGCAGGAGCGAAGATACTTCCTCTGCGTTCAAATATCCCGGCCATTTCCCAGCACTGCTTCACCGTATGCGACGAGGAATTTCCGAGAAGAGCCAAGAATATGGGCAAGTCCATTATTGTAGGCGGTTCAAACTACGGTCAGGGATCTTCAAGAGAGCATGCCGCTCTTGCTCCGCTTTATCTGGGCATCAAGGCGGTTCTGGTAAAATCCTTTGCAAGAATCCACAGAGCCAATCTGATAAACGCAGGTATTCTTCCTCTCACATTCGTAAACGAGGAGGATTACGAGAAGATAGGTCAGGGCGACGAGATCGTTCTTGCGGACGTAAGAACGGCTGTCGAGGAGGACAAGACTCAGCTTACGCTTGTAAACAAGACAACAGGAGCGGAAATTCCCGTACTTTGCGAGCTTACGGGAAGAACAAAGGATATAGTTCTTGCAGGCGGTCTGCTGGATTATACAAGAGAATCTCTCAGCAAATAATCAAAATGGTAAAACAACATGAGTCCGGTTACATTAATAGGTCTGATTTTTGTTCTGCTGTTTTTAAAGATGTTTAACAGCTTTAAAAAATCAATTAATAGTGAAAGATACGAGCTTTTTCACAATATGCCAATTAAAGACCAGATTAAAGGACTTGCAGTGGTTTTTATGTTACTTTTCATTTCGGCTGTAATTATATTTTTGCTTATATACAACTTTACTATTTGATTCGGAGGTACAAATTATGTCTAAAATTCAGATGAAAACACCCCTTGTTGAGATGGACGGAGATGAGATGACCAGAATCATCTGGCAGGAGATCAAGGACATCCTTATCACGCCATATGTTGACCTTAAAACAGAATATTACGATCTGGGTCTTGTTCACAGAAACGAGACTAACGATCAGGTAACTATTGACTCGGCCAACGCCACAAAGAAATACGGCGTTGCGGTAAAATGTGCTACTATTACGCCAAATGCGGCAAGAATGCCCGAATATAACCTGAAAGAAATGTGGAAATCCCCTAACGGCACTATCAGAGCGATGCTGGACGGTACGGTTTTCAGAACTCCTATACTTGTAAAGGGAATCACTCCTTACATTCCTACATGGACCAAGCCTATCACCATTGCCCGTCACGCTTACGGTGACGTTTACAAGAATGTCGAGATGAAGTGTCCGGAGGGATCAAAGGCAGAGCTGGTGCTTACTGACAAGGACGGAAACGTAACGAAGGAAACCATACATGAATTTAACGGCACGGCGGGAATTATCCAGGGACTTCACAACCGTGAGGACTCTATCGGTTCTTTTGCAAGAGCCTGCTTTAACTTTGCGCTTGATACAAAACAGGATGTATGGTTTGCTACAAAGGATACAATTTCCAAGAAATACGATCACACCTTTAAGGATATTTTCCAGGAAATCTTCGATAATGAATATAAGGAGAAGTTTGAGGCTGCGGGTACCGAGTATTTCTATACTCTGATTGACGACGCCGTTGCAAGAGTTGTGCGTTCGGAGGGCGGATATATCTGGGCGTGCAAGAACTATGACGGCGACGTTATGAGCGATATGGTGGCTACGGCTTACGGTTCGCTGGCGATGATGACCTCAGTACTGGTTTCTCCCGACGGCGTTTATGAGTATGAAGCCGCTCACGGCACGGTACAGCGTCACTACTATAAGCATCTCAAGGGTGAGGAGACCTCGACGAACTCGGTAGCTACCCTTTTTGCATGGACAGGCGCTCTCAGAAAGAGGGGAGAGCTCGACGAGCTTCCGGAGCTTGTGAATTTTGCGGACTGCCTTGAAAAGGCAACGATCAAAACCATTGAAGACGGCGTTATGACCGGCGACCTTTATCTCATTTCAAAGCTTGAGAACAAGACAAAGGTCAATACCGAGGACTTTCTCAAAGCTGTGGACGAGAGATTAAAGGTAATGCTCGGCTGCTGACAGGTCTGCATTGATTTTTTAAATATTATCCATAGGGGCGGATTTTTATCCGTCCTTTTATGCGGTTTTTACGGAGTTGGAATTTTTATGGCGAAAAACGGTTCTATATCTTCATCGGTAATAAAAAGACTTCCAAGGTATTACAGATTTTTGGGCGAGCTGAAAAAACAGGGCGTTGACAGAATATCGTCCAGAGAGCTTTCGGCTCTGATGAAGCTGACTGCTTCCCAGATAAGACAGGATCTCAATTGCTTCGGCGGATTCGGTCAGCAGGGTTATGGCTATCATGTAGACGAGCTGCATGGCGAGATAGGAAAAATTTTAGGCGTGGACAAGCATTTTAAGACGATACTTATCGGTGCGGGAAATCTTGGACGCGCTATTGCAACTCATATCAATTTTGAGACCAGAGGCTGCAGGCTTATAGGAATTTTTGATATAAATCCGGATATAATAGGGAAGAGCGTGGGAAATTTGCAAATACGCCATGTAAGCGAGATAGAGGACTTTTGCAGAGAAAATTCTCCGACGGTAGCGGTTTTGTGTATTCCCAAGGCTACGACTCAGGAAATCGCAGACAAGCTTGTAAGTCTGGGCTTAAAGGCTTTCTGGAATTTTTCACATTATGATCTGAGCATAGAGTATGAAAACATAGTAGTTGAAAATGTTCATCTGGGGGACAGCCTTCTTACTCTTACCTACGGAGCTAACATTATTGACAATTCCGATTGAATATGTTACTGAAAGGTTAATTTGCTATAAGAAAAATTTGCTTATTTGATTTAATTTTTCTGCTCGTAAAAGACGGTTAAAATCGTTGTTTTTTAAGAATTTCGGCTGATTCCTTGAAATCTTGCAGCGAGAGATTATTAACAGAATATTTATCGTTTTTTGTATGGATTTTTATTGTAAGCGCTTGCTTGTTATAGTATAATATATAAATAAGTTTTATCTGTTCATGCGGTTTGATTACAGTATGATATCCGGAATGAGAGGGATCCTGCAAATGAAATCAATAGCAAAACTTGATATTTCGCGTTTTGTTAATATTTCACCCAGATATGTGTATTTGTTCGCATACATATGCTGTCTGATCGTTCACGGAGTATTCCTTTTTTATTTCAGGCATATAGGCGTTACAGAGATGATGTATTTCAATTTTTTCAGCGTTGCAATGTATCTCTGTTTTTCTCTTATGTTGTTTCGGGTGAAAAATTTAACGCCGATGATATGTACGGCTTTGCTTGAAATAATAATTCACTCCGTAACCGCCACAGTTTATGTAGGCTGGGGTTTTGGCTTTGCAATGTTTCTGGTATGCGTTGTGCCTGTTCCGTTTTTTATAAATTTCAAGAAGAATATTACGCCGTATATTATAACTCCGGTAATTGTAGCGGTTTTTATGGGACTGAGAGTGTATACTGCTGACGAATCTAATGTGGTATATCATTTAAATGACGAAACGTCTCAGATAATACTTTATATGTTCAACAGCTTTTTTGCTTTTCTGATGATTATCGGTATATCGGGAATCTATAAGGTTTCAAAGCAGATATCGCAGAGACAGCTGAAAACTAAAAACGAAACCCTCAGCAGACTTGCCGCCATTGATCCGCTTACGCAGCTTTTCAACAGACGGGCAATGATGGACTTTTTCAAACAGATACAGAGGCATGCAGAAGCCGTTCACAGCAAGTATATAATTGCGATGGGAGATATCGACAATTTTAAAGCGGTAAACGACACTTATGGTCATGCTTACGGGGACGTTGTTTTAAAACGGGTTTCGGCTGCGATGAGCGAACTGGTTCCGTCCGAGGGCTACGTGTGCAGATGGGGCGGAGAGGAACTGCTGTTTGCAGTGCCGAATACCGGTATTGAAGCAGGCACCGAAATTGCAGTGAAGATATGTGAAAAGCTGAGATCTATGAAATTCTGCTGCGGCGACAGCAGTTTTGGAGTTACGATCACGATCGGAGTATGTGAATGCGGAGAAGACAGATCGTATGAAGAGGGTCTTAAAATTGCCGATCATTATTTGTATTACGGTAAAAGACACGGTAGAAATTGCGTTATAAACGATAACAACTGCAGTGAGGATATTGTTTTCCCTATGAGCGGGTATTTTGATAATAAATCAGAAAAACTGCCGGATTAACAGTCCGGCAGTTTTTCTGCCTGAAATATGCCGTCAGTTGTGCATTGTGCATTGATATTGACGGCTCATTTTGTGCAAAAGGGTAATTTTTCGGATTGTTTTGTATAAATTGTTGACTATTTAATAACAATTATGATATAATGTTAATGATAAAAGCAGACTTTTCCTGCGCTTATTCAGTGACGGGGAAAGCGGAACATTGTTTAACACAAAAAGCCGAAGAACGGCTTTTTGTGATATAAGACAGGTTCGGGCTTGTGTGTAAGTTTTGCAGAGAATGTTTGAAAAAACAGCGATGTTGAAATATCGTCTGAGCAGGTATAATGAGCTGACAATTAAGCGGACAGTCTGCCGATAAACAAAAAGATTCTGTCCTGATAATTAATAACCCGGTTTTTAATCCGGGAAGTGGAGGTCTGAAATGGATAAGCAAATTGATTACGGAAGTTACGCCGGCTACCGTGACACCGTGCGGACTCTGACGGGGAATTTAAAGGAGCTGCTTCGTCTGAGCGAGGATATTTCCCTTGTGAATACTGCTAAATCGATAAGGGAAACTATTGAAAAATCAGACAACGATCATTTTGAGGTTGCGATAGTGGGAGAGTTCAAGAGGGGTAAGTCTACTCTCATAAATGCTCTTCTCGGACAGGAGGTGCTGCCTGCCGACGTGCTTCCGGCGACGGCCACTCTTAACAGAGTTACATACAGCGAGGAACCGTACGTTCAGGTCGAGTATAAAAACGGCACCAGCGAGAGAGTAGATATTGATCAGCTGGAAAATTACGTTACAAAGCTTACCAGCGAGGCGGAGGAAAAAGCGGAAACAGTAAAAGAGGCTACGGTTTATTACGATACCGATTTCTGCCGCAATAACGTAGATATAATTGATACGCCGGGACTGAACGACGACGAGCAGATGACCAACGTTACTCTTTCGATACTGCCTAAGATCGACGCCGCAGTCTTTGTAATCAGTGCAAATTCTCCCTTTTCACAGTTTGAAAAGGACTTCCTTGAGAAAAAGATGCTTACTTCGGATGTGGGAAGAATAATTTTTGTAGTCAACTGCTTCGGTACCTTTTCTCAGGAGGACGAGAATAAAATAGTCGAAACTGTAAGAAGCCGCATTACAAAGTATGTAATGGATAAGGCTAAAAAGGTTATGGGAGAGGACAGCAGGGAATTTGCCGTTTATAAAAGAAAGATAGGAACTCCCAGAGTTATAGGTCTTTATGCCAAAAGAGCGCTTACCGCCAAGACTATAGAGGATGAAAAGCTTCTGGAGGAGAGCAATTTCCCCGAGTTTGAAAGGGCGCTTGAAACGATGCTTACCAAAGAAAGAGGAGTTATCGCTCTTCAGATACTTGCAAACAAGATAACAAATTCCGGAACCGAGATACTTCGTTCCGTAGTTATGCAGGAAAACGCTCTAATGATGGCAAACGGCGAATTTATGGAACGCTATGAGAGTGCGATAAGCGAGATCGACGAGATAAGAAACAAAAAGCGTCAGGAATTCGTAAAGATAAACGACGCCGCCAATAAGGTATTTTCCGACTTGCAGCCGGTTCTTGACAGCTACTGGACAAATATCGAGCAGGCGGCTATGGAGGTTATCGACGGATTTCAGATGTCCTCAGACGATTTCAAGAAGGATCAGCTTAAAATGGTTACCGCCAAGCTGACCGAAAAAATCAAGGAGAGCATTGAGGCAAGGGCGCAGCTTATCTGTGAGCAGATACAGAATTCCATTAATGTCGCCATAAGCGTTGAAACGGAGCGCTTGCAGGGATTTGAGGATGAGTTTTTCGAGTCTGTCGCCAGGATCCAGGAGATGTTTACAGTTTCTGAAAGGGTTTCAAGAAACGGCAGCGGAATAGATAAAGGTATAGGCGCGGCTCTCGGCTCGTTCGGAGTAGGCGGACTTTTCCTTGGCTTCCGTGAGGCGGGATTTAAGGGAGCTTTGCTGGGAGGAGTTACCGGATTTGCAGGCTTTTATGCTACATTCTATACTGCTATGTTCTTTACGGGAGTGCTGGGAATAACTGCGGCTCTGCCTGCGACACTTTGTCTTATGGCTATAGCAGGTCTGGCAGGGACGTTTTCTGCGAATTTTGCAGTGGATAAGATACTTGTTAAGGAGAGAATAGATAAGTATAAGTCAAACTTCAAAACTCAGGTAAAGAAGCAGTTCCATGAGCTGAAGCTGAACAACGACTTTACCGAAACTGTGCGCCGTCAGGTATTTTCGGCGTTTGAGGGACTGAAAACAAAGATCGAGAGCGAAACTGAGATAATTCTTCGTGACACTCAGGAGACTCTCGACAATTTAAACGATCTTAAAAACGAAAAAAGCAATATTTCCGAAAGGGAAATGGAACGTCTGCACGCGATCGCCGAGACTGCAAGTGCGATCGTTTCGGACGCCTATGCAGTCAGAAGAGTGCTTTCTGAGGCAATGGAGAATTAATTTTCTGCGCCGTTATCGGCATTCTGGCGCAGAAAAAATTTAAGGAGGTACTCGAATGAGCGATTCGATGGAATCCGTCAATCCGCTTTTGCAGATTGATACGGGATTTCGTTCATATCTTAATGCATATACGCGCTCCTTTCAGAATCATGTGGTTGACGGTCAGCTTGACTATGCGTTTGACTCGGATTTTGCAGTAAGGCAGAAGATCGCAGGGCTCACCGGCTGGGGAAAGCTTGCAAAGGCTGTAAATTCGGCGGACATTTCCGCAGAAGCAAAGCATTTGTTTGTGAAATGCAATCAGGCTGGAGCACTGAAATATCCTGAGCTTTACGATATCGTCAAAGTATGTGCGGAAAGACTTGAGCTTAATTTACCTATAGTATTTGTAAGGGAAGATATAGATAAGCCGCTTATCTATTCGGTGGCGAGCGATATAATCGAGCCGTGTATTGTTATGACGCAGAGGCTTCTGGAGCTGTGTACGGCGGAGGAGCTTCAGCTGCTTATCGGCTGCGAGGCAGGAAGGATCCAGAACAATCATGCGGTTTACAATTGGGCGTTTACGTATCTTAATTATAATCGTAATGTGTATAAGCCTATCGAACGTTCGTACAAGCAGAGCGTAAGCAATCAGATCGTCTGCTCGCTTATCGAATGGGTTAAATACGCCGATATCACTGCCGACAGAGCGGGGATCATCTGCATTGACGAACCGGGAAGGTTTCTCGATATATTCTGCGGACTTTATAAAAAGGGATATATTGATTTTTACGGCAGGTCTGAGAGCGAGATAGATTTTAACAAGCTCAGCGAGATTCAAAACGTTAATCATACTACGGCGGCGAGGAGCCTGAAGGCCGACAGTTCGCTGTCGGAACTTGAAAGGCGGCTGCTGGCGTCGGCGGAATTTCTGTCCTGTGATTCGCTGTTTGCGTGGAGAAGCGATATTGACAAGGGCGATATCCATTCTATTACCGGTCAGATATGCGACGTAAGAAGTTCTATAATTCTCGGAACGGGAGGGCAGTAGTATGGATATTTACGATTACAAGGCTGCCGGAAGAGATATTGACGCCGTTCGTGAAAATATAAGTAGGCTTACGTCCGATACAGAGCTTGAAAAGATTCTTGGACGGGACTTTACCGGAGAGCTGAGAGAATGGGACAGAATAGTTGAAAAAAGATGCAGGGAGCCCTTTACGCTGGTTATTCTCGGCGAATTCAAAAGAGGAAAAAGTACTATAATAAACGCGCTTCTGGGAAAAGAGCTTGCTCCGTCCAACGTTTCTCCCGAAACTTATACTATAAATGAGATATCCTACGGCGATACACCGTCTGTAGAGGCTGTCCTTGAAAACGGTCAGAGGATTCCGCTTACGCTTGCGGATATAACCAGAGACAGGCTTGAAATAAAGATGAAGCTTTTCCCTGCGAAGATAGCCTATCTTGACATACGCGACAACGCTCCTATTTTAAAGGAGCTGAGGATCGTAGATACTCCCGGGCTGTCCGATCTTGACGATCTGGATAAGCAGGTAACGGAGTACCTGGTAAATGCGGACGCTATTATGTATGCAACGTCAAGTCTGCTGCCTTTTTCGGAAACTGAGCAGATGTTTCTGGGAAGCCATGTCCAGCCCCAGAGATTCGGAATGCTTTATGTGCTGGTCAACATGATGGACGCTCTGAACTGTCAGCAGGACGTGGATAAGATAATGAACCGTTTTTCAAGGCTTGCGGAGCAGATCGTGCCCAACGCTTTTGTTTACGGCATAAGCGGCGCCGACGAGCTGAGAAGAAAGCTTGGAAAGGAACGGCTTCCCGATAAGGGAACAAGAGAGTTTTATGAGACACAGTTCTTTAAGTTCGAGCTTTCCTTAAAGCGGGACATTATAATGCAGAAGGACGTTATAAGAACCAAGAGAGTCCTTACGATGCTTGACCAGATTGTGAAAGAAACCAGAGCAAAGATTCATATGTTTGCCGATATGGCGGAAATGGATCAGAAAAAGCTGGAGGAAAAGACCCGCGACTTTGATGAGCAGTGCCTGCAGCTTGCTTCGGCGCTTGAGGAATGCAAACCTGCGCTTCATCTGAGCGTTATCGAAATGCAGCAGGAAGCGGAGCAGTGGATGTACGAGTTTTTTGCAAGACTCAGGCTGAGTATGCTGGAGTGCCGGAAAAAGGACGAAAACGGGGAGGATATCTATTCCTCTGAGGATATAGAAAAATATTTTTATTCGTTTCTTATGGAAAAGGTCGGCGAGGCGTATCGCACCTGTATAGAATGTCATCGTGCCAGAATAAACGATATTGTGGAGAAGATGAGCCGCGATCTTGCCAGGAAGCTTGGCTTGCAGGATCTTTCTTCCGTAACTCAGGCGGCGTCTGCCGACAGGCTTATGATGTCGCTTAACAAGAACGTTACCCGCTCAGTAATGAACGTGAAGCTGTTCGGAACAAGCGAAACGTTTCCTCCTGCGGCGTTGTCGGTATTCAGCATAATCCTTAAAAAGAAAAGACAGACTGATATTATTGACATTGCTCTTGAAAATTACGACGATATCAGGATCAATATAGTCAAGGATATTAAAAACGTTTATCAGGACCTGGAGGTCAAGGCTTGTCAGCGTCTTGACGGGATATATCAGTATCAGGCTGAGGTCGGAAAGGAAGCGCTGAATCAGGCGAAGGAGATGCTCGGAAGACTTGATGTAAAGACTATAGGCGATACTCTGGTCAAGGCGGATGAACTGCTTGAACAGTCTGCCGGACTGCTTTCAAAATACAGCCTGGAATAGCCGAAAAATAATATTAAATACCGAATCAGGCGCATAACCGACTTTATTGTCCGTTATGCGCCTGATGCTTTATACTGTGTCTGAAATATTATCCGTTTATATGATTTTTTATTTCTATTGATTTCTCCCCGTTATTTCTGTCAGTTCTGTATTAAGATTATAAATCCGTTGGTTACATTATAGCCAAGCGTTTCAAGCTTACTTTCCAATCCTTTTTTGTTGTAGCATTCTCTTACTGCGTTAATAAATTCGTCCTGATCGAAGCCTTCAAAGTTGTATCTTATGCATACGGTACCTGAAGCGTCTGTAAGAATGCCGTCAAGAATTTCGGTGTAATTGTTAAGGCTGTTTGCTGAAAGACCGTTGGAGGAGTAATACTCATAGCTGCTGTTTGTGCTCTGGTACTGTGAAAGGGCAATGTCAATATCGTAAAATTTATCCTCGGTAAAGCCCGTTTTTTCAGCAGTTTCACTGTCTGCTTCGTAAAGGAAGTATGGAACGCCTGTAGATTTTGCGTTGTTTGTGCAGTCGGTCTGATACCATTCGTCATCTATTTTTACTGCATTCCATGCATGAGGAAGATTTCCGTTGAGGTATCCGGTCACTACTACGCAGTCAAGCTCGTTCATCTGGCAAAGAAGCTTATAGGCATAAGCGTAGGACTGGCACACGCCCTTTTTGTTTACTATTATTCCGTAGGAATTAAAGGAGTCCTCATAGGTGCTGTCGTCGGTTTTGACGAAGTTGTTTTCTTCTGCGTTTTTAAGTGCGTCATTATCGTATTCGCAGCTTTCGCTGAGATAATCGTACAGCGCCCTGCGCTTTTCCTCGTCAGTCATATCGTCCGTTATGGTTTCGGAAATGATTTTTTCAGCTTCGGTTTTGATCTCCTGCTGTTTCTGTGATATAGTATCCTTGTCATAAACGTATTCTACTTTGAGAGTAAAGGTATTATAGTCGTAGGTAAAAGCCTTGAGACCAAGGATATAGGGATTCTGATAGTATACCTTATAGAATGCATCCTCCAGATAATTTGGATCCTGCATTTCGGGGAAGGCTTCAAAGGAAATATCGGTTTCGCCGTTGACAAGATTTATAGCGAGCCATTCCTCAGCGGCATCGTCGGCAAATATCAGTATATCTTCGCCCGGATTGACAGTAGTGTTGCCGTTGCCCTGCTCGATATGCTCCTTGGTGTTTTCTTTCTGCTTGTCTATAAGATTATCTTCGTCGGAAGTGTCGTCGTCGGAAGTGTCGTCCGGTTGAGTATCTTCCGGCTCTGTTCCCGAGGGAGGAATTATAGTGGGAACATTTTCGTCGGGAATCTTATCTATATTGTTTTCCGGTTCGGAATTGCCAGAGGGAGAGTTTTCTCCTATAGTCTCGGGATAGTCGGCGTCAGTGCTTTCAGGATTCATTACAACATAGCCGGAAATAGCGGTTCCTTCTACTTCGTATTTATACTGCGGAAACTTAACGCCCGTGTAGCTTGTATCCCACTGGAAAGTGTATTTGACTTTTCTCGGCGTAACCGAGCCGTCTATATTGACAATATCCAGAGTAAGCGGAAGTTGCGAGACGTCGGTATATTTGTTGTGCATTATATCGGATTCGTCGGTCGGTTCATGGGGGAGAATAAGATCAGAGGTAGGAACGGAGTTGCTCAGTCCGCTTTCCTTTCCGTCGACAACTGCGGTAACAAAAAATTCACCGCATACGCTGTAATTCTGTCCGAGAATGTACTCTATTCCGGTAGTGCTGTCGGTAACGATCGCAAGGCTGTTATCACCGGCAAAGTTATCAAATTCGGTTTCCGTAGTGGACGCGTCAAGCAGAAGAGTGCAGTTTTCATAGCCGTTCTCCGCTCCGTTTACGGGAGGGTTACTGTCGCCGGTATGCTGCTGTCCGTCCTGAGAGATAAGTTTGTAGATATTGTAGCTTTCGGCGCCCTCCACCGGATCCCAGGTAAGCTTGAAACGTCCTGTGCTGTCTACCTCGCCCTTTACGTTCGGTGCCTGGATATCATGTTTTACAGTAAAGGGTATTATCTGAGGAGACTCAAGTTTTACAGGAGAATCTGCCTCCATATCATAATGGATCGCAATATAGTACATACTGGCGTTGCCCCAGGAGTCGACCCCGTTTTCCAGCATATCCTTCTTCTCGCTTTTGGTTGAGAGGACATACGTCAAGGGAGATATTGTAAGAACGCTGCCGTTAGTATCGAATAGCGTATAAATCATACTTTCCGGCTGGCAGGCGGAGTCGGTGTGAACGGTCACCATATCCCAGACGTTGTCTTCTCCCAGCTCGCCGTCCACATCGGCGTCCAGAAGATCGAATTTGAAATTGAAATCAAAGGATTCGCCGGGAGCAACGTTATATAGCGGCATTATTCCCTCGTTCCCGCTGTTGAAGCTTTGCTTTATGTCGGCGACGGAAATTTCGGCGCCGTAGTTTTTAAGGCTTGAGCCCGTAACCTGGGAGGAGCCGCTGCCGCTTTCCGAGTCTTTACCCGAGCTTTCCCCTTTTGAACAGCCGGAAAGAATTAATGCGGCGGCGCACATTCCCGCCATAAGTCTTCTGATATTTTGGTTCATATTCTTCAAACCTTTCTGTTTATATATTTCAGTTTAGAAAGCGCTTACATACATAACACTGCACACAGCCTGAAATGGTCGCAGAGAAAAATAATTTTTCTGCCCTTAATAATGCAGAACTTAATTTGATTTAGTTATTATATTAATAAGAAAAAATAATGTAATTTGAAAAACAATAAGTTACAGGTGCGGCGGCTTTCGGAGGTCTGGGATTTCTTCTGGCAGGAGCGGCAATGGTAACGTCCAAGAAAAAGTAACTTTTTGTTAATAAATGACTGCGATGCAAAATTTGACACTAGCAAATCCTGCATTCTTTTTGTTGAATTTTGCTAAAATACAATGTGAAAGTTTGGTGAAAAGTATCATTGAATTGCAACCGCTATTATGTTACAATTGTATTACAATAATTAGCTGAGAACGTTATCATAATACTTGGAAGCATTGCAATTTATTTGAAATTACTTTTGAGTATGCATTTTTGGCTAATTAAATTGAAATTTAATAAAATTGGAGGAAATTGGAAATGAAGTTAAACAGAATTTTAGCCGGTATGTCCGCTGCTGCTATGGCCGCTTCAATGCTGACAATGGTTACGGCTTCGGCTGCTGCTACGCCTGCAACTATTTCAGGAACTCATACTTTTGTACTCAATGGCGATGGCGATGCGACTGACGGCTTTGTAAAGGAAATGTATCAATCGGATTACAGCTTTTCACCTGATGATGAAATTTCTGTTACAGTTGAAAGCACAAGCGGCGCTGACACAAGCAAATGGCAGATTGCTGTAAACGCTTATGATACTAGCTGGGGAGGCTGGCAAGCTGTAAATGGAGAGGAAGGCGTACTTGAGTTTACAACGACCGTGGCCGATGTTGTGGCTGCTAACGATTCTATTGAGTCAGATCTGTCAAATCTTAAGGGTATCAATTTTGAGGTATGGAATACAGCTGTAGATGATGAAATTTCTTATGAGATTAAGATCAACGGCGGTTCTTCGGATGATAATGACAATCCTGCTGATACCGAATATCCTGCTGATGCTGTATTTGCAAATGGCGGTGAGTCATGGAATAAAGTTTCATTTGACAGCGTAAAGGAAGTTGCTTTTGCAGCATGGGACGGAATCTGGCTTCAGTGCGATTATCCACAGGAAGGCATGAATCCTGCTGACGAAACAAACGCTAAGCTTGTTATCAAGATTGAAGCTGACGAAGAAGTTGCGGCTGGTTCTGTACTTTTCAAGCTTGCTGATACGAGCGATGAAGATACAAACAAGTATAAAGTACTTGCAGAAGAGAACGGTACAAGCTTTACTTATGAGATTTCTCTTTCAGAACTGAAGACTATTGTCGATGCTGACGGTTATGATGCAGTACAGAGCTGGGATAATGGTTTCGCTTGCAATTTCCAGATCGGCGTTGCAGGTAAGCTTACAGCTTATGTAACCGGTATGGAGTATACACCTGTTGAGGGTGAGTCTTCGGCTGATGATTCTTCAGATACCGAGCCTTCCGCTTCCTACACGGCATTTGAGATGTTTACGGACGCTAATTGGGGCTGGGGCAACTGGAATACTGTTGCTGAAGGCGGTCTCGGTACGGACGCTGAGATCACCGGTGACGGTACTTATACTGTTAGTATCAGCGCTGAGCAGGTTGCTAAATGGTATGATGAGGAAGGTAACGAAGTTCTTCCCGGAACAGAGGGTGCAACGGTTGCACCTGCAACAGGCGTTGGCACATGGTGCGTAGATATCATTGGTCTTGCTGATGCGCTCGGCGTTGGCACTGCTGATCTTGCTTCCAGTGCAACTGCTACCGACAAGATGAATGTTGCTAAGGACGCCGGTCTTTCAATCACAGATGTAAACCTCATTGTAGACGGCGAAACAGTTTATACTTATGATGATGCTGACGTTCTCTTCGCTGATATCGAAGGAAACGGAAACCTCAGACTTGAGATCCTTAACCAGTACGGTGAGTCTTATGACGGCAATGAGGATAACTATAATGCTCCTGCTGAGGTTCTGGCTCTTGCTACCGATCTCGTAGCTGAGGATGAGATCGCTGTAACATTTACAGTTAACGGTCTGCCTGAGGAGCTCCCTGAGCCTTCTGATTCTTCTGAAGAGGGAACTGATTCAACTACTGAATCCACAGCTGATTCTACTGCTTCGGCTACAGATTCTACAGCTACATCTTCCAAGAGCGACGCTTCCGGTTCTGACTCTAACCCGTCAACAGGCGCTGCTGCTCTTGCAACAGTAGGCGTACTTCTTGCTGGCGCTGCTGTAGTAGCTACAAAGAAGAAGTAATTTAATTACTGATATTAAATAAAGCTCGCTTTATGCGGGCTTTATTTTTTATATGGAAATCAAATTTCCGGTACAAATTTATTGTATTTTTATTTTATAAAAGTCGTTAAAAATCCCTTGACAAATCACGGATAATACGTTATACTGAGTATATACCCCCAGGGGGAGGGGGGTGGATGAATAATGAACTGAATACAGCGGAAAATATAACTTAGGAAAGTTCTTGGTTTGTATTCAGATATACTGTAATGAAGGGATGAGTTTAATGAAGGAGAGATTTTCTGTTACCGGCATGACCTGCTCAGCCTGCTCGGCTCACGTGGAAAAAAGCGTGTCAAAGCTTGACGGAGTGAACAGCGTGGCGGTAAGTCTGCTTCAGAATTCAATGACGGTGGATTATAACAGTGAAAAGCTGACGGAACAGGATATAATTTCGGCAGTAGAAAAGGGCGGCTACGGGGCTTTTGTTCAGGGAAAGCAGGAAAATGCTGAAAAAGCCGTTCCGGACATGAGTTCAAATATAAAAAAGCGAATGATATGGTCCTTGATATTCCTAGTGCCGCTGTTTTATATATGTATGGGGCATATGGCGAATATTCCGATACCTCCGATTTTCACCGGTCATAAGAATATGATGGTATTTGCGCTGACCCAGCTTTTTCTTACCATACCTATAGTTGTGATTAACAGAAATTATTTTGTAAACGGATTTAAAAATCTTATACACAGAGCGCCGAACATGGACAGCCTTATCGCTATCGGATCTGCGGCGGCGGGAGGCTACAGTTCCGTTCAGCTTTTTGTAATGGCGTACCATATGGGCAGAGGAAATATGTCAGCCGCTCATGACGCTATGATGAATCTGTATTTTGAATCCTGCGGCATGATCCTGACGCTTATTACTGTCGGAAAGTTTCTGGAGGCGCGTTCCAAGGGGAAGACCTCACAGGCTATTGAAAAACTTATGAACCTTGCGCCTAAGACGGCAGTTGTGGTTCACAACGGGGAGGAGGTCACTATACCTCTGGAGCAGCTTGCGGTCGGCGATATATTTGTTGTGAGGTCTGGGCAGACCGTACCATGCGACGGACGAATAATCGAGGGAAGCTGCTCGGTTGACCAATCGGCAATAACGGGTGAAAGTATTCCGGTTTCAAAGACCGCTGACGATGAAGTAATAGGAGGAACTATTCTGTCCGGCGGCTTCTGTAAGGGCAGATGTATGAAAACCGGTGAGAACACTACTTTGTCGCAGATTATAAAGCTTGTAGAGGAAGCAGCTTCGTCAAAAGCGCCTATCTCAAAGCTTGCCGACAAGGTAAGCGGCGTGTTCGTCCCGATAGTTATAGGGATAGCGCTTGCGGCGGCGATCATCTGGCTTGCGGTGGGTGCAAGCTTTGCAACTGCGCTGTCGGTTGGAATTGCCGTTCTGGTTATTTCATGTCCCTGCGCTCTGGGGCTTGCAACGCCTACTGCAATAATGGTGGGTACCGGAAAGGGCGCCGAAAACGGAATCTTGATAAAATCCGCCGAAAGCCTGGAGCTTGCCCATAAGGTCACGACGGTAGTGCTGGATAAAACGGGAACCGTTACAAACGGAATGCCTGTGGTCACGGATGCAATTTATTTCGGATGCGAGGAAGGCGAACTGCTGAGCGGTATATATTCGCTGGAAAAGGCGTCGTCTCATCCGCTGTCAAAGGCGATATGCTCCTATGCTGAAGCAAAAGGCGCCGAGGCTTTTGACTGCAAAGATTTTGAGGAGATCCACGGCGGCGGAATAAGGGGAAGAGTCGGTGAAGAAGTGATCTGTGCCGGAAACAAGCGGCTGATGTCAGAGCAGGGGACGGATGTTTCGGAATTTGAAAAACGGGTCGAAAAGCTTGCCGACGAAGGCAAAACTCCGCTGTATATTACAGTGAACGGCAGTCTGAAAGCAATTATCGCCGTAAAGGATACCGTTAAGAATACCGGCAGAAATGCTGTGGCTCAGTTCAAGAAAATGGGTATGAAGGTCGTAATGCTTACCGGTGACAATAAGCGGACCGCCGAGGCCATAAGACGGGAGCTTGATATAGATACGGCTATAGCAGAGGTCCTCCCTCAGGATAAGGAGAGGGAGATACGAAGGCTGCAGGAAAGCGGCGAGAGGGTGGCAATGATAGGTGACGGAATAAACGACGCTCCCGCTCTTGCCAGAGCCGACATAGGCATTGCTATCGGAGCCGGACAGGATATCGCAATTGAGTCGGCGGATATTGTGCTTATGAAGAGCGATCTTCAGGATGCGGCGGCGGCTTTTCAGCTGAGCAGAGCGACAATCAGAAATATCAAGGAGAATCTTTTCTGGGCGCTGTTTTATAATTCTCTGGGGATACCTTTGGCGGCAGGCGCTTTTTATCCGCTTACAGGGTGGACCCTTAATCCTATGTTCGGAGCGGCGGCGATGAGTCTTAGTTCGGTATTCGTAGTGACAAACGCTTTAAGACTTAAATTCTTCAAACCGGATTTCAGCTATGTGCCCCTTGAAGCTTCGTCGCCGGCAGCCGATGTGAATAAAGAATCATTTAAATCGAAAGGAATTGATATTATGAAAAAGACGATTAAAATCAATGGAATGATGTGCGGTCATTGCACCGCTCACGTTGAAAAGGCGCTTAACGCTATTGACGGAGTAACGGCTAAGGCGTCGCTTGAGGACAACGCCGCTTATGTTACGCTTGATAAGAATGTAGACGACGCGGTTCTGAAAGCTGCGGTTGAAGAGGCGGGATACGAGGTGACGGGAATAAATGAAGGCTGACAAGAACGACGTTACCTCGCTTATAAAGACAGCGAGAGGACAGCTTGACGGGATTCTGAAAATGATTGAGGATGACCGTTATTGTATGGATATTTCAAATCAGCTTATGGCGGCTCAGGCAATCATAAAGAAAGCCAATAAAGCGATTCTTTCAGCCCATATGCAGTGCTGTGTAACGGAAGCTGTTGAAAGTGGTAACGCTCAGGATAAAATCGAAGAGCTGGTAAATCTTATAAACAAGCTGTAGAACTCAGCAAAGCCCGAAAATGCGCGACTGACTTAACAGTCGGGGTGCATTTTCGGGCTTGTTTTATTGACTTTAAACAAGAGCGATGCTATAATGACCTTGAACCATGGTTATGACAAATTCCAAGAAAGCGGTGAACAGTTTTGAAAGAAAAGATTACATTTTAAGTCCGGTGCTACAGCCTTTTTGTTTTGATAAGGACCTACCCTGTTATTTTAACTTGCCGATTGCGTCTTACAGACGCCTGCATAAGTCATATTTATTTCTCATCTCCGTACAAAAGTCCTCTTGAACCTGTTCCGATATAGACGCGTCCCGATATTCTCGGATCGCCGCAGACAGACGAAACATCTCCGAAATTCTGGCTGTCGGAATTTATTCTGCACCATGTCAGACCGTAGTCGGACGATCTGTAAAATCCGTACACGCCGCATATTCTGCCAACGGTGAAAAGCATAGGGATTCCGTTTTCGCCCTTTCCGAAGCCTACGCATCGTGAGTAGTCTCCGCCTGACAGCAGATTCCTGACATTGACTGAAAACGTGCTTTTATCAAATTCCATAAGATAAAGTCCGTCGATGCCGTTGGCTATCCAGAGTCTGCCAAAGCTTCCGCTTTCAGCTCGTATCTCATGCTTTATTCTGGATCCGCTGGGGATTTTAATGTTCATATCAATTTCCTTAAAGCTTTTTGCCTTATCAGCAGAGACAAAAAATCTGTAATCGTCAGTGATCCCGTAAAATACGTCGCAGTCCGTGCGGTCGGAGAATATTTTTACATCGCAGAGCCGGGGAAGCGGCTTGCCTTCCGAATCGAGAAATTCTGAGCGGTGCCAGCTTACGCCTTCATTGTCGGTGTAAAAGGTCATATCGGAGCGGAATACTCTTTCATACCGCAGCGTCCAGACAATACGTTTTGAATCGGCGGAAACCGCAGTCCAGCCCGAATCGGTGTTGGGTCTTTGAATGCAGTCAAGAGCTGTGTCGGCTTCCTGGGTAAATCCGTAGGGATAAGAAAGCCGTTTCCATGTTCTGCACTGATCGTAAGAAAGTATAACTCCGCCCTTGGTCTTTCCTGTCCAGTTGCCGCGGGGAGTGCATACGACATAGTATGGATTTTTGTCGGGAAAATCCGCATTAAGACAGGTAATGTACCTGTTGCCGCAAGAATCGTCAAAGGAATTTTCACATTGTTTGTCAACGTCAGTGAAAGCAAAGCCTCCCAGATCGCCTAATATATCGATTACATGAACAGGACCCTGCGGCGGAGAATATACGTTAAGATGAACGGTTTCCTCCAATCCGCCGCACAGCGGAGCAAAGCGAACGGTTTTGTCTTTCAGGTTTTCCGTGCAAAAAATACCAGTTCCCGTATTGAATACCGCAAAGCTTTTATCAAACGGAGATACCTTGAAGTCGCTTACCCAGTGAACGCAGGAACGTCCGCCGTTATATTCCGGCTTCATATACGAAACGTTCCAGTCGATAACTCCGGTTTCAAGTCCCTTCAGGATAGGCTCCCAACTTTCGCCGCAGTCGAAACTGCGGTATATAATATCGTTCCCCTCCCTGCAAACCGTAGAAAGGTAAAGAACGCCGTCCGAGTATTCGCAGGCGCAGTAGCCGCCTTTTATACGGCGCTCAGAGTTTCCGCAGGCCGGGTCAGTAGGAGTAACGTCCCTGTCAAATACTGCGGAGCCGTTTTCGAATCGGTACCGGAAAACTCTTCCGTCAAAAGCAGAACCGGTATCGCAGGAATACGCTCCCATTCCGCCGAATGTAATCTTACCGCTCTGGCAGAAGGTTATATAAAGGTAAAGCCCGTCAAAAGAGATTTTCTGGGGAACAAATCCGATGTAATCGCAGGCGGAGTTATCATAACCCTCAGGAGCCGTAAGCGGTTCAAAGCTTTTTCCGCAGTCGGTTGACTGATAAAGAGTTTTTCCTCTGCGCCTGCCGTCAGGCGAGTTGACGTCGCCGCCGGTTCCGGCAAGCATAATATGTCCGTCAGGCGAGATCCATAAAAACGTAAGATTTTTTTCTTGGTTTACCGAAAGCTTATCCCAGCTTTCCCCCATATTGTCCGAGCGGAAAAGTCCGTCCGACTGCGAGGCAAACCAAAGGGTACCGTCCTTGTATAAAAGTCTTTCTCCCGTCGAGCGGCCGACCTCGTTACCGTGGACGGGACAGGGAAGCGGCTTATCGGCAAAGCTTTTTCCTCCGTCGGTCGATATGACAAGATAATTGTTCTTTTTGGTGCCGCAGACAAAGAAAAGCATATCCGGATCGTTCTCGTCCAAAGCCATTGACAGTGGATAGGTCTGCGCCGGATTTTCCCCGGTTACATGGTCGCACAGCGGAACCCATACTTTTTCATCAAAATCAAAACGGTACATTCCGCCGATATCTGTTCTGGCGTAAAGTATGTTTCTGAACTTCGGGTGAAAAATAAAGCCCGTAACATAGCCGCCGCCCGGAATAGGGCAGTTTTTATATGAATAAGGAATTTTATCATGCACTTGATACATAATGACTCTCCGAATTTGTTTACCATTCTATAGTTGAAACATCGGCGGGATTCTCATTAAGAACTACCTTGTCAACTTTGCTGTTTTTAACATGAATTACCCTGTCAGCCATAGGAGCTATCGCCGAGTTGTGAGTAATTACTATTACGGTCATTCCGTTTTTCCGGCAGGTATCCTGAAGCAGTTTGAGTATTGTTTTGCCCGTGTTGTAATCCAGAGCTCCCGTAGGTTCGTCACAAAGGAGCAGCTTTGGCTGCTTGGCAAGAGCTCTTGCAATTGAAACGCGCTGCTGTTCGCCGCCGGAAAGCTGGGATGGAAAATTGTTCATTCTGTCTTCAAGTCCAACGCTTCTGAGGACCTCTTCGGGAGAAACGGCTTCGGGACAGATCTGAGTAGCAAGTTCCACATTTTCCAGAGCCGTAAGGTTTGTCACAAGGTTATAAAACTGAAAAACAAAGCCTATATCGTAACGTCTGTACGAGGTAAGCTGACGCCGGTTATATTTTGCAATATCATTACCGTCAACGATAATCTCGCCTTCGTCGCAGGTATCCATTCCGCCCAGCATATTAAGTATAGTGGTCTTTCCGGCTCCGCTTGCTCCCACGATAACGGCAAACTCGCCCTTGTTTATTTCAAAGCTGACTCCGTCAGAAGCGTTTATGGTGACCTCGCCCATTATGTAACGCTTATACACGTTTTTAAACTCTACAAAGCTCATAAATATTCCCCCGTTCGCATTTCATTATACAATAAACATAATTTTATTTCAACAATGATTTGTTAACTTTAAGACCTATGCTCCTCTGATTTTTCCCAAACACATTCAAGAAAGGCTTTCATTATAGCTGTTGCCGGATATTTGGTACAGGTAACGGCGCAGATGCTGCGCTGGGGAAGCGGTTCTTTAAGTTTGATTTCAAATATTTCTCCGCGTTTTATATCGTCGGCGGCTATTTCTCTGGGAATAAAGCCTATTCCCAGATTGTTTCTGACCAGAGGCAGAACAAGGTTTATCGAGGCAAGCTCTATATCGGGTCTTAGAAGAATATTATGCAGTCTGAATATGTAGTCAAGATAATGTCTTGTAGTGGTGCTTTCCTGAAGCGATATAAGCGGATAATGGCATATGTCGTGCATTGAAATGGTTTTTTCACGCAGATGGGAAAATTCATTTCCCGCTACCAGAATATCCTGAAGCTTGTCCAGAACGGTTATGCTTAGCTGCTGCTTATCCGAAAACGGAGAGCTTACAACGGCAATATCAATAATGTTTGATTTCAAAGCTTCGATTGCGTCGGGGGTAGTCATATTATCTATTTTTATTTTCACCATCGGATGAAGATTATGGAACTTGATTAATTGCTTTATGATATGTCTCTGCATAGCCGCTTCGGAAACGCCGAGCCGTCTTATACCGCTTTTGGTTTTATTGAAAAGAGAGATTTCCTCTTCAGCCGAAAAAATATGCTTGCAGGCAATTTGTATATGCTTGAAAAGAAGCTCGCCCTCCGATGTAAGCTCCACGCCTTTTTTGCTGCGGGTAAAAAGCGTGCAGTTTAAATCCTCTTCAAGATTTGATATGCATCGGCTTACGCTGGGCTGTGAAAGATAAAGCGCCGACGCAGCCGAGGTTATATTTTTCATTTTGGCAACAAAATAAAATACCTTGTAATGCTCGAAATTTATCGACGACATAATAAAACCTCCCTGAAAAACCTCTTATTTGATATCTATAGCATAAACGTATGATAGACATAGAAAATATATATTTTACAAATGTTTATGAAAGTATTATAATATATATGATGATAAAAATCAAGAGCTGAATATAGCTTACAACTTAATTTTTGTATATTACCAGTATAAAATCAAAGGCGATTTGTTTTCCGATTTCTGTTTATTAATTAAGAGATTGGCGGCGCTTTGGTTTTATTTTTTTGGAGGTGAAGAGCATTGATGGATAAAATTGCGCACGCAATAAGTGAGGCGATGGAAAATAAAACGGCGTTTACCATACCGTTGTTCGGCGGAATCCCCGTTTCACAGAGCTGTGTTGTAACGTGGATCATAATGGTAGTGCTTGTGGTGCTTTCTATTATTTTTACCAGAAACCTCAAGCTTGTTCCCGGAAGAAAACAGATGATGATAGAATTCTTTGTCGGGTTTTTAAGGAACTTTTTCAAAGACCAGCTTGGAGAAAAGGGAATGTGTTATTTTCCTTTCCTTGGTACGATGATAATCTACATAGGTTTTTCAAATATCATAGGACTTTTCGGATTTACTCCGCCTACTAAGGATCTGAATGTAACAGCGGCACTGGCAATTATGAGCATCGTTCTGGTGGAAGTTGCGGGAATACGTGCGAAGGGTGTCAAGGGCTGGCTGAAAAGCTTTGCAAAGCCCGTAGCGATCATCACACCCCTTAACGTTATGGAGATCGCGATACGACCGCTTTCTCTTTGTATGCGTCTTTTCGGAAACGTACTGGCGGCGGTCATCATCATGGAGCTTCTGAAGGCGGTCGTACCTATAGTTGTTCCTCTGGCGTTTTCAGCATATTTCGATATTTTTGACGGATTTATTCAGGCGTATGTATTTGTATTCCTTACCTCTCTTTATATAGACGAGGCTATTGAAGACGAAGATTAGAAGATTAATTATATGGAGGTATTATCATGTTGGTAGCTATTGGTGCGGCGGTTGCCGTAATTACAGGAATCGGAGCAGGAATAGGAATCGGTATTGCAACGGGTAAGGCAACTGAATCGATCGCAAGACAGCCCGAAGCCAAAAAGGATATCAGAAGTTCCCTGCTGCTTGGCTGCGCGCTTGCAGAGGCAACTGCAATTTACGGTTTGATAGTCGCAATTCTTATCCTTTTCTTTGTTAAATAGTTATAGTTTGAAAGGGGCATAGTTGATATGCTGAAGTTAGACTGGAATCTGGTATTTACAATTATAAACCTTCTGCTCCTGTATCTGCTGCTGAAAAAGTTTCTTTTCAAGCCTGTATGCGATATGATGGATAAACGGGCTAAGATGATCCAGGACGAGATCGACGCAGCAGAGGCTGAAAAAGCCGAGGCTATGAAGCTTAAGTCGGATTATGAGGAAACGCTTAAAAACGCCCGTCAGGAGGCTGTAAAAATTACAGACGCCGCAAAGGTGCGCGCCGGAAAAGAATACGATATGCTGCTGGAAAACGCCAGAGCTGAATCGGCTAAGATAATTGCCGACGCCGAAGAGTCGATTGAAAACGAACGCATAAAGGCAATGGACGGCGCCAGATATGAGATAGCGGATCTGGCTTTGCTTGCCGCCGCAAAGGTCATAAGAAAAAACGCAGACGGTGTTGACAGCCGTGAGCTGGCGGAAAGCTTTATTTCCGAGGCAGGTGAGCAGGAATGATTTTTCAGAGTACAGAAAATTGTGCAAGGGCTCTGTTTTCACTGAACATCCCTAAGGCAGACGTTTCTGAGGCTGAGGCGATCTGGAACGGCTCTGATGAACTGAGGGAGGCGCTTTGCTGCCCTGCCGTCGGACTGGGAGAAAAATATTCTGTGACAGATAAGCTCTTCCCCCGCAGCATAACCGCTTTTATAAAGGTAATGTGCGTTTTCGGACATATTTCGCAGCTTTCGGATATATTCAAAGCTTACAGAAAGCTTGACCTGAAAGAGAGGGGCATAGTTGAAGCGACGCTTTTCTGTGCAGACAGACCCGATGGTGAAACAGCTGAAAAGTTCCGAAAGATGCTTTGCAGAAAATACGGGGCAAACGATGCGGCGCTTGAAATAACCGAAGATAAATCTCTGATAATCGGATACAAGCTTGTCGTTGGAGATACGGAATACGACAAAAGCGCTGCCGGAGCCGTTAAGGCGCTGCGCAGAAAGCTTGTTAGCCGCTGAGAGGCGTTTCAATAAATTTGGAGGTGTGTGATTTGAGCATAAGCCGCAGTGATATAATATCCGTTCTGAAAAGCGAGATTTCAGATTTTGAAGCTAAAATGCAGGTGTCTCAAACCGGTACTATTATAACTATAAACGACGGAATCGTCAATGTATACGGTCTTAACCACGTTATGTACGGTGAGCTTGTTGAATTTGAAACGGGCGTTAAGGGAATCGTACAGAATATTGAAAGCAAGACGGCAGGCGTCGTTCTTCTTGGTTCCGACCACGGTCTTACCGAAGGCTCCAAGGTCGTCAGAACCGGAAAAAGAGCAGGCGTGCCTGTAGGAGAAAAGCTTATCGGGCGCGTAGTGGACGCATTGGGCGCTCCTATAGACGGTCTAGGACCTGTTGAGGAATCTGATTTTTATCCAATAGAGCGGGAAGCTCCCGGAGTTGTAAACAGAAAATCGGTATCTGTTCCGCTTCAGACGGGAATCCTTGCTATAGATTCGATGTTTCCTATAGGAAGAGGACAGCGTGAACTTATTATAGGCGACCGCCAGACCGGTAAGACGGCTATAGCCGTAGATACGATAATCAATCAGAAGGGTCAGGATATGATTTGTATCTATGTGGCTATAGGTCAGAAAGCGTCTACCGTTGCAAAACTGGTAGGAGATCTGAAAAAACACGGCGCTATGGATTATACGATCGTTGTTTCAGCTATGGCGTCCGATCTTGCGCCGCTTCAGTACATAGCGCCGTATGCCGGAACAGCTATGGCAGAGTATTTCATGGAGAAGGGAAAGGACGTGCTTATCGTATATGACGATCTTTCCAAGCACGCTGTTGCATACAGGGCAATGAGTTTGCTTCTGCAGCGGTCGCCGGGAAGAGAGGCTTATCCGGGAGACGTTTTTTATCTGCATTCAAGACTGTTGGAGCGTTCTTCAAGACTTGACGACGAGCACGGCGGAGGATCTATCACGGCTCTGCCCATAATAGAAACCCAGGCAGGAGATGTTTCTGCGTATATCCCTACAAATGTTATTTCAATTACCGACGGACAGATTTTCCTTGAATCCCAGCTGTTCTTCTCCGGCGTAAGGCCTGCCGTAAACGTAGGACTTTCAGTTTCGCGTGTAGGAGGGGCGGCGCAGACCAAGGCTATGAAAAAGGTTGCCGGAACGCTTCGTATTGATCTTGCTCAGTTCCGGGAAATGGAGGTATTTACACAGTTCAGTTCCGAGCTGGACAAAACCACAAAAGAGCTGCTGGATCACGGAAACCGACTGGTAGAGCTGCTTAAACAGCCGCTTTACAGACCGCTGCCGCTGCATGAGCAGGTGATCCTACTGTGTATTGCCAAGCATAAGCTTATGCTTGATGTTCCTATCAAGGATATTAAGAAATTCCGTGCCGATATTATAAGCTATTTTAAGGCTAATCATCCTGAAATAACGGATGAGATTGACAAAACCAAGACCTTGTCAGATGAGCTGGAGGAAAAGATCGTGTCCTGCACAAAAGAATTCAAAGGCAGGTAAAGGCTATGGCTAACGTAAGAGAAATCAAGGAGCGCATAGACAGCATCAATGATATAATGAAGATAACAAACGCTATGTATCTTATATCTTCATCCAAGCTGAAAAAAGCGAAAAAGAGCCTTGAAGCGACAGTTCCGTATTTTGATCAGCTTCAGTCCACGATACACCATATTTTAAAACATACTCCGGAATTTGAACACGTTTATTTCGATAGCAGAGAGAATAAGCCGGATGATAAGAAAAACTATGGATATATTGTGGTGACCGGTGATAAGGGACTGTGCGGTTCGTACAATCACAATGTGCTCAGGCTTGCGGAGCAGGAAATGTCAAAGCATAAAAACACCTGTCTATTTATAGTCGGTCAGGTCGGAAGGCAGTATTTTTCAAGGCGTAAGGTTACGATAGACGGAGAATTTTTGTATACAGCGCAGAATCCTACCATTTACCGCGCCAGGAGCATAGCCGAGACGCTTACGGATCTTTATCTTAAAGAACGTCTTGATGAGATATATGTTATTTTCACCAAAATGATAACTTCGGCTAAAATGGAGCCTGAAGTAATAAGGCTGCTACCTATGGAGCGCGAGCGGTTCAAGACTGCGGCAGGCAGAACTCCGCATCACGATGCCGTTTTTTCACCGTCTCCCGAAAAGGTAATGGATCATCTTGTGCCGAATTATTTGAAAGGACTGCTTTACGGCGTTCTTATCGAGGCTTTTTCAAGCGAGCAGAACGCGCGTATGACCGCTATGGATTCCGCTACTTCAAGTGCAAAGGATATGATAAAGGATCTTAATCTGCTTTACAACCGTGCAAGACAGGCGGCTATAACTCAGGAGATAACCGAGATCGTCAGCGGTGCCAAAAGTCAGCAGAAAAAGAAAAACTAATCCGAAAGGAGGATATGTCCGCTGTTTCGGACATAGTCGAATATATATGGAAAAGGGCAAAATCGTTCAGATACTCGGACCTGTCGTAGATGTTGAGTTCCCTGAGGGCAGGCTGCCGATGATAAAAGACGCACTTACCGTCGAGCTTGACGGCAGAACGCTTTATATGGAGGTCGCTCAGCAGCTGGGTAACAGTACGGTTCGCTGTATTATGCTTGCGTCCAGCGAGGGTCTTGTAAAGGATATGGAGGTTACTGCAACCGGCTCCTGCATCAGGGTTCCGGTTGGAAAGTGCACTCTCGGAAGAATGTTCAATGTGCTGGGACAGGAGATAGACGAGGGAGCTCCTGTTGAAGCGGAGGAAAGATGGGAGATACACCGCGCTCCTCCGAAATTTGAGGATCAGAGCCCGGTTGTTGAAATACTTGAAACGGGAATCAAGGTAATAGACCTGCTGGCGCCTTACGCAAAAGGCGGAAAGATCGGTCTTTTCGGCGGCGCCGGAGTAGGAAAAACGGTGCTTATTCAGGAGCTTATCAGAAACGTTGCGACGGAGCACGGCGGTTACTCTATATTTACGGGAGTAGGAGAGCGTTCAAGAGAGGGAAACGATCTGTGGCACGAGATGACGGAGTCGGGAGTTATCGAGAAAACCGCGCTGGTGTTTGGTCAGATGAACGAGCCCCCCGGATCCAGAATGAGAGTGGCTCAGACAGGTCTTACAATGGCTGAGTATTTCCGCGACAAAGAGCATCAGAACGTTCTGCTGTTTATCGACAACATTTTCAGATACGTTCAGGCAGGCTCTGAGGTTTCGGCTTTGCTTGGAAGAATGCCGTCGGCGGTAGGCTATCAGCCTACTCTTGCCAACGAGGTAGGCGAGCTTCAGGAGAGAATAACCTCTACAAAGAACGGCTCGATAACGTCGGTTCAGGCGGTTTATGTTCCTGCCGACGACCTTACCGACCCGGCTCCTGCAATTACCTTCGCTCATCTTGACGCTACAACGGTGCTTTCGAGAAAAATAGTTGAACAGGGTATTTACCCTGCGGTTGATCCGCTTGAATCTACGTCGAGAATACTTGAGCCGAGCGTTGTCGGCGAGGAGCATTACGAGATAGCCAGAAAGGTTCAGGAGCTTTTGCAGAAGTATAAGGAGCTGCAGGATATTATAGCGATCCTCGGAATGGAAGAGCTTGACGAGGAGGATAAGCTGGCGGTTGCAAGAGCCAGAAGGATCCAGAAGTTTCTTTCTCAGCCTTTCCATGTTGCCGAGAATTTTACCGGTCTGAAGGGCAAGTATGTTCCTCTCAAGGAAACGCTCAGGGGATTTAAAATGATAATCGACGGAGAAATGGACGAGTATCCTGAAGCGGCGTTTCTTATGGCTGGAACGATAGACGACGTAATTGAAAAGGCGAAGCAGCTCGGGGAGGAATGATGAATGGCCAAGACATTTCATCTTGATATAATCGCCAGCGATAAGTATTTTTTCGGCGGGGAGTGTGAGGAACTGGTCTTTCCGGGAATCGACGGTTCTTACGGAATACTTCCGGGTCACGAGCCGATGATAAGCTGTCTTTCGTCGGGAGAGCTACGGTTCAAGACCGACGGTGAATGGCACAGCGCGGCGGTAAGCGACGGATTTCTTGAGATCATGCCTACGTTTGTAAAGATACTTGCCGACGCGGTGGAGCGTCCTGAGGATATAGACCGAAAGCGCGCCGAAGCCGCAAAGGAACGCGCCGAAGAACAGCTTCGTCAGAAGCTGAGCATCAGGCAGTATTATCATACTCAGGCGGCGCTGAACCGTGCAATGACAAGACTTAAAATCACAAGTAAATCTGCAAAATAACAAAACAGCTCTGCGAATTGCATAAAAGCGCAGGGCTGTTTTTGTGCATATATACGAAATATGTATGTTGGAAAAATATTTTGTGCAAAAGCGTATAATTTTCGGCTGCCGGATTGTTTTATATTTAAGATATGCAAGACGAAGCTTTCAGAGAATAAAATAGAAAAACGGAACAGAAGAGAAAACGACCTGTGAAATTGCTGATTTCACGAGTCGTTTTTTGTCTATAATGACGAAAAATTAAATTATATGGATTTTTTATCAAAAACTATTGCAATTTATGGATATATATGTTACAATAAATTACGACCATTTTCGACATCAATATGAAATGATTGAAAAATATTGCTGTTGTGCCGAAAAGTAACGGCTTTGCGGACGGAAGCCGTAAGGGTGAAATTTATTGTAAAGGAGTTTCAGAAGAAGATGAAGAGATTTACGGCGGCGTTCCTGGCGCTGATACTGACCTTCGGAAGCCTGTGTCTGCCGCAGGACCTGTTTGAAGGGCTGTTTATAAGCGCAGGAGCGTATGAAGTGTACGGCGATTATCAGTATACTGTGCTTAGCGACGGAACGGTGGAGATCAACAAATATAACGGTTCGGCAAGTATCCTAGATATTCCCGGAAGTATTGAGGGGAGGAGGGTTACGAGTGTTGGAAGTAGTGCGTTTTGGAGTTGTGCAAGTTTAATCGAAATAACTATCCCGGACAGCGTAACAAGTATAGGAGATTGGGCATTTTCTAATTGCACAAGCTTAACCGAAATAACAATACCGGACAGCGTAACAAGTATAGGAAATTATGCATTTAATTCTTGCACAAGCTTAACCGAAATAACGATTCCAAATAGTGTAACAAGTATAGGAGATAGTGCATTTTCTAGTTGCACAAGCTTAACCGAAATAACGATTCCGGACAGTGTAACAAGTATAGGAAATGATGCTTTTTGGAATTGCACAAGCTTAACCAAAATAACGATCCCGGACAGCGTAACAAGTATAGAAGATTGGGCATTTAATAATTGTACAAGCTTAACCGAAATAACGATTCCGGACAGCGTAACAAGCATAGGATATAGGGCATTTTCATATTGCACAAGCTTAACCGAAATAACGATCCCGGACAGCGTAACAAGTATAGGAGGTTATGCATTTTCTTCTTGTACAAGCTTAACCGAAATAACGATTCCGGACAGCGTAACAAGCATAGGAAATGATGCATTTTGGAACTGTCCCAACCTCACAATCATCTGCGAAAAAGACAGCTATGCCCATACCTATGCAAAGGGCAATAATATTTCCTACCGTCTTACAAATCCGGACGAACCGGACGATCTGACGATAACCCTTGAGAAAACCTCCTACCTCTACACCGGCAGAGAGATAAAGCCGGGAGTAACGGTAATGAACGGAGATACCAAGCTTAAGGAAAATACTGATTATACCCTTTCCTACAGGGACAATATCAATATAGGAACGGGCAGCGTGACCGTGAAATTCAAGGGCGATTATATATCGAAGAAAACCCTTAAGTTTAAGATAACGGATGTTGAGGCGCCGGAGAAGCCTGAAAAGAAAAAGTCGATATACTTCAGCGTTATTGATGAAAACGGAAATTCGGTTTCAAACTTTACTTATACCTATAATTCCGAAAAAAAGACAGCTTCTATGAAAATATTGATTGATGACGCAAAAAGCTCCGACACTTTGTCGATATCAAAATCCGGCTATATTACCAGAAATATAAACATGGAAAATTACCTTGACGGCGATATAACGACGTGTACGATAAAGCTATATAAGAATACTAAAAATTCTCATTCGCTGGCAAGCGCTTATTTTAAATCGGATGAAATAAATGCGGACATTCTTTCCGAAAATCAGATAATTGCGTTTAATGATAAAGACAATTCATTCCTGGATACTAATTTTACTCTGACCTGCGAGGTGCTCGGCGAGGAAGAGACAGTGGATAAATTTGAGCTTTGCTATTTTACCGGCGCAGGCGAAAAAATTATTGCCGAAAGCCAAAGCGGAGTCTTTAATTTAAAAATGCACGATTTAAAAATATCGAATAATTATTATGTAAAAGTAAGCTCTGCGGCTGACGGTAAAGTATGCAAATCCTGGTTTAATTTAAGCGTAGTAAAGGTTACTGAGAAAACTCCGGGGAAAGTAACAATATCCGATGGCAAGATTAAAATCACAGTACCTGAAGACGTTCCTCTTATCGGCGGAAGCGAGATATCGCTTGACGGCGTTAACGCTAAGATAGTAGCGGAATATGAGCAGGGAGGAAAATTCAAGGTTGGAATAAGCAATAACCTGCTTGAGGAAGACAAACCTGATTTCAATAAGCTGAAAAGCTTGGTAAATGAATTTACAGTAGGAGATAATCCTAAGTACAACGCTAAGATAAATAATGATTATTTTGATTTAAGCCCCGAAAGCAAAAAGTTTCTGATATTTGACGACGTAAAGTTTATCATCGGTGGTTATGGTGAGGGAACGATAAATTCAAACGGAATTGCTAATGTAAATATCAACTATTTTATGGTGTTTAAAGGTGAAGGAGAGGTAGAGCGGGATATTGTTGCGTTCAGCGTTCCTCTGCATATGGAGCTTGGTTATGGATTTTCCGTAACGTCTAATAATAAGATCGGTTATGATTTTGAAAACAACACTTTGTCGCCGGATGCAAATATCGGGATCGACGCCGAGGTAGAGCTCGCGCCGGCGATCGGAGTAGGCTGTAAATATGCTTATATAGGTTTATACGGAAATGTAAAGCTTTATACCGACATAATCCTGAAAAACAAATGGGCTTCAGAGCTGGGAATTCAAAGAGCTGGTTTAGAGGGCGAGGTTGGAGTCAAAGGAGAACTGGGACCGTTTGAATACAGCTTTACGTTTATAAACGAAGACTGGGAATTTTATAATCGGTTTAATGCTAATACGCTCGGCTCTGCAAATGCCTTAAAATCAATTCAGCCCTCAAACGATTTGTCGTCTGTATTCAATATAGAAAACTATACTCTGAACAAAGATAAATCAACATCGGTTTACAGCGGAAACGAGATAGAGGCAAATTCGCTCACAGAAATAATAAACGACTGCCGCACCAACGCTCAGCCTCAGATAATTTCCTGCGGCGGAACAACGCTTATGGTATACCTTGATAAGGACAACAGCAGAACGGATATAAATTCAAACGTGCTTATGTATTCGCTTTACAATGAAAGCGTAGATAAATGGTCCCAGCCGAAAAAAGTGGATAATAACGATCTGCTTGATAACAGGGCCTCCCTGTACACCGATGGCAGTGGTATTTACCTGATTTATGAGGAAGCGGGACAGCTGCTTGCAGACGGCGCTTCAATCAGTGATTTTGCGGCTTCTCTGGAAATAGTATCCGCAAGGTTCAATATGCAGACAGGCGGATTTGAAGATTTTGAGAAGCTTACATCTAATGAAGTTATGGACTCGAAACCGGTTATTGCCAACGCAGAAGGAACTCTTACGGCGGCATGGGTCTCAAACTCAGCTTCCGATTATTTCGGACTTAACAGCGAAAACAAAATAATGTACAGCGTTTATTCAGAAAACGGCTGGAGCGAGGCTGACGTACTTGAAGAAAATCTCAGCTGTGTAACAGATATCGCTGTCGGCAGTCTTGACGGAAAGACGGTCGTGTCCTATATTCTGGACGATGACAACGATCTGATAACTGAGGACGACAAAAAGCTGTATATTCACACCCTCGGTTCAAACGCCGTTTCAGCGGGAAAGGGCAGTCTTGACAACCTTCAGTTTGCAGTTCTTCCGCAGGAGAAATCGGAAGTCCTGACCTGGTATGAGGACGGATTTGTTAAGTATACTGCAAATACTGCCGGAACCGGTGACTATGCCATGGACGGGGCAGATTACAGCATAGCTTCGGATTATACAATTACAGACGGAAAGATATATTATGTATCCCGTAATGACTGTTCGACCAATCTTATGCTTGTAACCTATGAAAACGGCTGGAGCGAGCCGGTAGTAATTGAAAAGACAGCGTCAGGAAGCTATTTTGAACAGCTTACTGCGGCTGGCGATACCGTAGTAATGGTCAGAAATAAAGTTGCTGTAAACAGCGACGGAATTTCGGAAAAGGCGGATATTGTAAGTTACCGTTATTCGGATATAACCGATCTTAAAGTAAATAACGCTGTGTATGATTACGATTATGCGGTTCCCGATTATCAGATGCCGCTGTATATCAATGTTTCAAACAACGGAACCAGAACCGTAAACGGAGTAAGCGTAAATGTATACAAGGGTGAAGAGAATGTTTACAGCAAGGATATCGCATACGTTATCCGGGCAGGAGCAGAAGAGGATATTCTGATTTTGCTTGACACTGATGAAATTTTCTATACGGGAGATTACAGGATATGCGTACAGCCTTTGAATTTGCAAGACTCTGATCCGGACGATAACGAAACTGTGTTTTTCTGCGGACTTTCCGATCTCGAGGTGGAAGTGAGCGAGTTTGTGGCAGGAAACGGAGGAACTGTGACAGTAAGCGTGAAAAACAATTCCTACGTTCCGGTAAGCGGCTCAGAACTTTCTGTTGAGGACGAATACGGAAACGTTTTGAAAACGATAGACGTACCGGAAGTGACAGGCGGGGGAATCGAGGTTTTCAATATACCTGTTAAGGAACTTCTGAACGATAACGAATCGGAAAAGTTTATTCATTTTAATTTAAGTACCGATTCTGACGAATACGATGTGCTTAATAATTCGGCTATAAAAAACATAGTAAGATATGCCGTTTCAATTGAAACCTGTGAAACGGAGCTGGATCGGACTGAATTTACGTATGACGGAAATGCTGAAACTCCTGAAGTTACCGTAAGAGACGGCGAAAAGCTTCTCTCTGAAAATACTGATTATACGGTTGAATATTCTGATAACGTAAATGCCGGAACTGCAACGGCAACGATAACCGGCATAGGAAAATATTCAGGAAGCGTAGTTAAAAGTTTTGAAATAAAGCCTAAAAAAGTGGGAAACCTTTCTGTTTCGGTAGCGGACGAGGGTCTTGTTTATACCGGAAAGGCTGTCGTTCCTGAAGTTTCGGTTATGGACGGCGAAAAAACGCTTATCTCAGGGCGCGATTATTATCTTGTTTACAATAAGAATATTGACGCCGGAACGGCGGAAGTAACTGTTGTAGGAATAGGCAATTATACCGAAGCGATTACAGAAAAATTTTCTATAGGCAGAAGAAACATTTCAAACGGACTGACCTACTCGTATACTTCGAATTACATATATACCGGAAACGCTCATCTGCCTGAGATCACTGTGAAATATGGAAATATAGCCCTTGAAAAAGGTGTCGATTACTCTGTTTCCTATAGCAATAATGTAAACGCCGGAAAGGCAAATATTATTATAACCGGACTCGGCAATTATATGGGAACAATAACCAAAACATTTGTTATCTCACCCAGAAGTATCGAATCTCTGAGCATAAGCAATATTGAGGAAGCGTATATTTACACAGGATCTGCGATAACTCCTGCAGCGGTGCTGAAATACGGAACAAAGCAGCTTGTGCAAAACGTTGATTATACGGCTTCGTACAGTTCGAACTTTGCCATAGGCACAGCGTCCGTAAAAATAACCGGAAAGGGTAATTATACCGGAACTTTGACAAAAAGCTTTGATATTGTTCCGAAAACTCCTTCGTTTAAGGAGGAATACACTTCCGTTACCGACGCTGTAAGAATAAACTGGGAAAAGATAGATAACGCAACGGGATACCGTATTTACAGATATAATGAGAAAAATAAGTCGTGGGATAATATAACAACGATCAAGGACAATACCGTCCTTACATACCGCGACGAGGGGCTGAAGTCAGGTACAGTATACAGATATAAGGTAAAAGCTTACAAAAAAGTCGGAGATGTAAACTATTGGGGTTTTGCCTCGGACGAAAAGTATACGGCTACAGCGCCGGATAAAGTAACGGTTACAAAGGCAAACCGTTCAACAACTTCTGTGCGCATCTTCTGGGAAGAGGTAAGCTGTACAGGCTATAAGGTTCAGCAGTACAACTCTTCATCAGGAGAATGGGAAACACTGGAGCTTGTGCCTTATGAAACGGCGGAGCTTAAGATTTCCGGACTGAAAAAGAGTACACAGTATAAATACCGCGTTCAGGCATATACCAAAGTACCCGGAAGCGATAATAAGAAGGGCGAATGGTCTGATGTGTTTACAGTCAGTACAACGTCTTAAGCCGAAAAAAATGTCGTGAATTAAAATTGATATGCGCTTTCAAAAGTCAGGCACTTTTGTAGGCGCATATTTTATGGTCAAAAATGATATTGCGGTGATTCACTATGATGATATTCCGCTTAATGGAACGATGAGTGATTTGACAGCTCGCTTTTTTTGTTTATAAAGTTAATGACGATGAATTTACATTGGCATTTATTGATTTACATGTAATGCAGCGTTGGTTCCTTTTGCATTGTTTTCAGATATTATATCCTACTATCCTCATTTTTCAACATAAAAAAGTTACAGATTCCGAAAAACTGAAATCTGCAACCTATATGAGCTAAATTGTCATTGCGGGCTATTCGAGCATGTCCTCAGGCCGGACGCTTCAGCGTATACATAAAAATCCTCTGCCACAATGTGACAACGGATTTTGCGCCTTCTGCGCCGGAACTATCTAAGCCATATAAAAAAGATATTTTCGGCATTTGGGCGGTGGGAGTTGAACCTTCGTGTTGAACAAGACATCTGAAAACGATGAGGTATTGTTCAGGAAATAAGCGCTTTTGACGGAAGATACAAATTAGACACAAGGGTTTGAATCTCCCCGTTTTATTTTTTCAGTTGCCATTTTGAGCATTTTCGGTTTTGGTGTCCAATTTGAAGCCCCAAAAACCTCATAAATACTCACTTTACAGCAAAAACACCATTGATGTCCAAACCTAGGGGATTCAGATTCCAATGGTGTTTTCACTATTTTTCAATGTACATCGTTTCCATCTGTTCTTTTGTAATTCCGTTTTTTTTCCCATAATTTATCCAATAAGTAGTGGATGCCTTTACAAACATTTTAGGAGAAAGGGGCATGGTAGTTTGCAGTGTACGATACTTGGCACAAATAATAGAAGCCCCTAACTTTTTAATTTTTCTCGTAACCAGTATTTTAAATGGGGTTGTCAATATGGCTTCTCCGCTACCTATTTTTAAAACAGAACCAAAGCGATAGCCGTTTTGTCTACAAAATAACTTCATCATACTAATCGCCACATCGTTTTGACGATATTCCAAAAAACCACAATTAATTAATACTGATACAACAGGTTTGCTTTTAGGCGGATTATTTTCGAGCGTTTTTAAAAAATTCAATAGCGTGACAGGAATACCATCCGCATACAAAGGGAAAACAAACAATATATCTGAAAACTTTTCTAATTTCCTGCAAAGTTCGTGGTGGTTTGTTTTTGATATGTTAAAATATTCCGTTTTGTACTTGCAATTTTCAGCGAATATTGTCGCATAACATTTAGAATTTGACTTTGGAGCTCGAGGACTACCATTTAAAATAATTATGCTTCCCATTTTGCTACCTCATCTGCTACGGTTTCTTCTAATTGTAATTCCGTTGTAAAAATAATGCTATAGTTTTCAAAGTTCATATTGTGAGTATTTCTTGCAATGAGTTTTTTGAATACTTCCCTTTCTTCATCACTTATATCACCATAGGAAATTATTGTTGCTTTTTTAGGTGCTACTTCACGCTGAATATGATGTGTTTCTCCTGCTACAATTCGAATAAAAGCTTGTTGAACCGGAATTGCGCGTTCTAACATCGTTTTCATTATAGTATCATATCCACCATACTTTATGCGGCTAATATAAAGCAATGTATCACTTTTTGCAATATCGGGATAAACCTTCACTGCATCATCACGAATGATACATTTTCCAGGTGTTTTTGTCCAGCACCCAAAACACCCGATGCAGTTTGTTATTTTTAATGACGATAAATCAATAAATTTAATATCATCTTTTTTTATTTCAATATTGAAGGGTCTGTCACTTAATATCAGTTTTACTTAGAACACCCCGTTTCATTTTCTGGTTTAAACTTTTCTTATAGTATTGTACTTGAAATAGTATTGGACTTGAAATCTGTTTGTATACAATGCTTATGAAAAAGCCACCGTTTGGTTAGCAAAAAAACCGATTTTGTTGGGTTTTTAGGGAGGATATCTTTTTATGCTCCTTTTATGGTGGACCTGGAGGGGATCGAACCCTTGACCTCCGCATTGCGAACGCGGCGCTCTCCCAGCTGAGCTACAGGCCCAGGCATAAAATATAAAAACAGCCGGGAGCGGAATTTCGCTCCCAAAACTGATACTGGCGGAGATGGTGGGATTCGAACCCACGGAACGTGTTACCGTTCAAACGATTTCGAGTCGTTCTCGTTATGACCACTTCGATACATCTCCGTATCTAAAATCACTATAATATTATACAACACATTCTGAAAAAAAGCAAGGGCTTTTTCAAAAAAATATTAGATTTTATAAATCGGAAATAAAGCATGCGGTTTTGGCTCATAATTTGATCTTTGAATAATGGGTGTAAAATTAACAGGTGTAGCAGCTATGCTTGCTACAGGAAAAATTTATTTTTTCCAAGAAACTGAATTTCGTATTTTTTTGTCAAAGCTCTTGAAAAAACAATGAATTTGCTGTATAATGAATATATGTATTTTTTACGGAGGTCGGTTGATATGAAATTTGCTTTTAAATTCAGTTCGAAGCCTGAAAAAACCATAGTTGCACTTACCGCTTCCGTTGTTCTTGCAATTCTGTTCGATGGAAAAAGAAAAAAGGAAAAGCACCCGGAAAAGTATAAAAGCTTTCCGCTTAGGACTGCCGCATATTACCGTAAGATAGACGATCTGCTTAAAAGAACGCTCGCCAGAGATCTTTACAGAAGACAGGAGCATTATAACAGCCCGGTTCTTGAAAATATGAAAATAGAAAACGGAGAGTTTATAGATTTGTAAAACGGAGCAGAAAATATGACGAAATATTTTAAGGAATACAGAGAATATATCAGAAAATGTCTTGAAAACGGAAATACCGATTTTTTAACGCTGCTTGAATATCATCAGAAGCATATTGAATTCTTTATGCACGAGCGGCTTATTCATCTTATCGTTACCGTTCTGTTCGCTTTGCTTACGGTTGCCTGTTTTATCGCTATAGTATGTACCGAAAAGGTTATTCTTGTCCCGTTGGCGGTCCTTCTTCTGGTTCTTCTTATCCCGTACATAAAGCATTATTACTTTCTTGAAAATCAGACTCAGCAGCTGTATAAGGACTATGACGAGATTTGCCGTAAATCGGGAAAAGCGCCGGAGAATACGGGGAATAAAAGCATATGAGTTATAACTGTTACACTAAAGAAGGCTGGAAAGGAAGCGTCATAACCTCTCCTGTTCCTCCTACGCTGGTTACCTGCGGAACTGTGGAAAAGCCAAATATTTTTACAGTAGCTTGGACGGGAATTTTAAATACTCAGCCGCCGATGACCTATATTTCGGTCCGTCCGGAGCGCTTTTCATATGATATTATAAAAAGCAGCGGGGAATTTGTTATAAATCTGGCGACTGAACAGCTCGTCAGAGCGGTCGATTACTGCGGTGTCAGATCCGGAAGAAATACCGACAAATTCAAGGATATGGGTCTTTCGGTTCAGAAGGCCGGAGCGGTAGGATGCCCTGTACTTGAACAGTCGCCTGTGAATATCGAATGCAGGGTCAGGGAAGTCGTTTCGCTTGGAACTCACGATATGTTTATTGCGGATATAGTAAGACTTGACGTTGCCAAAGAGCTTATCAACTCAAACGGCAGATTGGAGCTTGATAAAGCGGGACTGCTGGCGTATGCGCACGGAGAGTATTTCGCTCTTGGAAGAAAGCTCGGAAGCTTCGGATATTCAGTCAGAAGGAAAAAAAGAAAATCAAATAATAAAGGAAAAGGAAAAAGAAAAATATGAAAAAGGTCATAACCGTTCTGGCGGCCGCCGGATTATATTGCGCTATAAGAGGGAAAAAGGCGGAAGCCTGGTTTTCCGAAACGCATTCCGATATAACCGAAAAGGCGGTGGCTTTGCTTGAAAAGGATAATAAGATAAAGCCTTATAATTTTTATAAGAATTATATAGAAGAATTGACCGCCGGTTCCGTAGAGCCTGATAACGACGGCGATATTGACAAGGGTCTGGGAACTCATTACTATTCCTGCTCCAACAGCAAGGGGAAAGAACTGAGCGAGGTCAAGGGATATTATAAAAACCGGCTGGGCAGGTTTTCAAAAAGCGCCAGAACAATGCTTGAGGAAAATTATACCTCTGCATTATCTTTGTATAAGAGCGGTAAGACCGCAGAGGCAATGCATACTCTGGGGCGGGCTCTGCATTTTATTGAGGATATGGGCTGTACAGTTCATACGGCTAATATGAAGTATCTGGATAAGCCTGCAAATGCTCATTATGCATATGAAAAGCATATAAATACACTGTGCAAGCAGTACAGCGCCGATAAATGTGATAAAAGACTTCAGAAATCATACGGCAGCGACGGATTTACTCAAGGGCTGAACAAGCTGGTAAAGCTTTCATCGCGTTTTGCACAGTCTATATCAAAGCTTGACCCAAAGGCGTTTGACGACGCGGCAAAGTCTACTATTCCTGTGGTTCAGCAAAATGCGGCGGCTTTGCTTCTGAAATTTTATGACGACTGTTGTACAGACAACGGTAATTTCCTGTGCGACGGTAAATTATATACTTTGAAAAACGAAGCGTCGGGTCTTGTAATAACAGTTACTCCGAAAGGACTTTCGCTTGCGGCTCCGGATAAGGAGCTTGAGCAGAAGCTTCAGCTTTGTATTTATGATAAAGGAGCGTTCGGTCTGAAGATAAGCGACGGAGGTTTTGTCAGCGAAAACTGCAAGGGTTACGATTATTTGAAGCTCGGAGCGGTTCCCGCTCTGTTCAGATTGGGCGGCTACGGCAAAAAGCGTTTCAGAATATCCGCCGGTGGCACCGGGTTTGAAAAGGTTCTTACCTGTACTAAATCGGGAGGGCTTTCGGTTTCCGAATTCGAGCCGGAAAATTCCGCTCAGATCTGGATAATAAACTGATATTGTTTACGATAATATAGAAATAGAATAAGCTGCCGCATAATTAAAAATGCGGCAGCTTTATTGTTGTATGTAGATTCCTCTGCTCTGATATTTATTCAAGCTCTCCTTTTTTATCTATCAGATAACAGGTAGCAAAGAAAAAAATTACCGAAATAATGATCTGCAATATCATCTGAATGGTTTCATAGGCAGGGCTGGAACTTGAAATATCATACTCTGTAAAGTAACGCACAATACTAAGCGTAAAGCCCAGAATGATTGAAAAAATGATCTGCTCTGCAAATAAAAATAAAATGACTCCAAGCAGTCTTAAATTCCGTATTAATATGTTTGAAAGCGTTATGGCGAAAAATATAGCCAGCTGAGCAAATATATATCCTGTCAGCAGAGTCAGGCAGTTCATCACTGTTTCCGATACCGGAGTGCTTAAGTAGTATTCTATCAGCTTTGGATAATCATCGGCTTCAAAAAAAGGCATGGAAAACATGATAATAAAGCAGATAATTGAAATTACAAACCAGATGAATCCGGAAATAAGCTTTGAAAGCAGATGATATGAAGTTTTAACCGGAATGGTCCTCAGCAGATATCCTTCGTTTGTAAACATTGACTTGCTGAAGCGTACAGGACCATATATATAGGATATAGTTATACATGCAAAACAACTGATAACATAGAGCGGAATGAGAACCGATACAAAAAGTATATATGTTATTTCGCTGCTGTTTTCGTAGTAGCTGTAACGGAATCCGCCTTTAAAAGCGAAAAAGCCGATAACGGAAAACAGAAGAAAAAATATTGTTATAGGAAGGAGCGATCTGGAAAAGTTTCTGAACTCATATTTTAATATTTTGCCTAACATCTGTACACCTCCCTGAAAAGCTGGTCTACCGTCATATTGGTTTCAGCCTTTATCTGCTCAACAGATTTGAAAAGTCGCAGCGTTCCGTTTTGGATCATAACAGCATCGTCAAGCACAGGCTCAATATCGGCAATGAGGTGGGTAGATATTATTACTGCCGCATTTTCATTGTAATTTGAAATAATAGTGTTGAGAATATATTCTCTCGCAGCCGGATCAACGGCGGCGAGAGGCTCGTCAAGCAGATAAACTTCGGCATTCCTGCTCATAACCAAAGCCAGCTGGACTTTTTCTCTTGTACCCTTCGACATACGCTTAAACTTCTGATTCATATTTACATTAAGACGGTTAAGCATTTCGACAGCCTTGCCGTAATTGAAATCGCTGTAGAAGTCTTTAAAGAAATCAAGCAGTTCCTTTACTTTCATATGGTCGGGAAGATAGTCCCTGTCCGGCAGATAGGATACGATCTTTTTTGTTTCGGTTCCTACCGGGCAGCCGTTTATAAGTATCTGACCGTAGGTAGGCTTCAAAAGTCCGCAGGCAAGCTTTATAAAAGTAGTTTTTCCGCTTCCGTTCGGTCCCAGAAGCCCTACTATTCTTCCTCTTTGTATTTCAAGACTGAGATTGCCCAGAGCCTGAAATCTTCCGTAGCATTTTGTCAGTCCGGAACAGCTGATTATAGCTTCGCTCAATATTATTCCCCCTATCAAAAAACAGCAAAAAGAAAAAATTCTTCTTGCCGTATGTTTTTAATTTCTTTTTTCGCAGATAAGCTTTATTGCCGTTCTTTCGTCATCGTCGATAACAACGTTTGCAAAAGCCGGGATACAGACGATATCGATACCTACCGGAGCAAGATATCCTCTTGCGATCGCCACTGCCTTGATCGCCTGATTGGTTGCCCCCGCACCGACAGCCTGAATTTCTACCGTGCCGCTTTCCTTGATAATTGCCGCTATGGCTCCTGCAACGGAATTTGGTACGGATCTTGCTGAAACTTTTAGAATTTCCATGTAATGACCTCCCACTGTTGGATTTGCTGTTAATTCAAAAATTATAACCTATGACCGGTATGCTCAGCAGGGCTGAAATAAAGAATCGATTCCCCGTATTGAGCATACTCTATTATACACCATTGCATGAAATATTGCAAGCCAATTCACGTTTTTTGTGAATTATCGCTTAATTATTCTTTGAATTTTGGTTGCTTTGCCTAATTTTTCATCAAAGCTTACCGCGACTGCGTTGATAAAGCATGGGCTGTCGCTTTCCCTGAACATAACCGGAAAATGATATTTCATTTTATCTATTGCTATCTGTGTGTCAACTCCGAGAACTGACATTTCGGGACCGGTCATTCCCACGTCGGTTATATATGCCGTGTGACCGCTGAGAATAGCTTCGTCGGCAGTCTGAACATGAGTGTGCGTTCCGAGGACCGCAGTGCATCTTCCAGCAAGATAATGTCCCATGGCCTTTTTTTCCGATGTGGCTTCGGCATGAAAATCCACAATTATATTGGGAGTATCCAGCGTTTCAAGAATTCTGTCTATATAAAAGAAAGGGTTTTCGATTGAATCAAGATAAACTGTTCCCATAAGATTTACGACCGCTATTTTAACAGGGCATAAATCTATAACGGTAACTCCGTGACCTGCAACTCCTTCAGGATAATTGGCAGGACGCAGAAGAATTTCCTGTTCGTCGTAAATACCGACGCTTTCACGTCTTTTAAAGGAGTGATTTCCGGTAGTGACAACGTCCGCTCCCATTCTTACAAGCTCGTCGAAGGATTTCGGAGTAAGCCCGTTGCCCTGCGCCGAATTCTCGCCGTTTATAACTGTGAAATCAATCTCATATTCTTTTTTTATCTGATAAATATTATCTCTGAGAAAATCGCATCCTGCTTTTCCTACTACGTCGCCTACAAATAATAAGTTCATATACGCCCTCTTTTCTGCAAAATTATACCAGTTAAATGTGATCCTGCCGATAAGTCATAAGTGAGAATCAAAATATCAAGGTTTTGTAAAACTGTGATTCGGGCAAAAACCGGCGGCAAGATAATATATTAATTATATACTCAATTGCCGATCAAGTCAAGAAAAAGGGAGGCGTGAAGTAAAACATAGGGCATGAAAAACAATCAGCGGACAGCAGCAGACCGTCCGCTTGTATTGCGATTTGATTTTGCCAAAGAACAACATCCGGTTAATGTAACGATTCGGCGGCAGCAGGTATCAATAGCGGTTATCAAAAACTCGCGTGGATTTTTTTTCGCTTCGGGGAAGCTCTCCTATATCCACCGGTTTTACTATAACGGTTATTCCTATCTTTGCCTTGAATCCGGCACCGATGGCCGCTTCCATAGAGGTTTTATCAGCACCCTTGTCGATCTCTACAAACAGCGTGCAGATATCCTTGCCATAGAGATGATCGATCATAAACTGGTATTCGCTGGAGGCTCCGGGAATTCCGGAAAGCATTTCGTCTATCTGGCTTGGGAAGATATTGACGCCTTTTACTTTTACCATGTCGTCAGTTCTTCCCAGAATGGTATCTATTCTGGGGTACTTTGAACCGCAGGGACAATCTCCGGTAATTACTCTTGTAAGATCATGGGTGCGGTATCTGATTAGAGGCGCTCCCTGTTTTTTCAGAGTTGTAATTACCAGTTCGCCTATTTCTCCGTCAGGAACGACTTCTCCTGTCTTAGGATTGACGATTTCAAAATAAATATAATCGTCCCACATATGCATTCCGCATTCGTGATCGCAGCTTATTCCGATTCCGGGACCGTAAACCTCGGTAAGACCGTAAATATCATAAAGCTGAACTCCCAGCTCCTTGGCGATACGCTTCCTCATTTTTTCGCCCCAGCGCTCCGAGCCTATTACTCCTTTTCTCAGGCATATCTGATCTCCGATACCCCGTTTTTCGATTTCTTCTGCAAGCAGAAGTGCATAGGAAGAGGTAGCGCATAAAACAGTGGATTTCAGATCTGTCATCATTCTCAGCTGTTTATCGGTGTTGCCCGGTCCCATGGGGATAGTCATTGCTCCCAGTCGTTCCGCTCCCAGCTGAAAGCCTATTCCGGCAGTCCAAAGACCGTAGCCCGGGGTGATCTGAATTCTGTCCAGCTTGCCTATTCCCGCCATTGTATAACAGCGCGCAAACATATCCGCCCAGTCGGAAACATCCTGAGCAGTGTAGGGGATTATAACGGGCGTTCCGGTAGTTCCCGAGGACGAATGTATACGTACTATCTCCTCGTCGGGAACGGCCTGAAGCCCCAGAGGATAGGCGTCTCTTAAATCGCCCTTCCATGTAAAGGGCAGCTTTTCAAAATCCTCCTGAGACTTGATGGAATCAATGTCTACGCCCTCCAGTTTGCGCTTGTAAAAGCAGTCCTGAGAGGTCAGTTTTTTAAGCTGGTTTTTAATGAGTTGAAATTGCGTTTCGGTCATTTTCATGGTTGATTACTCCTTCTTGCTTAAAACAAAAAATCCTGTCCCAAAGAAAATGGGACAGGATATAATTTTCCTGCGGTACCACCCAAATTGCGGAAAAATCCGCCGCTCGCCGGCGTACTGACATACGCCTTTTCCTTAACGCGGAAAACGTCGCCCCTAACGGAAATACCGCTCGGTTTGCCCTCATGAGTCCATTCGCCGGAGTCTGCGCTGCCGCAATTCCACCGTCTGCGGCTCTCTGAAACGCCTTTGCGGCGGCTACTACTCTCAATCATAGGTTTACGGTGATTATTATACTATATATAATAGCACTGCTTTTTTTATTTGTCAAGAGTTTTTATTCGGTTACTATCCTGACAGCTTTAAGATTAAGCTCATGGAATTTCTGAGGTATGCGCTTTTCAATAGCCGATTTAAGTTCCTCTACGGTAATTCCCAGCTCTCCTGATTTTGCAGCCGCCGCCAGCAGGGCTATGTTAAGCACTTTGGAAGAACCGCATTTTTCGCATATTTCGTCGCCGTCGATCACCGTAAGGTTTTTCACTGAAGATTTCAGGTAACCGAGCATTTCGCTTCCGTCGTAATCCGACCCGGAAAGGGAAGCTGTAACAGGCTTCACCGCCTTTTTGTTTACGATAACGACTCCGTCCTTTTTCAGATAGGAAATATTTCTTACCGCTTCGGCAGGCTCAAATGCTATTATTACATCAGCTGAGCCCTTCGGAAGCATGGGCGATTCGATTTTATCACCTGTACGAACGTGGGACACAACGCAGCCGCCGCGCTGGGACATGCCTATGGTTTCGCTGGTTCTTACCTTTTCTCCCTTTTCCATAGCCGCAAAGGCTATAAGCTTTGAAGCAAGCACAGTTCCCTGACCGCCCACTCCGCACAGTAAACAGTTCTTAGTCATATGTTTTAACCTCGTTTCTGTTTGCCGCTTTAACCAAGCAGCTTTATAGAATTTTTCTGCATCTGAATCTTATTCTTACGTAATCTACATACCATTTGCCGTTGATATAAAGCGAGCTTCTCAGTGAATCCGAAGCTTCCTTTATGATCTGTGAGCAAAGGGCTGCGTCCATGCCTTCAAACGGCTGTTTCAGAAACATCCGTATCCAGTTTTCCATGCCGTTTTCGGATTTCTGCTCCGTGGGACGGTCGAAAAGTACGGCGTATTCCACTAAAAGACCGTGTTTTTCAAGCAGAGGCGCATACTCTCCGATTGACGGAAAATAAAAAGGAACGGTATAGCTGAGCCCGCGTTTTTCAAAGCTTTGAGAAAGAGCCTCATGAACTTTCTGAGCGCAGCCCTTTCCGCCGAACTCGCAGACAAATTCGCCTCCAGTCTTGAGATTATCAGAAATATTCTGAATAAGCTTTTCCTGACGGTTCTCGTCTATCCAGTGGATTACCGCGTTTGAAAATATAACATCTGCTTTATTTTCAAGGCTGAATTCCGCTGCGTCAGATTTTATAAATTCAAGCTCGGGATGAAACGTTTTTGCCGTTTCAATCATTTCTGCGGAATCGTCTATGCCAAGGACTTTGTATCCCGCTTCCCGCAGCTTTTGGGTAAGGGCTCCGTTTCCACAGCCCAGATCTACAGCCAAACTGCCTTTTTCTGCCGTTATCAGCTTTAAAACGTCCTCGCCGTATTTATGGACGAAATCAAAACCGCTTGAATATTCTTCTGTGTTCCATTTTATGTTCATAGCAATATAATCCTTTTTTACTTGCCGCTGTTATTCTGCGATCGCTCCGCATGGGCATACCTGAGCGCATACTCCGCAGCCGAAGCACAGGCTTTTTTCAATTTTGACCCTGCCGTCCTCAAGCACTATTGCTGGACATCCCAGTTCCCTGATGCACTTCTTGCAGTTTACGCACTTTTCACGATCTACCTTGAACTGTACCGAGGGCTTGGTAACCGCAATACACGGCGATTTCATTATTACCGCCTTTACGCCTTTTTTATCCATTGCGGATTTAACCGCTTTTATTCCGGCTTCAAGGTCGAGAGCGTCAACCGTTTCAACGGAAGTCAGACCTATAGCCTTTAAGATCTTTTCTATCGACACCTTTTCGCAGACGTCGCCCATCATGGTAACTCCCGTTCCGGGGTGAGGCTGATGTCCTGTCATTGCAGTGGTGGAGTTGTCAAGCACTATTAAAGTAATATCCGTCTGGTTGTAAACGGAATTTATAACTCCTGTGATTCCCGAAGCAAAGAAAGTCGAATCGCCGATAAAGGAAAAGTTTAAGGTGTCGGGCTCGACTCTGTGGATACCCTGTGCGATGGTAACATCCGCACCCATGCAAAGGCAGGTGTCTACCATGTCCAGAGGCTTGGCGTTTCCGAGGGTATAACAGCCTATATCTCCGCTGAATACTGCTTTTCTGCCCTTTGCCGCCTGTTTTACGGCGTAGAAGCTTGCTCTGTGGGGACAGCCTGCGCACAGAACGGGCGGTCTTACCGGAAGTTCGGGGGCTTTCGGCGCTTCATCTTCCCGATAGTCAAAGCCGAGAAAAGCGCCCAGTACTTTTTTTACGGACTCTACGGTGTTTTCACCGGCAGGCTGAACCGAGCCGTCAAGCTTTCCGTGTATCTTTACGTTTAAATTGTACTTTCCGCATATGTATGTAAGCTCTTTTTCGATTACCGGGTCAAGCTCCTCTATGCACATGACTTCGTCAAGACCGCTGAGAAATTCAAGCGCAAGCTTTTCTGGGAAAGGATGAGGGGTGGATATTTTCATAAGCTTACAGCAGGCGTTATCTCCCAGCGCCTCCAGCGTGTAAGCCCAGTTTATGCCGTGAGAAACAACTCCCTTTGAAGCCGTGCTATCTCCAGAGATAAAATTGAATCTGTAGGAAGAAAACTCGCCGCCCATATCGGGATTGCGCTTTTCTATTTTGCAATGGTTGAGATAGGAGGTCCTCGGGAAGATGACCCAGCGCATCGTATCCTTTACAAAGCCCTCTGGTATATGTTTTTCATAGCTGTCGGCAACCTCAACGGAAGCGCAGCCGTGACATACTCTGGTGGTAGGTCTGAAAAGCACCGGAGTAGAATATTTCTCCGAATATTCAAAGGCGTCCTTTATCATTTCATAGGCTTCTTCCGGAGATGAGGGGTCAAATACCGGAAGCTTTGAAAACTGAGCGAAATGCCTGGTATCCTGCTCGGTCTGGGAGGAGATAGGTCCGGGATCGTCCGCCGAAACTATTACCATTCCGCCCTTAACGCCTACATAAGCAAGGCTCATAAGCGGATCGGACGCAACGTTAAGCCCTACCTGCTTCATTGTTACAAGCGCTCTTGCCCCGGAATAAGCCGCACCTGCGCCGACCTCCAGAGCCGCCTTTTCGTTGACCGACCACTCAACGTAAACGCTTCCGTCGTTGTTTTTGGCGACCGTTTCAAGAATTTCGGTAGAGGGTGTTCCGGGATAGCCGGAAACAACGTTCACTCCTGCGTGAACGGCGCCCAGAGCTATAGCCTCGTTTCCCATTAAGAATTTAACTGACAAAATAACACATCCTTTTATTCGGTACTGAAAGCCCCGTTTATGATACGGAGCTTTGTCTGTTAATAATAATTATATCACATTATACGGAAAAGTCAATTATACGCCTTTGCATAGACTGTAATGTTATTTTTAGCCTGGAATTAAATGACCTTGATTAACGAATTTTAATTTTTCAGAAAATATATTGACACAATCTAAAAACCATGATAAAATTTACATATAAATATTTTTTTAAAATTGATTGATCTGACAAGAAAAGAGGTATAAAAAATGCTGAAGAAACTAAAAAGACTTGCTGCGGCAATAACCGCGGCGGCGGTCATGTCCATCCCGGCGATAGGCACGGGTGCGGAGGAACAAGCGGTAACTTATGATCTGAGTGAAGGAAGCGTTACTATTTCCGAAGACGAAACCTATATCATTACCCAGAGCGATTCCACGGCTACGACCAACAATATTACAGTTGAAGCCGGAGTGAACGCAGATATCACCCTTTCGGGAGTCAATATCCGTTTTGGTGAGACTGCATGGGGCGGCTGTGCTTTTAAAATCGCCGACAACAGCACAGGAAATGTAACGGTAATCTTGGCGGCGAACACCGAGAATACTCTGAAAAGCGGAGCAAGTTCTGCAGGCTTGCAGAAAAACGGAAACGGAGAAGATATCGGAAAGCTTACTATAACCGGCGAGGGGTATCTTTATGCTGCTTCATTGAATGCTGATTCTTCATACTCTGCCGGAATAGGCGGAAGCGTAAACAATTCTACCGGCAATATTGAAATTTCCGGAGGCGTCATTGAGGCGGTGGGAGGCGGATTTGGACCAGGAATCGGATGCGGCGGTAATTATAGTTTCCAGAATTCTCTTATCGCAAATGATATCACCATCAGCGGCGGCACTGTTACGGCTAACGGCGGAGATTACGGAGCCGGAATAGGCGGCGGAGATCAGGGAAGCGGCAGTAATATCACCATAAGCGGCGGCAACGTTACGGCTAACGGCGGAGATCTCGGAGCCGGAATAGGCGGCGGACGCGCTGCAAGTCGGTGGTCCGGCAACGGAACCAATATCACCATAAGCGGCGGTACCGTTACGGCTAACGGCGGACAAGACGGAGCCGGAATAGGCGGCGGATCTGAAGGAAGCGGCAGTAATATTACCATCAGCGGCGGTACTGTAACGGCTAACGGCAGTAATGGCGGAGCCGGTATCGGCAACGGATATGAGCCATATGACGGGAATAACAGCGGTATCGTTATTAACGGCGGCAGCGTCAAGGCAAACAGCATAGCAAACGCTCAGCCTACCGACGGCAGCGAAAATAACGTCAACGTTTATCTGCTTACGCTGTCAAACGTCAACGACGAAACGGTAGTGATAGATGACAATGTCTACGCTCCCGTAAACCACAAGGCGGCGAACCCGGAGGACGGAAATCTTTACGCTTATATTACCGGCGAGGAGCATACCGTATGGACAGGGCTCTCATATTATACCTACGAGTATGACGGAAACGGAGGATTTACCCTTGCTGACCAGGGTCAGTGTGATATGGAAATAATTTTCACCGATGAAAATGATGAAATACTTAAAGTAGTTCACGCAAATAACGGCGACGATATTTCAGCACTTGCTCCCGCTGTTCCCGAAAAGGACGGCATTGCAGGAAAATGGGATACAGACCTCAGCACCGTTACAGAAAGCTGTACGGTAAAGGCGATTTATCAGATAAAAGTAACTTTCGTAGAAGAAAATAACGAAGTTATCGACACTGTTTATGCATATGCCGATGAAGATATTTCAGCACTTGCTCCCGAAATCCCAGAAAAAGAGGGCTACACAGGAGCATGGGACACCGACCTCGGCGCTATCACAGAAAGCTGTACGGTAAAGGCGGTTTATACCGAGATACCCGATGAAAGCTCGGAGGAAAGTTCAGACGTATCGTCAGAGGAAAGTTCGGATATAACGTCCGATGAAAGCTCAGACGTAACTTCGGACAGCAATACGGAATCCGGTATATCCGATGAAAGTGCAGGATCCTCGGATACTGAATCGGTATCCGACAGCAGTTCCGATTCGGCTGATTCATCAAAGGCAGATTCCTCTGCATCAGGCTCGTCCGACAAGAACCCCTCTACGGGTGCGGCGGCAGGAGCGGCGGCTGTTCTGCTTATCGGCGCAGGTGTGGCTGTACTGAAAAAGAGAGGATAAAAAGCTATACTTTTAATAAACGCACATCAGCGGACGGTCTTTGACTGTCCGCTGTTTTTACTGCCTGTTTACTAAAATATAGCTGTTTGCTTTGCAAACTGGTATGTTGGCAAAATTCTGTAGAATTGATTTCGCCTTATCGTGTTTTGTGTGTACCGAAAAAGATATTAAAATGTCGAAAATATGTATAAGTACAAACAGCTTGCGTATTGTGTAAAACTCCTAAAAAACTAAGAAAAGTTTGGGACAAAAGCCTATTGAAATGCGCAATGTAATCCTTTACAATAAGAGTGTGGGGTATAATTATAAGTTTTATTAAGATGGAGGTAAATTATGAAACTGAAAAGGACCATGGCAGGTTTTCTGTCCGCTGTGGTGGGGCTGTCTTCGCTGGGCTTGTCGGCATTGGCGCCTGCAAGCGTAAGCGCGGCGGATCCATGGGACGGCGCAACGGAAACCAGCATTTTGGAAAAACAGCGGGTATCTTCAGATGAATCTCTGCTTCAGGAGGACGATAACGATCCGGGCAAGTTCACATGGGGATATCTTCAGACAAATTCCGACGGCAAGGTTCCTACAGGAGAATATCTGAAGGTTACCTATACTGTTGACGGAGACGTTGAGGACGCAACGAAAATTTTCAATTTCCAGCCTTTTGATTCAAACTGGGGAGGCTGGAACGACAACTTCGTAACGATCGGAGACAGCCAGTATGACGCCGGTACCGAAAGCTATACGGCTTATATCAGTACGGAGTCTATCAAGGCTTCTCTCGGCGACGGTAAGACGCTTAAAGGAATAAATCTTTCCTTTGCAGGAGACATAAATCCATATGACGAGAACGGCGATAAGGTCAATGCCGATGCGCCAGTCGTAACTCTTACCGGATACTACAATGTTAAAATTTCGTCAGGTACTCCTTCGGGAGACGTTACTCCTGATAATCCTCTGACCTTATATACGATTACGGAGCAGGAGCTTGACGAGGCGGGAATTAACTGGAAGGGAGCTTCAAAGGCTACCATATACGTTAAGATGACCGAGGGCGGAACCGATTCGATGGTCAACGCTCAGATCAAGCTCGGACCCGACGGTGCTGACGGTCAGCCAGTCGGAAAGGCTTCAAGCAAATATCTTGTAGGTCAGAACGCTTCGGCTACTTATGGAAAAACCGGTAATGCGATTCAGGACAATCTTGTCGGAAACGCCGGAACCGGAAACTATAAATTCCCTGAAGTCAATCTTAACAAGTCTATGCAGGACGGAAGCGCATGGGACTCAAGCTATGAAGATGAAATTACAATTACGGTAAAAGCTTATACGGACAATACCAATTGTGAGCTTCTGGGAATCGTGTTCAACAACGGCGCCGCATATCCTTCGGGATTCAAGGCTCCTACCGTTGAAAGCACTACTTACGATACTCCTCCTGTAGAGGAAACCACCAAGCGGGAGCTTCTTAAAATGACGCTTGATTACTGCGATGAGATGGATTCATCAAAGTATCAGGACGCCTCATGGGATGCTTTCCAGACGGAGCTTGCAAAGGCAAAGACCGTTTATGACAACGGCTCGGCAACCGATACGGAGCTTGCAAACGCAAGAGCAAGCCTTGAAAAGGTAAAGGCAAATATGCTTTTCAAGGATACCGGAACGGCGTCTAATCCGCTTCCTTACCGTGATCTTACGGATGATGAGATAATAAAGGAAATGGGAGTCGGAACCAACCTCGGAAATACAATGGATGGACATTCGGGCTTTACCCCAAGCGAAACCGCATGGCAGTCCGTTGAAACCACAAAGGCCTACATCAAGGCTCTTCATGACGCCGGCTATAATACGGTTCGTATTCCTGTAACCTGGGGCAATATGATAGATGACGAAAACGGCTATGCAATAAACGACGCATGGATCAGCAGGGTACAGGATATAGTTGACTACTGCATATCTCAGGATATGTACGCTATCATCAATATCCATCACGACGGCGCTGAGCAGTCAGGATGGCTGAGAGTTGCCGCAGAGGATATTGATTCGGTTTACGAGAAATTTGAGTGCGTATGGAGAAATATTGCGGAATACTTCAAGGATTACGATGAGCATCTTATTTTCGAGTCCATGAACGAGATCACCTGCATGGAAGGCGACGCCAAGAATTCGGCTGAGGCCATAGCTTACGACACTCCGATAATTGTAAATCTCAATCAGATATTTGTAAATGTAGTTCGTTCCACCGGTTCAAACAATGCCAAGAGATGGCTTGCCGTTGTTTCTCACTATGCCAACGGCGGCACTCAGTCCGGATTCGAGCTTTCCAACGACAGCTATAATACCGACAACAGAATCATGTTCGCTCTGCATGTTTACAAGGCTTCCACAAACGTAACATGGACCTACAGCGAGGTATATCAGGTTGCGGACGCTCTTAAGAAATGTGCGGCAAAGCATGATGTGCCTATTATTCTCGGTGAATATGGCACGAGAACATATACGCAGACGGGAACTGACAGCGGATATAACGATGTTGCAAGAGCCTATTTCTCTGAAATAGTTCACCGTGCGTGCCAGGCTGCGGGAGCCGTTCCTGTAGTATGGGATCAGGGTTACGGAACAAAGGGCGAGTATGAAACCGGTCTGTACTCCTACTGGAACAGAACCGAGTGCGTACCTTTGTTCAAGACGATCACCGACGCTATGATGAGAGGAACATACCTGCCTAATACTTCAAAGAACAACAGCTATGATTTTAAGGATGTTGTACAGGGACCGACTATTACTCCTATTACGGAAATGACCCTCAGCGACGAAACGGTTTCGCTGGAACTTAACGAAAGCTATACGGTAACGGCGCAGACTTCTCCTTCGGATTCCAACGATGTAGTTCTCTGGAGCACTGATGATGACAAGATAGCAACTGTTTCACAGGGTAAAATAAGAGCAAGGGGAATCGGAATAACAACCGTCAGAGCATATACTCAGAACGGCGAGGTAGAAAAAAACGTAACCGTTAAGGTTTCTCCCAAGACCAGCGAAAATCCGGTAACTGCGATCAATGCAGACGATTCTTACAGCGTGATCTCCGGAAAGTACGTTTATCTCAATCCTTCAGTCGAGCCTGCCGGAGCAGATTCTCAGATAACCTACAAGTCCTCCAACACGGATATTGTAACGGTTAACTCCCTCGGCAAAGCGGTAGGAATTAAAAACGGCGTCGCATATGTTACTATGACTTCTTCAAGCGGAGTAACAAAGACGGTCAAGGTAGAGGTTCTTGACAGCGAGGCAAAGGAAGAGATTGATCTTGCGCTTCATATTCTTTACAACGATACTGCGAAGAATTACTACGGTACGGAGCTCAGCGAACCTGTAAAGGTAACGGGCGACGGACAGTATACGGTATCCTTCGATCTTAACAGCCAGCTTTCGGCTGCCGGTAAGAAGGCGGGCATAACTGAGATCAACAACCTTACTGCGATTTATATCAAGGATTATGATATTACCAGCGGAAACGCCAAAAAATCTCCTTTGAGCAGCGCTGAAATAAGGTATGACAGCGTTAAGGTAAACGGAACCGAGCTTACGATCAACAACAGCAATTTTGCATCTGCGCTTAACGCAGAGGTATTTGACAGTGGCAAGCCTATAAACGCATGGGACGGTTCGGTTGTAGACGAGGTTACTGCTACTGACCATGTTGCAAGGTTTACTACCGTAACCAATCCTACTACAATTGAGGTTACATTTACTCTTCAGAATGTTGAGTTCAAGCAGTCGTCGTCCGACAAGAAAAACGAGGCTCTTAAGATGACGGCGGTAACTGACCAGAGAATAGTTCTTGAAAATATCGGAGATACTGCTGAACTGGCAGTGAAGATAGTTCCGAGAAATACGGATTCTCTTGTAACCTTTATTTCCGATAACGCAGGAATAGTTTCTGTTGACAATACCGCAGTAGGAACCGATCCTGATACCGGAGAGGCAAGAGTAACGGTAACCGCAATGAGCGAGGGTAAGGCTACGATCACGGCAATGACCGAAAACGGATTTGTAGTTGAGTTTACCGTGATTGTCGGCGAGGATATTTATGACGATTCTTCAAGTGAGGACGAATCTTCAGATGAATCGTCGGATACTGATTCTTCATCTCAGGTAACGGATTCTGACGATTCCGATTCATCCGCGCCGGATTCTTCATCTCAGGCTTCTTCTGATGACGAAAGCTCGATAACGTCTGCTGCATCCGGAGCTTCTTCAACAGGATCCGGAAACGGAAATTCCGGAGCAGGAAGCAACCCGGCAACAGGCGCTCAGGCAATCGCTCTTACCGGAATACTGCTTTCGGCGGCAGCTTTGATGATAGTAAAAAAGAAAAAATAAATTATTGAAATTCTAATCAATCGGCAATTTTAACGCTCAGGTCTGAAACAAACAGACCTGAGCGTTTTTTGCAGCCCCATAGATTTATTCATATCCGGGTCATTATTATATGTTATAAAATTAAAGACAAGACTATACGATCATTACTTTCGGATTTGTGCAGTATTATTATATGCAACCTATTTATAATAACCGGCGTTTTAATTAGTGAAGGGGGGCGAAAAGCATGGAAAACAGTGCAAATGAAAAAATCAACATCTTATACCGTCAATATGTTGAGGAATATGCGGATATGATAGCAAGGTTGTGCCTTGTACATACCGGAAATTATTCCGATTCGGAGGATTGTTTTCAGAATGTGTTTTTCAAGCTTTTCAAGGAACTTAAAAAGGGCGGTCCTCCTAATGTTAAGGCATGGCTCATTACGGTTGCGCTCAACGAGTGCCGAAGTGTTCTGCGGTACAGATTGAGGAAGAACACCGTCAACCTTAACGAGCTTATAATTCCTTTTGAAGATAAGAGCGATATTGAAATGGTTCAGCTTGTTTTCAGTCTTCCTCCTAAGCAGAGGGATACTGTTTACCTGTACTATTACGAGGAATATTCGGTAAAAGAAATTGCCGATATGACCGGCATGAAAGAAAATACGGTAAAATCACATCTTAAAAGGGGACGTGAGCGGCTGAAAAAGTTTTTGACTGAATAATACCTGAATCGTAAACACTGACCGGTCATTGGTATGGGGCTGATGTCATATCGCTGCGGTAATTAAACTGAGGAAAGGAGTGAACATATTTATGAAACAGTTTAGGATCTTTGATAAATACACTGCACCGTCCGAATGGAAAGATGCAGTTGTTGAGGGAGCGGATAAGGATAACAAAAAGGTATATATAAAAAGACGTTATATAACCGCAGTAGTGTGTGTTCTGGCGCTTATAATAGGAGGTGCTGCGGCGTTTGGTCAGCTGATAAAAGGCGGCAATATACTCGATCGTCAGTCGGCAAACAGCAGTCCGGATATGGAGGAGGCAGTGTTTGACGTCAAAAGCCTCAGCTTTGCAGCAGAGCAGTCGGGTAAATATTTCAGAGGAATAGCTGTCGAGGTAAGAGAAAACGGCGTTACAGTATATGAACAGGGCAAAGGTCTGGTAAGCGTTTCTTTTGCGGACGGCTGCGTTTTTTATGACGAGGACAACGGTAAAACGGATTTTAATACTTTCAAGATAGGGGATACTCTGATAGTAAATTATGACGGCAACAGAATGGAGAGTTATCCTGAAATGATAAATTCCTGCGGAATACTTCAAAGGGTCGGCAGCCTTCAGAAAGGGGAATATATAACGGATCTGATAGGAGGATATTTCAGCGGAAAGGTTTACGAAATTACAGAAGACGGACTGATTGTAGAAACTGACGTAAATGGAACGACTGAATATTATACTGTTCGTATCGAAGTCGGATACATTTACGACGAAAATAACAGCATTATTTCGTTGGAGGAGGTAGAAGCAGGCAAGCAGATAAGGGTCGGATATAATCAGGATACTGCGCCTGAGGATATAAGCATTGTGGATACCGATATTGTTCAGATAGCTGACAGCTTCGGGGAAGCTCCTGTGTTTCAGGTTGACGCTGAGCCGGATTTTACCGTCCGGGAAATGGCGGTCGGGGAATCATTGCTTTTATTTGAAGCGAAAGTAGATGACGAAAGTGAAAAACGCCTGCTGGACGAAACAATAAATGATTATATGGAAACAATCAGGTCAATGCCGGAAAAAATAGCATACGACTTCATGCCACAGCGCACATTTGTAATCATAAAGGACACCGGAGGCGAGGCGTATGAATATTATGTGTACGACACTGAGGAAAATTTGTTTTTCAGCTCCGATGAAGGGGACCTTAGGGTATCAAAGAGCGAAGAAAGCGCAGCGGCTTTAATGGAGCTGTTTGATGAAAAAGCAGAAGAGTTTGCACAAGTCATGGAAGAATCCATCCCACTTGATTTTAACAAGGATGGTGTGATTGATAGCAATGATTATAACCTTTCTGGCATGAGCAAGACTGAATTTGTTGAGAAGATGGTCGAGAATGGCGATGTCGGAACAAAAAGCGAAGCGGAGATGGTGATAGATGGAGAGCTGTCGGTTGTTTGCGGGGTGTTTAATCAGCAAGAAGTAAAGCTTGATGTAAAATGGTCGTCACCTGACGAGGATACTATCGTGAGCGAGCTGCTGGAAAACGGCTTCGCTCAGTTTGATTCGGAGGACGGCATAGCTTCCTGCCGTGTAGAATTTAATGTTGACAGAGAGAAAAATGAAGTGAACGCCTCGGTAAGCTATATAAATAAAACGGAGAATTATATTGAATTTACCGGCGATAACGCCGAGATAAAGCTCTATCCGGCGGATTCGGAAATGTCCTCCATCGCTTTAGGTCAGATATTCAGCCTTAAGCCGTCGGAAAGCCAGACTGTGTATGAGTTTAACGAAAACTATGACGCCGGAAGCAATTATATACTGTGGGTAGATACCGGAGTAGCGGCGTTTAACGTTAAACTTGCGTTGTGACAGAAATAACTGCCTTATCAGCGGGTATGAGAGGGTCCGTTGCCGCAGTCATAGTGAATATGTAAATCAGAAAATCCGTTACTACTTTTGTGGTAGCGGATTTCTGCGTCATGATTCAGCAGCTTGTTGTTTGCTTATTCCTGTTTCCGCCAAACTTCCCTTGACGGCTACAAACCTTTAGTTTCCACAAAATGAAGCGAGTAAAGCGAGCGGATCGATATGCCCCGTCCGCGCCAGGACCGGCGGTTTTGTATGTTTTGTAGAAAACAGGCAATAAATATATAGGTATACATGAAAATTTTGTGGTTTTTTATAAATGGGAATTTTAAAGAAAACGCTTGACAGCCATAAATTTGCGGTGTATAATATTAAAGTATGCTGATGAATTGTAATCAGTCGTATAATATTTTTATGAAAGGAGAGAAATCATGCCAACCTTTAACCAGTTAGTAAGAAAGGGAAGAGACGTTCTTGAAACAAAATCGACTGCTCCCGCACTTCAGAAGGGTTACAACTCAAAGAAGAAGGTAGCTATCGATCAGAGCTGTCCTCAGAAGAGAGGCGTATGTACGGCAGTAAGAACCGCTACACCTAAGAAGCCGAACTCTGCTATGAGAAAAATCGCCAGAGTTAAGCTTACAAACGGAAACGAAGTAACAGCTTATATTCCGGGTATCGGTCACAATCTGCAGGAGCACAGCGTTGTTCTTATCAGAGGCGGACGTGTAAAGGATCTCCCCGGTGTGCGTTACCACATCATCAGAGGAACGCTTGACGCTCAGGGCGTTGCCAAGAGAATGCAGGCACGTTCAAAGTATGGTGCCAAGAAGCCTAAGGCAGGCGCTGCCAAGTAATCGGAGCTGAACGCTTTGATACTTGAAACTATTATTTACAAAGGTTAGACTCATTGTCGCATACTGCGAAGACCACAGTTGCGTGTAGAGTGATTATATATATTTATATTCTGCATATGCGGAACAGTATTTTATCCTCTGCATTGGACTGACGGGGCTATAGCTTAAGGCTATAGAGCGAGTACCTGTGAATTCATTTATTTGTGAAGGAGGGAATTAAAGTGCCAAGAAGAGGTAAAGTTGCTAAAAGAGACGTGCTTCTTGATCCTGTATACAACTCTAAGCTTGTAACGCGCCTTGTGAACAACATCATGCTGGACGGCAAGAAGGGCGTTGCTCAGAAGATTGTTTACGGAGCATTTGAAATCGTAGAGGAAAAGACGGGACGTCCCGCTCTTGAGGTTTTTGAAGAGGCTATGAATAATATCATGCCGGAGCTGGAAGTAAAGGCTCGCCGTGTCGGCGGCGCTACTTACCAGGTTCCTATGGAGGTAAGACCTGAAAGACGACAGACGCTCGGACTCAGATGGATTACAAAGTATTCTCGTGAAAGAAACGAGGCTACTATGAAAGAAAGACTTGCTGCAGAGATCCTTGACGCTCTTAACGGCGTAGGCGGTTCATGCAAGAAGCGTGACGATACACATAAAATGGCAGAGGCTAATAAGGCTTTCGCTCATTTCAGATGGTAATAAGTATAAAGGAGGATATATATGGCAAGAGAATGTAAATTGCAGGACTACCGCAATATCGGTATCATGGCACACATCGACGCCGGAAAAACCACCACTACAGAACGTATCCTGTTTTATACCGGCGTAAACTATAAAATCGGTGAAACGCACGACGGAGCTTCCACGATGGACTGGATGGCGCAGGAGAAGGAAAGAGGAATTACAATCACTTCAGCTGCTACGACCTGTTACTGGAAGGGTCACAGACTGAATATCATCGACACACCGGGTCACGTTGACTTTACGGTTGAGGTTGAGCGTTCGCTTCGTGTACTCGACGGCTCTGTAACGGTTCTCTGCGCTAAGGGCGGAGTTGAGCCTCAGACTGAAACAGTTTGGCGTCAGGCTGATAACTATAAGGTTCCCAGAATGATCTATGTAAACAAGATGGATATTATGGGCGCCGATTTCTATAACGTATTGGAAATGCTTCATTCAAGACTTCATTGCAATGCTGTTCCTATCCAGCTTCCTATCGGAGCTGAGGACGATTTCAAGGGAATCATTGATCTGCTTGAAATGAAAGCGTATATTTATACTAACGATCTGGGTACTGATATCCAGGTTACCGATATTCCTGAGGATATGAAAGAAAAGGCTGATCAGTATCATGCCGAGCTTCTTGAGCATCTTGCCGAAGTCGACGAAGAGCTTATGGAAAAGTATTTTGCCGACGAGGAAATATCCATTGAGGAAATGAAAGCGGTAATCAGAAAGAGCACCATTGCAAACACAATGGTTCCTGTAACCTGCGGTACTTCCTACAGAAACAAGGGCGTTCAGAAGCTTCTTGACGCTATTGTTGACTATATGCCTTCTCCTATCGACGTTCCTCACATCAAGGGCGTCAATCCGGAAACAGGCGAGGAGTGCGAGAGAATTTCCGGCGACGATCAGCCGTTTGCGGCTCTTGCATTCAAGATCGCAACCGACCCGTTTGTAGGTAAGCTCTGCTATTTCAGAGTTTATTCAGGTGTTCTTGAAGCCGGCTCTACCGTTTATAACTCCACCAAGGATAAGGACGAGAGAATCGGAAGAATCGTTCAGATGCATTCAAACGACAGAAAGGATATCGATACCATCTATGCAGGCGATATCGGTGCCGCTATCGGTCTTAAGAATACAACAACGGGAGATACTCTCTGCGATGAGAAGAATCCTGTAATACTCGAGTCAATGGAATTCCCGGAGCCTGTTATTCAGCTTGCTATCGAGCCAAAGACTAAGGCAGGTCAGGAAAAGATGGGTATCGCTCTTGCAAAGCTTGCCGAAGAGGATCCTACTTTCAGAACCTGGACATCCGAGGAAACCGGTCAGACGATTATCGCCGGAATGGGCGAGCTTCACCTTGAGATCATTGTAGACAGACTTCTGCGTGAATTTAAAGTAGAGGCTAACGTAGGCGCTCCTCAGGTTTCTTATAAGGAAACAATCAGAAAGAACGCAAACGTTGATTACAAGTATGCCAAGCAGTCGGGCGGTAAGGGTCAGTACGGTCACGTTAAGATCAATATCGAGCCTAACGAGTCCGGTAAGGGCTACGAGTTTATTAACCACGTTGTCGGAGGAGCTATTCCTAAGGAGTATATTCCTGCCGTTGACGCCGGTATTAAGGGCGCTATGGAAGCCGGAGTTCTTGCAGGCTTCCAGGTAGTAGACGTTAAGGTTGAGCTTTACGACGGATCTTATCACGAAGTTGACTCTTCGGAAATGGCATTTAAGATCGCCGGATCTATGGCATTCAAGGAGGCAATGAGAAAGGCTGATCCAGTAATTCTTGAACCTATTATGAAGGTTACCGTTATTGCTCCGGACGATTATCTCGGAACCGTTATCGGAGACCTTAACTCAAGAAGAGGACAGATCCTCGGTCAGGAAACAAGACCGGGCGCAGTTCAGATCGATGCTCTCGTTCCGCTTTCCGAAATGTTCGGCTATTCCAACGACCTGCGTTCAAAGACTCAGGGAAGAGGACAGTATTCGATGGAGCCTAACAGCTACATTGAAGTACCTAAGTCGATATCCGAGAAGATCATTACTTCCAGAAGCAAGGGTTAATTTTATTCAAAAATATTTATTTAACCTATTGCAATATTTTAAGATATCTGATATAATTACAATATAGTACGGTATTTTATAAACTATAAAAATTTAAGGAGGAAAAATTCCTATGGCAAAGGCACATTTCGAAAGAACAAAACCCCACGTTAACATCGGTACTATCGGACACGTTGACCATGGTAAGACTACTCTTACTGCTGCTATCACAAAGACTCTTGCTCTTAAGGGTCAGGCTCAGTACGAGGCTTATGACATGATCGACAAGGCTCCTGAGGAGAGAGAGCGTGGAATTACAATCAACACAGCTCACGTTGAGTATGAGACAGACAAGCGTCACTATGCTCACGTTGACTGCCCGGGTCACGCCGACTACGTTAAGAACATGATCACTGGTGCTGCTCAGATGGACGGTGCTATCCTCGTAGTTGCTGCTTCTGACGGTCCTATGGCTCAGACAAGAGAGCACCTTCTGCTCGCTCGTCAGGTTGGCGTTCCTTCAATCGTTGTATTCATGAACAAGGCTGACCAGGTTGACGATGAAGAGCTTCTTGAGCTGGTAGAGATGGATATCAGAGAGCTTCTTGACAAGTATGAGTTCCCTGGCGATGATACTCCTATCATCAAGGGTTCAGCTCTTGCTGCTCTTAACGCTCCCGATGATCTGTCCGATCCTGCTTATGCTCCTATTCTTGAGCTTATGGACGCTGTTGACGATTTCATTCCTACTCCTGACCGTAAGGCTGATATGCCTTTCTTGATGCCTGTTGAGGACGTATTTACAATCACAGGCCGTGGTACAGTTGCTACAGGTAGAGTTGAAAGAGGTCAGCTCAATACAGGCGACGAAGTTGAGATTATCGGTCTTACAGAGGAAAGAGCTAAGACTGTTGTAACCGGTATCGAGATGTTCAGAAAGATCCTTGATTACGCTGAGGCAGGCGACAACATCGGCGCCCTTCTCCGTGGTATCCAGAGATCTGACATTGAAAGAGGACAGGTTCTTTGTAAGCCGGGCAGCATTCACCCGCTGACAAAGTTCACAGGTCAGGTTTACGTTCTGAAGAAGGAAGAGGGCGGACGTCATACTCCTTTCTTCAACAACTACAGACCTCAGTTCTATTTCAGAACAACAGACGTTACAGGCGTTATCACACTTCCTGCTGACAAGGAAATGTGCATGCCCGGCGATAACGTAACAATGGATGTTGAGCTTATCACTCCTATCGCTATTGAAGAGGGACTTCGTTTCGCTATCCGTGAGGGCGGCAGAACTGTAGGTTCCGGAGTTGTAACTGCTGTTAAGGAATAATTCAGTCTATAAATTGAATTGCTATATAAAAGCCTTGGATTTAAATATCCGAGGCTTTTTTGCTTATAATTAATCATATGTTAAAATCCAGTAAACACATTTCAAAGCTGTGGAATTACAAATAAAAATATGATATAATTAAATAAATACCGCACAATATTTGGGCTCTGAAAGCTTTTTCAAACTGTAATTCACTTGTTTGCATAAACCGGCGGGTTGACGCCTGGATATGCTTACAAATGCAATCGGCGGTATTGCCTTTATTTCAAACGGGGGTGAAGCTGTGGAGAATTATGACGATGATTATATGATCGACGTCGCTAAAGAGCATGAATATCAGAACCAGAACGAGGAGTACAGCACTGCGTTTCTGAAATGGCGCGCAAATAAGAAAAATCCTTATGGATATAAATTTGTTCATGATACAAGAGAGCATACCTATGTGGACGGCGAGGGGTATATTGAGAAAAAACCGGCGCAGGCCGAGAAGAAAGCTCTGCTTAAATGTTGTATGCTGCTGGGTATTACAATGCTTTTTATGCTGGCTGTCGATCTGGGAAATGTGCTGATAGTTAAATATTATTTCGGATTAAATGACGGTGCCAAGGTTTATTATTCAGATTTGTACGCCTATAAGCCTATAAGTGCTGATGTTGTTCTGTTTGTCGCGGTGTGCAACTTACTTAAATATATAGTGCCTATTGCTGTTTTTAAATGTTTGTCGCGGCTTCCTGTAAAGGTAATGCTGCCTATGGCGAAGGGTTCCTTTAAATTAGGGGCCTTCGGCGTATTGCTTATGTTGGTCGTTATGGCGATAGGACGCATCGGAAATTATGTTCTTGCTTATTTGTTCGGGCTGGTAAATATTGATTCGGTTTATTACGATTATATTTACACTGACGATCAGACGGTAATGCTTGTCTTTTTTGTAACTCAGTTTATTATTGTTCCGATTCTTATAGAGATTTTATTCAGAGGGCTTATTCTGCAGACATTCAGGCAGTTCGGAGACCTGTTTGCAATTCTTATAACCAGCTTTGTCAGCTGTTTATGTTATTACAGTTTTTCGCAGATCGGGTATATTTTCTGTGCTTCTTTGGTGGTCGGACTTTTCACCATCAGAACCGGATCTATTTATACGGCATTTGCAATGAGAATAAGCGGCAGGGTTGTGACTTTTATTATGACTTCTATATCTCTTCAATTGGGATATATAGGAGGAAAGATAACTGAAACTATTATCTGTCTTGCCATTTTTGCAGGAGCTATTATAGCATACTCGCGTCTTGTCAGCAGCGGCGATTGGAACTTTAATATAAAAAATGATGATTCGCATATGACATTAGGAGAAAAGATTAAAACTTCTGCAACAAGCACGGCTCTTATAGCTTGGATCATATTAGCTTTTTTTCTGGCTGTTTTTACAATAAAAATTCTGTAGAGAAATTGTTTGCAGCACAATCTGTAAAGTTTATGATAATGAGTCTTTCAGATTATCTGTTCATATAAACACAAAATGGAAGGAGTGGTTCTCCCCCTGAGGGAGTCCGGTCGTAAATATGAATGACGAGTTTTACATGGAAAGAGCCGTTGAGCTTGCGTCAAAGGCTGCTGAAATCGGAGAGGTTCCCGTAGGAGCGGTAGTTGTAAAAAAAGCAACCGGAGAGATAATAGGTGAGGGTTATAACCGGAGGGAATGCGACAAATCACCGCTTGCCCATGCCGAAATAATGGCTATAGATCAGGCAAGCCGTAAATTAGGCGGTTGGAGGCTTATCGGCTGCGAGCTTTTCGTAACTCTTGAGCCGTGTCCTATGTGCGCCGGAGCGATTATAAATTCCCGTGTGGAACGGGTGGTTTTCGGCGCGGCAGATCTCAAGGCAGGATCCTGCGGTTCTGTATTGAATCTGTTTGAATATCCGTATAATCATAAGCCGGAGCTTACCTCGGGCGTATTACGGGAAAAGTGTTCCGGAATTTTATCTGAGTTCTTTGCGGAGCTCAGGCTGCGCAGAAAGGCTGAAAAGATATAAAACCTACGGTCATAACGATTTTATAAATAAAAACGGGCAGTCACAGCCGTCTCTACCAAAATGTAGGAGCAACCTGTGACCGCCCGCTTTTATATTATGTTAATTTGCAATAGATCCGCAGCTTTTCCAAACAAATGACTCCGTCTTGAAAAAAGAAATCAAATCTCGCTGCGGTTTTCAAGCGCTTTGTAAAGCGTTACTTCGTCGGCGTACTCCAGCATTCCGCCGATGGGAAGTCCGAATGCCAGCCGTGTAACCTTAACGCCGAAAGGCTTCAGCAGCTTGGATATGTACATAGCTGTCGCTTCGCCCTCTACTGTGGGGTTGGTGGCCATTATGACCTCGTTGACGTTTCCGTCCGAAATTCTGGACAGCAATTCTTTTATTCGAATTTTGTCGGGAGTAATTCCGTCTATGGGTGAGATCAACCCGTGCAGAACATGATAAACTCCCTTGTATTCCTTTGTGCGTTCAAAAGCGGAAATATCCTTTGGAGTTTCAACAACGCAGATAGTCCCATGATCGCGTCTTTGATCTGCGCAGAAGGTACAAAGCTCATTTTCGGTGAAATTCTGGCACACCTTGCAGGTATGAACTGTTTTCTTGGCGTTGAGAATAGCCTGTGCAAACTCTTTAACTTCGGCGTCAGACATTTCCATAACGTGATAAGCCAGACGCTGAGCGGATTTCATGCCGATTCCGGGAAGCTTGGCAAACTGCTCGGAAAGGATAACAAGCGGCAGAGCGTTAGAATCAGCCATTTTATCAGAACAGTCCGGGGAAAGAAACTCCGCCGGTAAGCTTCTGCATTTCGGCGTCGCTGGTTTCGTCGAGAATTCTTACAGCTTCGTTGAATGCGCTCATAATAAGGTCCTGAAGCATTTCAACGTCGTCCGGATCAACTACCTCCGGCTTGATGTTCAGCTTAAGTACCTGTCTTTTTCCGTTTATAGTAATGTCAACAGCTCCGCCGCCGACGGAAGCGGAAAACTCACGCTGTTCAAGATCAGCCTGAAGAGCAGTTATCTCATCCTGCATTTTCTGAGCCTGTTTTAGCATCTGATTCATGTTGTTAGAAGGGCCTTTACCCATACCCTGAGGTAATCTTGCTTTCATAATTAAAACTCCTTAAATTTACTTTTTTATTTCAACTTCGATTTCAGCCTCACGGGCTCGCTTTATAAGCTCGTTGATAGGATTTTCCTTATCCTGAATATCAACGTTTTTTGAAGAATAAAGCATAAATCCGAAGTCTTTTCCGTAATAATCATTGACTATCCTTTTCAGAAGAGCCTTGTCGTCTGACGCTTTGAACTTTTTCAGAAGAAAATCGCTGTTAACTACGACGTTAAAAACGTTTCCCTCTATGCACGCCATTGAATTGGCAAGAAAAGCGCCTATTGCCGGAGCCTGTTCGTTGACCCGTTCAAGTATATCCTTCCACTCATCAAGAGGAGTAAAATTGTTTGGGTCAAACTTCTTTAGAGGCTCAGTCAGTTCTTTTTTTGCCTTGGTATTAACGGGACGCTGGTTTGAAACGGCAGCAGCACCGTTGTCCAATGCCTGCTCCAATCGGCTTATCCTGCCGACAAGAGAATCCATCTGAGATTCACTTGCCTGTGATGGTGCAGTTTTCGCAGCAACAGTGTTTTTAGTTTCAGAAGACGAATATGTGCACAGCCTGACCGCACACATTTCAAGCTCGATGCATTTATTTGAGCTTCGTGCAAACCGTTCGGAACATTCCTGTAAAATAGATATATATCCAAGTATAGTATCCAGATCGATAAAATCGGCAAGCCCTTTAAGACGTTCCAATTCTTCCGGCATACATACGATCAGATCGGCGCCGTTGTCTGCGGTTTTTAAAATCATAATATTCCGCATCTGAGTTATAAGTTCCGAGCAGAGTACAGCCAGGTCCTTGGACATGGAGTACAAATCGTCTATCTTCCGGATTACTCCTGCGGTATCTCTCTGGCAGACTCCATCGAGAATGTCAAATAAATACCCGCGTCCTGCAATTCCTGCGGCATTTGAAACGACTTCGGCAGTTATATCGTCGGAATATGCGGCACACTGGTCGAGAAGAGAAAGCGCGTCTCTCATTCCTCCGTCGGAAAGTCTTGCTATAAGCTCTGCGGCTTCGTTATGAAGCGTCAGTTTTTCCTGTGAAGCGATATATAAAAGCCTGTCCACAATGTCCTGAGTTTTGATCCGGTGAAAATCAAAATGCTGACATCTTGATACAATGGTTGCAGGAACCTTGTGAACCTCGGTAGTAGCCAGTATAAATTTAACGTGCTCCGGGGGTTCTTCCATTGTTTTCAGCAATGCGTTGAAAGCGCCAGCGGACAGCATATGAACCTCGTCTATAATATAGACTTTGTATTTGCACATTTCGGGAGTGTAAACGACTCCCTCCCTGAGCTCTCTTATATCGTCTACTTTAGAGTTTGAAGCCGCGTCTATTTCGATTATATCGGAAAGCGAACCGCTGTCAGCGTTTTTGCACATCTCACATTCAAGACATGGTTCTCCGTCATGAGGATTAAGGCAGTTTACCGCCTTTGCAAAAATTCTTGCACAGGTAGTTTTTCCGGTTCCTCTGGAGCCCGTAAAAAGATAAGCATGTGCAGTTTTGCCCATTGCGATCTGATTTTTCAGCGTTGCGGTAATATGAGGCTGAGAAACAACATCGTCAAACGACATCGGACGCCATTTACGGTATAAAGCCTGATACAATTCCCCGACACCTCCCCGGCACAAAAAATCAATCCGACATATAGGCGTGCAGGCGAAACTGTGTCACACGAAACAGACCGCTTAATGCTGCTCGGTTCCCCGCCTGACATGGTTCACAGCGTTTCATTGCACAGGACCCGCACACCTATATCTCGGATTGATGAGGAACATTTCTGAAACAACTCAATCTTAACTCCATTGCTCACTTATTATAACACATATGAATGAAAAATGCAAGGGTTTTTTATATTTTTTCAACAAAAATATGCCGCCTGAATTGATATAACAAAAAGAAGCCGCCGCTGAGATATGCGGCAGCTTCTTCTGATATAGAAGGTTTATTGATGAAAATCTGTTAAAGTTAATGTCGGCGCTTATTATTTGCCGTAATAAGCTCTGAGATACATCTCCTTGATCTCGCTCATAAGAGGATATCTTGGGTTAGCGCCGGTGCACTGATCGTCAAATGCGTCCTCAACCATCTGGTCAAGATTGTCAAGGAATTTCTGCTCGTCAACACCGTAGTCAGCAATTGTTTTCTTGATACCTACGGCAGCCTTGAGTTCTTCGATCTTTTCGATAAACTTGTTCAGTGTATCTTCGTCGTTCTTTCCGACAATTCCGAGAGCCTGTGCGCACTCGCAGTATCTTTCAAGAGTATGAGGATACTGATACTGTGAGAAAGTACCCATCTTTCTTGGTGTCGGATCAGCGTTGAACTTCATTACTTCGGTAATGAGCAGAGCGTTGGCAACACCGTGAGGGAGGTGATGATAAGCGCCAAGCTTATGAGCCATTGAGTGGCAAACTCCCAAGAATGCGTTAGCGAATGCCATACCTGCCATGGTTGAAGCGGTAGCCATCTCCTCACGAGCCTTAACGTCTGTCTGACCATTCTCATAAGCGGCAGGGAGGTACTTGAAGATAAGCTGTATAGCTCTGATAGCAAGACCGTCTGTATAATCGGTAGCCATAACCGAAGCGTAAGCCTCAAGCGCATGAGTAAGAGCATCGATACCTGAAGCGGAAGTAAGTCCCTTAGGAGCGCTCATCATCAAGTCGGTGTCAACGATCGCCATATTAGGCATAAGCTCATAGTCAGCAAGAGGATACTTGGTTCCTGTCTTTTCATCGGTGATAACCGCAAAAGGAGTAACCTCAGAACCGGTACCGGAAGATGTCGGAATAGCGATGAAATATGCCTTTTCGCCCATCTTAGGGAATGTATAAACTCTCTTACGGATATCAATGAATCTCATGGCCATATCAAAGAAGTCAGCATCCGGATGCTCATAGAGAACCCACATGATCTTAGCTGCGTCCATAGCGGAACCTCCGCCTACCGCAATTATCGTATCAGGCTCGAAAGCTCTCAGCTGAGCAACACCCTCGAGAGCGCAGGCAAGCGTAGGATCGGGAGCAACGTCAAAGAAAGTTTCATGAAGAATGCCCATTTTGTCAAGCTGATCTGTGATAGCCTTTGTATAGCCGTTCTTGTAAAGGAACTGGTCAGTAACGATAAATGCCTTTTTCTTGCCCAGAACTTCCTTAAGCTCTCTGAGAGCAACGGGGAGGCAACCCTTCTTGAAGTATACCTTTTCAGGCGCTCTGAACCAAAGCATATTCTCTCTCCTCTCGGCAACTGTCTTGATGTTTAAAAGGTGCTTGATGCCAACGTTTTCTGAAACGGAGTTTCCACCCCATGAACCGCAGCCGAGAGTAAGGGAAGGAGCCAGGTTGAAGTTGTAAAGATCTCCGATTCCTCCGTGAGAAGAAGGTGTGTTTACAAGGATACGGCAGGTCTTCATTTTTGCTCCGAATCTGTCGATCTTCTCTTTTTCCGTTGAAGCGTTTACATAAAGGGAAGAAGTATGACCGTATCCGCCGTCCTGAACGAGCCTGTCAGCCTTTTCCATAGCGTCGTCAAAGTCCTTAGCCTTGTACATTGCAAGAACCGGGGAGAGTTTTTCGTGAGCAAATTCCTCATCGAGTTCCACAGAAGTAACCTCGCCGATAAGGATCTTGGTGTCAACAGGAACCTCTACGCCTGCAAGCTCTGCGATCCTGTGAGCGGACTGTCCGACGATCTTAGCGTTGAGAGCGCCGTTGATGATAATAGTCTTTCGTACCTTTTCAGTTTCTTCTTTATTAAGGATATAGCAACCGCGGGTCTTGAATTCTTTCTTGACCGCGTCGTAAATTGTCTTGTCAACGATAACCGACTGCTCGGAAGCGCAGATCATACCGTTGTCGAATGTTTTAGAATGAATAATGGAGTTTACGGCAAGCTTGATATCAGCTGAAGAATCAATTACTGCAGGAGTGTTTCCGGCTCCAACGCCAAGGGCCGGCTTACCGCTTGAATAAGCAGCCTTAACCATTCCCGGACCGCCTGTAGCGAGAATGCAGTCAGCTTCTTTCATTACTGTGTTTGTAAGGTCAAGGGACGGAATGTCGATCCAGCCGATGATACCCTTAGGAGCGCCGGCTTCAACGGCAGCTTCAAGAACGATCTTTGCAGCCTCGATAGTGCACTTCTTAGCTCTCGGGTGAGGGCTGATAATGATTCCGTTTCTTGTCTTGAGGCATATCATTGTTTTGAAAATAGCGGTAGAGGTAGGATTGGTTGTAGGAATAACAGCGGCGATAACGCCGATAGGCTCAAGAACCTTCTTGGTTCCGTAAGCAGTATCCTCCTCGATAATTCCGCAGGTCTGCGTATTTTTATACGCGTTGTAAATGTATTCTGCAGCATAGTTGTTTTTGATAACCTTGTCTTCAACTACGCCCATGCCCGTTTCCTCAACGGCCATTTTTGCAAGAGGGATCCTTGCTTTGTTAGCGGCAATGGCGGCAGCCTTGAAAATCTTGTCAACCTGCTCCTGAGTATAGGTAGCAAAAATTTTCTGAGCTTCTCTTACTTCGGCAATCTTCGCCTCAAGAGCTTCTACGCTGTCTACCAATACCGGTGTTTCATTCTTTGCCATAAATAAACCTCCAATAAAATATTAGCGTTAGTGTGTTCTGATGAAACCGAATTACAGTATGCCCGTTTCATCTTATTTATATTATAGCTGTTTGTTATTTTTTTGTCAATCTGTTTTTCGTACAGCTTTTCTAGTATTTTTGACATCATTATTATTCATTATACACAAATAATGAAAATTGTTTTATGTAATATAAACAAAATGTGTTCGTCAATTTGCACAATGATTTTTTGTATTCGGCTGAATGTGATTTGTCTGACAAAACTAAAACGATTTCTAAATGTGTATATTGAATTAAATAAAAAGCAACAAAAAGTAAACCTTAGTGAAATTTACGAAAAATGCTTGACATTATTAAAAAATGTGGTACAATATATACAGTGAAGAAAATAAAATCTCGTTGACGTCATTTTACACATAAGATGTCAGTGATTTACGTTTTCTTTACTTTTGCTGAAAAACTAACATTATTATAAAAGGAGAAATGAATTATGGAGCTTAAGAATTTTGTTGTAAGCAGCGAGCTTTACGATGTTTATGAAAGCGATGGTCTTGCTATCCGAATATACAAAAAGCCGGAATACAAGGAGAAATGTCTGTACGCTGCGCTGACTCATGCCAGAGTTGAAACTACGATGGTAAATTCGTCAATTAAAATGCCGATTCTTCATGAAGTATCTCTTATCGACGGAAAATGGGCGATCACAATGGACTGGATCAAGGGCAAAACTCTTGAGCAGCTTATGGATGAAAATCCGGATAAGATGGATACATATCTTAATAAGCTTATTGACATCCAATGTGAGATCCACGCTCAGTATATGCCATTGCTTTCAAAGCTTAAAGACAAAATGGCAAGACAGATCAAATCACTTGGACAGATCGACGAAATCAAGAAGTACGAGCTTCTGACGAGACTGGATTCAATGCCTAAGCATATCAAGCTTTGTCATAACAGCTTTGAGCCGAAGAATATTATTATCAATGACGAAGGAACTTATGTAATCAATTGGGGTTCGGCAAGACAGGGCAACGCTTCTGCCGACGTAGCAAAAACTTATCTCCTTCTTTGCCTTAATAAGCCTGAGATTGCTGACAAATATCTTGACCGCTACTGCATGAAGAGCGGCACTTCAAAGAATTATGTTCAGGCATGGCTGCCGATTGTTGCAGCGGCTCAGCTTGACAAGGGAATCGAGTCGGAGAAGGAATTCCTTATGAAGTGGATAGACGTTGTTGATTACGATTAGTATTTAATTTTTTGGCAGAGCTCCGCAAGATACGGAGCTCTGTTTTTATACATTGAAGCTTTAAATACTGCGGGCATAAAAAATCACGGCTTTTCCTTAATGAACAAGCCGTGATTTTAAGTTTATCATCAATTTTTTGCAAATGCAAGGGTTTCTGTTTCAGCCCATGTCGATTCGCTTGAGTTGTCGTCGGGGAGCTGCGTTTTTTCATACTCTCCGGTAGTCTCATTAAGCACGTACAAGTCGGAACCGTAAACGGTTTTTGCCACTGTTCCCAGCTTTATATGAACATCGTCCTTATAGGTATAAACTGCGAATATGTAGCACTGGGAATTATCAATTTTACCCGTGCCTTTGTAGCCGTACATCCAATCTCCGCCCTCGTTGTCGAACAGCTCTTTAACTGCGTCTGCAACATAATTAAAGGAATCTACAGCCTCGTCAGGAAGCTTTTCAAATGTTTCCCCGTCCAGAGCAGCGGTCTTTTCGTTATTTTCATTCTGGATATTCTCATTATTGTTAAGATTTACGGCTCCGTTATCATTGTCAGCGTTTCCGCAGGCAACGAACATTGTCATTGCACAAGCCGCAGCCAAGCAAACAATAAACTTTTTCATAAAAAATCTACCCCCGGATCACACCAGTTTTTTATGGCATTTACCGCCCGCATATAAATTATACTCAGATTTTACATGAATTAATTCCACAATTTCATAGTATATCACAACCAATTATTGTTGTAAAGCAAAATGACACTTTTGTTATTAAAAACAGCGTTTTAATACAAATCTTCCTTGATCTTAAACGTTTTATTAGTTAATATCGACTAAAAAATATTACATTTAGGTAACAAAACAAGGCGTAAGAGGAAGTCTGTCCGGATATGCTGATTATTCGTCGTCCTTATAAAAGTAATCATCGTAAAAACGGTACGGCGGCGTAACAACAGCAGTATACCCGGCATATAATGAAAATGTAAGAATGGCTTATGCGACAGGAGGTTTCGATATATGAAAAAGACAGTGTTTTTATGCGTCGGAGGAGACGCAAGACAGATATATATGGGCAGGAAGCTTGCGGAATACGGAAAGGTTTATACCTATAGAATATATGATTCTTCTCCGAACGTTGTATCTCTTGACAGCCTGGACGAAATGGAAGAGAAAGCGGACGTTCTGGTGCTTCCGATGATGTCCGGCGGAGAACTTGAAATACCGTGCCAAAGAGGCGCGGCAGTCAATTGTCAGGATTTAGCGCCGTATCTTCGCAGAAATGCCATTGTTACAGGAGGAAGGCTTGGAACCCGTCTTATAGAATACTTTTCTGCGCTTGGTTTTGAGGTTTCGGATTACTTCAAGCGTGAAGAGCTTGTGGTCAAGAACTGTATACCTACTGCCGAAGGGGCGCTCCAGCTTGCCATGCAGGAGCTTGCTACGACAGTTTTCGGCAGCAGTACGCTGGTTATAGGCTATGGCAGGGTTGCAAAGGCCGCCGCTGCGCTTTTTAAAGCGGCAGGTTCGGATGTCGCCTGTACAGCGAGAAAGCTGGGAGCGCTGGCGGAAGCGGAGAATTCAGGGTTCAAGGCATTCCATATCAACGAGCTTTTCGGACATATAGGAAGATATGACCTTATTATAAATACAGTACCGTCAATAATACTTGACGAAGCAATGCTGGAGGCCGTTTCAAAGGATACGCTTATAATAGATCTGGCGTCGAAGCCGGGCGGAGTTGATTTTGAAGCGGCGGCGCGGCTTAACAAGCGCGCAATTCAGGCTCTTTCTCTGCCCGGAAAGGTCGCCCCTATCACCAGCGGAGAAATAATCTCTGAGGCGGTGAAGAATATCATAAATGAAAGGGGTGTGAAAAATGTCACTTGAAGGAATAAAGGTGGGCTTTGGAATGACGGGTTCATTCTGCACCTTTGAAAAAGCGTTTAAAGCGGCGGGTTCACTGGTAGAAGCCGGAGCGGAGGTAAGTCCTATAATGTCGTTCAACGCCTGGGGTATTTCCACGCGGTTTGGAACAGCAGAGGAAAACCGCAGAAAAATTGAGGAGATATGCGGCAGAAAAATTATTGCTTCTATAGAAGAAGCGGAGCCGATAGGCCCCAAAAAGCTTTTTGACATACTAATCGTTGCCCCCTGCACGGCAAACACTCTTGCAAAGCTTTCTTTGGGGATCTCTGACACTCCCATTACAATGGCGGTAAAATCTCATCTGAGAAACGGCAGACCGGTGGTTCTGGCGATTTCAACCAATGACGCTCTTGCCGGCTGCGCCAAGAATATAGGAGCTTTGCAGAATTATCGTAATTATTATTTTGTCCCTTACTGTCAGGATAATTTTACGGTAAAGCCAAACTCGGTCGTGGCTGATTTCACCCAGATAAATAAAACTGTTGAAGCGGCTCTGAAGGGCGAGCAGATTCAGCCGGTAATGATCTCAAAGCAATAAACGCTCGATTTTAATATCTGAAGATAATTTACGGGACCTTCCATGCGGAGAGTCCCTTTTTATCATAATGGAAATAAAAGATAATTTATTTGTAAGAGTTATTACAATTCAGAAATTGCGATTGACATATCGGCGTTATATGCTGTATAATATAAGCATAAATCTATTTGATTTACGGCAACAGAATGATGTAAATGAAAAGGAAGGATTTATTATGAAAAACAGGTATCTTATAGCTGTGGCTGCAGCAGCTCTGGCTGTTACGCTTGCTTCCTGCGGAACTATTGACGAAACCGGTGAGTCAAGCTCTAAGGAACTTACGGAATCAACTGTTTCCCAGTCCGGGCAGGCGGCTGCGGTCAGCGAAGAGGACAGCAGCTCTCTATCCCAGCAAGAGGAAAGCGAATCGGACGTTGTATCGCAGGATCCGCTGACGGATGACGGATCTTCCGAGTCGGAAAGCGAGGACTACATTCCTGTTTCGGGAATATTCATGGAAAGCGTAGACGGCGTTGAGCAAAGCTATGTTATAATCAATGAAGATGCAAGTTATCTTATAGGAATAGGTGAAGTTACCGGAGTGCCTCTCGGAATCGATCAGACTGCCGACACTATTTCAATAAACCGCGGCGGTGTTGACGATTCAGAACCTGTTGATTATACTTATGACGGAAATGTTCTTGCTTTTGAAAGAAACGGTTCGGCATACGAATGGACAAAGATCGATTTTATCCCGGTAAGCGGAACTTACTACGAGGTGGATTCCGAGGGAACCTATCTTAACGAATGGGTATTCAACGGCGACGGAACCGGCACTATAAGCGCTTACGGTTCTGAAACGGGCGTTGCTATGGCTTATAGCCAGACTGCCGAGACGTTTGACGTTTCGAGGGGCGGCAGCGACGATTTAACGTCTTACAGCTATACTTTTGATATATTTACTCTGAAGCTTACGGCCGATGACGGAAGCGAGATAACACTTAAAGCAGCTAATTCCTGATCATGTGTCTGAGGCATATTTTTACGGCGCTGGAAACAGTTCTGCTTATGCTGTTTCTGGTGCCGCTTCCTGTTATAAATGCAGGCAATGCCGCCGGTATTGTCGTATCGCTTACGGCATTACTTATTTCATGCGGCTGGAATGAATTTATTACGCTGCTGGACGCAATATGGCAGAGCGCTGCGGGAAAGGCTGTTCTGACCGGGGCGGTACTGATGCTGTCAGTCTCTGCGGTCTATGCTTTTATCCTGTCTGTCAATATGCTGAAAGCTATGAGAAAAGGTCCTGAGAAGCCGGATATACTTGTTGTGCTGGGCTGCAAGGTCAACGGGGAAAGACCCTCCAGAATGTTAAGGCGGCGGCTTAATGCGGCTTTTGAATATATGTGTAAGCATCAAGGAGTCAGATGTATTGTGTCGGGCGGCAAAGGCAGCGATGAAAAAATTACGGAAGCCGAAGCTATGAAGCGATATCTTGTATCGAAGGGTATCGACGAATGCCGCATTATAAAAGAGGAAAAATCGTCCTCAACGGATGAAAATATGAGAAATTCTCTTGAGATCATTGATATGCTGGGGATCGATCGGCGTATCACAGTTGTGACTGACGGATTTCATCAGTACAGAGCCGGTCTGATCGCAAAAAAGCACGGAGCGGCGGAAATTCATGCAATATCTGCTCAGACCGAGCCGAGATATATTTTCACTTACTGGATAAGAGAATGGCTGGGGCTTATAAAGCTCTGGCTTTTTGACCGGTCATAGCGATTCTCATGAACGAGAGTTACGTATACGAAAGCGGGATCCGTCGTCGCATGAAGTGATGACGGATCTTCTGCGTTTACCGTCTGCAAAAACGCATCGCGGTCCGGCGCAGTTGGTATGTAATTTTGGTTGTAAACTCATTTGTTATATGATATAATAACCTTGAAACCAAGTGCTGACGCACTTGACGGAACTTTCACTTCCGGTTTGCTTCGCAAATTGTTTCAAGAACATTTTATCGTATTAAAGAATCGCCGTACGGCTCTTTTTATGATATAATAGGTACGGTTAAGATTTTTTTAAGAAATACGTCAGGTTGAACTTAAAAAGTGTATTATATAATTCAATCGTACAAAGAAAGGACTGAGCTTAAATGGAAAACGGCTGCATTCTTGTTGTGGACGACGATAAGGATATAGTAGCGGCTATCGCAAAGCTGCTTGAGAAGGAGGATTTCGAGGTCATCCGTGCGTACGACGGACTTGACGCTCTTGACAAGATGGCTTCAAACAGAAATATAAATCTTATTCTTATCGACATAATGATGCCTAAGCTTGACGGACTTTCGGCAATGATGAAGATCAGAACCACCAGAAATATCCCTATACTTGTGCTTTCGGCTAAGTCGGAGGACACCGATAAGGTTCTGGGGCTTTCAATGGGTGCGGACGATTATATAACAAAGCCGTATAACCCTATGGAACTTGTAGCAAGAGTAAAGTCCAATCTGCGCCGTTATCTTCATTTAGGCTCAGCAGACACAAACAAAACGGATATTATAAAAATAGGCGGACTTGCTCTGGACACCTCAGCCAAAACTCTGGAGGTGGATGGAGAGCAGGTTAAGCTGACGGCTACGGAACTGAAAATTCTTGAGCTGCTGATGCGCAACGCAGGCAAGATTTTTTCGGCGGAGGAAATCTATTCAAAGGTGTGGAACGAGGACGCCTATGCCGTTGAAAACACCGTTATGGTGCACATTCGGCATATCCGTGAGAAGATAGAGATTAATCCTCGTGAGCCCAGATATTTAAAGGTGGTGTGGGGCATTGGATACAAAATCGAAAAAATCTGAGGAGCAGGCTTTTGATGAAACGGAGGTCGTGCAAGGCGTTTCAAAAAAGCAGAGATTTAAAAAATTCATCACATCAGGGGCGTTAAGAGCCTTTGCTTTCCTGCTTGCCTGCATAATGGGACTGTGCATACTGGGCTGGGCGATGGAGTATGACCAGCATCAGTACAACGTGGGGTATTACTTTGAAGATGAATATACTCTCAGCGAGGAATATCTTTCGGGGAAGGATTATCTTTATCAGGCTCTGTGTGCCACCGCAACGGTATATCTCAGGAACTTTGAAAACGGTGAGTTTTCGGGAAGCGATGAACTTTTAACCGATCTTACATGGACTCTGGAAGCCTACGAATATCCCGATATGTTCACAATCCGCAATGAAAACGGCGCACCTGTTATAGAGAGCGATTTTTTTGACTATTATGTGTCATACGGCGAAAATTATCTTACCAACATTGACAGCCTTAAGGGAGTTGCAGTGGGGGAAATCCAGATTGAGGACTTTAAAAACAGCTCGGAATGTTGGTATGTAAGGCGGGATAACACAGTTGAAACCGACAGCGAATATCAGAGCGACAGCGTAGGGTATCACGTTATCTATGCGAGCTTTCCGGGGAACAATATGTTTTACGAAAACGAGGAGTATAGCATAAGCTCTGTGCCGGTAGGCTGGTCTGGCTATGACAGTGTAGGAAGATACATTTTATGCTATGGTCCTAATGCGGATTTGTATATTTACGATTTTGATATAAACGACCCGGAAAAAGCCTACATTATAAGAGGCTTCCAGAGCGTGGTAATCGACGCCGACGACCCGGAATATTCCTATTACGAATCCTATTATGACGGCTATTACAATTCGGACGGCAGTATTACGGTTCAGCTGGCTTTGGAGGATCTGGAGGGCTATTCCTTTGAATATCTTGACGATGATGATATAACCGTGCTGCTTGCACCCAAAGCCGACAGACTTGCGGCGGCGGAGGCGGCCTTCAGCGAGGAGGTCACACGGGGCAATCGGATTATAATGCAGATAATCGTGGCGGCAGTTGTGCTTGTTGCCTGCGTGGTATATCTTGTCATAGTGTGCGGCTATTCGGGGGATAGACAGGTCAAGTGGAAATATGCGGCGGTGTTCGGCAGATGGCACACCGAATTTCTTATTACGGGAATAGTTGTTGTATTTACTGCGGCTGTGTTTCTTTTAGCTGAATACCAGGGCTTTACAAGAATAATCGAAAATCTTATAGAGGTGGGCAAACCCTACTCCTTCTGGATTTTAAGCGGAGCGGTAACAGCGTTGTGCGCAATTGTGCTGGGATTTGTGCTGGGCGCAGTCAGTAAGCTGAAAATTCACAGTTTCTGGAAAGATTTTTATGTTGTCAGACTTTGCAAACGCTTTATCCGCTGGGCAGGTGGAAAACTCCGCCGCCTGGGATTGTTTGCAAAATACGACAGCCAGTCGGTATCCCGCAAGCTTTATATCCGCCAGTGGATTTTCACCGGGGTTACGGTTATAGCGGCGATAATACTGTACGATTACGCTTATAACGTTGTCTTTGCATACACCAACTACATCGAGTTGATGGCGCTGCTGGCTTACGGGGTATATTTTATCTGGTTTGTGATAACCCAGTTTAAGATATACAAAGATATTGACAGTCTGGATAATCAGATAGATAAAATGAGCAGGGGAGAGGAGTTTGACGAAGCCATACCCGAAACTTCCCCCGTATTCAGCAACAGCCGCAAGCTTTCGGAGATTTCCGAAAATGTCAAGGAGACCGTAGAAAAGCAGGTTCAGTCTGAAAGAATGAAGATAGAGCTGGTAACCAACGTTTCCCACGACCTTAAAACGCCGCTTACTTCAATCATAAGCTATATAGACCTGCTTAAAGCGGAGGATCTGCCGGATGAAGCGATGGATTATGTCAGAATCCTTGAGCAGAAATCGGATAAGCTCAAAAATATAGTTGCAGATGTATTTTCTCTTGCAAAAGCAACCAGCGGAGTAGATATAGACATGGAGAATCTTGACGCGGTAATACTTCTTAATCAGGCTCTTGCCGATGCCGTAGACAAAATAGAGAAAAGCGGCAGACAGATGAAGATAAATATAGAGCCTAAGTCGGCAATGATAACAGCCGACGGAAATAAGCTTTACCGGGTATTCCAGAATCTTATAGATAATGCTCTTAATTATTCTATGGAAGGCACCAGGATATTTGTAGATCTTAAAGAGGAAAAGGATTATATAAGGCTTGAGATGAAAAACACCGCAAGCTATGAAATGAATTTCACTCCCGAAGAGATAACGGAAAGATTTACAAGAGGAGATCAATCGAGAACAGACGGAGGAAACGGTCTGGGGCTTTCGATAGCCAAAACCTTTACTGAGGCGTGCGGAGGAGCGTTCAGAATAGAGCTTGACGGCGACGTTTTCAAGGCGGTGGTTCTGTTGCAGAAATGCTCCGATACGGAAGAAAGCTGATACTGCGGCGTATGAAATAAATATAAAACAGAAAATCAAAGGGCGTTCGTCGGGGCGTCCTTTGAAAAAATAAGGAAGATAACAATATGTTTAAAAGAAAAAAGCTTTTTTGCAGGGCTGTATTGCTTCTGCTTATGCTGGCGCTGGCGGCGGCAGCCGTATTATTTGCGCTGAGACCGGATCTCAGATTTATCGTAAAGCACGAATTCGGCAGGCTGAGCGAAAGCGCCGAGATCGCAGAAGTCAGCGAAAAGCATTTGAACCTTGAAAGTATGTATATCGACGAGCTTGAACAAAACGGCTGTATTTTAAATCAAAGCCTGATGCTTGTAAATGCGGATAATCTTTTGCCTGAAAGCTTTTCGGCGGATACTGAAGAATATAAAAGCAGCGGCGCGGTAATCAACCGGTGTGCACTGAATGCGTTTGAAAAGCTTTCCGAAGCAGTAAAAAAGGAAACGGGAGAGAATCTTTACATTATGTCGTCCTTCCGTACCGCCGCAGAGCAGGAGGATATTCTGTCGCAGCAGGGTTCGGATACAGCTATGGCGGCGGGCTCCAGTGAGCATCAGACGGGACTTGCTCTCGATGTGTATACCAACGGATATGCGGGAATGGGATTTTTAAAATCGGACGCAGGACAGTTTGTTAATTCAAAATGCGGCGAGTACGGATTTATTATAAGATACCCGCTGTTTAAAAAGAAGATTACAAAAATCGAATACGAGCCCTGGCATATAAGATATGTGGGATTTCCGCATTCTGAGATAATAAGCCTGGAGCATGAAACTCTTGAAGAATATATAGAAGGATTTGAAATCGGCAAATTTTACGAATACGGAGAATACATAATATCACGTCAGAAGGGTGATCTGATAAGAGTTCCGGACGGAAGCGAAAAAACCGTATCCGGAGATAATTGCGGCGGCTGGATAATAACCGTTAAGAAATAATACAGAGAGAATATTCTTCGGGCAGAGCGGGGGGAAATAATTTTGGGCGTCTTTCTGTCGCTGAACAGCAGCGGAAAGACGTATTTTATTATTTAGCCGCACGCTGAAAAATTTTTTCGCAGACGCGGAATAATCCGTGCTTGCAAGCGGCTGAGGAATATGTTATAATATATGTGCCTATTAAATTTGAAGGGATGTATAATTTATGACCTATAAGGAAGAATTCATTAAGTTTATGGTAGACAGCGGAGTACTTACTTTCGGAGATTTTACATTGAAAAGCGGCAGAAAAGCCCCGTATTTTATTAACTGCGGAAATTATAAAACGGGAGCTCAGCTTGCGAAGCTGGGAGAATTTTATGCCGACTGCATAGCGGACAATAAGATACCGGTTGAAACTTTGTTCGGTCCCGCTTATAAAGGGATTCCTCTTGCCGTATCGGCAGTAATTGCGCTTGGCACCAAATACGGCGCCGATGTTTCGTATTGTTTTGACCGTAAGGAAGCCAAGGATCACGGCGAGGGCGGAATGTTTGTGGGCAAGAAACTGTGCGACAATGAAAAGGTAATAATTATAGACGATGTTATGACGTCGGGAAAAGCTTTAAGGGAATCTATGCCTAAGCTTAAAACTGCCGCTGACGTTGATATTACCGGTATGGTAATTACCGTAGACCGTATGGAAAAAGCGCTAGATACTGAGCGTTCGGCTGTTCAGCAGGCATATATAGATTTTGGCGTAAAGGTTTATTCTATCGTCAATATGAACGATATCATAAAGGCGATCAAAGACGGAATAGTAGAGGGTAAAGAATATCTGGAAAAAATGCTGGAGTATCGTGCGAAATACGGTGCAGCTGAATAATTTTTCCGTTTTTAAAATTAAGGCAGTACCGCCGAGTGCTTCTGGCGGTTTTGCCTTTAAAAGATTATATTGTTTTGGAAACTATCTACAGCATTACTGATAAAATCCTGTAATCGATTGCCTTTTTTGTATTTTTATCGACAATGACAAGCTTTTAAATGTGCCAGAACGGTTACAGCAAAAAAAGCCAATTGTAATTAATCTGTAGTAAAATGTAATTGTATTGTTCTTGAAGTTGCCCGACAATCGAGTATAATATTAATTGTAGAACAAAGAAAGAAAAAAGAATGAAAACACTAAGTGAATTAACTCTTAGCTCGTTTCATCCTCTCCAAAATTTTTACACAAGTTAGAAGACAGTCGGTAGGCTGTCTTTTTTCTTTTTGCAAGATTTAATTTCCGTCTGACTTGACGGGAATTAAATCACAGATACAAGAACAGTCGGGCGCGATTGTGCAGTACATCTCTCCAAATTCCGATTTTTACGACCGCCATTGCCGCGTTTTTTCTTCGGCAGCCAACTGCACATTGTTTTTGAAGCTTCAATACATTTAAGTTAAAGCATCGTTTGCCCGTCCTTTAAAATTCCAAGATGCTCATAGGCAAGCTGAGTTGCACAGCGTCCTCTCGGCGTTCTTGAAATAAAGCCCAGCTGCATTAAATAAGGCTCGCAGACATCTTCGAGGGTCACTGCCTCTTCACCTATAGCCGAAGCCAGAGTGTCAAGACCGACAGGTCCTCCTCCGTAGCCCTTTATTATCATATTCAGCATTCTTCTGTCAAGATTATCTAGTCCCAGTCGGTCTACCTCCATACGGTCAAGAGCTATCCTTGCGATATCCTTTGTTATCCTGCCGTTTCCCATAACCTCCGCAAAGTCCCGTACCCGCTTAAGAAAACGGTTGGCGATTCTCGGAGTTCCCCTGGAACGCGAGGCCAGCTCCATAGCGCCGTCTCTGTCGCAGGGTACTCCAAGAATCACTGCGGAGCGCATTATTATCTCGCACAGCTGTTCGCTGTCGTAAAGCTCCAAGCGTTCGATAACTCCGAATCTGTCCCTGAGCGGGGAGGTAAGCTGTCCGGCGCGGGTCGTCGCTCCTACAAGCGTAAACTTGTTGAGCTCGATCCTTATGGATCTTGCAGCGGGTCCTTTTCCCATTATTATATCCAGAGCGTAATCCTCAAGGGCGGGATAAAGAACTTCTTCCACCTGTCTTGAAAGCCGGTGTATCTCGTCTATAAAAAGCACATCTCCCTTTTCAAGGTTGGTAAGTATTGCCGCCAGGTCTCCCGGCTTTTCGATCGCAGGACCCGAGGTAGTGCGTATGTTTACTCCCATTTCGTGGGCGATAATAGTTGACAGCGTGGTTTTTCCAAGACCCGGGGGACCGTAAAGCAATATATGATCAAGACTGTCGCCGCGTTTTTTCGCTGCCTGAATGTAGATCGAAAGATTTTCCTTTACTTTTTCCTGACCGATGTATTCAGCCAGAGTTTTTGGGCGCAGGCTTACTTCAAAATCGTCTGTGGTATCGGCTTCTATCTGCTTTGGAGCGACTATTCTGTTTTCAATATCAAAATCGCTTTTTTCTATCATTTTAATGTCCTTTCAGGTAAAAACGTATACAAAGCGTTTATATCCTAACATATTTATTCTGCGGAAATTTCCTGTTTGGTTTCGTTTAGTCCGGACTGGGTAAGAATTATGTCTATGGTATCCCGGTCGGTGAAAACAGGGGTATACTGAACGAGCAGGCAGCCGTTTTCTTCGTCGGAAAAGGATACTGCGGCGGAAAAATCTTTCCAGCTTACAATCATAAAGCAGCTTCCTTCAAAGCCGTCTGGAGCGGGAAAGGCTTTTGATGCCCCAAGCACAGTGCCTGCGGCTGTTTCAGTGGATCCCGCTTTGCCGTTTATCATGTTACCTATAGAGCCAAGCACTTTTTTGGTAATGGAGGAGTAAGCCTCATCGGAAAGAGAATCCTCAGAAAAACCCGAAAGCTGCATATAGCTGTTGATCTGATTTTTTGACATGGAATAAACGGTGATCTTTTCCGGATTTGAAAGATCTGCCTCTGCAAAAGACGAATAAAGGGATGAAATTTCTTCGTCCGTCAGACCCATATCCTCGGCGGAAATCTCCTTTGCTGACATCTGAGCCAGAGCAGTAAGTTCCTTTGCGGCGGAACGCATGAAATCCTCCGGAATAGTATCGGAAGAGCTTACGGAGGATAAAGAGCCGCCTTCCTTTTCTGAGCTGCCGTCTTTTTTATCGCAGGCGGAGAACGACAGAGCAATAACCGCAGTAAAAGTAAACGCAAGTATTTTTTTCAGCATAAGCATACAAGACTCCTATATATCAAACAAATCTAATTCTTCAATTCCGACGCATTTTTCTCCGTTGAAAGAAAATCTTACGATCCAGGGCATGATATCTTTTATCCGGTTAAAATCCTCGTAACCGAAACTGTTGTCATAATAATTTATTATCGTACTGAGAGCCGTTCCGTGGCTGCCTATCACAACGGTCTTGTTTTCATACTCGGAAAGAATATTTTTAAGCGTAAAGATATTTCTTTGCTGAACCTCTGACAGTGATTCTCCGCCGGACAGACTGTAGCCGAAATCCTGCCATTGTCTGCGGCAGAAGCTGTCGAAATCTTCGATCCAGCTGCCTATCCTGCGTTCGTGGAAGCCGTCGACGGTTTTGATCTCCAATCCGGATTTTACTGCAAAGTCTTTGACAGTATCTACTGCTCGCTTATACGGGCTGGATAAAACTGCGTCCACAGCTTTATCCGACAGAAGCTCCGTTACGAGCTTTCTGTCTCTGAGACCTTTTTCCGAAAGCTCTCTTGTCCTATCGTCATGATTACCGTAATTGGGCTCGCAGTGCCTTACAAAATAAACGGTCGTCATGGCTAAAACCTCGCCAGTCCGATAAGAGCTTTTTTGATAAGCTCCTCAACCGGCAGGTCGGGGTCAAGCTGAGAAACCGCTCCCGCCGCTTCTGCCGACGAATACCCCAGAACTTCCAGAGCCGTGACAGCTTCTCCTATATTTCCTCCTATCTGAGGTATCGGGATAGGCGTTTGACCTCTTACGGATATAGTTTCTCCCGCAACCTTGTCCTTCAGTTCAAGGCATATTCTTTCAGCGGTCTTTTTTCCTATTCCTTTTACTTGAGTAAATGACTTTGAATCGGATGTGGCGATCGCAAGGGCAAATTGCTGCGGATTCATAGCGGACAGAATGGCAAGACCCGCCTTGGGACCCACGCCCGAAACTGAGATAAGCAGCTTGAAGGCCCGCAGTTCTTCCTTGTCTGCAAAACCAAAAAGCTCCACGGCGTCCTCTCTTACGCTCATGTACGTAAGCAGGATTACATTTTCCTCTCCGGCAATTTTCTGAAGAGTGGAAAGGGTAGTTTTGCAGGCATATCCCACGCCGCCGCATTCCACTACGGCGAGGTCCGCTTCGGTATGTATAAGTTTTCCGTTTAGTGAATATATCATGTTCTTCGTCCCTGATAACGGGACCTCCTCGCTTTCAGAAATTAATTTATGCATAATTTTATTTATCGTTTGACTTTATCCGATACTTTATCGTTGATATAAGTGCAAGTATTATCAGAATATGCAGTAACGTATGATAAACGTCCGGTATATATACTTGTTCAGAATCGATCCATTTTAAAGAGCCTTTGAAATATTCTATCATACTTTCTGTTTTTTCTGTAAGAAAGCACAGCTCATGACTTATAAGCTGTATTACGAGCCATACGCTCAGCCAGACGACAAGCAGGGGTTTACCTGCTTTTTCTTTTGTCAGGAATGCTACGAAAAACACGGTGTATATTATCCAAAAAAAGCCGTCGTCACTCCAAGAGCGTGTTACCAGATAGCTGTTATTGAAATATACTCCGATCATATCCAGCGAAAACCAGACAAGCAAAGCTGCATTCAAGACTATACTGACAATTTTTTTATCAGTCATTTATTAAAACCTCATATTTTCTATAATCTTTCTGCTGTTGACCGACAGTCCGTGGGTAATGGCAATAGCTACCGCGTCGGCGGTGTCGTCGGGCTTGGGAACCTCTTTGAGATGAAGCATTGTTCTGGTCATTTCCTGTACCTGTTTTTTTTCGGCTCTTCCGTAGCCGACGATGGAGCACTTGACCTGCAAAGGGGTATATTCATAAATGGGGATATTTCTTTGAATTGCGGGGAGTATTGTGACGCCTCTTGCCTGAGCCACGTCTATAGCGGTTTTTTCATTGGAGTTGAAAAAAAGCTTTTCTATCCCCATCTCATCCGGGGAATAGGTGTCTATTATTTCGCATATATCATCGTATATGGTTTTAAGACGTTTATTAAAGGGCATATCCGCACCTGTAGTTATCGCTCCGAAGCTTACGACGGAAAAACTTCCTCCGCTATAATCTACAACTCCGTAGCCTACTATGGCATAGCCTGGGTCTATTCCGAGAATGCGCAAAAAGAATCCCCTCCGGATAATTTTATTACGTTGATCCGCACAGGGCAGATATACGGTATCATAATAAATATTATAGCATATGCGCCCTCAAAAGTCAAGCACAAATGTTCACCTCAAAAACAAAGCCGTTCCGCACAAGGCGAAACGGCACAACGGTTATTCAACGGGCGAAAACTGATCTTTTCCTACGCCGCAGAGCGGGCAAAGAAAATCATCGGGAACATTCTCCCACTCGGTTCCCGGAGCAACGCCGCTGTCAGGTTCTCCGGCTTCAGGATCGTAGATATAACCGCAGATATCACATACGTACTTCATTGTGCATCCTCCTTGAATTAAGATTTTATCTTCTGACCATATTATATAGTATATCACATTACGAAAAAAATACAAGAGATAATTTATCATGAGGTAATGGCTTTTTTGTGAACCGGAATTTTGTAAAAGCTGTAGGTCTGATTGTTATGACATTATGCGATCAATGTAAACAAGTACATTTAATTGTACACAACTAATGAAATTTTCAAAAAAAGTGTTGCAATTATATACAAGTTGTGGTATAATAAATAAGCAGGAGTACTATATCTGCAAGTCATGCATTTTTATTTTAAACAGGAAAGGGAGGCGGACCCGTGAAGTTTTGCCGGTTGGAGCGGCAGATGAGCGTGGTAGGTTTATATGAGATGTCCGTTTTGCAATTTTGAAGATACAAAGGTAATAGATTCCCGACCCAGCGAGGGTAAAAAGAGGCGCAGGCGTGAATGTACCAACTGCGGAAGAAGATTTACTACTTATGAGGTCGTGGAAAAGCCTCTGCTTATGGTATATAAAAAGGACGGAAGCTTTGAGCCTTTCGACAGGATGAAGCTTTTTAAAGGACTTCAGAGCGCAATAAAAAAGCGCCCTGTAAGCGTTGACGATATAAATGCACTTGTGGACGATATAGAAAACACATATGCCAACGCTATGCAGACCGAAACGACTACCAGCGAGATAGGCGATAAGGTCCTGCAGGAGCTGAAAAAGCTGGATCATGTTGCCTATGTTCGTTTTGCGTCAGTTTACAAGGACTTCGGGGACGTTGATTCGTTTATTCAGATCATATCCGAGCTTTCGGACGAAAGTAATTCAAAATAATAATTCAAGGCTGCTGCGCAAACCGCATCAGCCTGTTTTTATTTTGCAGAGTTTACGGCTTTTTCACGTTCTTTTTTTGAAAAAACGCAGCCGCAGTAATCCTGACGGTAAAGACCGTATTGAGCCGACAGCTCAATGGAGCGCTTGTAGCCGTTTTTCTTTTTAAAATCTGAGGGCAGATTTTTTACATTGTATATATTGGACAGCTCAGCGGCTGTTTCGTTCAGTTTTGCAGCATTTTTATAAGGAGATATGGAAAGAGTTGTGGTAAAGTAATCAAAACCTTTTTCAGCGGCCAGTGCGGCGGCG
>ERZ780218.63-NODE-63-length-107261-cov-10.934976_pt1:5000-107261 | contig 107261 bp, 80 predicted proteins | sample MGYA00510975_ERZ780218 | MGnify/ENA primary metagenome ERZ780218 (study PRJEB29588, sample SAMEA2152063) | human gut metagenome | biome: human gut; feature: human-associated habitat; material: faeces | place: Denmark | collected 2008/2010 ... | reverse complement strand
CAACGACCCCGAGATTACAAATCACGTGCTCTGGCCAACTGAGCTAAAGAGGCAAATCCTTGCAGCCGTAAGGCTTATCATTTAGGACTTGTTCTAAAACGGCTGCAAAGATAGGCATTATTTTTTAATCTCCAAAACTTTTGCGAGTTTTTTTATCTTTCGCGCAGTTTTTCCTTAAATTTAGCCAGTTGAACCCTCATAGCATCGATGCAAAGGTCTATTCCTTCTTCAAAAGTATCACATGTTTTTTCAACAAACAAAGTGTTCCCCGGAACCGACACGGTCATGCTTGTTTCCTTATTTAGTGCAGTGGCGGGCTTTACTACTTTCAGTTGCACCTCTACTTTCTGGATGTCCTCAAATGATTTTTCCAACTTGGCTGTCTTCTTTTCAATGAACGCCTGCAGTTTCTCGGTAGCGTCGAAATGTATCGACTGAACTTTTACTTCCATAGTACCTCCTTTTAATTTAGGTTAAGCCCTTGGGTGGGCATTTGAATATACACGCTTCAATTGCTCGAAAGTCGTATGCGTATAAATCTCCGTTGTGGAAAGACTTTCATGTCCGAGCAACTTCCGCACACTTTCCAGTCCTGCATCATGATTGAGCATTGCTGTGGCGAACGAATGCCGCAGCACGTGCGGCGAACGCTTTTTCAGAGTACAGACAGTCGCGAGCGCGGCCTTGACCTTTTGTCTGACCGTAGCATTGCTGAATCTTCGTCCTTTTGAAGTAAGGAAAAAAGCATCCTCCACCCCATCGACGCAAGATACCTCCGCATCACGCTTATATATATATGTGCACAATGTTTCGCGAAGCTCGTCACCGAACGGAATAACACGTTGCTTGTTTCTCTTTCCGGTAACCTTAAGCTCACTGTTCGCCAAATCCACCGACGCGTTATCAAGCCCCGTCAGTTCCGAGAGTCTCACACCCGTCTCATAGAATACCATAAGCATGGTGCGCAGACACACATCACCATAAGCGTCCGACCATCTTCCCGGGTCAAGCAACCTGTCCATCTCCTCTTCTCTAAGGAAATAAGGGAGCGACAAGTTCTTCTTCGGACCGAAAACCCCACGCGAAGGATCATGTTCCACAAAGCCTCTGGATAACGCAAAACGATAAAGGGAACGCACTGCGCTCAATCGTCTATTAATTGAAGCTGCGGTGTTTCCTTTATCCATCATGCTCTCCATCCAGTCACGGATAATATCAGAATCGACAGATTCCCAAGAGAGATGAGTATCCAAATTTTTGAAATACGATTCAAATGCTCTCGCATCCTCACCGTAACTCTTCACTGTCAGCGCAGAACGGTTACGTTCGTACTGCAGATAGTTCAAAAATTCCTTTATCATCATCAATCCGTTGCTCAAATCACAATATATTTCGGCAACGAATATACAGAATAAAATTCAAACTACCAAATTTTCAGAGGTATTTTTTCAATCCTCTGCTGCGCGTAATTTCTGTACATAGATGGCATGCTCCATCTTGAGCCTCTTCAGCACAGACGGTTTGTTATACTGCTGACGCTTGCGCAGTTCCTTCATAACGCCTGTCTTTTCAAATTTTCTCTTAAACTTCTTGAGAGCTCTTTCGATATTCTCACCATCTTTAACTGGTACAATTATCATGCTATTTTTGTTTTTAATTATTTATGATATATTTTTTGTTTTTCGGGCTTCCGCCACAAAATGCGGTGCAAAATTACACTTTATTTTTGAACCCGACAACTTTTCCCGTTTATTTTTTATCCATTCATGCCAACTTTTCTCCATCTCCATAGGTTTATCATATAATACATTAATATATTATGCCATAAATCCTTAAACACCTGATTAGAAAGTAACAGGCAAACATAAAGCCACCTCCAATCAAAATCACATCATACCGCAAAAACTGTATTATTTCTTAACCATAGTATTTTGGCTCCTCTTCAGAGCTGCTATTGCCAGACATATCGGCATCTGTCATTGCCAAGAACAAGGCTGTTTGAAGGATAATAAACGGGAAGTAATGTTATATCAGCAGTTCGGATAATCGCAGGAAAAAACCGGCAAAAAGTAGATATCAGCCCGGGAGTCCTAATGTAAAACCGGATTTAATAAATAATATGCAAATTAAAATATCACCATTCAGACGAACTTTACAAAAAATTCCATATACTTGCAACCGGATAGAGGCAACTCTACCCAAGACATATCAGAAAGAAGCGTTATGCTTATCTCAAAGTCGGGAACGTAGGAAATTCAAGACTTATTCAGAGAGAGAGCATAGTGGTTCTCGCGCTATAGCGTGGGCTGCTATTACCATATCCTGAATAAAGGTTTTCCTACGACCTCCGACTTAAGACGTGGTAGCATTGCAGTTCCACGCTTCAGTGTTTTATTTAAAGGTCAAAAGGGACTGTACGACCACCTGATAACAATTATGGCTATTTCTATTATTGAGCGTCACGGCAGCTGGTACGAAATTTACGACGACCGTGGGAAAAAACAGAAGACCGTTCCTGAGAGCATCGGAATGATGCTGGGATGGGGTTCACAGTTCTTCATTATACACAAAGGCTCATGGTATGATTTGTACAATGAGTTCGGCAGGAAAATCAAAAGCATTCCGGAGTCTGTCGGCATGTTTGTAAGCATAACCGGCGACACATTCGTAGTGAGAAAAGGGTCATGGCTTGATACCTATGACATGTTTGGAAAGAAGATAAACAGCCGTCCCGCACGCTGACACCCATCAGCCATATCGGGACATGTCATCATAATGTCCCGATATGGCTGCTATATGCAAGTTTCTGTACATAAAACTTATAATATACTTTACATGAACAAATTCACTCAATATAAAATCATAACAATAACAGCCATACTTATTGCTCTGGCATGTTTCTTTGCCATATACCTGCGTCTGTTTACAGAGAAAGAGCTATGGTATGAGATGTTTGCAGCTGTTCTCGGAGTGGTGATAACCGCTATCATAACAATGATTCTGCTCCATGGCCAGAGCGACAATGACGTTGAACGTGAGAGAGCCGCCAAGGTCTTTGAAGAGAAACTCAGAATTTATAAAGACTATCTTCATACATTGTATGACGTGATAAAGGACCACAAGCTTTCGGATGAGGAAAAGATACGCCTTGAATTCCAGACATCCTATGTTGCGATGCACTGCGACTCGAAATACATAGCCGTTGTAAGCAGCTCGGTTAAAGAACTCATCGAGCATTGTTGTCCTGATGATGAAAAACAGAATGTCATCCGTAAGAACAGGAGCAACTCACCCGACCAGTTGTTAGACTGTCTTTTTTCCATTGTGAATGCGTTCCGCAAAGATCTGTATGGAGATGACGTTAAATTTGACGACACTCACAGGCTAAGCACGCTCGAAAACTTTTCCGACGCCTATCGACATGCAAAAAGCGATGACAGCGAAACGAAACAAGAGCGACAGCGCATAACTGTCGATTTGAACGTGCTTTCCAACTCAATTGCAGATGCGTGCATAAACACCATCCCGGAAACAAAGCCTGATGCGGAAGACGGCATGAGGCAAGACACAGCCTCTCTCCCTGAAGACACCGCCTTATGGGACAAAGCCTTGTCTGAATGGGAAGAAGAAGGATGGCGCGTCGAAGGAATGACCGACCAATATGCCGGTTTCAGGATGACGGACAATAACGGTAACCCCGGAGTCATTGGCGTAGGATTCTGGCAAGGGAAATATTATATTCAAGCAACGTATGAGAGCGACCCCGATTTTTCAAAGCCATTGAAATGGGAAAAGGGAGGACGCAGAAGCCATGGTCAATGGTGGCAGTATCTGGCAGAGCCTTATTGCAGTATAGCTGAAGGTCATTTTTCAGAGGCGTTCAAGTCTGACAGGGATATGCAGCAATATATCATAGACAATGTGAATCAGCTGAAGGACATAATAAAACGCCATCACCGTACCGCCTCATGGAAGAAAGCCGTAGGCTCACATGAGCATTGGGAAACATTCATATGGTATTGGGACATGCTGGCTTGCCAGATGTATTCGGACGGAGAAAGGACTCTCTACATGGATATCTTTGAAGACGGGAACAGCGGAAATGTCCTCATACATTTCGCCAACAGAAACGGAGACTTGGATATGCTGAAGAACGCACTGAAGAGAATGGGATGTCAGGACAGGGATATCAACGAGGAAGGATATGTGGTCTTGGAGAAAGTGCCGTCCACTGACGCCGGTACGGTTTCTGAGAGAGTAAGATTCTGGATAGAGAAGATGAACGGTTGAATGACAGATGACACCGCACATGCAGGGCTTTGGCTATGATTTCCGCCGGCAGACGCCCGGACCGCCAACTGAACACTTCCGCCCGTTGCAATTGATATGGCTCGTAATATCACGTCTTGCGTTGGCAGACGCCGGAGCCTTCTCGCCTTCAGCCATCAAGACATTTATTTAAACTTACAGCGTTATGAAGTCTACAACACTAAAAGATTTATTCGCGAAACCCGACATACGGTTCGTCATACCTGAATACCAGCGTGCCTACACGTGGGGAGAACGGCAGTTATCACAGTTTGTTGAGGATCTGATGGAATGTGGAAAGAATTATTTTCTGGGACATTTCCTGTTTGAAAAAAGCTAGAATACATTATATATAATCGACGGGCAACAGCGTCTTACCACATGCGTCATCTTCTTCAGTGTACTTATTAATGCCATAAGGCACAGGCAAGATGAATGGATCAATGCAGGAAACGCGAATGACATAACCGGCTTGTTGAATAACATAACAGACCGCTATCTGAAAGACAACACATCCAACAGACTTAAATTCACGACCGTTTCTTATGACAACAATTTCTTTATCGATGCCATCATAGAATATAAAGAGTCTGTCCATGAAGAGGAACTCACTTCCAAGTCAAGGATTGCAATGCGCAATGCGCGCGCCTACTTTGAGGATGAAATGAGCAAAGTGTCCGTACCGCAGATGCTGTCATGGGCAGACACGCTTGAGAACGCATCCCTCACCACATTCATTGTCAAGGACAAGCTTCAGGCGGCACAGATTTTCGCCTACCAGAACGACAGAGGAAAGAAACTCACCAATCTGGAAGTCCTCAAGGCATATTTCATGTTACAGCTTTTCAGACAGGGGAACGACAGTGACGGAATAGCCTATATAGAAAATGCTTTTGAGTAGATATACCGCAACATTGTTCTCATTACCGTGGATGAGGACAATGTGCTCAATTATTACTGGAAGGCTACCGGACCTAACGGATATTATAGTGATAAAGTCGTGAGTGAGGTTAAAGATTGGCTTAAATCAGTTCCCCAAGACAAGCTGACAATACAAATAAAACGTTTTGTGAACGGACTCTCCAGAGTTTTTTCAATTGTCAGGCAAATAGAGCAGGACAATTCTTTCTATACAGCCAACCTGAAATGCATGAACAACATGGCTTACTCATATCCCATGCTCATAAAAGCCAGACTGTCTGATGTCAGCGACGAAGTGTACATGCGGCTTATCAGGCTGATGGAGAATCTGACGTTCCGCATTCTGGTCAGAGGCGGAAGGGCTGACATAAAGGGCAGACTGCATAACGTCATTCAGAATGCTTACGACACGGAAAGCTTTGACAGGCAAATAGACGATGTGAAACAGAAGCTCAACAACGACATGTGGTGGGGATATTGGAGCGATGTCGAGATGATAAGCCACATCAAGAGCGGATGGTTTTACCGCAATCCTGTGGACAACTACCTGCTGTGGAGATACGAACAATATCTGTGTAACGACAACTATCCTATACCTAAGATTACGTATGAGGATGTCATCTCCGACAAAAGCATTGAGCACATAGCTCCTCAGACGCAAGACTCTCCTTTGGAAAACGGATACGGTGTTTATGCGGACAAGGAAAATCCGAAGGAGGGCATCGTTTCCGGAGAATGGATGAACAGTGTCGGAAACCTCATGCTTATGGCTGGAAGGCAGAACAGTTCTTTGGGCAACCGTCCGTTTGCAGACAAGCTCCGGACATATGGCACGGACAATCTGCTCAACCAGCAAAAAGAGATAATGGAGTTTGTCGGGGACAGAGAACATCCTGTCTGGGACAAGTCGTGCATAGAAAAACGTTTCAACAAAATTGTCCGCGCGGCAAAAGAGATATGGAGCCTGGACAACATTTAGAAGTATGAATAACTTACGATAATACCTGCAATGCGGCAACGTTACGCTATGGCGTACACGCTGCCGCATTCTTTGTGCGTCAGACACCGGTGGAACGAGGCACTGTGTGAAGTAAAAAATATTGACAAATATTTTTCGGCAAACAGATATTGAGTATCTGCTCAGACACTCTCTTCCACCGGTTTTTTATTTCCTTGATTTCGACGGAAGCCATATAATGCGTCATTTTTTTCATCTGAAAAACGCAGAATCTGTCCTTTTTACGAACCGTACACATTCTTTCCGTCGGCTCACCGTTCAATGTGCCGTTCCCGGAGAGGCTGTGTCACGTTCCGATAGAGCCTCTTTCGCCTGCCCATAAAGGCTTTTCTGTATGATGGAAAAGGCTTTTTCACCGTGCCACATGATTTGTTTTCAAGAACAAAACACGCAACACGTTTATTTACAGCACATTATATCCACACCTTTAAAATTCGCGCACACACCGTCAGACATCAGTCTGCTCGCTTCCGCACGATTCTCGTTGACTTGACGTTATCCTCATCCTCACTTTTGTTATACCATATTTCGCTCTTACCAGGTAATTTCACACCGCATGTGAATCTACTGTCTCACTCCGTCGCTTTTACGATGGCACGGCATACGGTGGCTGGAGCATGCACAAGAGAGCATAAGCGGCAGACCGTGAAAATGAGGCATAAGCTTATCCCGCATGACCGCGCAAACCGGGAAGCATACGGTGGCAGACTCGCCGTCATGTCATTCCGACGCTCCCTTACTCGCAGGCAGTCTCCCCTCTTTCGCCAGTTCAGACAAGGCTCTCGCCAGTGACGGTCTTGTCACACCCAGACGCTGAGCCACCTCGCGCTGGTTGCGTATCACCGGATTTGTCTTCAGATATTCAAGAATACGTTTCTTCAGGTCGAGCAGTGCGAACTCATTCAGTTTCCTGCCGAGGAATGCGCTGCGGTCGCTGATGTCCGTCAGGAATCCCGACATGAGCGACGGAACACGGCTCATAGCCTCCGTCAGGCGGTCCTTACCTACGACACACACCTCGCAAGGCTTTATTGCCGATATCTGCACGGGGAACCTGTTCTCCGTGGCAAAGACAAAAGCGGAGGCAAGCAGAGCCGGTGCCTCAATCTCCTCGATGGTCACCTCCTTGCCGTCCGCGTTCACCATAGCAGCCCTCACCCTGCCGCTCACAAGCACATATAGTCCGCGGCACAGGCTGCCCTGCAACGCGATGAAGTCTCCAGAGGCAAACCGTCGCACACTGCCATGCCCGCCAAAGAGCAGCGAGGCAAGCTCCGTCTCACTCATTCCGCGAAACGGCATAATCTTAAGAAGGGGTGTCAGTTCCATAATATCGTCAGTTTTAATTATTTTTCACATCCACTGTAACATTTGATACAGTTTGAGCGTTTTCGCAGGTTTACCTTTGCATAAGAAAAGCTGCATCTGGGATTTTGAGAGCAAGCTCTCATTCCGCTCATTTGCATCATCTTTACAAAAAATCCGCTGCGTAAGAGGCAGGTGGGAACAGAGCCTCACTGCCGGACCGTAGCATGCTGCCGGACAAAGATAATGCAAGGCGAGTGCAACGGCAAGACGGGAAAACACTGTTTTACCAGACTTGACACTGCCGAGCCGAAGCTTAGCTTATACAAAAATAATAAAAAACATTCATACAAAAGAAAACATACAATAACAAAACCAAACAAACAGTGACAGATATGGAAAATAAGATGTTTTGTTTCCAATGTCAGGAAACAGCCAGAGGCACAGGGTGTATAATGAAAGGCGTGTGCGGCAAGTACGCCGCCACGGCATGCAGCATGGACCTGCTGCTGTTCGTGACAAGAGGCATCTCTGCGGTAGCCGAGACACTCAGGAAGAACGAGATTGACGTCGACGCAAAGGTCGACAGGTTTGTCGTCGACGCTCTCTTCAGCACCATCACAAATGCCAACTTCGACATCGAGAGCATACGCCGCCGCGTGGACAAGGCCCTCTCGCTGCGCGACTCTCTGAAAGACACGGCTGCGGCACACGGTATAGAACTGCCTCATGTAGACGAGGTGACGTGGAGCGGCACACGCGACGACTACGACGCTAAAGCCCGCGAGGTGGGCGTGCTGCACGAGACCGACGAGGACAAACGCTCGCTCAAGGAACTCATTGTCTACGGACTGAAAGGCATGGCGGCATATGTGGAGCATGCCATGCGTCTGGGTCACAACGACACAGCCATACATCACTTCATGCAAAGCGCGCTTGCCGAGACCGCATACAACCGCATGTCCGTAGCCGAGCTCACGGAGCTTGCGCTCAAGACAGGCGAGGTGGGAGTGCACGCAATGGCTCTGCTCGACACCGCCAACACGTCATCCTACGGGCATCCCGAGGCTACGACTGTAGACATAGGCGTGCGCAACCGTCCCGGAATACTCATCAGCGGACATGACCTCAAAGACCTCGAGATGCTGCTCGAGCAGACTGAAGGCACCGGCGTCGACGTCTACACACACGGAGAGATGCTCCCGGCACACTATTATCCGGCATTCAAGAAATACGCACACTTCGCAGGCAACTACGGCAATGCATGGTGGAAGCAGCGCGAGGAGTTCGCATCGTTCAACGGTCCGATACTTTTCACGACCAACTGCATCGTTCCGCCGCTGCCCAACGCCGACTACAAGAACCGCATGTTCACCACAAACTCGACAGGATTCCCTGGTTGCCGCCACATCGAAACAGACGAAAACGGACATAAGGATTTCTCCGAGATAATAGAACTGGCAAAGAAATGCGCGGCGCCGAAGGAAATAGAGCACGGACAGATAACCGGCGGATTCGCCCACAATCAGGTCATCCAGCTCGCCGACAAGATTGTAGAGGCTGTCAAGAGCGGAGCAATACGCAAGTTTGTGGTCATGGCTGGATGCGACGGACGCATGAACAGCCGCAACTATTACACCGACTTCGCGGAGCGTCTTCCCAAAGACACGGTCATACTCACCGCAGGATGCGCCAAATACAGATACAACAAACTGCCGCTGGGCGACATCCAGGGCATACCGCGCGTGCTCGACGCAGGACAGTGCAACGACAGTTACTCACTGGCGGTCATAGCACTGAAGCTGAAGGAAGTGTTCGGGCTCGACGACGTCAACAGTCTGCCCATCGTCTACAACATAGCATGGTATGAGCAGAAAGCCGTCATCGTGCTGCTGGCACTGCTGAGTCTCGGAGTGAAGAACATACACCTTGGTCCGACACTTCCGGCATTCCTCTCGCCCAACGTAGCCAAAGTGCTTGTCGAGAACTTCGGCATAGCCGGAATCGGCACTGTGGAGGAAGACCTTGACAAATTCGGACTTTCAAACTGAAAATCACTTTCATCATGACAAATAATAACTATGACAACCAGACAACAGGCGGCATCGTGGCTGCCAACTTCGCGGCGGCATCTGTCTTCCAGCGTCATGGCATAGACTTCTGCTGCCACGGCAGCACACCGTTCACTGAGGCATGCCGCGCCCGCGGACTCGACCCCGAGGCTGTGGCGCATGAGCTTGACAACGCGGCTGACGACGCTCCCGCCGCCGTGAAGGATTTTGCCTCATGGCCATTGGACCTGCTCGTGGACTATGTCCTGAAGATACATCACCGCAACATCAGGACCGTAGGTCCTCAGATAGAGAAGCTTCTCGACAAGGTGACATCTGTCCATGGAGCCCACCATCCCGAACTGGCAGAGATAAGACATCTCTTCCGCCAGTCGCTTGCCGACCTCGAGAACCATCTGGGCAAGGAAGAGCAGGTGCTGTTTCCATACATCTATGAGCTGTGTCAGGCGGAGGCGGAACACCGTGAGGCGGAGTCGTTCCACTGCGGGACAATCCTTTACCCCATCGGGGTGATGGAAAGCGAGCACAGCGCGGAAGGCGAACGGTTCGTGACAATAGCCGGACTGACCTCAGACTTCACCGCTCCCGACGACGCATGCGACAGCTACAGACTCCTCATGAGCCGCCTGCGCGCATTCCGCGACGCACTTCATGAGCACATACACATCGAGAACAACATCATATTCCCGAGAGCATTGGAGACAGAACGCAGAGTGGCTGCAAACGGATGACGACGCATCCGGACGCAAACCACGGAAAGTCACAAACACAATGGCACCGGAAGCATGACGGCTGACGTGCCATCAACCTCCCGACCTCCGCACCGGAACGACCTCTCCGGATGCGGAGGTGGTGTGTATGACCCACGACATCGTGCATCGTTCTCATGATTCGTAAAATCTCGTAAATGCAGACTGTCAGACTTGTTACGCGATTTTTATTCAACTGAAATACGCTATTATTGGTAAAATTCTGTAAAAATTTTGATACAGAAATAATTATACATAAATTTGCGAAATCCACACATGTATCACACTTTTGTGGAAATCACCTCCGGTGATGATTCAGACATATTTTCATAAACATCATTCTCATAAAACAGGACAAACACAGACATCACGCCAACCGGATATTCTCCACACAGAAAAGCAGAGACATCACATCATTGGGAAAACATGTCGGCAACCGGCAACCGGCACAATGAAATGCCTGCCCTCAGCTTCCGACTGAACGCATGTGTGAATACGACATCTCATATACGGCGGACATAAGGCGGAACATACGGCAAAACGTCATGGCGAACATTGCTGCGAAGCCTGCCGGAACACGCATAAGCCGGAACAGCTAAAGCCACATGACAGAAGAACGCACGCACATGGCATTACGGCATTCGCATGTCTCACAATGCGGCGCAACACCCTCAAACGACTAGCGCGAAGTCCGCAGAAAGACAAGACCATCATACATTCACATTATTATATACACAACACATTAAACACTTACTATTATGAAGAAAACATTTTTACTCTTGTTAGGAATAATACTTGCAGCCACAGCAGGCGCACAGGTATGGGACGGCACTACCACACAGGTATGGGACGGCACTACCAGCCCGTGGACAGCAGGCAGCGGAACGCAGAACGACCCATACCTTATAGAGAACGCCTCACAGCTCGCGCACTTGTCTAAACTGGTGAAAGCCGGGGAGACATATGAAGGCAAGTACTTCAAACTGACCGACAACCTCGACATGGGAGCCGACAAGGGGCTTAAATTCGACCCTATAGGATTCTTCGACGAGTATGTTGACCAAGAGAACGGCAATCAGCTGGTAGACGCATCGAAGTATTTCCTCGGTGTGTTCGACGGCAACGGCAAGACTATTGACAACATCCACATATATTACGTCGATCCGAATCCGAACAATTCTGTAGGAGGCACAGGACTCTTTGCATGCATATCAGGAAACGCTGAAGTGAAGAACCTCACCGTGGGCGCAAAATCCAAAGTTGAAGGTCTCGATGTCACCGGCACATTTGTGGGAGCGATGAAAGGAGGCAAGTTGACAAACTGCGTCAGCTATGCTTCTATGGACATATCAGGCGGAATGGGACAGGCAGGAATAGTAGGAAACGTATTTGGAGGAGAAGTATCACAGTGCGTCAATCATGGCACAATAGACGCGCAGATGAATATCGGCGGCATAGCAGGATATGTAGATCTGGACGGCAAAGTGACAAACTGCTACAACACAGGCTCTATTGATTGCAAGGGAATGTTCGCCGGAGGCATTGTGGGCTATCTGCCTCAAGGAACAGTGACCGGTTGCTACAATGTTGGAAAGGTGTCCGCAGACGCTTACTACTCAGGCGCGGTGATAGGGTCATATGACGACGGTGTGCATGTTTCTGACTGCTTCTATCTCAAAATGGCAGACGCGGCGTTTGATGAGACTCCGGGCGTAACAGCCAAGACAGCCGACGAGATGAAGAGCGCGGAGTTTATCGCCCAGCTTGACAACGGTCAGGGCATATGGACTGCCGACACAAAGAACATCAACGGCGGCTATCCGGTTCTGAAATGGCAGAACAGCGAGGCTACCTCAATATCAGGCTTAACAACCGCAGACGAAAGCGGCATAGCTGTGAACGGACATTACGTTTCGGCAAAGTCTGACAAGCCGTGCCGCATCACAGTAAGCACAATTGACGGAAAGACCGTTACCGACAGCGTTGTGAACAGAGGCAGCGTGTATGTTCCGGCAGAAGGACTCTACATTGTCACCGTTTATTCAGGCAATTCAAGGCAGAGCCATAAAATCATAGTTAAGTAATATAGATTAGGTTTCAACTTCAGTCCACGGTGACGCTGTGACAGCGCGCATCGTGGACTTTATTAACACAGATATGAGGAAAACACTGTTAACACTGGCACTGTCACTGTGTCTGCTGGGCGCAGGCGCGCAGACAAGAGTCAGGACATATAGTCCGAAGCTGTCAGCCTCCACACTGAGGCTGACAGAGAAACGCGGCACGCAGGACGGTGTCGCGGCGGATGCTGTGGCAAACCTCTTCATAAGGCTACGCGAGAACGCCGACAAGGAACGACTGAGCAGGGTCTACGGTGTGAGGTTCAACGTGGGCTGCGGAGATGTCTACACGGCTGTAGTTCCTGTCAGTAGCATCGTGGATATGGCTGACGACAACGACGTCGAGGAGATTGACGCCGGACAGGAGGTGCGCACCATGATGGAAAATGTGCGGACACTAACCAATGTGGATGCCGTGCACTCCGCCACAGGCCTTGACACAGCGTATAAAGGCAACGGTGTTCTGGTCGGAATAATCGACGCGGGGTTTGACTTCAGACATCCAAACTTCAGAGACAGCAACGGAAAAAGCCGCATACGGGCTGTATGGGACCAGAATAACTTCATGCAGACCAACAGCAGCTACGGCTACGGCAAGGAATATCTCACTGGCGAAGAACTGGCTTCTGTGTCGAGAGACATGGAACTCACCGGCGACACTCACGGAACCCATGTGGCAGGAATAGCCACAGGCAGCTACGACGGACCCTATCTCGGAGTGGCACCTGAGGCAGACATCGTGCTCGTGTCCACCAACAAGACCGAGCAGGGAATAATTGACGGACTGGACTGGCTGCTGAAATATGCGGAGAAGGTGCAGAAGCCAATCTCCATCAATCTGAGCATAGGCACCGTGCTTGGCTTCAAGGACGGCACGGATGCGTTCACTGTTCTGACAGACAACCTCATGAAGGGACAGAAAGGAAAGATTCTCTCCATCGCCGCCGGCAACGAGGGACACAGGCGTTCCACCCTTAAAGGGACACTGGACAAGGACAACCAGGTGATGAAAAGCTTCTGGATTCTGCCCTCATACAACCGTGACAACCTGTTCGTAGAGGGTGTGGCAGGTTCGGAATATACTCTCACGCTGTCGCTGAAAGACAAGAACACGGACGAGACTTATTTCACCAAGTCATTCGAAAGCGGCAAACGGCAGTCTTATCGCATTGACGACTTCGGGACGCAGAGCACCGACAACGGGAGCATGAGCGTATATGTGTCGGCGAATTCTGCCAACGGCAATCCTTATTTCAGCGTGAACTTGGTATATGGCATGCCGGAGAACGAGACATGGGAGATTGTCCTCAAGTCTGAGAACGGAAGATACATGATAAACAGCGACCACGGCGAATTCGGCTCATCCGGGCGTGAAGGATATACCGAAGGCACAAACGCATGCACCATAGCCGCCACAGCCACCGGGTTCAACTCCGTGGCAGTAGGGGCATACGTGTCCAAAACGTCATATAACGACATATCAGGAAACACCCACGAGAAACCATGGACACAGTGTGACATATATCCTCTGTCGGGCAAAGGTCCGACCTTCGACGGACGCATAAAGCCCGACGTCACAGCACCGGGAGCCGCCGTCGTGTCGTCGTTCAACTCATACGCAAGCGGCTACTATGTGAAAGACGCCGACAAGGTGGCGACCGTGAAAGACCCTACCTACAGCCGCACCTACACTTGGGGCACGGCAAGCGGAACGTCCATGGCGACACCTGTAGTGACAGGCATCATCGCCTTATGGCTTGAGGCAGAGCCTTCGCTCACCTATGAGGACGTGATGAAAACCATAAAAGAGACGTCCATGCATGACAGATTCACCGGCGACGTGCCCGACGGCATCTTCGGACAAGGAAAGATTGACGCCCTTGCCGGACTGAAACACATCCTGCAAATGTCATCCATAAGTCATGCCAACGCGGAAAAGCCTTCATGCAGCTATGCCGACGGCATTCTGCACCTGACCACAACAGACAGGATAGACAGAATAGAGGTTTACAGGACAGACGGCACGAAAGTCGTCTCGCAAAACGGCAATGCGAATGAGATAAGGCTGCCGCTCAAGTCTGGTGGCATATACATAGTGAAAGTGACGCACGGATCTGCGGTAGAGACAATGAAACTCGTTATTTAACCGTGCGGTTTTCTCACATACCGATAAATTCCAGACCGGTCATCAGGACACATACCGAACTTCTTCTATAACACAAACTTCACTCAGGTGTGACGTCCGATGACCGTGTCTGGGTTTATCATTCCTGCTAATATACATACAGTTTGGACACATTTCCGTTCAGATTCACAAGAATAAGACCTCTTCCCTCATATTTCATATGAAAACGGTCTGACGTTATCTTTCCCCTTCGCAGTTCGATGCCGTCAGGCGAATATATAGCGAAGCTGTCTCCAACATCAGTTCCGGTAAAGACAAGTCTACCGTTCTTATACACGACACCGGCCTTTCTGTATTCCGGCTTATCCACAGCCGTAGACGGGAAAAACTCATAAGCTCCCATATCTACACACTCTCCGCTTATGCGCAGGTTTCCGCGAAGATCATACCTTTCTTCAACGAAAGAGTCATTGCCGTTGTCCATACATATGGAACCTTCCGTCAGCATGTATGACGAGCCGGTTATGTCACTCCATAAAGCCTCATCATATGAACAGCCCGACACTGAAGAACATGCCTCAAAGGCAGGTGTCACGTCACGGTTGAGCACAACATGACCACTGTCGTCACCGTCGCCGAACTTACGGCTGACGCTTTCCACCGCCGAATTGACCGACTTCACGCTTCCGCCTCCGTCAATATCAGCATTTTGCCCGTAACTTTCATATGTGCCATGTCCCATGTTGTTCCATGCAATACAGTTATACAAGTTGACGTCAGATGTGCTGTTGCCTGTCCCCAACGCACCGCCGTAAGAAGCCGCCTTATTGTTTGAGAACGTGCAGTTGACAAGCTCTGCCGTCGCTCCGCCTCCTGTCTGTACAGCTCCCCCGTTACCGGATGAGGTGTTGTTTATAAAAAGGGAGTTGTCCACGTGTATCTTTCCAACGTGGCAATGCAAAGCCCCGCCGTTCTTTCCGTTCTTTGTACGGTTGTTTCTGAATATGCATTTGCTCACTCTCGCACCGTTGGTGAGTATCGCGCCGCCACCGTTGCCGTTGCCGTTAGCATTATCATGATTGGCACCATTCTGTATTATAAGTCCGTCAAGAACGGTATTCACCTCAGACTCAAGGGCTGAGTTCCTCAACGGCGATATCTTTCTTCCACCGTCAATCACGGTATGATGCTCATTCCAGTCGCGCTCTTCCAATGCCGTTTCCGTTCCGTCAAAACCTCCGTATATGCGCAGCTTGTCCACATTTAGGGTTTGGTCAAGGACATATGTCCCTTCTTTCATCCACACATCGACAGCTGTAGCATACATCCCGGCAAGCTCTCCCGCACGCTCAATGGTAGTGGCTCTATCCCATGACGCCCCGTCACAGGCATTGTCACCGTCAACAGCGACACGTATCACAGGCGATGTCACAGAAGGCTCTCCGTTGTCATACTCATAACATCCGATGTCTATCTGCCTTCCTGACAGACGTCTCCGCATGTCCAGATCGTATTCCAGACCTGACGTGAGAGCCGCGTTTCCTGCGTCAACACATAAGGATTGCTCCAAAAGAGCATAAGAGTATGCGCCCCATTCTCCGTCTGTCATGTCCGCACCGGCGTATCCGGTTACCTGAGAAGGATTCTGCAAGTCCGGTGTATTGTTGTCTGACAGCATGATATGGTTGACGTCATCTCCGTCCGCGAACTTTCTGCTGTCGCTCTCTATCGCAGAATTCATCGACACGATTTTTCCTCCTCCGTCCTTGTTTGTGTTCTGTCCGTAACTGCTTGGACTGCCGTCCCCACCGGTGTTGTGCCATGCAAGGGTGTTGTATATATTGATGTTGGAAGCGTCATTGCCCGTGCCGAACGCACCTCCCGGACCGGACGACGTATTGTTGACCAACGTACAGTTTATTATCTTTGCCGTCACACCGCCGCCCACCTGCACAGCTCCGCCGTTGCCGGTAGACGAGTTGTTCACAAAAAGACTGTTTTCTATCGTCACTGTTCCCATGTGGCAGTGCAGAGCAGCACCGTTTTTCCCGTCTGCCGTACGGTTGTTTCTGAATATGCAGTTTCTCACTTTCGCCCCATTGGCAAGTATCGCTCCTCCTCCGTTGCCGCTGCCGTTATCGGCTGAACCGCTTATGCCGTTCTGCACAATGATACCGTCGAGCACTGTGCGCACTGTCCTGTCCAGTCCGAAGTTGCGCAACGGCGACACTGTTCCTCCACCGTCTATTACCGTAGGGTTAGCCTTCCAGTCGCGTTCTGACAACAGTCTTTCAGTTCCGTCGAACCCTCCGTATATTGCGACATCGTCTATATTGACAGAAGCCTCCACATCATATGTCCCTTGCTTCATCCATATCTGTGCCGACGGAAACTGAGAAGCTGTCTCCACGGCATGCTGCAATGTAGTGGCATTCTCCCATGCGTCTCCGGCACAGGTCGGGTCACCGTCGGCGGAAACACGTATGATATGGTCGGCATACTGGCGGTAAGCCTCGCCAAACCATTCTATGGCTTTTTGCTTGAGTCTCCCGGCGGTCTCCGGGTTTGATGTTGCGAGATTTACAGTTTCGTTGAAGTCATTCTTCATGTCGTAGAGTTCCACGCTGCTTCCGTCTGCATTCACGAGCAGTTTCCAGTCGCCTTCTCTTACAGCGATGTGCGGGCTGACTCTGTCCTTCTTCGTTTTTCCGAACTCCCAGAACAAAGGTGACTCACGCACCGCCTGCTCCTTGCCGAGCAGCGTAGCACTCATGTCAACTCCGTCAAGCCTATATTCCGACGGCAAATCTGCTCCGACGATTGCGCACAGCGACGGGAAGAGATCCACCGCGCACAATACCGACTGCCCGTTCACCTGTCCCGGCTCTATGACTCCCGGCCACCGGATGATGAAAGGCATCCTTATTCCACCCTCATAGAGCGTGCCCTTCTGTCCGCGGAGTGAGTTTGTGCGGTGTCCGTCAAACGCTGGTGCCGGTCCGTTGTCACTTGTGAATATAACGATGGTGTTGTCGTCGACGCCCAAATCTTTAAGTCCCTGCATCAGACGTCCTATCTGATTGTCAAGCTCTTTAAGCACAATGGAGAACGACTCGGCTGATTCCCTCTGGCTTGCCTCATCGTTTTCATAAACCCAAGGCGTGTGTACATCGTCCGGCCAAAGGTTGACAAAGCATGGTTTTCCCTTGTTCCGCGACAGGAAATCGAGTGTCTTGTCAACAAAGTATGCCGTGCGGTTCCATCGTTTCACCTCGTCAGTAGGAGCCCATATCCAGTTGGACGAAGTCAGCTTAGGGTCTGGGTCTGGACTTTCCCATGTGGATGAGTATTCGTCGAAGCCATAACGGGTTATTGATGGAGCGTTTTTCACATCCCTGCCTCCTCCCATGTGCCATTTGCCGAAATGTCCGGTGGCATAACCTCCGGCTTTCAGCGCCCTTGCCATAGAAGGGGCTGAAGGGTCAAGAAAATCGTTCTGTTCGTTTGCCGCATTTCCTGCCCTGTCCTGAAGGAATGTGGTGATGCCCCAACGTGTGGGATACATTCCCGTGGTCAAGCCCGTGCGCGACGGCGAGCTTATAGGACACGACGTATAAAACTGCGTGAACCTTATGCCTTCCGCCGCCATTCGGTCGATGTTAGGCGTCTCAACATAGTCGCCTCCATAACACGACGGATCTGAATAACCCATATCGTCTACATTCACAATTATGATGTTGGGCTTTTCCTGAGAAAAACCAGGCATGCCGCATGCAACCATCACCGGCAGCATAAGATTGCGTTTATCCATAAGAATCGAAAGGTTTAAAGTGATACATCAGTTTAGTTAAGGTATGACAAATATACGATAAATGTTTTTCCGACGCAACACGTCACTAAGACACAGACTTATTTTTCCGTTTATTTATCACTCATGCACAAATAATAACAATAAAGCCGGATTCTTGTCCTAATTTTCTACGTATAGAATATGTCTGTTTATAAACATCAACGGACGGACACCCGTAATGGCGTCCGTCCGTTGTCGTCTTTCTGCAATATTTACGATGACATCACACTTCCGCGTCATCCATAGGATAGCGCACGCCCCACTCCATGCGCAGCGAGTCGAGCAGTCCCATCACACGAAGAGTCTCGGAGTGTGGCATGTCCTCACACTCAAGTCTGCCGTGCTCAAGCGCGTCGATGCATGCCTGTACTTCATATTCATAACCGGTTATCTGAGGCGGACAGCTTACGGTGCGCACCAGCTTGTGGTCGGCAGAATAGATGTCGGCGCGCTGTGGATTGTTTATGTTGTCGACAATGAAATAGCCCTTGTCTCCGCACACAATGCCCTGCCGGTCGCCCGCGCAGAACACGTTGCACTGAAGTGCCGCCATCTTGCCGTCGGCATACTTGAACGTTATGCTGTCCTGAAAGTCCATGCCCTCATCCGACTTTATCACCGCTGAGGAAATCTCACTTATGTCCGTGCCGAACGCCATGAGGGCGAAGTTTATGTTATACAGACCTATGTCAAGCAGCGCGCCGCCAGCCAGTTCCGGTCTGCGTATGCGCTCCTTATGTGTAATGGGATAACTCAGATGTGCGGTCAGCGTCATCGGTGTGCCTATCGTGCCGTCGTTCACCATAGCGTTAATCGTTTTTGTGAATGGCATGTAACGGGTCCATATGGCTTCGGTGATGAATACCTTACGCTCGTGTGCCAGCCTCAGCAAAGCCTCTGCCTGTCGCAGGTTGGCTGTGAAGGCTTTCTCACACAGCACAGACTTGCCGCGCTCTATGCACATGCGTGCATGCTCATAGTGGTGGGAATGAGGCGTGGCGATATACACCAGATCCACCTCCGGGTCGTCCAGCATTTCCTCGTACGAACCGTATGCCCGCTCCACATTATGATTTTCGGCAAACGCACGCGCCTTACCCATAGACCTCGATGCCACGGCATACGCCACAGTATTCTCCATCTGCCCTGCCGTCCATGCCATTGCGCGGGCAATGGATCCCGCTCCCAGTATTCCTATTTTATATTTCTTCATAATCAGAGTGTTTTGTAACATTTTCCGCAAAGTTAATCATAATAACACTTTCGGCAACCATAAATACTATAAAAAGAATATTCCAATAACGAGAAGTCCGTTACTCATGTAAACTGTTTATGCAACGCTCAGCACAACTCTCACCTCTTTCATTCAATGACCCTACACACAGTTTTTCATTTGAAACCAACAATACGTTCGCATGAAACCGTCTGCTGAAACGGATGAGCAACATACCTTCAATACAACTCACAATATCGGTAATACAATCCACAAAACAATGAGCAACGGAAAAAGCAGACATCTTCCACAGATTCCGCCATCCACATTGTTGTATCATACATATATTTTTCTTTTGTTACACGCTTTTGAGGTTTGTTTGTCCGCTTTGTCGAAATCGCATGAAATAGTCCATAGAAACCGTATGCCATAAAGAATATTTGCCTAAATTTGTTAACGATGAATACAGTGATTGTTGTTTGTAGTCCTTCGCATCCTGCATTATAAGGTTACAACGATTATCACAGACTATGTATTTACCGATACGTTAAACCCATAGAATTGAATTTAGATCTCACAAATTAAATACATATCATAATAAACCCGTTGGCGGAATTAATTTAGTGCGTACTTAATTCTGCCAACGGGTTATCTTTGTATAAAATAAGTGGCACTCGGGAAATTGAAAACAAGCTTTCTTTCCACTCGTTTGCATTATCTTTGCATAAGATAAGCGGCACTCGGGAAATTGAAAACAAGCTTTATTTCCGCTCGTTTGCATTATCTTTGCATAAGATAAGCGGCACTCGGGAAATTGAGAGCAAGCTCTCTTTCCGCTCGTTTGCATTATCTTTGCCACATAACAAACCAATACCATAACTATGAAAACAGAATTTGAGAAGATGAGGAGCGGTGAGATGTACCGCTTTGACAAGAGTGAGATACATGAGAGTCTGATTCATGCCAAAAAGCTGTGCGCACGTCTGCAGACAATGACAATCAACGATGACAGCTACCGCAGTGTCATAGAGGAACTCATACCCGGCATACCCGAATCGTCGACAGTATGCCCGCCGTTCCACTGCGACCACGGCAACGGCATCATCATAGGCAGCAATGTGTTCATAAACTACAACTGCGTGATGCTCGACGGAGCATATATACGCATAGGAGACAACGTGAAGATAGGTCCGGCATGTCAGATATACACTCCCCATCACCCCATTGACCACATAGAGAGGCGCGAGTGTCAGGAATCGGCATTCCCCGTAACAATCGGTGAGGACACATGGCTGGGCGGAGGATGCATCATCTGTCCGGGCGTCACAATCGGACGCCGGTGCATCATCGGAGCCGGGTCGGTGGTTGTGCACGACATTCCTGACGACTCGCTTGCCGTCGGAAATCCAGCCGTAGTGAAGCGAAGACTGGTATGAACATGGCTCAGACACGTCCGACAAACGACTGACCTGCCTGAGCCACATACCTGTCAGAGAGGCGAGCAGGCATTCTCAAGCCACTGGCGTTCGTCCGGAAGAAGATGCGTAGAAAGCCTTTCGTATACACGACGGTGATAATCGTCGAGCCACGCCCGCTCATCGTCAGTAAGCATTGAGACAATTATAGGCGTCTTGTCTATCGGACATAGCGTGAGCGGCTCGAACTCCAGAAAACGTCCGAACTCCGTCTCCATATAGTCTTTCACAATCAGCATGTTCTCCGTCCTCACTCCGAAGCGGTCCTGAAGATACAGTCCCGGCTCGTCGGTAACGGTCATTCCCGGCACGAGCGGTGCCGGACGCCATTCCATGCGTATCTGGTGCGGTCCCTCGTGCACGTTCAGATATGAGCCCACACCGTGACCGGTGCCGTGCAGATAGTTCATTCCCTCGCGCCACATCGCCATGCGCGCCGCCGCGTCGAGCTGCGTGCCCGACGCTCCGTAGGGAAACTTCATGTTCTGCAGTTGCAGGTGTCCTTTAAGCACGAGCGTATACACACGCCGCTGTTCGTTTGTCACCGGACCGAGCGCCACCGTGCGCGTTATGTCCGTAGTGCCGTCGGCATATTGCGCCCCGCTGTCTATCAGTATCATACCTTCAGGTCTCAGCGCGGCGTCACTCTCTCCGTCAGCCTCATAATGCACTATGGCACCGTGTTCCTGATAACCGGCAATGGTGTCGAACGAGAGGTCTCTGTACATCGGGTCGGCAGCCCTCAGCCCGCGCAGACGCTCGCTCACGCTCATCTCCGTCTGCCCGCCACGCTCCACGGCAGGCTTCAGCCACATAAGGAACCTCACCAGTGCCACACCGTCGCGCACCATAGAGCGTCGGAACCCCTCTATCTCGGCGGCGTTCTTCACAGCCTTCATCGCCGGCACCGGTGACGTGTGTCTTATCACGTTGTGAACCGCCGCAGCCTTATATAGTGTGTAGTTTGTCTCATCAGGGTCTATAAGTATGTTGTATTCGGGATATTTCTTCAGTCCGCGCGCCACGTTGGCATAGTCGTCCGTACGCACCCCGTCGGCTTTCAGAGCCGCCTCAATCCGGGGCGAGAGCTTTCTGCGGTCCACAAACAGCGTCGCCCTGTCGTGCGCTATGAGCAGATAGCTCACGAACACCGGGTTGCAGTGTACGTCGCTCCCGCGCAGGTTTAGCGTCCATGCTATGTCGTCAAGTGCCGACATAAGCATTCCGTCGGCATGCACCTCGCGCAACGCGGCTCGTATGCGACGCAGTTTCTCCGCACGACTTTCGCCCGCATACTCCATACAATGCTCGCACACGGCACCCTCCGGCAGTGCCGGACGGTCGTCCCATATCTCCTCCAGCACATCGAGATTTGTCCGCACGGTGATGCCGCCCGCCTTGCGCAGGTCAGCGATGAGTGCCTCTACCGTTGCCGCACTGCTGCTCATGCCGTCTATTCCCACCTCTGTAGATGTCGCACCGCTCAGTCTGGAGGCAATCCACTCTGCCGGATCGGGCGTGCCCTCCACTCTCTCTTTCATCAGCACAAACTCCGTGCCGCGCAACTGTTCTGCGGCTGCTATGAAGTAGCGCGAGTCTGTCCACAGCGCGGCGGCGTCCGTCGTGACCACCGCAAGACCTGCCGACCCGTCAAACCCCGACACCCATTTGCGTCCTTCCCAGCGCGAAGGCACATACTCGCTGCCGTGCGGGTCGGTGCCGGGAAACACGAACGCGGCGAGATGTTCGCGCCTCATCACCTCACGCAGTCGTCTGAGTCTTTCTTCTATCACGTTTTTCATAAATTCTCCTTATTGATTAACCGTAATTGCAAACTTACAAAATTTATTCTTATCAACACCACTTGCATAATATATTTTAACCCTGACCGGCATCCTCCGACCGCAACGGCAGACACCGATGACCCTATTGCTACAACGTAATTGTTGCCACCATTACCGAAATTCCGGTCTCTTTGAGTTCTTTTTTATACGAAAATAATCCTTTTATACGAATAATTCGTTATCTTTGCATAAGATAAGCTGCGTCTCGGCAATGTCAAGTACGGTAAAGCATTGCTTTCACATCTTGCCGTTGCAATAACCTTACATTATCATTGTATAGCATAAATACTATACATATTCCAATATATAACATACGCGGGCATTCCGCTAACGAACCGTCCGCGACCCGAAACCGGATTATTGACTGAAGCTACTACGTATCACATTTAATTTATAACATCTATTATGAACATCAGAAAATCCAGACAACTGCTATTGTCCGCCACTGCCGCATTGCCTGTCGTGGCATCCGCACAGGCTGAGGACCGGCGGCCTAACATCATGGTCATCATGGTGGACGACATGGGGTATTCCGATCTCGGATGCTTCGGCGGAGAGATACACACGCCCAATCTCGACGGCCTTGCAAACAACGGAATGCGATTCACACAGTTTTTCAATGCCGGACGGAGCTGCCCGTCAAGAGCCGCACTCATGACAGGACTCTACGCACAGCAGGCGGGCATCATGGCGATGGGACAGAGTCTCAACACCGAATGCGTCACCATACCCGAGGTTCTCAAGACCGCCGGCTATCACACTGCCATGACCGGCAAGTGGCATCTGTCGCTCACGCAGGGCATAGGCAACAATGCCGACCAGATGGCATGGCTCTCCCACCAGAACACATTCAACAACCGGCCGTTCGCTCCTCTGGAGACCTATCCGTGCAACCGCGGATTCGAAGAGCACTGGGGAACGATATGGGGCGTCGTGAACCACTTCGACCCGTTCTCGCTCGTACACAACGAAGAACCTATATACACCGACGCAATACCGTCTGACTTCTATTCCACCGACTTCATCACAGACAAGACCATAGACCTGCTCGACGACCTCTCCGCCAAGGAGGAGCCGTTCTTCATGTACGTGGCATACAACGCACCTCACTGGCCGCTGCACGCCAAGCCGGAAGACATAAAGAAATATGACGGGATGTACGACGAAGGATGGGACGTGATGCGCGAGAAACGCTACGCACGCATGGTGGAACTGGGACTGATAAGTCCTGAGCAGACACCCGTCTCGCGCAATGAGTCGGGACGCCTTTGGGAGAACGAGACCGACAAGGAGTTTCAGGCGGCAAACATGGAGGTGCACGCGGCTATGATAGACTGTGTGGACCAGGGCGTGGGACGCATCATACAGAAGCTTAAGGAAACAGGCGAATACGACAACACCATAATAATATTCTCCTCCGACAACGGCGCATCATCAGAGAATTACGGCATAGGCGAGTTCGACAGACACGACCGCACGCGCGACGGACAGATGGTGACGCACGACTCGAGGACGCCGGGCGACCAGCTGTCCTACAACTATCTCGGCACTGGATGGGCGGGAGCCATCAACACGCCTTTCCGTTACTGGAAGGCGGAGTCGTTCCACGGAGGCATCGCCGCGCCCACAATTGTGCACTGGCCCGCAGGCATGAAGAGCGGAAAAGGCTCCATCGTGAACGAGCCTTGCCACTTCATCGACATCATGCCTACATGCATCGCGCTGGCTGGCGCCGAATATCCGTCCACTTACAACGGACACTCCATTAAGCCGCTCGCCGCCGAGGGACGCAGTCTGCTGCCTCTGATAAGCGGTGAGGGTGAATGGAACGGTGAGCGCACTCTGTTCTGGGAGCATGAGAACGGACGCGCCGTGCGTGTGGGCAACTGGAAGATGACGTCATTGCGCAACGGCGGATGGCAGTTGTTCGACCTCTCCACAGACTATTCCGAAACCAACAACGTGGCAGCCGAGTATCCCGACAAGGTGAGGGAAATGAAGACTCTGTGGAACAACTGGGCAAAAAGCGTCGGACTGAAGGTTAAGGAGGAGATGGCTGACACGGAGAAAGAACTGCTGTTCTATTATCCGTTCGACGGCGACCTCACGGACAAGTCGCCCAACAACTATCCGCTGTCCTCCAACGGGCACAGCTTTGCCGAGGGAAGGTTCGGACAGGCTCTGTCGCTCAACGGCAACGCTCAGTATCTGGATTTCAACACCACCGGCACCGTGAACACCAAGGACACGCAGTACACCATATGCGCATGGGTATATGATGAGGAGACTGCCGTGCCCACCTCCGGCACTGCGGAGAACGGCAATTTTTTCCGCGATGAGATTCTGCTCGCGCAGAAAGACCACAACGGAACAGGACGCATATTGCTCTACACACGCCTGGAGACGCCTCAGGCTGGCGGTGACACCAGAATGTTTTTCAACAATTTCCTCGGCAACAGACACAATCCCGCGTCCGACGGATCGTTCAGACGGGGTGTCTGGCAGCACGTGGCTGTAGTGTGCAATCCCGTCGACCGCAACGTGACTTACTACATAGACGGTGAGCGCGACCTCACTGTAGCCACCAACGCTTTCGAGGCTTGCCAGGGCGGTTTCCGCATTGGAGGACATAAGAACAACAAAGACTACTGGCACGGAAAGATTGACGAGCTATACTTCTTCAAGGGTCTGCTCTCTGCAGAGGAAATACGCAGCATACGCGACAACACTTTCTTCTCGACGGGCATAGACAAGACCGGCGCGGCAGACTTCCGTGTAGTGTTCGACAACACCACGCGCACGCTCCGCACCCACGACGGAAGCACCTTGAAATCCGTCGCCCTCCATTCCTCCACAGGGCAGGAGATAATGAGCGTCAGAAACAAGTCGCACGTGTCGCTCGGCAGTCTTCCCAAGGGCGTATACATAGCGAGCGTGGCTGGAAACACAGGTGAGAACATGTCGCTCAAAATCACTCTGTGACGCGACAAGACTACACCTGATTCTGAAAAAACACTCCTTGAAGGGCTGGATTCTGCTTCCAGCCCTTCATTTTTGCCTTTAGCGGCATTCACTTTTTCTTATTACAAACATGCGCAATCCTTATTTGCACAATACAGGACACAGCCTTTTGTTACCATGAAAAGAGGAACATAGACTTAAATTTGCAGAAAACGGCACAATTGTTCCACGTTTTTCCTCATTCACTTGTCATATTATCGTCATACCTGCAAAATATTGCGGAGTCACCAACATTGCGTTTCTCTATAGCGACTATCGTTTTTTCCGTCAGCAAAACATTCCGTACCCCCGTTCATGGCGATACCTTTGCACCGGTAAAAATAACAGAACGATTATGAATATCTACATTATCACATGGATCATCATCGTAGGAGTGCTGGCTCTTACATTTGTTTTCAGGGCTATAGAGAACTTCCGCAAGGAATGCGGCAACAAGGAGGGCGACCCTCACTTCTTTGAGATAAGCAAGGATACAGAACTTTTTTATTGTCCCGGTGACGAATATCTGGCAGATGAGCAAGACTGTATGTAACACATCGGCACACACCGGAAGCCTGCCATCGACGAAGGAAGTGTGCATGTTTCTTTCCGACTATGCGGCATGGCTGATGGGTTGCGGAGCCACATGCGCACGCATAGAGAAGAACATCCGGCGCATGTCGGAGGCGTTCGGGATGGAGTCTGACATGGCTGTGATGCCGGCACACATCCATCTCTCGGTGTGGGACAAGGAGCACACCGAGTCTTACAGCAACATAAAAAGGATACACAGGTGTGGCATAAGCTTCAACATCAACACGCGGCTCTCAAAGCTCAGCTGGGACGTTGCCGACGGAAGGGCTGACTTCGACAAGGCTTACACGGACCTTGAGGAGATAAGCCGCACTCCGCCAGAGAACCAATGGCTCGTCCTTCTGCTCGCGTCGCTCGCCAACGCTGCCTTCTGCCGTCTCTTCGGAGGCGACGCGGCGGCAATGCTCACGGTGTTCGTAGCAACGCTCGCGGGCTACCGTCTAAAGCAGATAATGCTCGGAGCGAAAGCCGACGTGCGCCTCACTTTCTTCTGCTCGGCGTTCTTCTCATCCGTCATATGCACAGGAAGCCATCTCTTCGGATGGGGTGCCACACCGGAGATTGCCATAGGCACGAGCGTGCTCTACCTCATTCCGGGCATTCCTTACATCAATTCGGTGAGCGACATGCTCGACGGCCATTACATATGCATGTTCGGCAGACTTACCGACGCCGCCGTGCTCACGGCATGCCTGTCGGCTGGTCTGTGCGCAGGACTGCTGCTGATGAACCTCAGTCTGTTCTGACCGTCCACGCGCAGCCTGACCATCCCGACACCGGAAGACGGTGTACAAGACCGAAAACATCACTGAAATCTTAACAAGAAACAACATTATGCTATTCCAGATATTACAGGACGGATTCTTCGCAGCCATTGCGGCAATAGGCTTCTCGAGCATAAGCAATCCGCCGCGACGCACATATCTCTACTGTGCCATAACAGCCGCCGTGGGGCATTCTGTGAGGTTCCTGCTCATGAACAACGGCGTGTTCCACACTCACATCATCCCCGCGAGCGCCATAGCGGCATTCGCCATCGGCATCGTGGCGGTGTTCCTGACGCGCTTCACGAAGAGTCCGGCGGAGTCATGCTTCTTCCCCGCCCTGCTGCCCATGATTCCGGGAATGTATGCCTACCACACCATAGAGGCTCTGCTCATGTGTCTCTACCACAGCGAGGAGCCGGTGTTCAACCATTATCTCTATCTTCTGGCGTACAACGGATTCACATGCACGTTCATCATCATAGGTATGGTGGTGGGTGCCACAATACCGGTTTTCTTATTAAAAAAGATGTCTTTTCAGGCGACAAGATAAATATTATTGTATCTTTGTAAAAGATAAGCGGCACTCGGGAAATAAAGAGCAAGCTCTCTTTCCGCTCGTTTGCATTATCTTTGTATAAGATAAGCTTCGGTTCAGCAATGTCAAGAACGGTAAAACTCAGTTTTCCCGTCTTCCCGTTGCACTCACCTTGCATTATCTTTGTAAAAGACAAGTCTTAACAAACACGACACAGACTCACCGAAAAAAGAAACCGACATGGAACTAAGACAGCTGAAATACTTCGTAAAGGCAGCCGAAACACTCAACTTCTCCGAAGCCGCAAAGGCTCTGTTCATAACACAAAGCACGCTGTCGCAGCAGATAAGGCAGCTCGAACAGGAGATGAACGCGCAACTGTTCACACGCAACAGCCACAACGTGAGTCTTACGGAAGCCGGAGAGGAACTGCTGCCCTACGCCCGCAACACACTCCACTCCGCCGACACATGCATCGATCGGATTCACGACCTGCAGCATCTGCTCACGGGAACACTGGACATCGGCGTGACGTTCACATTCAGCCCGATTCTCACCGAAACGCTGATAACGTTCATGAAACAATATCCGCAGGTGAAGCTGAACATATGCTACGGTCCGATGACCGACCTCATGGAGAGGCTCGGACACCGTGAGCTCGACTTCGTACTCGCCTTCAAGCCCACCAAGCACTACGACGAGATTGAGTCGCACGTGCTCTTCGGCAACCATCTCGCGGCTGTAGTGCAGGACAACCATCCGCTCGCCGGACACGACATAGCGACCATCGAGGACCTCACCCACTACGACATCGCCCTGCCCTCGAAAGGACTGCAGGCGCGCAACGCTTTCGACAGGCTCTCGTCTGCCTTTCAGGGCAGGCTCAACGTGCGCATAGAACTGAACGAGGTGAACATCCTGCTCAAACTCATACGCCAGAGCCAGATGGTGACAATACTTTCTGAAGCCACCATCCACAACGAGCAGGGCGTGAAAGCCGTGTCCATCGACATGCCGGGAAACGGAATGGAAGGATGTGTGCACGTGCTGAAGAATGTCTACAGAAAGCGTTCGGCGCAGGAGTTTCTCAGAATGCTGAGCGAGTCGAACGCCATACGTGAGCGGCTGCGCGACTGGTTGTGACATACTGCCACACGTTATTTTAACCCCAACATGCCATCAGTACGCTGATTGTACATTTAATGTTTATTGCCGGCTATTCATCTTTCTTCCGCACTGCCGCCCTCACCCGCACCGTCCCACACATGTAAACACCTCGCCACTTCACGCAGGTAACCCAAGTAGAGACGCAAAATCTTGCGTCTCACAAGCAACCATGCGCAATCAAACCGAGGCATACGCCCACCTGCCACCGCCGTACCTTTCCCTCGGGAGACGCAAAATTTTGCGTCTCTACAAGGCGGACGCCATCATTATTTTAAATAAAACACCGCGCCACTTCACGCAGTCAACCAAAGTAGATACGCAAAATCTTGCGTCTCACAAGCAACCATGCGCAATAAACCAAGGCATACATCCACCTGCCATCGCCACGCCTTTTACTCTGTGAGGCACAATGATGCCCAATAAACTGATGTAAAAACTCCCCTGCCACCACCGCAATCTTCCCCCATTACACACCCTGACGCAACACTGGCACCTTTCCGCAAATCGCATAAATATACGTAAACGTCGGTAAAAAGTTTTGACAAAATAAAATCGCGAAACAGATACTGACATATTATAATATATGTATAAAAAGCGTATTTTTACACGGATATACGTCCGCAGCGACGTGAAAATAACACTGAAGAGCCTATCTCACACCTCCGGAAAGCACCTTCCATCCCTCCGAAAGCACCGTCCCGCACTGCGGAAAAGCCTCTTCCGCGACGCCATAAAGCCCGTTCCGCACACCGTAGCTGGCTTTGTTTTCATCTCATACAGCACAAACGGCTTATTATCAGACACTTTGCCGTCATGCTCAAAACTCGCGTATTTGCAGCCGGAAAGCTGCCTGCGCGGCGCGAAGCCATTCTCGTCGAACGGCGGTGAATATTCATGCATGTCGCGGAGGCGTATTCCGCATAATTATGCAAAGTGATGACCGGCACTCCGAAGTCACCATAACAGCGTTCCCGCACAGCTCCCCTGCCTCGACGCGACCCCTCCCCTCATCCCTACGGAGGGCATGCCGAACACCCGTCTCACAGCCTGCCGCCCCGTCCCTGAGCCTACGCGGCACGGCAGCCCCACGCTCCCTGCCGTTTTTAAGAATAAACAACAATTAAAAAACAAAATAAATACAGCTGATAGACCAATTTTTATTATCTTTGCACGTAGATACACCGGGGCTGCCGCACGGCTCTCAACACGTGCCGGGAAGGCGGAAACGGAGCACCCCAAAAAACAACATTACAAACATAAATAATAATTTTCATCATGGCATTTTTAACTAATGAGAAACTTACAATCGTCGGCGCAGCCGGTATGATTGGTTCAAACATGGTTCAGACAGCACTGACAATGGGTCTGACAAGTGACATCTGTCTTTACGACGTCTTCTCTCCGGAAGGTGTTGCAGAGGAAATGCGCCAGAGCGGTTTCGGCGATGTAAAGATCACAGCAACCACAGATGCCAAGGAAGCATTCACCAATGCGAAATACATCATATCCTCAGGCGGAGCTCCACGTAAGGCTGGCATGACACGCGAAGACCTGCTCAAAGGCAACTGCGAGATTGCAGAAGGTCTGGGAAAGAACATCAAGGAGTACTGCCCGGACGTGAAGCACGTTGTCATCATCTTCAATCCTGCTGACCTCACTGGTCTTGTCACACTGCTCTACTCAGGTCTTAAACCGTCTCAGGTAACCACTCTGGCTGCCCTCGACTCAACCCGTCTGCAGAGCGCGCTGGCTAAGAAGTTCAACGTTATGCAGAGCGAAGTGAAGGGATGCGCCACATACGGCGGACACGGAGAGCAGATGGCAGTGTTCGGCTCACACGTTACTATAGACGACAGAAAGCTCACCGACATCATCGGAACAGACGAGTTCCCCGAGGCTGAATGGGAGCAGATGAAGAAAGACGTGACACAGGGCGGTGCCAAAATCATCGAGCTGCGCGGCAGGTCTTCATTCCAGAGCCCGGCATACCTCTCTGTAGAGATGATACGCGCGGTGATGGGCGGCGAGAAGTTCCGCTTCCCGGTAGGCACATATGTCAACACCGGCAAGTACAACAACATAATGATGGCTATGAACACAACGCTCGACACCACCGGCGCTCACTACGAAGTGCCGCAGGGAACAGCCGAGGAGAACGCCAAACTCGACGCAAGCTACGAGCACCTTTGCAAGATGCGCGACGAGCTTGTTACGCTTAACATCGTTCCGCCGATAGCTGAATGGAGCAAGGTGAACCCGAACCTGTAATACCGGGACATACAGACAACAGTATAAAGGTGTGGACGCGGAAGCGTTGTCCGCACCTTTTTTTCTCCAATAAAGGACGCCGCGCTCTCATGCGGCGGCACACATCAGTAATAGGGGTTGCCTTTTCCGTAATATAATTATGTTCGCTTACGGTGTTTTTTCTTATTTTTGCACCCGTGAGAACACACACAGACGGAACGCCGACGCCATACGACGGAGGCTCCGCAACAACATATCATAACATAAAACACAAGCAACACGACATGGAAACAATAAAGGACAGATCTTTCGGAGGAGAACGCCCGTTGTTCGAAATACACAACGTGCGTCTTGAGAACGTTACAATCACCGACGGCGAGTCGGGAATAAAACACTGCAGCGACATAGAGGCTGACAACTGCCGGTTCTACGGCAAGTACCCGTGGTGGCACGTGCGGGGAAGCCTCATCACACGCTGCTACTTCGCTCCGGAGTCAAGATCGGCAATCTGGTATTCGGATAACATGACCATGAAGGACAGCGTGATAGACGGTCCGAAGTTCTTCCGGGAGATGAAGAACCTCACTCTCGAGAACGTGAAGATAAACGATGCCGACGAGACTTTCTGGAACATCGACGGTCTGAACATACGCAACGTCACCCTGCACGAGGGCACCTACCCCTTCATGGGCAGCCGCAACATAGTTGTGGATGGACTGGAGAGCGACGCTAAGTATGTGTTCCAGTATGTGAGGAACGCCGAGATACGCAACGCGCGCATAACTACCAAGGACTCGTTCTGGGAGACGGAGAACGTCACAGTGTACGACTCTGTGCTCGACGGAGAGTATCTGGGGTGGCACTCCAAGAACCTGCGCCTCGTCAACTGCCACATAGCGGGCGAGCAACCGCTGTGCTACGCGGAGAATCTGGTGCTTGAGAACTGCACCTTCGACGCCGCATGCGACCGCGCGTTCGAGTATTCCACTGTGCGCGCCGACATCAGAGGACACATAGAAAACATAAAGAACCCTACTTCGGGACTCATAGTCGCCGACAGCATAGGCTCAGTCACCATCGACGAAAACATACGCAAGCCTGCCGACTGCGTCGTACGCACAAGACAATGACGCACAAGGCGGTATGGCGCATGACATACCATTCATCCTAAAATAAAAATTATGACATACGATTTCGATACTCTTATAGACCGCCGCGGAACCGACTGCGTGAAGTGGGACACGGCAAAGGAGGACGACGTTCTGCCCATGTGGGTGGCAGACATGGACTTCAAGGCAGCGCCGTGCATAGCCGAGGCTCTCAGAAAACGAATGGAGCACGGTGTGTTCGGATACACCATCGTGCCCGAAAGCTACTACGACGCCATCACAGGATGGTTCGGCAGACGCCACAATTGGAACATCGACCGCAGCTGGATTATCTACACCACCGGCGTGGTGCCTGCCATATCGGCTACCATAAAGGCTCTTACAGAACCGGGAGACAAGGTCATCATACAGACACCGGTGTACAACTGCTTCTTCTCTTCGATACGCAACAACGGCTGCGTCATAGCAGAGAATCCGCTGATATATGAGGACAACACTTATCACATAGACTTTGAAGGATTCGAACGGCTGGCTGCCGACGAGCGCACAAAGGTGTTCCTGCTCTGCAACCCGCACAATCCGGCGGGACGGGTGTGGCTGCCAGAGGACATGAGACGCCTCAACGACATATGCATGAGGCACGGTGTGAAGGTGATAAGCGATGAGATTCACTGCGAGCTTATAATGAAAGGCAACAGCTACACGCCCTTCGCGTCAATATCCGACGAGTGCCTGCACAACTCCATAACGCTCAACTCGCCCACGAAGGCATTCAACATCGCAGGACTGCAGATTGCCAACATCATATCGTGCGACGCCGACGTGCGGCGCAAGATAGACCGTGCCATAAACATAAACGAGATATGCGACGTCAATCCTTTCGGTGTCGTGGCTCTTCAGGCGGCTTACAACGAGGGCGGAGAATGGCTCGACAGCCTCAACGAATATCTTTACGGCAACTACACGGAGCTGCTACGGTTCTTCAGAGAACGCATGCCGGCAATAGGAATAACACGGCTCGAAGGCACCTACCTGGTATGGGCGGACATCCGCAGCACCGGAATGAGCTCCGACGAGCTTAACCGCAGGCTCATCAGCGAGGGACACGTGATGATGAACAGCGGCACGATGTACGGCAAGACCGCAGGAGAGGGATTCCTCAGAATAAACATAGCGTGCCCGCGCAGCCGCATGCTTGAAGGACTGGAGCGCATGGCGCGCGTCATAGAAAAGCTCTGACACACTCACCGCAAACATTTTGCCGGATATGGACAGTAGACAGGACTACAGATTCGAAGTGTGTGCCAACGGTGTGGAAAGCTGTCTGGCGGCACAGGAAGGAGGCGCCGACCGTGTGGAACTCTGCGCCGGCATACCCGAGGGAGGCACCACTCCGTCGTACGGAGAGATAAAGACCGCACGCCGGTTGCTCACGTCCACACGCCTGCACGTCATCATACGGCCGCGCGGAGGCGACTTTCTCTACACTCCGCTCGAGCTCGAGCGCATGACAGAAGACATAGGCGTGTGCAGGGAACTCGGTGCCGACGGTGTGGTGTTCGGATGTCTGACGAAGGACGGAGAGGTGGATATTGAGGCAAACAGACAGCTCATACGGTGCGCTGCAGGTATGTCGGTGACGTTTCACAGAGCCTTCGACATGTGCCGCAACCCGCAGAAGGCTCTCGAGGACATCATCTCTCTCGGCTTCAACCGCATACTTACCTCGGGACAGCAACCCGACGCCCTGAGCGGCGCACAGCTGCTGAAGGAACTCGACAGACAGGCTGACGGACGCATAATACTGCTCGCCGGATGCGGCGTAAACGAGAACAACATTGCGCGTCTGCGCTCTCTCACATCACTCAGAGAGTATCATTTCTCCGCAAGAACAAAGGTGAGAAGCGGCATGGACTACATCAACAGCCGCGTGTTCATGGGCAGCAAAGACGCTGACGAGACATCGACGGAAGTCACCTCAGCCGAACGTGTGAGACAGACAATAAATGCCTGTATCGGATAAAAAATCATGCTATAATTGTAAAAACGCCGCAACAATTAGCTGTTTGTGGCGTTTTTTTCGTACATTTGCCCCGCATCAAATTAAAAAACCTAATTTATGAAGTACTTATTCACAACTCTCATCACATTGTTAATGTCTGCGGTGAACGTCCTCGCAGACGGAGCCAAGAGCAAGGTGCCGCTTGCCGACCCTTACATTCTGCTCGACGGAGACACTTATTATGCCTACGGCACGCACAACGCCGACGGTATCGAGGTATGGACTTCCGACGACCTGTATGTCTGGAAATACCGGGGACTCGCCCTGAACAGGAACCAGACGACCGAAGAAAGATGGTTCTGGGCACCGGAGGTTTATCATAAGAACGGCAAATACTATATGTATTATTCTGCCAACGAGCATCTCTACGTAGCCACGTCAGACTCTCCGCTCGGACCGTTCAGGCAGCAAGGCACATACCAGATGAACAATCTTCTGGGCTCGGAGAAGTGCATCGACTCGCACGTTTTCTTCGATGACGACGGCAAGGCTTACCTTTTCTTCGTACGGTTCACCGACGGCAACTGCATATGGATGTGCGAGCTGGAGGACGACTACATGACTCCGATAGACGGAACACTGAAGAAATGCATCAACGTAACACTGCCTTGGGAGAAGCTGCTCGGCAGGGTATGCGAGGGACCCAACATGGTTAAGTTCGAGAACAAATACTATCTCACATACTCGGCTAACGACTACAACAGTCAGGACTATGCTGTGGGATGCGCCACAACGTCATCTCTCAGCAATCCGACATGGGGAAAATACAGCGAGCCTATACTGTGCCGGGTAGAGGATCTTGTGGGAACAGGACACCACACCATATTCACCGACAAGGAAGGAAAGATGCGCATAGCGTTCCACGCGCACAATTCCACAACGTCCGTACACAACCGTCTGATGTACATAGGCACGATGGAGTTCACCGGAAGACCGGGACGCAGGGTGCTCAGAATGACCGACGACCCTATAATAAGACCCATAACCAATGAGGATGTTACCGACGGCATAGGCGGCATAAGCACCGGTGAGAGTGTGAAAGAGTATTTCTCACTCAGCGGAATGAGGCTTTCCGAGCCGCAGAAGGGCGTGAACATCGTACGCGAAAACGGAAAGACGCGCAAGGTGATTGTGGAGTAAGGCTCTCCACATCATCTCTTACCGGTGACGGAAATGCCATGACAGAGACATGGGAATGCAGCATCCGAGGCATAAGAATTCAACATATGACGCACAAGAATATGACACCGGATGCATGAAAAATGGAACTTCCGCAACAATAAAGAACGTAAATGAGAATGGAGAACGTTGTCCGACGTTCTCCATTCTCATTTTTATCATAATCTCGTATGTCAATTCCCGTAGCGCGGCAATACCGCTTTCTGTGTGCGGGAAGCACCTTTCCAGCATGCAACAAGCGCAAGGCGGTATGACTGTTCTGCCTATTTCAGCACCTCAATGGCACGGCGCATACGGCGCAGAGTCTCTTCCTTGCCGAGGAACGCGGATATGTCGAACATGCCGGGACCCTTTCCCTCGCCCACGAGAGTGAGCCTAAAAGCGTTCATCACGTCACCGAGCTTGTAGCCCTTCGACTCCACCCATGCCATGACAACATGCTCCTGACCTTCCACGGAGAAGTCTTCGATGCCTTCCAACACCTCAGCCAGCTCGCCCATAACCTTTGCCGAGTCGGCTTTCCAACGCTTTTTTACGGTCTTGGCGTCATATTCCGTCGGTGCGATGAAGAAGAACGAGCAGAGCTGCCACAGCTCTTTCACGAAGCTCACGCGGTCTTTCATCATCTCCACTACCTTCAACACGCGCTCAAACGGTTCGTCAACGCCGTTGTTGGCAACGATGGGTGCGAAGAGCCTTGCTATCTCCTCGCTGCTCTTGCGCAGTATATATTCGTGGTTGAACCATATTCCTTTCTGATAGTCGAAGCGTGCTCCGGCTTTCGAACACTTTGTTATGTCGAAGAGACTGACAAGCTCGTCGAGCGTGAAAAGCTCCTGCTCAGTGCCTGGATTCCATCCGAGCAGAGCGAGGAAGTTTACCACCGCCTCCGGGAAATAGCCACTCTCGCGGTATCCGGAGGACACGTCGCCCGTCTTGGGGTCGTGCCATTCCAGCGGAAAGACGGGGAATCCGAGCCTGTCTCCGTCGCGTTTGGAGAGCTTGCCCTTGCCTTCCGGCTTGAGGAGAAGCGGCAGGTGAGCGAACTTCGGCATGGTGTCCTCCCATCCGAAAGCCCTGTATAGCAGCACATGAAGCGGTGCGCTCGGCAGCCACTCCTCACCTCTTATGACGTGGCTTATCTTCATCAGATGGTCGTCCACAATGTTGGCAAGATGATATGTAGGCAGTTCGTCGGCACTCTTGTAAAGCACCTTGTCGTCGATGATGTCGCTTTTTATAACCACCTCACCGCGTATCATGTCGTCCACATGCACCTCCTGTCCCGGCTCCACCTTGAAACGCACCACATACTGCTGCCCGTCGGCTATGCGACTGCTGCATTCCTCCGGTGTCATTGTGAGCGAGTTGGTCATCTGCATGCGCGTATGGGCGTCATACTGGAAGTTTGCCGTCTCGCTGCGTTTCTTCTCCAGCTCCTCGGGAGTGTCGAAAGCCACATACGCCATGCCCTTTTCGAGCAGCATGTCGACATACTTCCGGTAGATATCCCTGCGCTCGCTCTGGCGGTAAGGACCGTATTCGCCACCGAAGGACACACCTTCGTCGAACTTAATTCCGAGCCAGCGGAACGACTCTATGATATATTCCTCGGCTCCGGGAACGAACCGGTTTGAGTCGGTATCTTCTATTCTGAAAACAAGTTCGCCGCCATGCTGACGCGCGAAGAGATAATTAAACAGTGCGGTCCGCACTCCGCCGATGTGCAGCGGTCCCGTTGGGCTGGGCGCAAAACGCACTCTGACTTTATTCTCTGACATTGAATGCAAAATAAATTATTTATCTATAATTTTCCTGCAAAAGTAATATAAATTTTCCAAATGTTGTCAGTTTTTTATTACTTTCGCAAAGGAAACAAATTAATACACCCATTATGAACATACAGAACAAAAACAGAGGGAAAAACCTCCGTAACATAATAATACGCATTTCGCTCATTGCCGTGACCGTACTTGTAATAGTGTGGTCGCTGCCGAGGACCGAAAGCAAGCACTACCGCTACGACATCGGCAAGCCGTGGATGTACAGTTCGTTCATAGCAAAGTTCGACTTCCCCATCTACAAGACCGATGAGATAATAAAACAACAGGAAGACTCGGTGCTCGCAAACTATCAGCCGTACTACAACTACGACAAGAACGTGGAGCAGACTGAGCTCAAGAAGCTGTGGAACGATTTCCGCAACGGCATACCGGGGCTTCCGGCAAACTATCTGAAAATAATAGCCGACAGACTGCACCGCATCTACCAGTCGGGAATAATGGACACTCCGGAATACAACGAGATATACAAGGACTCGTCGAACATGGTAAGGATAGTGGACGGAACCAACGCTCAGAGCACCCGCATCACCTATGTCTTCTCCACGATGACGGCATATGAGTTCCTTTTCATTGACGAACGGCTTGCCCAACAGAGGCAGATACTCCAGAAATGCGACCTCAACAACTACATAGAACCGAACCTTATATACGACAAGGAGCGCAACGAGACAGAGCGCAGCGACTTGCTCAGCAGCATACCGTCGGCAAGCGGCATGGTGATGAGCGGGCAGAAGATAATAGACAGGGGCGACATTGTGGACGAACACATATACCGCGTGCTCAGCTCTTTCGAACGGGAGATGCAGCGGAGGGGCGCATCGGCAAACCAGATAACGTCAATCCTGATAGGTCAGACCATATTCGTGACCATCATGATAATGCTCTTCACGGCATATCTCGGACTGTTCCGCCGCGATTATTTCGACAAACCGCGAAGCATTGCCATGCTCTACGCGCTGATAACGATATTCCCCGTCATCGTGTCGTTCTTCATGCGGCACAACTTCCTGAGCGTCTACATCATTCCGTTCGCCATCGTCCCCATATTCGTGAGGGTGTTCATGGACTCGCGAACGGCGTTCGTCACACACGTGACGATGATTCTCATATGCACCACGGCGGTGAAATACCAGTATGAGTTCATCATCATCCAGATAGTGTCAGGACTCATAGCCATCTACTCACTGCGCGAACTGCTCCACCGCTCGCAGGTTTTCAAGGCGGCGCTCTTCGTCACCGCGGGCAGCTCAGCCGTATACTTCGCCCTCCAGATGATGCAAGACACCGACTTCCCGATGCTTGACGGCGACATGTACTACCACTTCTGCGTGAACGGCGTGCTCGTGCTTCTGTCCTATCCGCTTATGTTCATCATCGAGAAAACGTTCGGATTCACATCCAGTGTCATGCTTTTCGAGCTGTCGAACACCAACCGCGGACTGCCTCACGACCTCAGCGCGACAGCCCCCGGCACCTTCCAGCACTCCATAACCGTGGGCAATCTGGCTGCCGAAATAGCCAGCAAGATAGGCGCCAACAGCCTTCTCGTGCGCACGGGAGCACTCTATCATGACATAGGAAAGATGTCCGACCCCGTGTTCTTCACCGAGAACCAGGCTGGGGTGAACCCTCACGAGAACATATCAGACAAGGAAAGCGCGCGCATAGTGATAAGTCACGTCACCGAGGGAGTGAAGATGGCGGAGAAGGCGGGACTGCCCGGAATAATAAAAGACTTCATCCTGACCCACCACGGATGCGGAATGGCAAAATACTTCTACATAAACTATAAGAACAAACACCCCGACGAGGATGTGGACCCGACACCGTTCACCTATCCGGGTCCCAACCCGTTCACGCGCGAACAGGCGATACTCATGATGGCTGACGGCGTGGAGGCAGCCTCGCGCTCGCTCCCCACATACACCGAAGAGAGCATATCCGCGCTCGTAAACAAGATAATAGACAGCCAGATGGCTGACGGATTCTTCAAGGACTGCCCCATAACGTTCCACGACATAGAGCAGGCGAAGCAGGTGCTCATAGAAAGACTCAAAGCCATCTACCACACACGGATATCCTATCCGGAGCTGAAGAAGTATGAAAAGACGCCCGACCGTCCGAAACGGAAGAACAGGTGGGGATACAACTGAGGCTGACCACACATACGTCATATAAGACAACGGCATGTTGCACATATACAATCATTTGTGCAGCATGCCGTTTCTTTTTAGTTAACATTCATTAAACACAAAACATCTTTTACTGTATTAAAGAGCAATTTAATTAACTTTGCGACCTATCATTTAAACAATATTAAGATGAATAAATCAAAATTAGCCCTCGCGGCTCTATTTGCCGCATGTTGCGCAAGCTCATTCGCGGGCGGCATACTCACAAACACAAACCAGAACATAATCTTCCTGAGAAATCCGGCGCGCGACGCCGCCATCGGCATCGACGGTGTATACAGCAATCCGGCGGGCGTGGCTTTCCTCGAAAACGGTTTCCATCTGTCCATAAACCTGCAGAACGTGCACCAGACACGAACCATAACAACAGCCTACGGCGACCTGTTCAAGAACAACGTGAACAACCCGGCGACAGCCGCCAACGGCTACGCCCACAAGTTCAAGGGTGTCGCCGACGCGCCGGTAGTGCCGTCGTTCCAGGCGGCATACGTCAAGGACGACTGGACATTCCAGTTCGGTTTCGCCATAACAGGAGGCGGAGGAAAGTGTGAGTTCGACAACGGTCTCGGCTCGTTCGAGGGTGTCGTGGCAGGCATTCCGGCAGCCCTGCTCGCCGCAGGCATCAACAGCAGCCTCGAACCGATGGGCACACAGCTCACCGGAGGCTACTCCATGGACCCTTTTATGCGCGGAAGGCAGTACTACTACGGCTTCACTCTCGGAAGCTCATACAAGATAAGCGACAACCTCTCGGTGTATGGCGGACTGCGGATGCTGTACGGCACCGCCAACTACTACGGTTACGTGAAGAACATCTCACTGCAACAGAGCACGGGCGGACAGCTCTCCATGACCGCCGCTCCGGCTTTCTTCGGGTCGCTCGCGGCTTCGCTCAATCAGGCGGCGGGCATGTATGAGGCTGCCGGACTCGACGACAAGGCTGCCGAGGCAAGGGCTCAGGCTGCACAGATGACAGGCTACGCCATGATGACACAGGACATAGAGCTGAACTGCGACCAAAGCGGCTGGGGCGTGGCACCCATCATCGGAGTGGACTTCAAGGCTGGAAGGCTGAACCTCGCAGCCAAGTATGAGTTCAAGACCCGCATGCGTCTGAAGAACAAATCGGCGAACAGCCTCAGCGCAGAGAACATAAGCATGCTCGACAAATATGCCGACGGCAGGAAGGTGGCGGAGGACTCGCCTGCCCTTCTCACCGTGGGAGCGCAGTATGAGGTGCTTCCATCGCTGCGCGTCATGGCTGGTTATCACCGCTACTTCGACACCGACACGGAGCAATACACCCGGGACATGCTTGGCGACACCAACGAATATCTCTTCGGAGCGGAGTATGACATCAACAGATACATACAGGTGAGCGCGGGAGCACAGCGCACATGCTACGACTTCAACGACAAGGCAATGAACGACATAAGCTATAACGTCAGCTCATGGTCGTACGGACTGGGTGTCGGGGTGAACGTGACGGACAAGGTGAAGATAAACGCCGCATGGTTCCAGACGCTCTACGGAGACTATGACAAGGTGCAGGCAAGCGCATCGATGAAAATAAGCGACTCGTTCACACGCTCCAACCGCGTCATCGGTCTGGGCGTTGACATAAAGCTGTGAACCGACGGGCGGCATGCTCTTTCTGCCAGGACGGCAGGAGTGAAAACCTGTCCGGAATTGCGAGAAAACAGCATGCGCGGGTGTGAAAAAGAGCAACGCCAACTTCACGAGAATGCGCGTGATACTCAGAAACACCGAAATGGCGGCATAAAAGCGTTTTTATTAAAGAGCAGTATAACACACTGTATATCAACATAATGAACAAAACACAGAACTGAAACACACTGTTCCGGAACATGAAAAAGGCTCTTTCGCATCACGAAAGAGCCTTTTTCGTATTACCGAACGGGCTTTGCCGTATGACGGAAGAGCCTTTCCAGCATGGCAGTAATATACTTTTCATTACCCCGTATATTATTTTTTACGCATCAGCAGCTGCCGTTCATCTTACGGAGAGTGTCTGAAGTGAGCCACAAAGTCGCTTTTAACGTTCGTTCACTTCTATTTCATGAATCCGTACTGTCAAAATTTTTTACTCCCGACAAACTGTGAAACGGCATGAAAGGACACCGCATCAGTGGAGCGGATCAGTGGCTGACGGCTCACAGCGGGTCCACATCATAGTAGGTCTCGAGCGTGGCATAGCGTCTGTTCTGCATCAGAAGAGACTGCTGTGAACGCAGACACTCGCGCACGCGGGGCAGACTTATGCCGTTCTCAAGCTTTATGAGAATCTTCCTTATGCTCATTGTCTTCACCCGGGCGACCGACGGACGGTCCGGACCGAGCACCCTGTCGCCGAGCGCGGCACGCAGAAGACGCGCCATGTCAGCGGCTGCGTCGTCAGCCACACGTGCGTCGCGGTGGCGCAGATAGACACACACTATATGGCTGAACGGCGGATAGCGGAACATGCGGCGTTCCTCGAAGAGCTCCTTGTAGAACGTCTTGAAGTCGTTTCTCACCACCTCTCCTATCACGGGCAGCTCCGGATTGCGTGTCTGGAGAATCACCTTTCCACGGCTGCCCTTGCGTCCCGCCCGTCCGGCTACCTGCGACATCATCATGAAGGCGTGCTCGTAGGCGCGGAAGTCGGGGTTGTTCAGCATGGTATCGGCGTCGAGAATGCCCACCACGGCGACGTTGCCGAAGTCGAGACCCTTGCTCACCATCTGCGTGCCGATGAGCAGATTGGTGTGTCCGGAAGAGAATTCGCCGATGATGCGCTCGTACGCATTGCGCGTGCGTGTGGTGTCGAGGTCCATCCGCGAGATACGTGCCTCGGGGAAGATGTCGCGCACCCGGTCCTCGATATTCTCCGTTCCGTATCCCCGAGCGCGCAGGTCGGTGCTGCCGCAGCACGGACAACGGTCGGGCACATAGAACACACTGCCGCAGTAATGGCACGTAAGGCGTCCGAGCGACTTATGGAGAGTGAGGCTCACATCGCACTTGTCGCAATGCGGAACCCATCCGCACACGTGGCACTCGGTCATCGGAGCGAAGCCGCGGCGGTTGTGGAAGAGGATCGCCTGGCGTCCGTCAGCCAACGCCTCACGCACAGCCGCGAGCAGAGCGGGCGAGAACGGACCGTTCATCATCTTACGGCGGCGCAGGTCTTTGACGTCCACCACCTGTATCTCCGGCAACTGTATGTTCTTGTAGCGTGTCATTATGCTCACCAGTCCGTACTTGCCTGTGAGCGCGTTGCTGTAGCTCTCCGCCGAAGGAGTGGCTGAGCCGAGCAGCACTTTGGCTCCGCACATCGACGCGAGCATTATCGCCGCCGAGCGCGCATGGTAGCGCGGAGCAGGGTCTTGCTGCTTGAACGACGTCTCGTGTTCCTCATCCACAATGACGAGTCTGAGATTGCTGAAAGGGAGGAAGAGCGCCGAGCGCGCGCCGAGTATCACCCCGTAGGGATTGTCGGACAGCTGCCGCTTCCATATCTCCACCCGTTCGGCATCGCTGTATTTGGAATGGTATATGCCAAGGCGGTCACCGAAGACGTTGCGCAGACGCTTCATTATCTGCACCGTGAGCGCAATCTCCGGCAGCAGATAGAGCACCTGACCGCCCTCGCGCAGCGTCTTGTCAATGAGATGGATGTATATTTCGGTCTTGCCGCTCGACGTCACGCCGTGCAACAGTGTCACATTCTTTGTCCTGAACGTGTCCTGTATCTCGTCGAAAGCCTTCCGCTGGGCGTCTCCGAGCGTCTTCATGTTCTCGGGATGAGGCTCACCGCCGTTGCCCACACGCCCCACCTCACGCTCGTATATGGTGAGAAAGCCGCGCGTAACAAGAGAGTTCAGGATAGTGGTGGTGGCGTGCGCCTCGTTCAGCAGTTCCTCACACGTAAGCTCTGTCACGGAATCGCGCGAGCCTCCGGAGCACGCCTCGTCCCACCGACTCATGGCAAGAAAGCACTCGAAGAGTTCCCTCTGCTTTCTGGCACGTGTCTGCACGAGCATGTTGAGAGCCACATGCAGCGACTGCCCGGAGCGCATCTTCTCGGGCAGAGTGACGCAACGCTCCGTCTTGGGGCGATATCCGTCCTCATCCTTCAGTCCGCCAGGCAGCGCAGCCTTGAACACATCGCCCAGCGGCGACATGTAGTAGTCGGCTATCCATTGCCAGAGCCGCAGCTGCAAACCGGTGACAATGGGGTGCTGGTCGGGCAGAGAGAGTATGTCCTTCACATCGAACGACGGTTTCTCACCGTGCGTCCTGAGTACGACGCCAATGTATTTCTTGCTGCGTCCGAAAGGCACAACGACCCTCATCCCGGGCATCACGGCGGCTGTCATGCCGTCGGGCACGGAATAGGTGAAGACGCCTTCGAGAGGAAGTGGGAGTATGATGTCTGCGTAAACCATAAGTATTGCAAATTTACTTATTTATGGCTAATCCGGCAAACTATATAAGGCATGTTTTCTCATGTGTTGTTTTTTATTTCCGGACGGCACGCCGATGACGGAGGTATACTTATTACGGTGTTATAAGCAACTGTATCAGATTAACCGACATTATAATTTTTTCAGGATACGACTATATCCTTGCCTTATCAGAAGAGTGCACAGTCCGATGGCGTTTAATTCATGACACATGCCTGTATAAAAAAGAAGACCCGCATGAGCGGGTCTTCCAAATATGCGAGAAAAAGTTTTTTCAGAAATAATATGCCAGAGAAATCTGCCATGCATTGGAACGTCCTTTCGACGAAAGGATGCTTTCTGTGGCGGCGGTTGCAGCGTCAATCACCGTCACGTCACCTGTCTTTCCACACGCGATGTTGTAGTTTGCCGACAGCTGCAGATGGTTTATGAGCATGACTCCGGCACCGACGTTCACGCTGAAGTTCGAAGAGCTGAGCCTCCATGAGGCAACGTCGTTGTAGAGAGACTGATGCTTGTCGCCCACGTTGAACCCGAACTGCGGTCCGGCGAAGAGAAACAGGCTGGCGGTATTGCCGAGTCCGAATCCGTATCGCAGGTTTATCGGGATGTTGATAGCCTGGGTTTTCAGTTTGTCGCTTTCTTTTCCGCCATACTTCAGCTCTGCCTCACGCTGGTCGTAGACTGCCGACGCGTCGATGCCGAGACCGACGACAGGCAGTGTGAACAGCACTGTCGGACCGATGAAGAATCCGGTGCGGTTGCCTGCATCAAGTACTTCCTTGCTGAAGTTCATGCTTGTGACGTTCAGACCGCCTTTAAGTCCGAACTTGATCTGTGCGGATGACTCGGTCGCAAACAAGGTTGTCATCATGATGCATGCCAGTATAAAAATCTTTTTCATAAGCCTTTGAGTTTATGGTGTTAATAATATGGTTGTCTCACTCACGGCATGTCTGCCGTCAGACACATGTCAGCGACGCTGCCGGCGCACCGTGACACGAGCCGATGACGACGAAGACGACGAGCCTGAAGACGTTCTGCTCTTCTTCTTCACAGTCTTCGACGTTCCGCCCGACCTGCGGTTTTTCTTCTTCACAGCCTTCAGTTCCTTCTTGTCGAGCTTTGCTATGCTGTCGAGAGAATCCTTGCGCACGGGGTCGCCCCATATGTTCTTCTCAAACTCCTTCAGCTCTCCCTCTATGCGTTTCTGCTCCTTCGACATGGCTGAGTCTGTAGGACAGTACTGCGCAAGAGTCTTTCCGAGCATGTTGGATGTCTTGTATATCTTGCCCTTATACATGTTGCGGGTGAAATAATCGTCCACGCTCATGGTGGCTGCGTTGTTGAGATTGCTCGTCATGATGGTCTGACGGGTGAGGAACGGAGCCAGTTCGTCGTACTTCACCCAGAAGAGCGGATAGGAGGTTGCGGCGTCTCCGAAGTCGTCCTCACGGCGTAGTATCGGACAGAGAGCCGTCACCTTTGTGTGGAACGTCGCTGTCGCCTGGTCGTAATATGCGCTTTCCTTGACATAGTATGCCGTCACCTCGCGCGACGGGATGTCACTGTCGTCGATGCGTGTGCCCCTGTCGGTGCGCTCGTAGAATATGTGGTAGTTGTCGAGAATCGACATGAGGTTCACCTTCGCCGACTCGTCGAACACCTCATTGCCGTCGAGTCTGTACTCGTATGGCGTGACGCTGCGACGCATCACGAGCTTGAATATATAGGTGAAGAGGTTCATCTGCGACCCGAGAGGCTCAACCGGATAATACAGCGCGGCGTTGGCTTCATCGTTGAGGTCTATCTCACGGTAGATGTCGCGTCTCCATACGACATCCTCGTTCATAGGAGCCTGCGTGGGAAACGATATCTGCGCTCTCGTGGAGAGGGCGTTGGCACTTGCCGCGGCAGCCTGCCGCTGTTCCCTGCGGCGTGCCTCAGGCTGTGCCGAAACGCTCTGCGCGAGGCATGCCGCAACCAATATGAACATTAGTTTTCTCATAATATATATACTCGTTGTATGTTCTTTTTCTGTTATTCCTGTTCAGTTCTATTTCACGATGACCTCCATCGAGCCCGGCAGACGGCGCGTTATGCCGTCCGGTCCCACCGCAGTGACGCGCGAGATATAGAACCGTTTGTTTCTCGAAAGCTTCCTGAAGGTCTCCTTCTGACGGCTGCTGAACGACGCACCGTCCGAAGCCATCGGCACGGCATTGCCCATGTTGTCGAAGAACACGGTCTCGAAGCTCTGCACACGGAACTGTATGTCGAGTATGCCGTCGTCTATGGCAGCCTTCACTTCGTTCACTCCCATGAGCGAAGCCTTAGGCAGTCCGCCCTCCTTGAAGCGGTCGGTGCCAATCTGAAGATAAGCTGTCGGGTCGGGAAGTTTCCTCACCTTGAACACATACTTGCCCATCTGGCGCGTGCGTCCGTTCTGATTGGCTGACACGGTGATGGTGACATCCTGTCCCACTGTCGTAGGACGGGCAATGTAGCGTCCCATTCCGATGGAGCGGAACGAGCCTCCCGTCATCGACGCCGACACACTGCTGAGCGGCACTCCCGGGATGCTTATGCTTATGGGATTCTCATATCCGGCGTAGAGTACATTCATAAGGTCGGCGGAGACGGTCGCGCTCGGACCGACAACCGTATACTTCTGCGTGAAGTCCCGGCGTATGATGTCACCGTTTCCGTTCTTCATCGTGATGTAACCTCCGAACGAATGCTCTCCCACTCCGCCTGCCGTGAACCGGTAAGTGTTGCCGTCTATCCTTCTGCCTCCCACATATACCTCCGGATGTTGGGTCGTGTCGACAGCCGCCATGACTATCTGGGCGGAGAAAAGGTCCCCGCTTATGACGGTGCGTGACTCAGGTATGACGAACGCATTGAGCTGGTTGACACGTATGTCCTTCATATCCACATTGGAGACAAGCGTATGCAGCACCTCGCCCTCGGCATAGCGCACGTCGCTCTGAAGCTTGGAGAGCAGCGTGACGGCAGCTGCCACGGGCATGTCCTCAAACATATACTCCTGCCAGTTCTTACCCATTGTGACAGCGTTCTTAGGCAGTCTGGTGGTAAGGTTGCTCTCAATGATGCTCCGCTGGCGCGGATCGGTCACCATGGACACTATGCGCGTGCGGAAGCTGTTTATGGCATCGTAGAGCCGTCTGCCCTTTCCCGTGCCGGGAGCAAGCATCACCTGATTGGCAGCCTCAAGGTCTTCCTTGTTCACGATGTTCATCACATCGCCGTCTTTCCCGTCTGCCATGCGCACAATCTCGGTCTTCAGCTGCTGCGCGAAGTTATATAGCGAGTCGCTCATCTGCTTCACCGCCGTCGCCTTCTCAAACCATTCCTTCACCTTCTGAGGGTTCGCCTTCATCTGTTCGGAGAAGTTCCGGTATATGGCATCGTTCTCCTTGGACGAGTTGGAGGTTGTCCTGTTGAGGCTTTCCTCAACGATTGAGAAGCCGTTGAGCACCTCGGTGGATATGTTGAGAGCAAGCATTGCCATGAGGACGACGTACATCAGGTTGATCATCTTCTGGCGCGGCGATATCGGTCGTTTCTTTATTGCCATTTATGTTATACTTTAATATCACGTCCCGCAGTCCTTTCCGGACTCGGGCGGTTCGGTCTGCGGTTACTGTTTTGGGGCGTTGTCGGGCGCGGCGGCGCGCATATTGACCGTCATCGCCTCTATCATGCGTGCGTAGATGCCGTTGAGCTGTTCTATGAGCTGTGCCATCTTGCGGCTCTGCTCGTTTATCTGGTCGATGGTTCCAATCTGCTGGCTGGCTCCTTTAAGCTGCATCTCGTACACCCGGCATATGCCAGTGAGCGTGCGGTTGAGCATCTCCATCTCCTCGCTGTCGCGTGTGAGACGCTCGCTCTGCTCCGATACCTTCTGCAGAGTCTCCGTGAGCCGGTTCAGCTCTTCGATGTAATTGCCCTGCGCCTCAGCCAGTTCCTCACCGTTCTGCTGCTGTCCTGCCACCCAGTTTCCAGCCACGACGGCGGTGCCTGCAATGCCTCCTGCCACCGCAGCTCCGCCTTTTCCGGCATCAGCCACAGCCGCCGCGGGTGCGATTCCGGGCGTACCTATAATGATTGTACCGCCCTGCACGGCAGGCTGTACATGCGCAGCGGCAGCGGCTGCCTCATCATTCTCCGCGCCCTCAGCGTCGTCTCCGTCATACTCATCCTCCACGTGCGTTGGCAGATCCATGCCTATCGCCGTCTTGTCGAACGGTCGGTCGAACGCCGAGATGAAGAACACGATGACTTCAGTTCCCATACCTACGAACAGCATGATGTTCGCTCCGGGCAGGTGTGTCAGCTTGAACAATGTTCCGAGAATAACGATTGATGCTCCCCAACTGTAAGCATAGTTGAGGAAAGTCTGCCCCGGAACGCTGTCGATCCACTTCTGCAGACGATAGACAATGTTGTATTTGCTGTATTCAGTCATTGCTGTTTATTTCTTTTTCTGTTTTCCACTTGATGTACTTGCAAGGCTTCTGACACACCGGAATCCGATGTACGACCTCGGCTGGTTCTGATATTCCCACGTACGCCATGCCGAACGGATGTACGACTCAGGGTCTTTCCACGAGCCGCCGCGCACGCTTTTCTTCTTCATCTTGTAAGGGTCTTCCTTCGCCGCGTTGTATTCAAGCTGCGGGTTGAGGTCGTTCATCGCCTCCGCTCCCGCCTCGGTGTAGACCGTACTCGTCCATTCTGCGACGTTGCCCGCCATGTCGTAGAGTCCGTTACTGTTCGAGGCATATATTCCAGTCTTGCTTGTGATGAGATTGCCGTCCTTTGTATAGTTGCCCCGGTCGGGCTTGAAGTTGGCGAAGAAACACCCTTCACCGCTCATCACGCCCTCATCTTCCCACGGGAACTCGGTGCCGTCCTTGCCTCTGGCGGCATATTCCCACTCGGCTTCTGTGGGAAGCCGGTATCTCTGCACGAATCGCGCCTCCGGTCCGAGACCCTTGAGCAGATACTCGGTACGCCACGCGCAGAACGCGTTAGCCTGCTCCCAGGTGACTCCCACCACCGGGTAGTCGTTGTAGGCAGGGTTGGAGAAGTAGTTGCGCATGTAAATCTCGTTGTCCGAGTTGCGGAAATCGTTCACCCAGCATGTGGTGTCAGGATATATGTTCACGATGTAAGTGTTGAGGAAGTCCCACGGTCCGCTCAGCGGGCGGTTGATTGTTTCCCTGACGATGCGTCCCTCGTCGTCGATGTATGCCGTGTCTTTCGATATCATGGCCACCTCGTCCGGATTCACCGTATTGTCGGTGTTGAGGTTGCGTTCCTCCGGGTTGAGCCTGTTGCGACGCAGTGCCGCCGCCGTATAATCGTACACCTCATACTTATAGTTCATCTGTCTGTAGTCCAGCATCTTCTCTCCTGTGACAGGATTGGTGGTGTATACGCTCTCTATGGCGCGCAGTTCGTCCTCATTGGGCTTGCGCGGTATGGGCTTCTTCCAGTTGAGGTGAGGAGTCACGGGGTCGCCGTTCTCATCCTCGGTTATCATGTATGTCTCGTCGCCTCCGTACGAAGGGTCAGCCAGACGGGTGCGTACGATGCTGTCGCGCACCCATAACACGAACTGCTTGTACTTTGCGTTCGACACCTCGGTCTCATCCATCCAGAAGCCGTCTACCGAGATGTCTCTCACCGGAGTCTGCATACCCCACAGGCTGTCTCCCTTCTCCAGTCCCATGCGCAGGTAGCCCCGGTCTATCTTGACCATGCCGTAAGGTGTAGGTTCTGTGAAAGCCTTGCCGCTCACGCCCACCACCTCGCCACCCCGTCCGGACGATGCCATGCGTCCGCCGAAGCATCCGGCGAGCACGAGGCAGAACACCGGAGCGAGCAATGCCGTCAAACTGTTGTTCTTCTTATTCATATTTCCTATAATATTCTCACACTTTTATGTTTGTTCTTTCCTTTCTTTATCAGATTGAGATCCATCTGATAGCCTATGAACAGCTCGTGACTGCCGTTGCCGGGGCTTATCGCCGATGTGTAGAACTCGTAGCTGTAGCCGAGCATCACTCCGTGGAACATGCCTCCAAACATGAATGTCACCGAGTTGGTGGGGCTGTAGCCAACGCCTCCGTACATCATTTTCTTGTCGTTGGTGTATATCAGCCTGCCTGTGATGTCGGCTCTCCAGGCAACTCCGTCGGTGCGTACGAGCGCAGACGGTTTTATTGTTAGAAACGGATTTCGCAGTTTTATATTGTATCCGCCCGTCAAATAATATGTCGGATCAATCTGCAGTTCGTTGGTTTCTCCGAGCTCCACGAGGGGCGCGTTGAGATGCTGCGCCGACACTCCCACATACCACGGACCGCGCATGTAGTACAGTCCCACGCCCAGGTCGAAGCCGCTTCCCTCCACCTTTGTGCTTGGCAGAGCCGGGTCGCCAGCCTCTCCCGCGTCGAGCTTCGTACCATCAAAGCTCTCGCTGAGCAGTCCTACGCTCAGTCCTCCGCTTATCGTTCCGCCGAAGAGCTTATGCTTGTAGGCATATTGCAAGGTAAGACGCTGATGGCTGAACAGACCTATCTTGTCGTTCATGAACTGCAGACCGGCTCCGTGCAGACCCTTCAGGAAATAGAAAGGAAGGTCTGCCGCCGCATACATTGTCTGCGGATTGTTCTCGAAACCCACAAAGTCCATGGCATAGGCTGCCGTAATGTTCAGCTTCGACTGCTTGCCCACAGCCGCCGCATTGAACGAAGGCTCCATGTCGAAATAATGACTGAACGACACGTCATACTGCGCGCGCGCTCCCAAGGAGGCAAGCGCAAGGAGGATGAATGTTATTATTTTGCGTTTAAACACGTACTAATAACGTCGCTTTCTCTCTTTTATTGCCAACCAGTCTAACTTTTATTGCATTTCACGCATAACTTTTCACTTCCGCACCAGAGCATGCGTGTAGCGACGGCAATGCCTGAGCCAGTAAACAGACACGTACATATATGAAGTAGTGCTGCAATATATGCCAGAAACATCTTCCCCCTTCTGACCATACGCAATGAACCATGCGTACGACAGGAACATGAATAAAGGGTAAAATTCACAAAGAAAGCGACTCATAGATAATACAACACATAGTCGCGATAAAGCGTGAAAAGTACTACAGGACATACCCTCGCAACATACAGACTGATTTCTGGCAATCAAAAGAAAGGCTTTTATCAGCCATCATGGATTAACATTCATTAACCCCGATTTAACGCAGTTAGCATCCGGAGGAGCTTTTCTCCCGGGAATATTCCGTTTTTACAGTATAACACGTATACAATTGACAGTCAAGCGATTACACTACTTTATGCTTCAAAAGAGGCGATATTGTGACACGGAAGAGCCGTTCCTGTAACGCGGAAGAGCCCGTTTCGTGCCGCAGGAAAGCCTGTTTCACGGCATGACAAGCACTGTCCAGCATCACGAAACAGGCTTTTCCGCATGCCGGGACGGGCAGCGACATTGTCTATTTATGCCATGGGTTCAACCTTAAAGCACGCTCCCCACCCCGCAGAATCTCTGGAACGGAGGTGCGGGAGGAGAAAAACAGGAGAGCGTTTTAACATATGGGAAAGGCTTTTTTGGACGTTGTCTGTTAAAAAGACATAAAAAGCTGACTGACAAAGGGATACCTCACGCAAGCCGCCTGCCGCACATCCGTCCCGCCAACCGACACTCACACAGCCTTGACGACAAACTGTCCGGCAAATGCCGCGAACAGTCCGAGAGCGAAACTGAGTATGGAATAGAGCGAGAAATGAACGAACCTGCCGTCGGAAAGCAGGGTGCAGTTCTCCTGCATGAAGGTGGAGAAGGTGGTGAAACCGCCGCAGAAACCCGTGGTGAGGAACATGCGCAGGTCGGTGTTCATGACGTGTCCGCGCTCAAACAGTGCGTTGAGCAGACCTATGACAAAACATCCGAGCACATTGACAACCATTGTTCCCCACGGGAAACCGGAGGTGACACCGGTCTGCACTGTGTGAGAGAGCACGTATCTCGCCACTCCTCCCGCAAAGCTTCCGGCTCCTATAAACAACAATACTCTTAACATATTACTGTAATATGAACTTTTAACGATAATAAAAACATTGTAACCATGCGGCTTACGTGCCTGAATTACGCATGCAAAGGTAAGACTTTATATCGCACAACGGCTCACAACACCGTCTTTTTTTCATACGCTCTGCCATCGCGCACAGCGATGTGATGCGACAACTGACGCACCCGTCACCGGCTCACAACATCATATTAAAGCGTCACCGCACCGCATACGGGTAAAAATTTGTGCTCATTGAAGCCTGTGTAATTATTTTATTTGTATCTTTGTCAAAGATAACATGCACTCGGGAAATTGAAAGCAAGCTTTCTTTCCGCTCGTTTGCATTATCTTTGTCATTACTACTTATGTGCATGAATCACACACACATCAAGTCAATACTTACTGATATGAGAAACAAGATATTACTAACCTGCATACTGATGTCCGTCCTCGCAGCCTGCAAACCGCTGTTATGCCACGGCATGAGCCTCACCGTATCAAGCGTAAGACACATGAGCAACACCGACGGACTGAGCAGCCAGCGTGTCTACTCGATAGTGGAAGACAGGCATCACGCCATATGGATAAGCACTAAATCGGGCATAGACCGATACAACGGACAGCATATGAGGAACTACAGTCTGTCGGACGAGCACAACTACGGTGACCTTGCAGCAAGGATAATACAGCTCCTTTACTTGCCCGACGGAGCATTGCTGGCATATGACAACACGGGAAAGGTGTATCAGTATTCGGACGTGTATGACAGGTTTGAGCTGAAGACACAACTGTCAAGATATATATCCGGCAACATAACCCTTAACAAATATCACATAACGGAGGACGGGAAGGAGTTGTTCGGACTCACCTCCGGACTTTATGCGTCGGAAAACAACAGGGTGAGGAAATGCATCGCAGGACTGGACGTCAACGACATCGTGTCTTTAGGCGGCACTCTCTATCTGGGAACAACCGCAGGACTGAGAATCACGGACACCGACGGCAGACACGTCAAAGGACTTCTCGACGGGAAGAGCATACAGACCCTGTATCATGACAGAGAGAGGAACAATCTTTTTATTGGCACGTTCAACAGCGGACTGTGGATACTGAGCCTTGGCACAGGAGCCCTGACGCATGTGCCGACAGCCACGGACATCTTCGACAACCCGATACGCTCGATAATAAAATACGACTCCGACACACTGATAGTGGGCATAGACGGAAGCGGGATATTCACCTACAGCTACAGCGACATGAGCATAAAGAGGCTCATAGACTCCGACGACAGCGGCGGCGACGCATGCCTGACGAGCAGCGGCATATACACAACGTTCAAGGACAGTCAGAGGAATCTGTGGATAGGAAGCTATACTGGAGGTGTCTCACAAGTGATATTCTCAAAGTATCCGATAACCTTCATCACGCACAGACACAAGGAAAGGCAGTCGCTTGTGAACGACAACGTGAAGTCGATTGCCGAAGGACAGGACGGCAGCATGTGGTTTGCCACCGAAAGAGGGATAAGTGTCTACAGTCCGGCAAACCGCAAATGGCGGCACCTTCTGCCCGGAAAGGTGTGCGTGTCGCTGTGCCGCGGCAACGGAGGAGAGATGGCTGTGGGCACTTACGCCAGCGGAATATTCGTCACAGACAGCAAAGGCAACGTGACGAGACACCTCACAAGGCAGACCGACAACATCACTTCCAACTACATATTCTCCATAAAGAAAGACACCGACGGCGACTACTGGGTGGGCAGCATAGACGGTGACCTGATGCACCTGGACAGCGGATGGCGGCTAAGAAGGACGTACGCCGTAAAACAGATATTCTCTTTCGAGACATTAGGAAAGGGACGCATAGCCGCAGCTACGTCCGACGGATTCTACATCATAGACAAAAGGACGGGACGCATCGGACATTTCGCGTCGGCAAAGGAGCAGATGAGCAAGAACGTGAGCGCGTACATCATATCCATGCTGTTCAACAACGACCATACCGTATGGCTCGGCACCGAGGGCGGAGGAATACTGCTTTACGACTTCTTAAAGCGCAAAATAAAGAAGCACATCACCTCTAACGACGGTCTGCCGTCAAACGACATATTCGGTCTGAAGCGCGATTCGGAAGGCAGGATATGGATAAGCACGGGCAACGGAATAGCTGTTATGAACGGCGGGGAGATATGGAACCTGAACTACATAAGCAGGATAAGCCAGGAATACAACAAAGCCTCATGCGTCATGACAGCCTCGGGCAGGATACTGTTCGGCAGCACCAACGGCGCGGTGGAGCTGAATCCGTCTGAAATAACGAGGGTTGACTATGACGCGCCGCTGCGCATCACGAAGTTCGACGTGGACGTGCCTTACAGCAACGACCCCGAGTTCATGAGCTCGGTGTTCAATATGCTCGCGTCAGAAAAAATAAGGCTCACACACAGCCAGAACAGTTTCGACATCAATTTCGAATCGATAAACCTGCGCTACCAGAACGACATAGTCTACCGCTTCATACTTGAGGGCTACGACAAGGAATGGAGCGACGCCGGCAGGGCGCAGTCGGCACGATACAAGAACGTGACGCCGGGCAGCTACACGTTCCGCGTATGCAGCATGAGCAAGAGCACGGGAAAGGTGATAGACGAGAAAACCGTGGGGCTGACCATACTCCCTCCATGGTGGATGTCGTGGTGGGCGTGGCTGTGCTACATTATTATATTGGTACTGATAGGATACTTTGCCACACGCTACAAGCTGTATCAGATGCAGAAGCGGCACTATGACGACAAGATAAACTTCTTCGTCAACACATCGCACGACATACGCACGCCTATCACTCTGGTCATGGCGCCGCTGGAGGACCTGCTCAACGAGACCGACCTTCCGGACAAGGCGAGGTATCTGCTCGGGCTGGCAAACACCAACATAAGGAAGCTCTACTCCCTGACATCGCAGCTGCTTGAATTTGAGAAGATAGGAAGAAACCTTAACAGAACGAGGCTTGTGCCGGTCAACCTCTGCGAGATGCTCACGGAAGAAGCCGCATGTTTCCAGGCGGTATGCGACAGGAAGGGACTGAGCATGTCGCTGTCGCTGCCTGAGAACGAGGTCTGCGTGAAAGCCACACAGCGCATGCTCGAGATCATATTCGACAACCTCATATCCAACGCATGCAAATACACCGGCAACGGAGGCAGCATAAGGATAAGCATGACCGCCGACAACAAGAAGGCAACCGTGAGGATAGAGGACACCGGCATAGGAATACCGCAGAACGAGCACAAGCACATCTTCTCCGACATACACCGCGCCAGAAACGCGTACGAGTCGCAGGAGCACGGTCTCGGGTTCGGACTGCTGCAGGTGCAGCGCGTCGTCAGCTTCCTTAACGGCAAGATAAGGTTCTCTTCCAAAGAAGGTGTCGGGACCACATTCACCGTCACGCTCGACAGGACATTCGCCCGGGCGGTGCCTGGCTCGCGCCAGTCGTCCTTCGACAACATACTGGACGAGGTGCTGCCCTCCGACATTCCGGCATACGACGGATACGGCGACAACGGTGAGACAATACTTGTAGTGGAAGACAACGACGACCTGCGGCACTATCTGTGCAAGACTCTCTCGGCTGACTACAGGGTGGTGGAGAAGCCCAATGCAGCCGAAGCGCTCGCATACATGGAGACCGCCTACCCCGACCTCATCATATCTGACGTCATGATGCCCGGCATGCAAGGCGACGACTTCTGCAACATCGTGAAGGAAAAGCCCGAGACTTCCGGCATTCCGATAATACTCCTGACGGCAAAGACAACCCACGAGGCAGTGGTGGAAGGCCTGCGGAAGGGTGCTGACGACTATCTCACAAAACCTTTCAGCACCGAGATACTGAAGCTGAAGATTAAAGGCATGATAGAAAACAGGCGGCGCATGCGCGACTGTCTGCTCCGTCATGCGGTCAGAAAGACCGACGCCACCGGCTCTATGGATAAAGACCGCAGTCAGGGAGCGGCTTCCACTGAGGACGGGGAGGCGAGTGTGATGTCTCTGTCTGAGAATTACAGGATGTTCGTTGAGAAAGCCACAGACATCGTGCTGGACAACATCAGCAACACTGATTTCAGCATCGACGCGCTGTGCAGGGAGATGGCGATGAGCCGGACGCTGTTCTACAGCAGACTGAAATCGCTCACCGGAAGAGCTCCGCAGGAGTTCATACGCATCATACGCCTTGAACGTGCTGCGGAACTGCTTAAAAACGGCGGTTCGGTAGTGGATGTGTCAGAGGCTACGGGATTCATAAATGTGAAATATTTCAGCACCGTCTTCAAGAAGTATTTTGGCATACAGCCAAGCCGATATGCGGAAGAAACAGATTAAGACTTACTTCTGAACACGCTGAGATGAAGGTTTGAATGCAGAAAAAACGGCATTCAAACCTTTTCTATTATACTGACAGCGAGCGTATTATGAAAAATAACAAGAATCAAACCCATAAATAACAGCCATCAAACCCTCATATAAGGAAAGGCTTACTACTTTTGACAGCGGATTGAGACAGAAGACCCGAAAACTTAATGTCATAAATTTATCATAACCTTAACAACAAACAAGCAATGAACAGAAAAGTAAGTCTTACTCTCACATTTATATGTGCGGTATTTACGGCATGCGCTTCCGGACAGGAAGACTCCGACAGTAAGGGCGCAGCCACAGGAACGGAAGAGGACGTGGTGTTCTTCGACGACTTCAAGACGTTCGACAGTTCTGTATGGACAAAGGAAACCCACGAAGCCGGATGGACCAACGAGGAACTGCAGGCATACAGCCCTGAGCAGGTGAAGGTGGGAAAGGACGGCGGCAGGTCCGTGCTCATGCTGACGGCAGAATGGAAGAACGGCAAGATAGTATCGGGAAGAATAAACTCCAAGGGGAAGAAAAGCTTCAGATACGGCACGCTCAGCGCGAGCATCCGACTGCCCAAGACGGCAGACGGACTGTGGCCCGCATTCTGGATGATGGGCGACAACGGGAAGGAATGGCCGGCTTGCGGAGAGATTGACATAATGGAGATGGGCGACAAGGAAGGGATTGCCACCGGCACAGCCTCATCACGTGTGAACACGGCAATACACTTCGGCAAGAACCCGGCATCGCACGAACAGCAATACCATGCCGCCAGTGTCGGCTCCAGCCTCCAGGACGGCGGTTATCACACTTACACGCTTACGTGGGACGAGACGCGCGCCGCCATATCCATTGACGGCAAACCTTTCCACTCGTTCGACATCAAAGACAATCCTTACTTCCACGATAACTTCTTCATACTGTTCAACCTTGCCGTGGGAGGAACGTTCACCGGAATAACCGACAGCGGCAGCATTACGGCTCTGAAGAAGGGGACAAAGGCAACCATGTATGTAGACTGGATAAAACTGACTGAACATAATTAAAGTTTAAACGCATGAATGTAAGTTTCTTTTCAAGGATTATGTTGTGCGGAACACTTGCCGGCGGCATGCCTGTAATGGCACAGGCGTCAGCCGCGACAGGCTCTGCTCCGATGCAGATCGATTCACAACAAATCAAAGTGACGGGTATCGTAAAAGACAATACCGGTCCTATCATAGGTGCCTCCATATCTGAGAAGGGCACGACAAACAGTACTTTAACCGACATCAACGGCAATTTCACACTGAACGTAGGAAGCGGAGCCACACTCGTTGTGAGCTACATCGGAATGAAGACAGTGGAGGTGACAGCCTCGGCAAAACCGATGACAATAGTGCTTGAGGAAGACTCGAAGCTGCTCAATGAGGTGGTTGTCACGGCGTTGGGAATAAAGAGAGACCGCAAGGCTCTGGGATACGGACTCGACGAAGTGAACGGCAAAGCATTCGAGAAGGCTAAAGAGACAAACGTCATCAACTCGATGGCAGGCCGTGTGGCGGGTCTCGTGGTGAGCCAGACAGCAGGCGGACCGTCAGGTTCGACAAGAGTGCTGCTCAGAGGCAACACCGAGATGACTGGAAACAACCAGCCGCTATATGTCGTTGACGGCGTGCCGCTGGACAACACCAACTTCGGCAGCGCCGGAACATCAGGCGGCTACGACCTTGGAGACGGCATATCAAGCATCAACCCCGACGACATCGAGACAATGTCTGTGCTGAAAGGTCCGGCGGCATCTGCCCTCTACGGAAGCCGCGCAAGCCACGGCGTGATTCTCATCACGACAAAGAAGGCAGGCAAAGGCGAACGGTTCTCCGTAGAATACAACGGAACGCTGACCATAGACAGGCAGCTCTCCAGATGGAACGACGTGCAGCAGACATACGGTATGGGCAGCAACGGCACATACAGCATTGACGCCGTGTCCAACACAAACAAGAGCTGGGGTCCAAAGGCAGACGGCAGCAACATGCTGGAATATTTCGACGGGGTGAAGCGTCCTTACCTCATCATTCCCGACAACATCTCCGGCTTCTTCCGCACAGGTGTGACTGCCAACAACACACTCACCGTCTCGTCAAGCAACAAGACCACCGGACTGCGCTTCACATTCACCGACATGAGAAACAAAGACATCGTTCCAAACACAAACATGAGCCGCGACATATTCAATCTGAGGTCGAACTCCACGTTGGGAAAGGTGGATCTTGACTTCTCTGTCAACTATACGCACGAAGGAGTAAAGAACCGTCCGGCTCTTGGAGACAGCAAGTCGAACATCGGAAAGAACCTCATGACACTTGCTACGACATACAATCAGGCGTGGCTGCGCACCTATCAGGACAAGAACGGAGAATATTCCAACTGGAACGGAATGGATCCCTACAATGTGAACCCGTACTGGGACGTATACAAAAACTCCAATAACTCGGACAAAGACCTGTTCCGTCTGCATGCGTCAGCTACGTGGAACATCAATCCCCATCTGAAGATTAAGGGCACGGCAGGTGCTGAATTCAACTGGTTCTCGTTCGAGGACTTCAAGGCTCCGACCACTCCCGGATACGAATCGGGTTATCTTCAGGACAGCAAGTTCGAGAACAAGATGTACAACTTCGAGCTTCTCGCGACATACAACAACCGCTGGGGCGACTTCGACTTCACCGGAACATTCGGCGGAAACATATATAAGGTGGACAACAAAACCACACTCAACACAGCAAAAGACATGCAGATACCCGACGTCATAGCCATAATGAGCTTCAACGAGACAAGCATCGAGCAAAACAGCTACCGCAAACAGATAAACTCCTTGTTCGGTTCTGTGAATCTCGGATGGAGGAGTCTCGTGTTCCTTGACGCCACCCTGCGCGGTGACCAGTCGTCCACACTGCCGCTGAACAACAACGTATACGTGTATCCTTCGGTCTCAGGCAGCTTCGTGTTTTCCGAACTCATCAACAGGAAAAACATCCTGCCGTACGGCAAGATACGCATGTCGTGGGCACAAGTGGGAAGTGACACCGACCCTTATCAGTTAGGTCTGGTATACACAAAATCAAAGTTCACATATCCGGGCTATACCATCGGATACATCAACAACGAGACAATACCTAACAAGAACCTGAAACCCACAAGGACAAACTCGTTTGAGATAGGCTTTGAGACGAAGTTTCTCAACAACCGCATCGGGCTTGACTTCACCTACTATAATCAGATAAGCAAGGACCAGATTATGGGAGTTGCGAGCAGCTGGGCTACCGGTTACACCTACCGTCTCATAAATGCCGGAGAGATACAGAACCAAGGTATTGAGATAACTCTTAACACCCGCCCGGTCCAGACAGGCGATTTCGCATGGGACCTGAACTTCAACTTCTCCAAGAACAGCAACAAAGTGAAGAAGCTTGTAGACAATATGGACATGTTCGAACTTGAGAAAGCCTCATGGCTCGACGTACAGATAGCAGCCAAGGTGGGCGAGAACTTCGGCTCGATTGTAGGTCCCGACTTCGTGAGAAACAAAAACGGAGACATCATTATAGACCCTCAGACAGGTCTGCCAAAGTATGACAAGAGCAACCATGTGCTCGGTAACGCCTCATGGGACTGGACAGGCGGCATCAGCACTTCACTGCACTACAAGAACCTTTCACTCTCCGCACTGTTCGACATCAAGGTCGGTGCCGACCTGTACTCTATGTCCGCACGTGCCGCGCACGAGTCAGGAAAGAGTCCGGCAACGCTTAAAGGTCGCGACGAATGGTATCACTCAGAAGAGCTGCGTCAGGAAGCCGGCATACCGAAGGGCTCGTCCGAATGGAAGCCGACGGGAGGATTCGTAGCTCCCGGAGTGATAGACAACGGCGACGGAACCTACCGCAAGAACGACATCATCATCAATCCGGAGGACTACTGGATGAGTGTGTGCCGCAACGCACCGTCAATGTTCATCTACGACAACTCTTACGTGAAGTGCCGCGAGATAGTACTTGCATACCAGTTGCCGAAGAAATGGCTGGGCAAAGTGATTCAGGACATGTCGGTATCGTTTGTTGCGAGAAACCCGTTCATTGTCTGGAAAAACATTCCTAACATCGATCCGGACTCCAACTACAACAACACCACCGGAATGGGACTCGAATACGGCTCTCTGCCTTCAAGAAAGAGCTACGGCATAAACGTTAATATCAAATTTTAACCAACATGGGAACAATGAGAAAGATAAAGACTTTTATTATATTGTCTGCGGCATTGCTGGCTGGAATAAGCTCATCGTGCAGCGACAGCTACATGGAAGACCTTAACACAGACAAGTCGAAAGCCAACAGCATAGACCCCAACGCGCAACTCACGACAGCCGAACTGCAGACATACGGCGACCTCGGTATGGTGGAGATATACCGCAACTACCTGTATGCCTTCACCCAACAGCTCATGGGATGCTGGAACACCACCAACTACGGAGGACGCCACACGGTGGACAACAACGAGATGGGCAGGATATGGACGTCGTTCTATCCGAAAGCCATAAAGAACCTCACAGACGCCATCCATCGCAGCGCGGAAGATGAGAACAGAAAGAATATCAACGCCATACTGCGCATCTACCGCGTCTATATGATGTCAGTCATCACGGACATCTACGGAGACGCGCCATACAGCGAGGCAGGGTTAGGCTATCTGAAAGAGATATACAACCCTAAATACGACACGCAGGAAGACATATACAACGATTTCTTCACCGAGCTGAAAGATGCCGCATCCGCGCTGGACGCCGCCAACGACAGAATAACGGGCGACGTGATATACAACGGAGACGTGGCTAAATGGATAAAGCTCGCCAATTCTCTCAGACTACGCTACGCCATGCGCATATCCGACGTAGCACCCGAGAAGGCGCGGAAGGAATTTGAAGACGCGCTCGCCTCTGAAGGCGGAGTGCTCACATCGGGCTCTGACGACGCACTGATAAAATACATGGACATATCGTTCAGCTTCGGACAAGACTCATACACCGACTACAGAGGCAACGCCTTGTCGCAGCTCCTGTTCGGCAACGACCCCGCCAACAACCCGAGTTATCTGTGTTCGACGTTCTTCAACCAGCTTTACAACACGAAAGACCCGCGCACATTCATGATAGCCAGATTCTATTATGACGGGCTCATGAGCCAGACAAGCCCCGACAACCGGATAGACCTTACAGACGAAATCACCGGCAAGGGCATAGCCATGAACCCCTGTCAGCCTGGAGCTTTCTCCTACGACCCGTGGCCGCAAGGATATGACAGCGACATGATGAAAGAGATAGCAAAGACCAACCCGTCTGTAGAGACCACGATGGCACGCGAGACTGAGCCGAAGCTTGCAAACAACTTCCTCCGCGGCGACAACCCCGGCGTGGTGATGACATGCGCTGAAGTGAACCTGCTTCTTGCTGAGGCTTCACTGAAGAAATGGAATACAGGAGGGACGGTGGAAGGGTTCTACAGCAAAGGAGTGCGCGCGGCAATGGACTTCCTTGCCGACAACTACGGCTACGACAGAATATCCGACAACGACTTCAACGCATACATAGCCGACAACGGCACAGGTCACACCGAGCAACAGGCTAAAGCTGCGATAAACACACAGGCATGGATACTGCACTTCACCAACCCCGCAGAATGCTGGGCAAACGTGCGCCGCTCCGGCTATCCGCGCCTCAAATCGCCCGCCGAGTACGGTTTCGGACAATATCTCACAGGCGGAAAGGACATACCCGTAAGGCTTTGCTATCCTACTCTCGAATCATCCTACAACAAACCCGGATATGACGAGGCTCTCAAACGCATGGGCGGCAAGGACAGCTGGAACACCCATGTATGGTGGGACGTTGAATAATTCATAATAATAAAACAAGAAACAACTATGAAATCAATACTGAGACTATTAACGGCAATGCTGCCTTTGTGCATGATATGCCTTTCCTGTAGCGACGACGAGCCGTTCTCTACGGTAGGACCGGATGACGATCCGCACATCCTTTCACCCATGTTCCCCGACAGACAGAACGGGGAACTGCCCGTCATCGCTGCCATCAGCCGCGACGCCAACTTCAAGATGACGCTCACCGTGACACCAGCCGACTACACCGACGTGGTATGGTATATCGACGGCGACAAGGCTGCCGAAGGCGACAGCATAGACATCGGGCTGCCAGCTGGGCTTTACACGATGAAAGTGGTTGCGACAACGGTGAAGGGGAAATCCACCTCACGCGAGGGACTCATAAGGGTAAACCCGCTCGACGGAGACCCTTGGTCAGCCGAGAAGGGCTACGAACGCTTTGTAGCTCCGGGCACAGTGGCTGTGCTCTACGGCGACAATCTCGAACAGGTGAGAAGCGTAAGAATCGGCAACAGCACTCCCTCCCCTGCCGCCTATTCGACAGAAGGCGGCACTCCGCACCTCACATACACCGTGCCGACAGACGTTGAGGACGGCGTGCACAGGGTTTTCCTTACAGACACGGACGGAGAAGAGTTCGGCGCAAACACTGTCACGGTGAGCAAAACAGCCCTCGTCACATCGGGAGCCGGACGCGCGAGGGCAGACGCGGAGTGGACTCTGACCGGAATAAATCTCGACAAGATAGCGTCGTTGAAAGTAGGCGATGCGGAGATAAGGCAATTCACCCATCAGACATCAGACACGATAAGGATGATTTTCCCCACACTTGCCGAAGGCGAATACACTCTTACAGGAACCACGAAAGACGGAGGCAAGGTGAGGTTCTGTCAAGGCAAGTCGGTTGTTGAGCAGATGCCGCTATCCGTAACGACCGAGCTGGTGATATGGTCAGGGCATCACTACGTGTCGTGGGGGCTCGCTGACGGCGATCCCAACAAGACGTTCAACCTCATAGACAAGGACGTGTTCGCCACGGTGAAGGCTGGTACGGTCATGGCTATACACTATTCCACAAATCCGGAAGACACCTACCATCAGCTGCAACCCACCACCGCATGGTGGACAGCACTGCCCGGAGCCGACAAGGCTGACGTGGACGGAGCCGGAGTATACGAATTCACACTCACCCGGGATGTGCTCGGCATGATAATGGAGCAAGACGGATTCATCGTCACCGGACACGGTATATACATCGATTCAGTGGTTTTAAAATAAACGGAAAGTATTATGATTTCATTAAGAAATATAACTCTGACGGCAACCATCGGCATAGCCTGCGCCTCGCAGGCTGTGTCTCCGGCAATACGTCCGGACAAAGAAATAGAGAAGAAGATTGAGAAGACTCTGGGCAGAATGACTCTCGAGGAGAAGATAGGTCAGATGACAGAGCTCTCCATCGACGTTCTCGGCGAATGGAAAGACGGCGAGTTCAGGCTCGACAGGGACAAGCTCCACAACGCCATCGCCAAATTCAAGGTGGGCTCGGTGCTCAACGCGCCCGGACCGGTAGCCCAGACGCCTGAGAAGTGGCAGGAGATAATAGGCTTGATACAGGAAGTGTCGATGAAGGAAATCGGCATTCCGTGCATCTACGGACTCGACCAGAACCACGGAACGACCTACACGCTCGGCGGGACGCTGTTTCCGCAGAACATCAACATCGGGGCTTCGTTCAATCCGCAGCTGGCATACGACGCCGCCAGAGTGACCGCCTACGAGACCAGGGCTGCCAACTGTCCGTGGACATATTCGCCCACCGTCGACATGGCGAGAGATCCCCGGTGGCCGCGAGTATGGGAGAACTACGGTGAGGACTGCCTCGTCAACGCCATAATGGGAAGCGCGGCGGTACGCGGTTTTCAGGGCGACGACCCCAACCACATACCTTCCGACAGGATTGCCACATCCGTGAAGCACTACATGGGATACAGTCAGGCGAGGACCGGAAAGGACCGCACGCCGGCTTACATCCCCGTATCCGAACTGAGAGAAAAATGCTTCGCTCCGTTCAAAGCCTGCGTCGAGGCAGGCGCGCTTACAATAATGGTGAACAGCGGAAGCGTGAACGGTGTGCCGATGCATGCCGACAAGGAGCTTCTGACAGGCTGGCTCAAGGAAGGACTCGGCTGGGACGGCATGCTCGTCACAGACTGGGCTGACATCAACAACCTCTATACACGCGAGCATGTTGCCGCAGACAAGAAAGAGGCTATAGAGATTGCCATAAACGCCGGAATAGACATGGCGATGGAACCTTACGACCTCGACTTCTGCACTCTGCTCAAAGAGCTTGTCGAGGAACACCGTGTGCCGATGAGCCGCATAGACGATGCCGTGCGCCGCGTGCTCCGTCTGAAGTACAGGCTGGGGCTGTTCGACACTCCCGTGACGCACATGAAGGATTTCCCGGAGTTCGCGTCGGAGGCTCACAAGGCACTGGCTGTGAAAGCCGCAGGCGAGTCTGAGGTGCTGCTGAAGAACAGAAACGGCATCCTGCCGCTGAAGAAAGGCACAAGACTGCTTGTCACCGGACCAAACGCCAACTCCATGCGATGTCTCAACGGAGGATGGAGCTACTCATGGCAGGGACACATTGCCGACCGCTACGCAGCCGACCACAACACCATCTATGAGGCTCTGCGCGACGAGTTCGGCAAGGACAACGTGACGCTCGAGCAAGGAGTGACCTATGTTCCGGAAGGCAACTACTACGAGGAGAATCCTCCCGAGATAGAGAAAGCCGTGGAGGCGGCTGCCGGAGCCGACGTAATAATAGCGTGCATAGGCGAGAACTCTTATTGCGAGACTCCCGGAAACCTTTCCGACCTCAGGCTCTCCGCCAACCAGCGCGACCTCGTGAAGGCTCTCGCCCGGACAGGAAAGCCCGTCGTGCTCATCCTCAACGAGGGGCGGCCGCGCATAATCAGCGACATCGAACCGCTTGCGGAGGCAGTCGTCAACATTCTGCTGCCCGGCAACTACGGTGCGGACGCGCTTGCCGGAATACTCTCGGGGAAAACCAACCCGAGCGCTAAAATGCCCTATACATACCCGAAGGATCCGGCGGCTCTCACCACATACGACTATCGCGTGAGCGAGGAGATGGACAAGATGGACGGTGCCTACGACTACGACGCGGTAATATCAGTGCAGTGGCCCTTCGGTTACGGACTGAGCTACACCACGTTCGGCTACGACAACTTCAGGACATCAGCCGACACATTCACAGCCGGTGACGACATAACTCTGTCTGTCGACGTGACCAACACCGGGACAATGACAGGCAAGGAGACGGTGATGCTCTTCAGCCGCGACATGGTTGCGTCGCTCACTCCGGAGAACCGCCGTCTCAGAGCGTTCAGAAAGATAGAGCTGAAGCCGGGCGAGAAGCGCACCGTGTCGTTCAACCTGAAAGGCAGCGACCTCGCCTTTGTGGGTGCGGACGGCAAATGGATACTCGAGAAAGGCAAATTCAGGATGCAGGCTGGAGACAAGATTCTCTATCTGGAATGCACCGAGACCCACAAATGGGACACTCAGAACAAATGATGAAAAACCTGACCAACAGGGAGGGTATGTTTTTTTCATGAGTTGGAAGCGCACGGTATGGCTCCCGTCTTCACCGTATATGCAGCGCGATGCTGTGCGGTGGGACGGGTAGCATACCGGCGACTTGAACGCGGCAACAACCCGGAGAGTATGTGAAATAAAGATTTATCCAAATACATACGTCCTAATGACCGATTCGGGTTTAATACAGACCGCATTCCATAATGATAGAAATGTTATAGGATACACCTGAAAAAGCCTGAGAAAGGATTACGGCAGAGGTGCGGAAAAGGGATGTGAGGCAGACTGATATATCTGAATTTATTGTCAGAACACAAACAATCCTTTTGTGTTTAAAACCATATGCACATCCCTCCACATAGTGGAGAAACAGCGAATTTCCGTACACCGTAAACCCGCTGAGAACAGCGCAGAGACTAACGGCAGGCAATCTGCCGCCATATACGCAGTTTTCAGCGCATCATCATAACCTCCAGATTATCAGCATATTACAAGAATAGCATAAAAAGAAACCCTTTTTCACCGCACGGGAAAGCCTTTCCCATAGCACGGAAAAGGCTCTATGGGCACACTGAAAAGCACATTTGGTAAGACAAAACAGGCTTTCCGGTAACATAGAATCGCCTCTGCTGACCACCGGACAACATGAACATACACCGGAAAAGAACAATAACAACGAAATTGGGACAAATATTACGCCACACAATCATGCGCACGACATGACACAGAAAGGAAAAACACATCCCTGAACACATCCGCGCGCCCGCCGCATTTCTGTTTTGCAGAATAAATATGTCAATATTTTTTACTTCACACTTAGCCTCAACGTCTGATGCCGACCGCCCCGGAATGACACCAGAGAGCAACATCACCGACATTCTCAGAATCCCCGTCTCTTCCCCATCACATGCCTTCCTGCCGCCATATTGCATTCAAGTCCTTTCACGACACTGCCCCCGCACTGTAAAGAGGGAAGGGAAAACAGCTGAGGGATAATGGCAATCAGAATTTGTCTGAGATGTGAGATATAAGCTTCGGAAACCTGGCTTTGATTTTGTCAATTGATTTTCCTCCCAATATAGCGGGCTCAACCAAACTCTTGTCAAGAAGGAACGGAAAAGAGAAAGCAGAACCATCATACTCAAAATCAAGCATGAATACCTTGCAGGTTCTCAACTTGTTGTCCTTACACCTGCCGACTTTCTTTCCTATATAACGAAATATATCTTCAGTACTGATGGAATATTCACAAAGAAAGGGAGGTATGCTGTCATCAGCTGGTTTTGTATTCACATCTCCCGTTTTATCATTAAGAGATGGATATATCCTTTTTTCTCCAAGATTGAAGAAAGCCAGGAATGCGGGACTGATAAAGTTATGCTTCATTCTTTTGTCAAGAAGGAATGTAAAGCCTGTGCCTTTGACATGAATGAAAATCTCATAGCGTTCTGTATCCATGAATTTGTAATTTACTCAGTCTTTCTATATCATATAAAATCATTTATCTTTTATACAACGGTAATCAATCAACTCATCGCAATGTCCTCGTATATACTGAGCCATCTTTGTCTTCGGATAGTCTGTCACCGCAGTCTTATATCTGTTCCATTTATATAAAGCCGTCGCGGCTCTTTCTTCATCTGTAAACAGTTTGAATGCATTATCTATTATTTTGCAGGATGTTTTGGCTATACTGTCACGCAATTGTCTTTGATACGTACTATAGTAAGGATAGCTCACCCACTCTCCTTTATAGTATGATGTAAGCCTCCAACAACGTCCTATGGAATTTTGCAGTCCACGGGCATATTCAAGCATCAGCTCCGCTTTTTTATCAGGATTCCGTGCAGCCTTTATCCTACTTTCCAACGCATACATTTTTTTTGCAAAGTCTAATTTGTAAGACTTGCCTTTTTGGTTCATTCGGATGTCGGAACTAAATGCATCATATTCCATAGTACGATATACATTCCTTGTTCTAATGAATTTGTCAGAAACCAATGCGAGATAATGCATAGCTTCTTTATATCTCATTCCTGCAATTAGTTGTGTACCGATAATCTCATTGAGATAATTCATATCGTTATAACTGTACTTGCTCAAAAAACGATCCAAGCCACATAACGGATTCTTCATCCTATATGCCAACAGTTTGACATACTTCACCCCTATGGAGTCCAGATTGATAAAGAAATCCGTCCTATAATCGTATTCGTTCTCGTTTGTAAAGTTTAATATTTTCCAATCCGCACGACCTCCTTTCACTTTCCAAATACAATTGTCAGCATAGTTAAGAAACTGCAATGCCCTGACTTTATATCCGGAAGAGATGCACTTTGGAACCACTTGAGATATGATGATTTTCCTCATCATATCATTCCAATAATATTGACTGAATCCGTCCCTTTGATTTGAGGCTTCCACAACTACCTTTGAATTCAAATTGGAAACAATCTTACGGTGTAGCCATGACAGTTCACCGTAAAGATAGCGTTCCAAGCTGTCATTATATTCAGAGGCACATTTGACTGTCAGGTAAATACGGAACACACGGATGGCATCTTTCAAGTCTTGACTGGCATTATATCTTGAAGCACGCTTTATAAGTTTAAGTGCCATACGGCTTTCTCCCTCCTTGTCATAAGTATAGGAGGCAATATAACACCATGCCGCTTTATACGCAGGTTTAACATTTGGAATGGTTTCCACCGCAAGCCTGTTTAATGCAGTATAATCGCAATTTTCATTATCAACTTCAGCCATGTGAATTATATACTGCGTCAATGGTAAAATCCTATTATCATCAATGTCATTTTTGCATAATAACGACAGTAAATCCATATAGTTATAAGACTTGCCCTCCATCTGAATGCAGAACAGATAAGAATGGACATCCCCGACATCGATAAACATTCTTTTAGCTTTCTCCGTTTCTCCCATATGGAAATATGCACCAGCGACATATCCTCTTGCCATGTCAGAAATTATGTTATTCCGGAATTCCCGTTTTCGGTCTATCCAAATATTCAGGCATTCGCTGTACTGCCGCATTGATATAAGACATCTCATTATTTGAAGTGTATAGCGGTCTAAAAGCCTTTTAGAATGTTGTCTTCTGGCTTGCGCGCATATTTCAGCCAATGCTATGCTTTCGTTGTCTCCCTCAACAGGATAATACCATTCTGAATTTTGCCGGCTACGTATCATCTCACACCTCTTTGCAAGCAGCAGATAAGACGTGACCTCTGTATCGTTATGTCTTATAAGCCATTTCGCAAAAGCGTTGTTGCCTTGCAAACGGCTGCTGTTGGTGGCGCAAGTATGCAGTTGGTACAACTGCTCATAGCTCCAGTCATAAACGACTTCCTTTATGTCAGAAAGAGGAATGTATGTAGAAGTTATTTCGCTCCAATATAGGCAATTTCTCTTAATGTCATTTCTTGATTGCGGCTGCAAATCATTTTGTGGATTGTTTAATCCTTTCATGTTATTGCCGCAAATACGGAACGTATAGTATTGTTCCGGCGAGTATAACCTGTCGAACGGACCGCAAGCTAATGAATTTTGATATGACAGTATCAATAATAAAATGAAAAATGAGTGCCTCATCAATCAGTGTTTATAAATCTGGTGAATATTTTCTTTTGAATATTGGGTGATGTTCAATGAATCGAGATGATACAGGATAATGTTGCGGGGTTGCCGCCTGATTTTAGAGAAAGCAAGTTCTTTAACTTTAATTATGTCTTCAAAAGGAGACGTTTCCAAGCGTATAATATCACCTTTTTTAAGGTTGTGTCCTTCTAAATAATGTTCTTTTAAAACAACGTATTTGCACTTGTCAGTTTGTCTGTAGCGTAGTCTGTCCGTATAGTCGGTATTGTGGAGAATGGACATAAAGTCATTTCTCCGCATCCATATACCCCAGGAATAAATAGGAAAAGCCACATCCAATGGCAATTCATATTCCACTTTGGAGTTTAAGTAAGGCTTCACGTCATTATAGTTCAAAATTGAATTTGCATCGGGATTATACAGCGAGCCTGTGTTGTATAACATAAGTACACCATAATCGGCAGGCGGACACTCCTTTTTCAGCTGATGCAGCCGGACAGTCACACTGAGGTTCATGCTGTCTTTATGCAACATGTCGCGTAAATCTGCGCATAGCTTAAAAAAGTGATTCTTGGTGCTGTTTGTCCAATCACAATCCAATTGAATCTCATGCATATTGTTTATTCTGTTACGCTTAGACATTGCAATAATCCTTTTGTACATCAATTGGGCGAATGTAGTATCGGATTTTATGGCTTTTGTGGTTATGTAGACAGTAGGCACCACCTCTATTCCGGCTGGCACAGTGTCAAGAAACAAAGTTGTGGCAATAGGAATTGCCTTGAACAGTCCGTCATTATCTTGCCCATAGTCAACATCAAAGAATCTGATATACATCTTTTTTATATCATGCTCCTTTATAAAGTCCTTTTCATAACTGCTTAATTTGAATTGCGTCTTCCAATGGTATATGGCATTGCATGGCTTCGTCACAACGTTTCCGCCAGAAGCATTCCTGCAGATTGAAAACAACACCATACCTGCCACCAGGACAGGTAAGGCGCATAAAACCAGTGCTACATATTTTTTCATATACATGTTTCCTTATACATTTTGCATTGCTTATTCTAATAAAACACCTTTAAACTGATGTTTCCAGTTGTTTCCATTCATTTTGAACATGAGTATTCGTGCCCTCCAATTATCATAATAACAATACCAACTTTTAATGAATAATTCGTTGTATGATAATGCATCTAATGAGTCATTTATCAGTATTGTATAATATACATACAATCCAATTCCTACTGATACTGATTTGGGATCTAATGAACGCCTTTCTATTTCTGCATTGACATTTAATACGCTAGTTCGGGATAAGGATTTTTTGTGAGTTCTCAAAAACAGGTAGGCTTCTGCCTATGTCTGCCAGTAGGGGCGCGATTCATCGTATCTCAGAGGGGCTATTCCTGAAAATGTATGCAAATGCTGATAATGGCAAATAATGGCAAAGTCATACTAAGCCATAGGATGCACTTATTGGAGTGCTAAGTTTCTGCTTTATGCTTCATGACCGTTTTGGTTATACGGTTGAATGCTTCTCTGCCTAATATGGCAGGCACATCCAAACTCTTGTCAAGAAGGAAAGGGAAAGAGAGAGTGCATCCCTCGTGCTCAAATCCGAGGCAGAACACATTGCATACCCTCAGCTTGTTGTCCTTGCATCTTCCCACTTTCTTCCCAACATAATGGAACACATCATTAGTACTGATGGAATCCACATAGTCAGGAAGAAAGGGCTGCAAGTTGTCATAGACAGGATTTGTATTCACTTCTCCTATATTATTCTCAGGAAGTGAATACATCTGCCTCTCTTCAAGATTGAAGAAAGCCAAGAATGCAGGACTGATAAGGTTATGCTTCATTCTCTTGTCAAGAAGGAATGTAAAACTAATGCCTTTGATATGGATGAAGATTTCATTCATTTTGAGTTCATTCTAATGGAAGTTCTCTTATTTCAGGCTTTGGCAAATCTCCTACATTCATTGCCTGTATTCTTAAAGTGCTGAATAGATTGCTGTTATCTCCTTTAGACAATTGTTGCATGGTTATAAACACTCTATCAACAACCTCTCCTTTATTTACTCTTCCCATTACGGAATTAATAGTGTTTCCTAAAATCATTGGATGGCTGGAAAAGTCTATTGCATTGTAAGCAAGATAATAAACAATCAGAGGATTAAGTCCATTGATGTTAAATGAGTTTCTACTTTCAGGCAGGTTTATACTATACTTGGCTGCATGGTCTTTAACATCTTGGATAGATACTGTTACATCATCTATCAGCTTTAATCCATTTTCCTTAAACACCTTTTGTGCTTCTGACAATGTGTATAAGGAATCTTGCTTGGCTGTCAATGCTCTATTCTCTTGATATAATGATATGTTATAGGAGATAGAGACTACTGATACAATTCCTAATAGAATGGATAAGATTGTAAAACTCTTCTTCATTTGTATGTCTCTTTTATTCAGTTGTTTTTATTGTCAATTTATCAAAGTCAAGAATCCATTTGTTTTTCACAAGGAAGTCTGTACTTAGAATACCATGAATTTGCACCCCTGTTTCTTCTTGTATCTGTGCCACTGTATTTGTAGCATCCAAAACAGTAAAGGTTGAGGTGTAATCAATCCCTTCAAAAGTGAATGTTGCTTCGATGGTTGGACATTCTTTATAATTCCCTTCTATACCCATTGTGCTTTGGTGTTCTTCAAGCACTTTAAATTCATTCTTGAAGTGTTCAAACACATAAGTAAAAAGGACATTGTGTGTGGCTCCTGTATCAACAAGGAAACACAAATTCTTTAGTTTGCCTGATGTTACTATCAGTGGCAAGCCTGTCTTTTGCAGACCTAAATTCAGTGGAAATTCCATAAGCTGAGTATTAAAAGATAAACATGCACAAATCACCTTTTATGACTTTTTTGTCCTTAATCTGAATTACATAAAATACAGGATCTACTTTATCCTGCCTAATGGCAATTATGCCTTTGCTTTCGGAGAGGTGTATTATCCGAACTTCTATTTTCGACTTGCTTTTTCTTATAGTATTGAATTTTCCCCGAATATATTCAATATATTCCTTTTTGTCCAATGAGTCATATACCCATTGGGAATCATATTTGAAATCGGGAGATAAATGTTTTATAATCAAATCAGCGTTAAGTGTCTCCCATGCTTTGGCAAAATCTTTTGTTATGCTTTCGCCATTTATCGGCATTTGTGCCTTCAAGACCTTAAATATCTTAAACATAGTAATATTCTCTAATTATTTATACATCATGTGCAAATTATAAAATGAAAATATCCATTCATATTTGTCGTTTGAATTTTTCTGGAAGATTTCTGTCATAGGCAAAAAAAGCTCCGGTTTTGTTTAAAATATCTTCCACATAATTATCAGTCACAACATCATTTTTTACCAATTCCATAAGTTTTCCTATTGTCAAGCCTAAAGCTGAAGTCATCGTTTCTTTTCGTGAACTGAAAATTCAAGTGGGAATTCTTACCTGAAGATTCGGATTTTTCGTATAAGTATTGTCTTCGATTCTGTCAAGTATTCCAATTCTACACATATATACAATGCAACAAAAATCCTCTTTGTGCTCATACACGTCATCACCGTTGGTTATTTGCGGATGGATTTCAGACAGCAATTTGAGTACTTTACCCATGCAGACTGCAGCTTTGTTTAAGTACAATGCTCTCATATATTATTCGATTAAATGTTTTTAGAATAGTATTTTGCTGTTTGAGAAAGTTTTTTCATTTGTTTCTTACAAGAAAGTCTGTACTTAGAATACCATGAATTTGCATCCCTGTTTCTTCTTGTACTTGCGTTATAGCATCAGAGCCATTAAATACAGAGAAAGTAGAAGTATAATCTGTCCCCTCAAAGTTGAACGTAGCTTCTATAACAGGAGTTTCCTGTAATGCCCTCTCAATTCCCATTATCCTACGAGTACTATCAAGTAAACTCATCTTTGAAGTGTTCATATACAAAGTCAAAAAGGGTGCTGTGGATAGAACCTATATCTATAAGAAAACACAAGCTTTTTTGTTTGCCTGATGTTAAAATCAGTGGCAAGCCTGTTTTTTGCAGGCCAAATGCGAGTGGGAATTCCATTAGTTGATCCTTTTTAGCTTTATATATTCTTTTGTGTTGTAGTTTATTATGGTATATATGATTCCACTTTCTCCCAAGTTTAAATCTACATAGTTTACACCAATACTCTCGTAAGTTCCATTATACTCTCTTGATAGAATAATAGCATTTGATTCTTCTAATAAATTATAAACAACTTTATTATTTCCATTGATACATATAAGTTTACTGTTCTCATTATCTAAAATATAACTTACATATTTTTCAAATTCAAAATCCATGGTGTTGACAAACATGGACTGATTTTCTTTGAAAGATATAATATTCTCTCCATAATTATAGCTGTTATCCCAATGCTTGGTTTGAGTTTTCTCTGGATGTTCAATATTCCTTATAGGACCAGATTTAGGTTCATAAACATCAGTTTCTTCTCTTTTTTCTTCACCCCAATATTGGCAAACATACCAATCTCCAATAATATTGGACTGGTTTTCATACTCATTATTCTTACAGCCTACTAGTACTAAACAAAAAATGAAAATGCTAAAAATGCTTCTTCTATTCATATTTATAAAATTTTAGTTATTCAATATTCCAACAATTACTTTCATCACCTTCAAAAGCATCAAGTAATTGGTCCTCCCAATCCTCTTTGTCATTCCATGAAGTATTAGGAATGCTGTCATTTTGATAATTCCTCCATGAAAGATATTTTCTATAAGATTCTGTCATAGGTTTAATATCTGACCTCACATTTTCAATATATTGCCCTTCTGATATTGTAATACTGTCTAAACATCTATTCATTCGGCAATCTAAATGTTTAAGCTTTAAATTTGCTCCTACATATAAATCATTATGTAAATCATTACGGGCACAATCCAAATAGGTGAGTTCTTTATTCTCGTATAACTGAAGTTCATATAGTTTATTCTCAGAACAATCTACAAATTGGAGTTCTTTCAAACTGCGCAATTCCAGTTCTTCTAATAAACATCTGCGAACTCTTAGCAAAGTAAGTTTTTTGTTCTCCCATAAATCTATTTCTCTTAATGGATTAAATCCACAAGAAAGAATTTCTAAATCTATATTTTGAGAACAATCCAATTCAACTATATTACAATTTCCACAATATAAGGTGATAAGAAGGGGATTGTCTTTTATGTTAAGGGTGTATATGGGATTGTTATAAAAACTTAAATGCTTTAGTTTTCTATTTTTTGAAATATCAATATTTTCAATCCCATTCCTTGAACAATCAAGTACTTCCAAATTGGATAGATACTCTATTCCTGCAATAGACTTGATACCTTTTTGAGGGCAAAGAACTTTAGTGATAGTCAATGCTTCTGTCAGTGATATTTCCCCATCACCATCTTTGTCAAAGGTATCTATAAGATATTTCTTAAAGACTTTATCCGGAAAGTTGATAATTCTCAAATCTACCATCTTTTGTTCCTTTTGCAGCCATACCACAAAAAGAAAGGTGTAGGCTTAACCTGTTGTTATTCTGAGGTATCGCCAAACACCTATAACCATACAACAAGGAAGCCCACACCCTACGGTGCAAGCATTCACTTTCATGCCGTGATGGTTATATTCCTCTAATTGGCGATTTTCAGAATACATCAAGCAAGAAGCAAACACTTCTTTTTCTAATATGTCCTGTTAAACTTCTATTTCATTGTCACTCAATTTGATTACTTGTGCAAATATAATGAATTTATGATAAAAACAATAATCAAAAGTGTAATTATATAGAAAATAATACATACAGGCAAGTGAGGTATGGGCGAGGTATGGGCTTTATCTTGTAATTAATTAATAATAAACATAATAAAAACTCTATTCAAAGAGACCATTTTGATACATATTTCTTGTTCACATTGCTACTATATTTTAAAGATTACACGAGATATTGATGTCTGTACCGAGACATAATCCAATAATGGATGATGGAAATTTGCCATATAAAATATGTATAGGAGAATCATGATTTTTGATTGTCGGACTGTAATAGCAAGCTGTATCTGGCTAACGTCAGCGCGAAAAACACAGCCATCGAGTTTCTTGACATGCACGACCAGATAGGTTACAACGGTCTGAAAAGACTCGACCTGCGCTACAACAATCGGATGACACCGCAGACCTTGAACTTCACGTTTGCCGCCATGCCTCCGCACATGAGCGAATCGCGCTGGACAAACGTATACATTGACGGCATTCCGGGAGTGGAGACATCCGACACAGAGCTTATAACAGGCGAGGAATACCAATACAGAACAGACGTACAGGGTGACGGCAGCGCACCGATGGAGCCTGTGGCACTCACCGTGGAACAAGCCGCAGAAGGCTCGGTAGAGCTTACTCAGATGGGCGAGGACCTGAATACATGGACAGCCGTTGGCGAGAAGGTGAAACCCGGCTACCCCATCTCGGTGAAACAGGTGCCCGCGGAAGGCTTCAAGCTCGCAGGCATGGAGGTAAACGGACAACTGGTGGAAGACACCATATTCGTAGTGTCAGCCGCCGCAACGGTGAAACCAGTATTCGTAAAAGCTACCGAGCCGACCATCACACTGACGGTGCCGAGCGGTGCGGTGCAGCAGTATTTCCTTGCCGCCGACGAGGACGGAACGGAGATAACCGTTGACTGGGGAGACGGAGAACCCCAACCTTACGTCATAGGCAAAACTGTAAAAGCAGTGGTAAACGACAACGGCACGACAGGCACAAAGGTCATTGTAAAGGGTAACGTGACCTACGCCGACTTCTCAAGCTATTCTGGATTCGGTGTTGACAACATGATAACAGCCATAGACATCAGCGACAACGGAAAACTGCGCACATTGAAGACATACATGAATGCAATCAGTACTCTTGACGTGAGCAACCAGCCCGACCTTGAGTTCCTTGACTGCGCATACTCGGAACTCGAGAGTCTGGACGTGACCAACAATCCGAAGCTGACCGACCTCATAGCATACGGGAACTACATTGAGGACCTCAATCTGTCGAACCAGAAAGATCTGGTGAACATAGACATGAAGAACAATGCTCTCTCAGAGATGAACCTCGGGGCATGCGACAAGGTGGAGAAGCTCATACTGCAAGGCAACTACTTTAACACAGTGGATGTGACAGGTATGCCAAGACTGAAGACGCTCAACGTGAGCGGCAACAGTCTCACGTCACTTGACCTTAGCAACAACAGCGAGCTGGAAGAGCTGTCTGCCTATGGCAACAAGCTGACAGAGTTGGAACTGGGTAACAACACAAAACTGAGGACACTGCTTGTACAAAGCAACAACCTCACCGGACTTGACCTCAGTAACCAGACGGAGCTCTCACTGGTATATGTAGGAAACAACGGTTGGGACGCATGTACGCTGAACGACTTCTATTATTCGCTCAACGAATGGAAAGAGGTGCAAAGCTCAGGATATGGCACAACCAACACACTGTGGGTTAACGAGTCAGGAAGCGCCAACGATAACGACGCATCCCATGCCGAAAGCGACATTGCAAGAGCAAAGGGATGGAAGCTGGACGTTGAAGGCGACGGCACAGGCTGCGACCTTGCCTACGTCACAATAATACCGACAAGCAACGGTGAAGTGAAGCTCTACAATGAGGACAACAGCGAGGTGAAGAGCGGCGACAAGGTGATGAAGAACAGTGTGATAAGGCTGGAGGCAATACCGGCTGAAGGATACAAGGCAGCTGCGGCAAAAGCCAACGGCAAGCTTATCGTAGACAACAAGTTCACTGTCACAAAGGCTACCGACGTACTTGTACAGTTCACCATCTCAACCTCAATAGACGGAGTCTCCGACGCTACAGTAACTGTCGAGAGCGGAGACCATGAGCTTGTATTCACTACAGACTCGCCCACGACGGCAGAGATTTACACACCTGGCGGCAAGCAGATATTCAAGGGTGAAGTATCAGGAAAATATGCTGTCAGCGTGCGCGAAGGCGTTTACGTAGTTAAGATCGGCTCTGCCACAAAGAAGATTCTTGTAAGATAAGTTGACAATATCCGTAACATCGGATGTCTGAAAAGGAGTGCGTCCCAAAAGTGAATGGAAAGCTTGGGACGCACTCCATTTATTATGCATATCTGCCGTCATGATATACATGAATTAAATCTGAAGCATTATGATTTAACCTTAATCTGCCGTCAGACAGCCAAAACTTCTTTGTTATCCGGTTATAGGAGCTTTGTCCCTCCACCTCGCTACTGCCGTAAGTCAGCCTGTCGCTTTTCCATATTATGTGTGTTGGTATTATACAAAAGATTGCTGACAGCTGCACGAAATAAGAACAGAAGTATGATGACAAATCGGGTTAAAACTGTCAGACATCAGCACGTAATACGGATGAAGCATGAGAATCTGTCCATATTAAATAAGGTGTATATTACAGTTTATATTATATCATGCTCCAAACCGGATTTAATGTTCTTTTCCATTTTAAATTATCGCAGCAACATTTACCTTCGAATGCATAAAGAACAAGACACCTTTATTCCGAACAGTCATGCCTTACCAGTATTGCATAAGGCTTTATGACATATTGCCCTTAGGTTTTGTACGCCATTCCGTCGGCTATATCGTTAAAAATCCGGAATAATTATGACGGCAATAGTGCGGAAGATGGATGGGGGAGCGAACAATCAGACGAAAATGAATCATAGGCGGTCTGACGGACCGCCTATGGTGAGACAGACGGACATGAAGACTCAATAAGAATAGTCAACCTGCGTCCATTCATTGTCAACGGTAATGGATATGCACCGTCCCGCGCCAGGAGACTCTCCGAAGAATATGCCTGAATAACGTGTAATCTGGTTACGCTCTACTTTCACGTCCTCAAACTTACGCTCATCCACAATACCGCCCGAGGCGTTGAGTGCAGTCACCGTGATATTGAGCGGGCGGTCGTCGCTGTGCGGGAAAGTGTATATGTCGTAATGTGATGAAGCCGTATGGGCTGCGGCGGGCACATCGCGTATTTCCGTCTGGCGGGAGTTCACGCATCCGCAACCGTTCACAGCGTCGAAGGTACTGCTTCCGCCCGTATAATAGAACCTCATACTGCTGACTCCTGCCGGCACCTTGTCCTCCGCAACAAACCTCACCATGGCAACGGCACGCTTGAGAGTAAGGTCGTAGGATGAATCACTGTCAACCGTTATGTCACCGCAATAGTAAAACGTATCAGTGACCTTGTTGTCCTTGAACTTTATCTCATTCGGTGATGTAACCGTTGCGGATCCCTCACCGTTATGGGCTATCACGACTACAGTATATTCTCCTTCGTCGAGTGACAGGGATACTTGTCCGAAAACTTTATCACCCTTATCCTGCCTCACAATTGCCACACGGCGGTCTCCCTTGAACACGGCAAGCTCAATACGAGTGCAAGCCTTACGGATGTCAGTAACCCTGCTGGCTGCATAAACGGCGTCGTCAAAGGGCATCATCTCCAAGTTGCAAACATTGAATTTCACGTTAATGTCGCCTTCCGACAGCTGTTCTTCACCCTTCGTGTCATCTACATCACCAGTCACTGGCTGCTCGCACGACGCAAGCGCGAACACTATTGCAAGGCACAAAGCCGCAGGGATATGAAATAATATTTTCTTCATAACGATTCAGATTTTCAGTTATCGCAAATATAATCATTATATGTCTTAACGCAAAACATACGGCATTCAATTTTAGGTTTTACTCCGAATCATCATACTTTATGCGTGATTTGTATGACTGGAGCTTTAAATTACTCATATTATACCACATGTTGGCTATGTCAAGGATAACAACAATGAGACATGTTTTTTTAATCATTGAAGAGCGTTTAAGCACCTGACATAAGGCATCATGACACGCTAAAACCTTCTGATGACTGATTGTGGTTTAAATAAACTGTGAAAGCTGTTAATTATTTTATGCGATTTAATTGTATCTTTGCATAAGATAAGCTGCACTCGGGAAACAAAGAGCAAGCTCTCTTTCCGCTCATTTGCATTATCTTTGCATAAGATAAGATGCGGTTCGGCAGTATCAAGTACGGTAAAACTCTGTTTTCCCATCTTGCTGTTGCACTCACCTTTCATTATCTTTGCATAAGATAAGGTGCGGTTCGGCAGTATCAAGTACGGTAAAACTCTGTTTTCCCATCTTGCTGTTGCACTCACCTTTCATTATCTTTGCATAAGATAAGATGCACTCGGTGGTCTATAGACAGCATTCCGATATTGTCTCCGTACCGCTAAATAGGAGTAAGCTTACACATTTAAACGTAATAACAAAATATATCCGTGCACGTGGTCTGGAATGGTTATGGTTTTCGTGAGATAGTGACGTGGTTGAGCCGCATCACCCATTGTCGTGGCTTTGGAGTACAGTCACCGTCCGCCTATCGTTTCATACGATATGTGGTAAACGAGCACTATCCATATTATGCATATGCAGACCTTAGAGAGAAGTTTCCCTATATCGGTTCGACAGACGAGAAGTTATGCAGACTGTATTTTAGAATCGCCAATTATCAGCAGCCGATGACATTCATCAATATCGGTAAAAGTGACGTTGCACTTATGACATACATAAATGCAGGATGCCGCAAGACAAAGGTGATTGACTATCGTGATATTAAGGCGGTTGAAAGAAACAAGCCATATGACGGCATTCCGTCGCCGTTGCTTTTCCGCATTAATCTGAAAGACGTGCACGGAGAGTTCTCTCCTTGTTTTATAGACAACATACCTGATGACTCCATAATGATTCTCGAGGGCATAAAAAGCAGCCATGCCGCACGGGAGATATGGAAAAGTATGATGAATGACAGCCGTACAGGGGTTACATTCGATCTGTATTACTGCGGTATATTGTTCTTCGACAAAAGGATAAAACAGAATTATATTGTGAACTTTTAATATAAGACAATGAAAATATACACACGTACCGGAGACGACGGCACCACATCACTGCCAGACGGCAGGCGTACAGACAAGACTGACTGGCGTATTGAGTTATATGGCACTATGGATGAGCTCAACTCATATCTCGGTCTGCTTACATCCGTGATGGAGGACGGTCGTGACAAAGACTTCATCTCCGAGATACAATGTCTGCTGTTTCGGATAGGGAACGAGTTTGCCGGTTTCTCACAATCAACTGTTTCCGCTTCTGATGTAGCAGGTCTTGAGAATGAGATAGACCGACTGCAAAGTTCGCTGCCTCCATTACATTCGTTCGTCATTCCAGGGGGAACTCCTGCGGCAGCCACATGCCATGTCTGCCGTGCATTGTGCAGGCGTGCGGAGCGTAGGATGCTGTCGATGACGGAGCGCAATGCAAATGATAACACATCACTTGCTTTCATGAACAGACTATCAGACTATCTGTTTGTTTTAGCAAGAAATTTAAATTTTATTAGTAATACAGCAGAAAAAACTCTTACTATTTCTTGCATATAGCATAAATTTTATTATTTTTGCGCGTACATAAAAAACCTAATATAAAAAGAAAGATTATGTATTGGACACTTGAATTGGCTTCTAAACTTGAAGATGCACCTTGGCCCGCAACCAAAGATGAACTCATAGACTATGCCATGCGCTCCGGCGCACCGCTCGAAGTGCTTGAAAACTTGCAGGAAATAGAGGATGAAGGTGACGTGTATGAGAGCATTGAGGATATATGGCCTGATTATCCGACAAAAGAAGATTTCCTCTTCAACGAGGATGAGTATTGACAAAATTCAACGGCAGAAACTCTTGTAACTGCCTGACAGCCAATAGGGAGGTGAGATAATAATTATTTTACCTCCCTTATTTTTCGTTGTTTTGGCACAAAATAAATTTGTCTATTTTTCAACACTTTAGCCTCACTGATCCTTTTTATTTTACCTATTTTTGACTACCTTTGTACCATCCTCTTAAAAGTGGCGGATTATGGGTAGACAGAAACGGCAAGTACCAACAGGCAGATTGAGGTTAAAAGTATTGCCTCCATTCTCGAAAGATAAACTTTATACAGTAAACTTGGAATATAGTTGGAATGGTAAAGTTATCCGTAAATCAACGGATGTACGTTGTCGGGTGGATGATTGGAATCCCAAAGGAAATTCTGGTAAAGGTGAATTGCGCTCTTCTTTCGGAAGCGAGTACAAAAGGATGAATGCCATGTTACAAAAACGGCTAAGTTCTATGGATGCTCGATTGTCCGAATACAATGAGGCACATCCAAATCAAATAACTTCCGATGTTATCAATGATATATTGAATGACAAGCCAATTACAAGAAAAGACGGTGGAAAGGACTTTGCGGATTTTGCGTTAGAAAGATTGAAGTCCGAATATTCTCGCAATAAAATAGGATATAGTCGTTTTAAGAATGGTGTATCAGCCCTAAATGTATTTAGCAAGTTTCTTGCTTCATGCTCACTCGGCACATATAAAGAGGATGCTATTTATGTTAGTGAAATTACACCTCAACTATTGGATAAACATATAGAATGGAGAAGAAACATACAACATAATTCAGATGCAACAATAAATCATGCTTTGACTCCAATGTTGCAAGCGTGCAAGTATGCTCGTGATTTAGGACTAATAGATGACGTTACCAATGCAGCCATTCAAGATATGAGGATTGTCATCAAACCGTCTATTGATGAAGATAATGAAGAATTTGATAACAGGTATTTGACAAAGGAGCAAATAAAACAACTCACAGAAATGTACGGTACTATTTCAGAAGAAAGACGAAAAGAATATATAGAAATGTTCTTGTTTTCTTTTCATTGTTGTGGACTGCGTGTGATTGATATAATGACTTTGCAATGGAATAGCATTGATTTAGATAAAAAGGAATTGAAGAAAGTGTTAGTAAAGACGAAAAGTCGCCATACAATACCATTAACGGATGCAGCCATTAAGATATTGCAGAAGTGGAAAGAACGAGGGAGAAGGAAGAAATTTGTTTTTGATTTGATATCCGATGAATTGAATATAAATGATGAAAGTGCTTTATATAAAGCACGTAATACAGTTACCAAAAATATAGACCAATCTTTGGTTGTTGTTGGAAGGCAAATGAAACTGCCTTTTTCGCTCACAATGCACGTTGCCCGCCATTCATTTGCAGTTTGTGCATTGAATGATGGGGTAAATATGTCTGTTGTCAGCCGTTTGTTAGGTCATAGCACAACAGATGTGACAGAAAAAGTTTATGCTAAATATTTGCCTGCAACTTTACGTGATGAGGTTGAAAGATTGCATTATGATTATTTACCTCAAAACTTTTAGTGTGTCAACTTTTGATAGAATAATAATATCAAAAGATGGTACAGATACATTCAAAAACCTTATATTAAGAAGAAAAATGAATGTTTGTGGAGGCTTAGTGTTTGAGAGTATTTCGTATAATGCAGTATATCAGCTATTTATGTAAAAGCGAAATATTCACTTCTGATTGTTTTTGAATGTTTATGCTATGATATAAAAAGTGCAGTATAGTTCACTTTTACGATATGAAGAAAAGAAAAAGGTTGGCCGTTGCTGACCAACCTTAAATTTGGCAATATATCTTTTCTCAATAACTATCGGCCACCCACTGTGGAAGTATCACAATAGCATCCAACTTCCCGTTTTTGACATCTTCCAATTTCAAATATTCATAATCTCCTTCAAGATGTGAATCTACGCTATCAAAACTACCCATCAATTTCACATTGGAAGGAAATCCCTCTATGTCGAAAGAAAGAAAATCTACTTCAGGGCCTGATTCATACCTTATTTTGGCATTATAGGTTTCAACCATTTCTTTTGCACTCAATCCTGTATGAATGCCATTACTCATTTTCAACTTATCAGAATAAACTATAATCGTGTTGATTTTTGAACTATAAATATCGCACGAGTAGTCTTGAACATCAGGCTTTAACGCAACCATCAATTCATCGCCATTATACAACAAGACGTATGGCTCACCTTCTGAAAGTTGGGCGAATTCGACTTCCGAGCGGTCAAAAAACTCATAAGTCTCATTCATTCCGTTTTCAGTAAAATCAGAACTTTTAGGATATAAAGAAGTTTGCGAACAGTGGGTAAAAGGCAATCCACCTCCACACTCAATGGTAAGTGCAGACCGTTCTTCATCAAGAAAGTCTATGCCCCTGCTAGACACTCTGATTTTGCTATAATCAATGTCCTTTCCCTTTGAGGCAGAAACGACTTTTTGTGTACTACTTTGCTTGATACTATCTGACAGCTCTTTACTGTCTTGAGGATTTGATGAAGAATTACAACTCCACAACATACATAATGTTGCAACTAATCCAATGCGGATAAAATTCAAGTGTTTCATATCGTTTCTTTTTAATGTTTAATCTTTCATTTCCTCCACTTTTCGGAAAAACATATAGCATTTCTCCTTGTCATTGGCATCAAAGACTTTCAGCGTTTCCATCGACTTGGTGAAGCCGATAGAATTTTCTTTGATTATATCCGTAATTTCCTCAATCGTCTTTTCTTCTTTCACGTTTTCGGTTGTCCGTATAATGGTTTCGCTTTCAGTAGATATTACCCCATTCAGATATTGGCTGACCTGCCTTGAGCTTTTCACCTGTGCGATGCGGTTCATCGTACTTTCCGACCCCGACTTTTTCACAAGCACTACCGACAACAAATAGTTATTGTTGTAGTCCGAAACTATTTTCACCCCTTCAAACGGAGCATTTTTATACATCCTTACAAGGAAGTTTTCTAGTGCTATACGTTTCTGATTGTAGCTTTGAGCGAAAACATTCATGAATGCAGAAACAACTAAAATAAACAAAATCAGAACTTTTTTCATAATTCGTCTCCTTTGTTGTTTATTACTTCTCTATTGAAATAATGCCAGAAATCCTTGTTGTATTCAACGCTTAATTCTTTCCATGCCTTTTTATAAATTGGCCGATTGGTAGTAATTTGCATACCCTCTTTCCACATATCCCAAATTTGATTTGGTATCATTCCCTTTCTCCACAGATGGTACTCCTCGCTGCAAAGGTCAAAATATAATCGCATATACATTTGGGTCTTAGCATTTATGTATTCAGTACCATTGAATATACTTTCGGGCATGTTGATAAGTAACTCTTGATACCTCCGCGTGTATTCGGAAAACATCAATATTTTGTTTTGTCGCCTATCTTTGTATTGAGTATATACAACAGTGATAACGGCGACTAAAAACATCCCTGTTTGCAATAGAATTTCTATCTCCATAATAGCTTTTGTTATATCTATAAAACACTATTGAATGTAAACAAATTAAAATAAGGAAGTATTGAAAATCATTATTCTTTTGGTTTTTCTTGCTCGATGACTATTGTCTTAAAATCTGTAAAACTTAATTTTGGATTAACACGTTCGATTCTTATATTTGAGAACTTACTTAGTGTACTTAAATCAGAGAAAGTGACATATCCTTCCTCAATATTCCCATTTGGTTGTACTAAAGAAGGGTCTTGATTGGAAGAGCGTTGTGTATTAGGGATAAACACCATTCCACGACTCGTGCCATTCCCTTCATTATACATGCCAATATGGCCACAATTTGATAATGCCCAATTTCCCTTGTCGGATAAATTAATATGATCGCTATGCAGTTCAAAAAATTGTTCAGGATAAAACCCGCTACCAAATACCCATATTTGTATTGGTTCATGTGGTGGCACAAATTCATTTTCATATTCTCCAAAGTCATCAATCAATTTAAAACTTCGAGAACAAAATGACAACCATGCTTCAAGAGTACCAAATGCATTAGTATGATTTGTCCTTAGATAATATGTTAAAATTGGATTACGATAATCACCTATTTTTACTTCACGCCCATCCATTCCTAGTTTACAATACTCTTTATATTCATTATAATCCATTGAAAGGGCACTCAAAGTTGAAATAAGCAAATCATACATTATTTTTGCATTTTCATTGATTGTGCATCTAATCGTTATAGGACATTCATATTTATCTTCATCCTTTTTAGGACTACCAAGAGCTACATGAAAATCAAATAGTGAAGGGGCTATTTCGGCCAATTGAAAGATTAGGTGGTCTATTGCTTTAATTTCATTTTGCCTATTTAATTCTTGAAGCCTCATTTCCATAGCAAAAGTAGAACCTGCCAATTCCGCAGAACCACCTTTTGACTTAGTATAATTTATCAAATTATTAGTCGAAACAACAGCTCTAACATTGACCAGACATTTTCCGTCAACATAATTTTCAGAGAGGCATTCAAAACTTTTGATATTACCCGAAGCAACTGTGGCTATCTCATCTTTTACCAAACTGTCATTTAGGATTTCTGTATGGCTTGAAACAAACACTCCAAATGCTTGCTCGATAGCACTTCTTAAAGCTGTTTGTATTGCCTCATCCTTATTTTTTCCATCAGCAAAGACTGTTAGTTGAACGTCTCCACTTACTAGTTGAGCCTTCTTATCTGTATTTGTTTTTTCTTTCTTGTTTTTCTTGTTTTTCTTTTTTTTGTCTTTATTTGACTTCCATAATTCATCAAAAAGCTGTTGATTCCGTATAGAACGAGCACGTCGCTCTCTTGCAGAACGAACGGCATTATTCCATTCTGTAGAGCCGCGATATGATTGCGCACAAATATCTGCAAACGGTAAACTTACTAACAGTACAATAAAAAATACTGTCATTTTAAGGATTGAAATTTTTGTTACCATACCAATATTCTGTTATAGTTAATTACTTTTGGTTGATGTTTCGCTCTTTCTACGGCAATATCACGACACGCCTTGATAATCAGCCGTTGGTTAGCTGCTCTTTGGGCATCCTGCGCCATCATCCGTTCGTGCCTGTCCTGATATTCCTGTACATATTGTGCCCATTGCCGTTTTTCACGCTCTATATTGTCTTTGTATTGTTGCATTTTAAATTCCCATTCCCTTTTATCTTCGATAAGCATCTTTTCCTTTATTTGCTCTGTCAACTTCTGTGCTTCAGGCATACAACTTGCGGCGAAGTTAATTTTAGAAAGATATTCCATCGCATTTTCCGCACCCTGTTTATTGGGTTGTTCTGCCCATATTGTCTGCGCTTGTTGAAGGCAATATGCCCCATCTGCATTTATCCAATCATAATAGATGGACGGGGCTAATTCCGAACATTCCCTGTAACACTTGCTGCAAACATTTGGTACGGATGAAAGCAAGGTTAATGCCTCCTCATAGTTTTGCGTACTTGCCAACTTCTTGGCCTCAGCAATGATTTCCTCACTATGAGTTTCATAATAGTCGACTATTTTCTGTTTACTTTCCTCCATAAAGGCTGTTATCTCCGCATTCCTCGGTTTTATGTTCTTTATGGCTGCGATATATGCCTTTGTTTCACTTGTTCCGACCCCCATTGCTGTTATAGTCATGGTGGAATAGAGTTTGTCTGCCTCAACATCGCCAACCATCAGAGTGATTTCTAATTTTTGTGAGATGCGTTGTGGCGGGCCCTGCCACAATATCTTTCGTCAAGACATTTATCTTTGCCGTAAGGATAAAACGTGTGATATATTCATTGTCTGCTACACCATTGGCAGTAACAATTTGCGTGAGTTTGGTATGAAGTAGTTTGGCTGCTTCATCGGACAAATCTTCATAAGGGGGAACATAAGGATTTATGGTAAGCCTGTCTACATCGTCCTTGAACTGCTGCGCATTGGCAACGGCAAAGAAAACAGAAACGAATAATAAAAGTACTGTTCTCATACGCTAAATACACTATTTTTCACCTAATACAAGAATTGCCTCACCTAATCCCCTCATCATCAACTTGGAAGTTATGTTATAAGGTGATTTACTTAAATACTTTTGCAGTCCCCTTGCAAAACTGCGAGCGTCCATATTGATACCTCTATCGTCTTTCAAAGGGATTTTCACTTGCTCAAATTGGGCAAAGTTCTCTGTCGCATCCGTCAGGTTGAACTGTTGGTTAACCGTGTTTTCCTGCATCCAAACTAAAATATGGTTGAGTAGCTCATCATTGTCATACTCACTTTCCAAATCCTGATCCCAATTATCCCACGTCCTTACCGTAAGCACAATTTCCCTGCCTTCTTTCTTCATCCTGTCATAAAATGCAGTAAGCTGCTTGTCAAATGGCTTGATTTGCTTATTTATGGCCTTTTCCAACAATAAAGGCACATCGTCTGCATAGTCTTGGCTTGTGCCTGTTGCTGTAGCTATACGTTTACTTGTATATGCGTCAAACGCTTCTAACGTGAAAGACATGGAAGCATCATTCAATACCCAACCTACTTGAATGATAATATCTGCCTTTGCCCTGCGTTTCAGCATATCCAACGGACTTTCTGTCAGTTGTGCGCCGCTCGACTTACTTAGTGTAGCATTATCTTCTGCCGTTCTCGTCGAAATGTTTTTCAATTCCATTTCGGCATCCTTGAGGCTATATCCTAAGCCTGTCATCAGTTCGCCAACTTTGCTTATTACAGGGTTTAACTCCAAATCCTCTTGAAAGGCTTGCTGATAGTTAGGAACTCGCACAGTTTCACCTTGATTCTCATAAGTAGTGGTAAAATAGCGTTGTGTACACCAATTATCACTTGGGAGAATCATCAATGTTGGCTTCTTCTGTGCAAAAACAGAGATGGAGAGCAAAGACAATATCACAATGGCTAACTCTCTGCCATGAAAGATGTGCTTGATTTGTGCCATAATGCAATAATTTAGTTGCATCTATGGCCCTGCGATGCGGTTTCTTTCTTTGTTTTATATGTTGGGAGGCATAAAATAGAAAAGCGAGGCCGTCATTCTGCCTCATCTACTGCGTAGGGTTGGACTCCCTGTAATATGGATAAGGAGAACGAACAGCCCCACTTGGATGTATTTCGTGTTAATATACGAATACACACCAAGAGAGCGTCCTTCCCACATATTCCGATATTACTTTTGTAAAGTGTCCAATTTTACGCAGTCGGAATAAGCGAAAATGCGCTTTCTACCAATATGTCTGCACACTATTTGATAGTGTGCGCAACAAAGATACGCATTTTCTGCGGAAGAACGCTCAATAATCCAACAAATTAACTCTAAAAATCTAATAGGTCGTATGTTTCAAGCAACTCTTTTTCTCGAATTCCGAGATAAATCTTCGTGATAGAGATATTACTATGATTGAATATCTCTGAAAGTTTTATTAGAGCCATATTAGCATTCTCGCCGCTGCTTTCATACACTTTTCTACCAAATGTTTTGCGCATACTATGAGTTGAAAAATGCTCGATTTTTAAGTTATATCGCTTTTTTATATCTTTGAATAATACATTTATCCTTTGCGTACTATATACCACCTTCTTTTGACTAAGAAAGCACTTTTCATCATCATTTTTAATGCGTAGAGCGTCATGACAGCGTTTTATATGTTGTTGAAAATCCGAATTTATTTTTACAGTTCTGCGCTTGTTCGTCTTTTTCTCGTTGAGGGTGAATTTGTCATCATCAAGTAACATAGACCAAGTTAAGGTTAGAATGTCGCTGATACGCAACCCGAAGAAACACCCACAACCGATAAGGAGTGACATACGATAATTGCCATCCCTGTATAATTTACGGATAAGGCTTAACATTACATCCCATTCCATATAATCCGAAGTCTGATATTTGTGAATTGTCTGTTTCATAACATTCAAATTTGCTGATTATTTCCTGTTTCTGAATATCTTTATTGCCTTGTCGTGTGTAAATTGCTTATTTTCAATCTATATTCAAATATGTGGAGAAAATGAATATTATTATGCAGCCATCTTTTGGCTGTCTCCCATTGGCAAAATGATTGCCATTAGTTCGGCTTTCTTTATCTCAAACTGCTTGTTGGCTTCTTCGTTTTTGTTCCACATATTAGCGTGTACATTTTCATAAGTTAGAGTCCATAAATCACGCAAGGCTTTTCTTATGTTTGCATTGGAGATAGAGGCTACAAGTTCAACAAAATAGCGCATTGAACCTCTTGCGTTGTCAATGGCAGGATGGGTAAAATCGCTCATCATCCAATACCAATCATGATTGCTCATTACTTCTAATGCCTTATTTATGAGTTCTAACGTTGCCATATCTTTAAGTTTTTATTGTTACTTTCGTTTTTTTATTTACACTACAAAGATAGGCATATATTAAATAATAGCCAAGTAATTAGACCTAAAGTATGCTAAAGTTGGATTGTTTATTACTTGAGAACCAAGGAAATAAAAAAGGATGCCATTTGCAGACACCCTTAATACTTGAATCAAAACACTTCAACAAAAGATTCCCACCGAAAACTTCGCCAAGCTCCTTTTTCTATGTCAAAGAAGGCTGTTGTGCAATAGTTCTCTCTGCTTTCTCCGTTACCATTTGTTTTGGCCTTTGCAAGATTGGGTTGTGTTGTACCCCAACATTCTCTTAGTTCTCCGTTCTTCTTTATAAAAGTAAAGTGAGCAATGCCATTTTGAAGTTTTGTTTTCAAATTCTCTATCATCAGAGCCTTCATTACTCCCATTTCATCAGACTTTGTACGGTTGGCGATTACAGTTGCCCTTACTGATGTTGTGCCTTTAACTACGATTGCTTGTATCATAACTCTATTTGTTTAATTGTTGATGATTTATTTCCTTTTTCTATTGCAAAGATAGGCATATATTAAACGATAGCCAAATATTGACCGCTAAAGAAAACCAAAGTATAGGCAAATATGCAATATTTGAATAAAAAAGATTATCTTTGTTTCCAAATATCATTGATTTTATGGAAGATAAGAAGAAACAGGAAAGAAAAGTCGTACATCTGCAAATAGGAGACAAACACTTGTATTATGGCAGTATTTCAAGGTTGTTTGATGACTTTACTGAAGATGAATTAGGGGTAAGTTATTATAAGACAAAGAACAACTTAGCCAAATTAGGTACAATAGCAACTGATAAATGTACCATAAGGCAAGGTTTCTTGATAACCAAAGAAAAGAAGATGTGAAACTATGCCATACAAAAGCAAGATAAATTATAATCCTCTTTTGTCAGTAAAAGAAAATGCTGCAAACAACAATGTTACCGTTGCTGCCATACGCTCATACATTCGCACAAATGGCATAGATAGGAAATTGGATAATGCCATTGTCATAAAGCGAAAAATTGATGAGGTGGTAAAAGCAAATACAGATATTTCATTGAGGCAAATATCGGCGCAATTAGGCTATTCTATCAATACAGTTAGAAAGTATCTGTCACAGAATACGAATGTATCAAATAGTGATAAAACAAAAACATCAATGTTTGATACATCCAAAAGGAAGGCGGTTATCAAATCTGTGTCCGACAATCAAGATGAAATATTGTTTAATATTTTGCGCTTGTATGTTGGTGAAAGTTATTTTAATTGTGACTTAACATATAGCATCGGCGTTTTCTACCGCAACCTTCCTCAACCCTCAATGAAATATGATAAATATCCACAACTTGATAATGTGTTACCTTTAGAACAAGCCTATGATATTGAAAATGGCTCATTACATTCAGTTGTCGTGGATTTACCTTTCATTGTGAAAAACAGTGAGAAAGATGCCCAATCATCCATGATCGCGCAAAGATTTAATTGCTTCTATTCGGTCGAAGAACTATATCAAGCCAATGTTGACATGCTGAATTTGGCATATAGCAAGCTCCATAAAGGCGGTTTTCTCATTATAAAAACTATGGACTTTGTTTATGCTGCAAAACAATACTGGATAGGTAATTTTGTGCAAAATAAGGCTGCTGAAATAGGTTTCATATTGGAAGATATTTTTATTCTTGTATCGAGACATAAGATTTTGTCCGCAAAAGAAGGCAAACAGCATCATGCACGAAAATTCCATTCTTATTTTTTCGTTTTCAAGAAATAAGTAGGTGATGGATGAGCATCGGTAATTTCCCATACCTTTGGTCAGTCAGAATAATTATAAAATTGTCACTTAATCAACTGATAATATGTTATATACCTTATATTCACAAAGGAAACTGACACTTATTGTTATTCGTCAATTTAGTGGTAGAATTTTACGCCAATATTCTATCATTGAATTACTTATCTTTTTCTTCGTATCGTCTTTGTGCTTTTTGCCGAACATAGGATTCTTGCTACCTTGCTTTGCTATGCGCATCTTGAACTTTGTCGCATCCGATACTTTCCTGCTAAATCTTTTTGCCATATCTATTGAACTTTATTGAACCATCATTATATTTATAACAATAAATAGTTAGTGATTTAAGAAAATGGAGAAGTATTATGTCATAAACATAGATAATTTAGAAATAACTTATCATGCAGATTGTGGAACAAGAGAATACCTTGCAACACATGACCATATAGACTTAAAAGATATTTGGTTGCAGCGAAAGATGAGTAGGCATTATTATAACGAATTTGAGATTTGGTGTTATGATTATAATGAAACGAAGGGGCTTTATTCTCGTATGGTAGGATATCTAAATTTTGAATCTCCAAATCCACACAGAGGTGAAATTTATATCAATTACTGTAATGAGGCTTTATATTCAGACTTTATTATTGGTGCAAGATTCTACCTTGAAGAAGTCTTAAATCTAAAATTTCTGAGAATCTCAAAATTGGATATTGCAGCGGATTTTAATTTTAACATACAGAGATACATATTGAAGTCTTATAAAGACTTAGATTATGAACTCTTGATAAACGGGGAAGTCGTGAATGAATCTTGTGTACATGGAGTAGGTGTATATGCTGGTAATAATCCTCGAAACAGGTTGTTTGCAAAACCTTCATTGGATTTTGCTAATAAAAATAAGACTTTAACAATGAGAGTTTACGACAAGCTAAAAGAAATAAAAGAGGAAAGCAATAAAACATACATCCTTGAAAGAGATGGATTTACAAGAATATATAGAGTGGAAATGACTTGCAAGAATCATAAGGTTTTATATAAATCATTAGTAAGGCTTGGATTGAGTGATGAAGATTTATATTCTATGTTGGACGACCATAATGTACTTCAAAAGTTATTTACAGATTTGATGAATAGATTGGTGAGGCTTAGGAAAAATAGGACTGTTTACAATTTGCTTTATCATGCAATAAAAGATTTAGAATGATGTATTTTGTGTTGCTTAACCTGCATTGTGGGGCTATTGGTTAATAGCCCTATATTGTATTTTCATAGAAACCTAACGGTATGCTTCATAATAGTTCAATGGCAAACGTTCTATACTGAAAGCGAGGATACCTACTATGCAAAGGCTTCACGTCTGTTTTGGGGATTGTTGATGAAGTTCATCAAATCATCTTCAGTGTACCAAATTTTATCTCCTTGTTTTGTATATCCAAGTAATCCATTATCCCGATAGCTTCTAAGAGTACTTTCCTTCACATTCAAGATATTCATCAAGTCTTTATTGGTATAGATGGGCTTACTACTTTCCTTTATCATTTGGGGTAACGGTCGGAGTTCATTTACTATTTCAGTTTTTGCCAAGCATTGAAGGACATTTAGGCAATTTCGTATTGCACGTTCTTTGTAATAAAGCGAATCACCAACAATAACGATATCATTTTCTTGAACGATTAGTAATGTACAGACAATAGTCCAATCATTACCGAATAAATCAGATACCCATTGTTGGCTTAATAAATGGTACTCATCCCACGGTAGCTTGGGGTCATTTATACAAGTTTCGTCTAAAATCAATTCTTGAGGCTCATTTTCGCTCCAAGTGCCACAAATCTTTCTTTTGGCTTTGTTCGCTTCTACGATATGCTGATATTTGCTCCAAATGGAATCCTTTATGTTAATTTCGTTACTCATTTCATTTAATATCTTTCTGTGTATGCAAAAATACAACTTTTACCCTATCTTTGTTCTTGAAATAGCTGAAAAGTAATACTTGTATGGTCAAAAAATCGTTGATTATCCGTATTTTAGCGTAAAATGAAGCAAAATAAATTTGTCTATTATATGTATGAAATATGTAAATTGCTTATTATTAGATATATTTTTTTCAAAAACGACTCTTCAACGAGGATGAGTATTAAGCCGCAAACCGGCGTAAAGTATTGAACAGAAGATTGAAAATCATCGGAAGTGGGGACAACAAGAATCCCCACTTTCTCGTTTTACCGCCTTTTATGACATAAAAATCTGCGGGTAGATCGTTGATATATTGTCACTTGGTTGGCATTCTCCAAAAATCAGGCTCATTAAATATTCACAAACCTGCAAAAAGAACATTTTTGAATGTTTGTGCTTAGTCGTTCCACAAAGGTTCTTCACGCCAGTTTGCAGGAAAGCCCATCGCTTTTAATATTGTCTGTGGAGTGTTTGACAATAAAGCTTTTATTCTGCTTTTGAATTGGCTATTGGGATTAATACTTTGTTCCAAATATGCCAAACAGCAAACTTGACCATATAGTTTGATTGGTCGTATGCATTTTGTACCAATCCATTGAAGAGGCAAGCTTTTTGGGAGCTGAGGCATAATAGGAAAACGGCGGTTCCAAAGTCGTGCGTGGTGAGCACAATAGTTTCGTAAAACAGATGCGCATTTCATCCAACTTTCCAAATATAGATACTGTGGTAAACCAAAGCTTTTTGCTACCTGCTTCTTTACGCCGGTATCGTTGAAATTACAATATAACTTGGATAAAGTGCCGAAAGAGATAACTTCCATAGTTTTCCATACAGGAGGCAACGACGGATCATTATATTTCTTGAAATGTTCTTTCAGGAAATCTTCATTTGAACGGTTTACTTCCTTTTGTATATTCTCAAGACAGTTTGCAAATATGCCCTCGTCTTTGAAAAGCCTTACATCCATAAACCAAAACGCTCCGTATTTTAAAGAGAACCATTGAATGATTCGTGTGCGTAAGGCAATCTCAATGTCTTGAATGGATGCGAAAACTAATGTCCTTAGCTTTTTGTCAAACTGATACAATTCAATAACATCATCAAAGTTGCTGTCAGGGAGGAACCGATGCTTGTCAGAGTTCGGAACTTCCATAGAATGCCAATAACTCGCAAGTCTGAAGTAGCTGATAGATTGAAGTTGGCTTAAGGCTGTTTCTTCATTCTGAATTATCAGACCTCTTTGCTCTAAAAGTTTGAGTTGCTGCGATAGTGCTATTGGTTGTTTGGCATATTTCATATACATCTATAAAAAACGAAGTCTCGCCGTGGTACGCATCGTTGAGAGGCGTGGCGAGAACTGTTGCTGCAAAGATACAATCAAATCGTTTAATTACAAAATTATCAGCGGAAAACTTTACAGTTCTACATCTTCTTTATACTTTTGCAAGTATAAAAATAGGTTATTTAAAAGACTTATTTGAATGACAATTAACGTGATAAAAGGATTGCGTCTATTATATTTCATCTTTATCAGCCAAACTCTTGCAGTGATATTGCAATTTACCGATAGGTTAGCTGTTCAAAATCAATCAATGTTATAAGATTCACGGATGTTATCCTTATCTTTGCTGTCAAATTAGAGCATCTGTTTATGATTTAAAACATAATACATATATGGACTCATACGATTACGACATAATAATTGTAGGCAGCGGACTTTACGGAGCTGTCACAGCATGGCGAGCCAGAGAGAAAGGTCTGAGATGTCTGGTACTCGAACGCCGCAATGACGTAGGCGGAAATGTGCGCGACAAGATGACAGAAGGCATTAATGTTCATCTGTACGGTGCACACATTTTCCACACAGACAATGAGCAGGTGTGGTCTTTCGTGCGACGGTTCTCCGACTTCAACAGTTACGTGCATACAGTCATTGCGCGCAATGCCGACAGATATTATCACATGCCTGTCAGCCTTATGACCTTCCATGAGATATTCGGTACAATGCGTCCTGACGACATACCATGCATATTGGCAGCAGAACGTGAGAAAGAATATTATCCCAATCCTGAAAATCTTGAACAGAAAGCTGTCAGCCTTATAGGCAGAACGGTATACGACCTGCTTATTAAAGGCTATACCGAAAAGCAGTGGGGACGTGCTGCGACTGAACTACCTGCGGAGATAATAGAACGCCTTCCCGTACGCACAACGTTCAACAGCCGTTATTTCGGTGACAGACACCAAGGCATCCCCGCCAACGGATATCATGCCATGGTAAGACGAATGCTCGACGGTGTGGAGACACTGACAGGAACAGACTTCTGCAAGCAACGCGACTTCTGGCTCGGGCGTGCGCCAAAGATTGTTTACACAGGTATGATAGACGAACTGATGGACTATCGTTTCGGCGCGCTGGACTATCGCGGTCTGGAGTTCCATACCGAACGTGTGGATGTGTCCGACTATCAGGGCATTGCCGTAATAAACGAGACATCGCCTGATGTGCCCTACACGCGTACAATAGAGCATAAGCATTTCTGTCCTACGCAACCTAAGCTTCCTTACACAATAATCACACGCGAATATCCAACCCAATGGAGTCCGGGGCAGGAGGCATATTATCCGATGAACAATGCACGCAACCATCGTCTTTACAACAGATACCGCGAAGCCGCCGCAAGCCTTTTCCCCAATATAATCTTTGGCGGACGCCTCGGAGAATACAGATACTATGATATGGACGACGCCATCATGGCTGCGCTCGCTCTTGAACTCTGATTCTTACCACAGCTTGGGTTAAACCGAATGCCATAAGACAGCCCAAGCTGTCTTTTCACCTTACAGTTTACTCCTATACATTAAATAAAAGCAAAGACGGTTTTACGTCAAATCTCAAACACGATTCGTGTATATTGATTCCGGAGTCAATATTATAACATATTTTTACCTTTTATACAACACAAAGAAAACAAACGTTAATTTCTCTGCTATCTTGTTTAGAATTTAGTGTTTCGAGCGTCTTTATATCATAAAAAGGCGTCAAACTCTGATGATATCATAATAACATGAGGAGAAGTACTTCTGTATGTTATTAAAAGGAAACCTATAAAAACCTAACATTATGAGAAAGTGTATTTTGTTTATATTTATGCTCTCGTGCGCCTGCAATGTTTTCGGACAGAAAGAACGAAGTATCAAGATTTATGCCACGATACAGGATTACATTCTGCGCACGACAATAGAGGATGTTAAGGTAACACTTCTGTCTCCGGACAGTGTGGCACTTGACAGCTGCCTGAACGACAACGGATATATAACGTTGAGAAAACTTTACAGGTTCAACGTCAAGGAAGGAAATTACATCATAAAGACAGAGAAGGAAGGATATGAGACAACATACACTCCGATAGAGGTAAGCGACATCAGACGGCGAGAGACAAACAGAGTGCTTTCAACCATATATATGAAACGTCCGAAGGTGCATGCCATAGACGAGGTAGTGGTTACTGCCACCAAGGTGAAGTTCTACAACAAGGGCGACACTGTTGTCTACAACGCGGACGCATTCCAACTGGCAGAAGGCTCGATGCTCGACGCGCTGGTGAAGCAGCTGCCCGGAGTGGAACTGAAGTCTGACGGACGCATATATGTCAACGGACGGTTCGTGGAGAGTCTGCTGCTCAACGGCAAGGACTTCTTCAAAGGAGACAACACCATCATGCTGGAGAATCTGCCCACCTATGCCGTCAACACGGTGAAGGTGTACGACAAGGCAGGAAGGCTGAGCGAGTTTCTCGACCGCGACATGAACGACAAACAGCTTGTCATGGACGTCAACCTGAAAAAGCAGTACAATATCGGATGGATGGGTAACATAGACGCGGGAGGCGCCAACCACGACCTTTACATGGCACGCCTGTTTGCCATGCGTTCCACCGACCACTCACGCATCTCCCTTTACGGCAACATCAACAACATCAACGACTTCACCACTCCCAACACCAATGACTGGACACCGGACAAGATGCCTTACGGACGGCTCACAACAAAGAATGCCGGCATGAATGTCAACGTGGACGACCGTGAAGGACGTTACGAATATAACGGAAGCGCAAACTTCACACATTATGACAATAATGAGGTTCAGAACACATTCCGGACCAACTTCCTCTCCGACGGTGACACCTACGACCGTCAGGTACAGAAAGCCCGCTTCTGCAACATGTTCTTCAACACGAGCCACAGTCTGGAACTGAAGCCGAAGGGCGATACATCGCGTGTGGAGTATGACCTCAACCTTGGAGCGCGCTACAGCCGCATGCGTCATGACATATCACAGACTTCCGCAACATCTGACGAGACATGGGACGGATTTGAGGATTTCTCAAAGATATTGTCGGCTCCTGTGCTTGACGACGATCTTCGTGCCCGTCTCATAAACCGTCAGATAAAAAACCGTTACTATGACAACAAGCAGTGGTCTGCCAATATAGGTACGGGCATGATGCTGCGTATGCCTCATAACAGTGACTTCCTGTCTGTTAACATCAATGGTTCGTTGTTCGGGTCCGACATGCGTGACTTCACCCATCAGCGCATAGATTATTTTTCCGGCACAGGCTCGACAGATTTTATTAACCGCTACAACGATGTCACACCCTCGCGAGGTTTCAGGATAAATCTCAACAGCTATTACGGCATGGTATTCTCCGACCGTCTGACATTATACTTCAAATACAACATGAGTGCCGGACGCAGCAGGTCTTCCAACAAACTATACCATCTCGAGACTCTCGACGGTTGGGGACCGGACACGGAGAATCCCATAGGCGCGCTGCCGTCAGTCACGGAATACCTGCCGACGCTTGACGGAAAGAACAGCTACATCTCGGTGGAAAGCGACAACAGCCACTCCGTAGCAGTGAATGCCTTTATCGACCTGTGGCGTAATGACAAACTGACCATGCGCTTGCTACCGGAATTGAAGCTGAATATACTGAACGAGAAACTTGATTATCACCGCGCACGTATAGACACGGCTTTCAGCCGCAGCACGGTGATGATGGAACCGTCGGTCGAGCTGCATCTTACGACAAAGGACTATCTGAGGGGCGGTGCCCTTAAATACAATATGAAGAGCAGCACCCCCAACATGCTGTATTCTCTCGACTTCGTTGACGACTCCGACCCTATGACGACCATAAACTATGGCAACAGGAATCTGAAGAACAGACGCTCACACACCATCAGCCTTGACTATAACGACAGAAAGCACACCATAAAGATTTCTCCTGTTGTGACTTTCAACATAAGCGAGAACGATGTGGCGATGGGTTATGTGTATGACCGTAGTACGGGACGACGCACATACTCATATTATAATGTGAACGGCAACTGGAATCTTGACACAAGATTCACCATGAACGGTCCGTTGGACAAGAAGAAACGCCTGTACTTCAACTCTTCCACCTCGTGGAGATACATCCACAGTGTCGACATGATAGGCGATGATCTTGCCGCCGCCCCGGTTAAGAGCACTGTTAAAAGTTCTATCCTCTCGGAGACCCTCAGTCTCGACTGGTCGCTTGGAAAGCACACTGTAGGCTTCAAGGGCTCCGTGTCATGGGTCGGCACTGACGGTGACCGCCGCGATTTCACCGCCATCAACGCTTACGACTACAATTACGGACTGTACGGCTATCTCCACCTCCCGTTCGGATTCAAGCTCCACACCGACCTTACGATGTACAGCCGCCGCGGCTATGAGGAGTCTGACATGAATGACGACAATTTCGTGTGGAACGCACGGCTGACCCGCTCATTCCTCAAAGGCAAACTCACACTCCGTGCCGACGCGTTCGACATACTACACCAGCTGAAGAAGGTGGAGCGCAGCATCAACACGCAGGGACGTGTGGAGCGTTTCTACAACACCCCTCCGCGGTATGTGCTCCTGCACGCCATATACAGATTCAACGTCTTTCCTAAGAAAAAGATGTAGATTCTGTAGTCTGACATAGACATAGAAATACAATAACTGTTTGCAACATACAAAATAAAAAATAATAATTATGAAAAGAGGTTTTATATTTATATTAATGACGGTCTGTATATGTTCATCCTTCGGACAGGATAACAGAGAAAGAAGAATATATGGTCAGTTGGTAGATTATGTGACAAGAAAAGAGTTGAATAATGCCAAGGTAACGCTAATGACAACAGACAGTGCTGTTGTAGATACATCAAGAACCTGGTATGAGTATACACCTAAATACAATTGCTACAGCATTCCAGTTAAGACAGAAGGCAAATACATCCTGCTTGCCGAGAGCGAAGGCTACGAACCTCAGTTTTTTCCTATAGATATAAAGTTTCACAGACGGGAGACTTATATCTACCTGCCACAGATGACAATGAAACGTAAACAGAAGGTTCACAAGATAGATGAGGTAGTCGTTACGGCAACGAAAGTGAAATTCTATCACAAGGATGATACGTTGGTCTATAATGCTGACGCCTTTCAGTTGGCAGAAGGGTCTATGCTGGACGCACTCATAAAACAGCTTCCAGGAGCGGAACTGAAATCGGACGGACGTATATATGTGAATGGGCGTTTCGTGGAGAGTCTTCTTCTCAACGGCAAAGACTTCTTTAAGGGCGACAATACCATCATGCTGGAGAATCTTCCCACCTATGCTGTCAATACAGTAAAGGTTTATGAGAAAACAGGTGAGTTCAGCAAGTTCATTGGCAAGGATATCATTAATGACAAACAGTTTGTAATGGACGTTAACCTGAAAAAACAGTACAACATCGGATGGATGGGCAATGTAGACGCCGGAGGAGCCAATCACGATATGTATATGGCACGACTGTTTGCCATGCGTTCCACCGACCATTCCCGATTGTCATTTTATGGAAATATAAATAACCTGAATGATTTCACTACTCCAAGCACCTCAGACTGGACTCCGGACAAAATGCCTTATGGAAGGCTTACGACGAAGAGTTTCGGCGTTAACCTCAACATTGACGACCGTGAGAAACGTTTCACTTATGCCGGAAACGCCAACTATTCACGCTACGACAATCATGTGATACAGAACACTTTTACCACAAACTTCCTTTCAGGCGGCAATACTTATGACCGGCATGTACAGGATGCCGATTTGAGCAACACATTTGTCAATACAAATCATACACTGTATCTCACGCCGGGCGGAGATGATGCCCGGGTGTCGATAGACATACGTCAGGGTGCAAGCTATACAGACAGGAAACAGGAACTGGACATTCTTTCCGCCACATCGGAAGAGACATGGAACGGTTTCAATGATTTCATATCCGTCTTGTCAGTCCCCGTATTGTCGGATGAACTACGCAACAGGCTTATAAACAGACAGATACAAAACAGCTATTATAGAATAAAGACATGGGACACATATCTGACTGCAGACATGAAGATAAAGATACCTCATTGTGAGGATGCGTTGGGCTTCAAGGTCAGCGGCAGCCTTAATGGCGGAGACTATAATTACTTTGACAGGAAACAGATTGATTTCTTCAGGGAGAATCCGGCATCTACAGATTTTATCAACCGTTTTAAGGACGGCACTCCGTCAAGAGGATATAGTTATAATATTGAAGCCAACTATCATTACAGTCTGGGGCAGTCGGACTATCTGACTTTCATTTATGGTTTCAATCAGGATTATATCAACACAAAGGAAAGCCTGTATCGGCTTGAGCAGATTGACGGATGGGGTGTCGGCACAGAACACCCTATAGGTACACTTCCATCTGTGCGCGAATATCTGCCTTCATTGGACGCGGGCAACAGCTATCGGGGAGCTCTTATAGAGAATGCCCATACTTTAACTGTCGGTTATACATTAAAGGTATATGATAATAAAAAGTCGCGCATGTACTTCACACCTGCACTTATTGCACGTGTTAAAAGGGAAAGACTGAAATACCAGCGCGCGGAACTTGATACAGCTTTTGCACGCACCAACATCCTTGTTACTCCGTCCTTTACAATGAAATGGAACACTAAGGATTGGAAAGAGGACATACGGTTCGATTATAAAATGGATATGAGTACCCCGAACATGCTCTATGGTGTCAGCTTTGTTCAGGACTCCGATCCGATGGTAACCACAAATTATGGTAACAGGAATCTTAAGAACAGACAGTCACACAGCTTCAGTATCAGTTATAACAACACACGGAATATATTGAATTTCAGACCTTCAGCCGGATTCAACGTAAGCCGAAACGATGTGGCGATGGGTTATGTATACGACCGTGCGACAGGACGCAGAGAATATTCGTTCTATAATGT
>ERZ780218.63-NODE-63-length-107261-cov-10.934976_pt1:0-2500 | contig 107261 bp, 80 predicted proteins | sample MGYA00510975_ERZ780218 | MGnify/ENA primary metagenome ERZ780218 (study PRJEB29588, sample SAMEA2152063) | human gut metagenome | biome: human gut; feature: human-associated habitat; material: faeces | place: Denmark | collected 2008/2010 ... | reverse complement strand
TTCATCTTTCGAGTTAGCACAGCCCTGTGTTTTTGTTAAACAGTTGCCTGGACCTATTCTCTGCGCCTCACCATAAGGTGAGGACCCCTTATCCCGAAGTTACGGGGTCAGTTTGCCTAGTTCCTTAACCATGAATCTCTCAACGCCTCAGTATGTTCTACACGACCACGTGTGTCCGTTTGCGGTACGGGTGCCGCACACGTTGCTTAGCGGTTTTTCTCGGGAGTATGATTACCCGCACTATTGCCTGTCTCCGAGAAGACCGGCATACTCTCAGGTTCGGCTCGGAGGACGGATTTGCCTGTCCTCCTCGACACCTACACCCTTCAACGGACCATTCCGTCGGTCCGCGGCGGTTCCACTGCTCCGTCACCACATCGCCGTGTGCGGCAGTTACGGAATGTTGACCGTATCTGCCATCGCTCTCGCCGTTCGGCTTAAACTTAGGACCCGACTGACCCCGGGTTGATTGGCATTGCCCGGGAAACCTCGGTCTTGCGGCGGGGGACAATCTCAGTCCCCTTGTCGTTACTTATACCTACATTTGCTTTTCCATACGCTCCAGGAAAGGTCACCCTCTCCATTCGACGCGTATGGAATGCTCCCCTACCGATACTTTTAAAATTGCTATCCCGCGCCTTCGGTATCTGTCTTATACCCGATTATTATCCACGCAAGGACCCTCGACCAGTGAGCTGTTACGCACTCTTTGAATGAATGGCTGCTTCCAAGCCAACATCCTGGCTGTCTTCGGGACCTCACTTCGTTAGACTAACTCAGACAGAATTCCGGGACCTTAGACGGCGGTCTGGATTCTTCTCCTCTCGGGGACGGACCTTAGCACCCGCCCCCTTACTGCACGGCTGCGACTCATGCGCATTCGGAGTTCGTCAGGACTTGGCAGGCGGTGAAACCCCCTCATCCTATCGGTCGCTCTACCTCACATGACTAACACCGCACGCTGCACCTAAATGCATTTCGGGGAGTACGAGCTATCTCCAAGTTTGATTGGCCTTTCACTCCTACACTCGGCTCATCCGGAAGCTTTTCAACGCTTATCGGTGCGGACCTCCATCCCGTGTTACCGGGACTTCATCCTGGCCAAGTGTAGATCACTTGGTTTCGCGTCTGCCTCCGCCGACTCATACGCCCTGTTCAGGCTCGCTTTCACTGCGGATACGGATGTCATCATCCTTAACCTTGCCGGCGACGGCAACTCGTAGGTTCATTATGCAAAAGGCACGCCGTCACATGATATACATGCTCCGACCGCTTGTAGGCGCAGGGGTTCAGGAGCTCTTTCACTCCCCTGCTCGGGGTTCTTTTCACCTTTCCCTCACGGTACTGGTACACTATCGGTCTCACGGGAGTATTTAGCCTTGCCGGATGGGCCCGGCGGATTCGCGCAGGATTACTCGTGTCCCGCGTTACTCAGGAGTACGCCTGGCATGCCCTGACTTCGCATACAGGACTGTCACCTTCTGCGGTCCGTCTTTCCAGACGGTTCCGCTCGTCATCACATGCCATCATGGCGTTCCTACAACCCCGCCCCTGCCCGAAGACAGCGGCGGTTTGGGCTCTTCCCCGGTCGCTCGCCACTACTGGGGGAATCATTGATTTATTTTCTCTTCCTCGGGGTACTAAGATGTTTCAGTTCCCCCGGTTAGCCTCGCATCCTATGATGCGATGTCCGCCGTTCGAGCGGACGGGTTGTCCCATTCGGAAATCCGCGGGTCACAGGCCATTTGCGCCTTACCGCGGCTTATCGCAGCTTATCACGTCCTTCATCGCCTCCGTGAGCCAAGGCATCCGCCCTGCGCCCTTCTTTACTTTCTCGTTCGCGCCGTCCCTCATGGGACAGCGCGGCTCATACTTTCAGCTGTTCTGCGGCACAACACGCGCTCAAGGCGCGGTATGCACCGGAGTTTTCTTAACTACAGTTTTGCTTGTACAATATGTCAAAGATCTTCGTGACAACAACCATATATATAAATAAGGTGTGTCCCTGGTGGAGAATAACGGATTCGAACCGTTGACCCCCTGCTTGCAAAGCAGGTGCTCTAGCCAGCTGAGCTAATCCCCCTCATGTCTGAGGCAAGGTGATGACCGGAAACCCTCATGAATCACATGACGCTTCTGTGCGCTGTCGCGGGCGTCCCCACCGCCTCGTCACAGGCGATGCTTAGTCCCGGGAGAGGCTCGTACCGCCTCCGGAACACATTGCCTCCGCTTCGTTGCAGGCGATGTGTAGTCCCAGGCAGACTTGAACTGCCGACCTCCACATTATCAGTGTGGCGCTCTGACCGACTGAGCTATAGGACTGTTCAGCCCTTCAAAGGCAGTTCCGCGCTACATGACCGGATACGGGTCATATCTCAGAAAAAGAACAGCGGAGTACAACGAGCGGGAAACAAACGTGCTCCATGACTTGAACCGGACACTTCATGACGGTCCGCTCCAGAAAGGAGGTGTTCCAGCCGCACCTTCCGGTACGGCTAAC
>ERZ780218.59-NODE-59-length-109353-cov-12.285110_pt1 | contig 109353 bp, 90 predicted proteins | sample MGYA00510975_ERZ780218 | MGnify/ENA primary metagenome ERZ780218 (study PRJEB29588, sample SAMEA2152063) | human gut metagenome | biome: human gut; feature: human-associated habitat; material: faeces | place: Denmark | collected 2008/2010 ... | reverse complement strand
TTCAGGATATTCTTGTTCGTCGTGCCCGTATGGAAGGTAAAAATGCCTGTTGGGTACCGGGAACAGATCATGCCTCTATTGCAACTGAAGCCAAGGTGGTAAACAGGCTTGCAGCGGAAGGAATCAAAAAGACGGATCTGACCCGTGACGAATTTCTCAAACATGCCTGGGCATGGACCGAAGAGCATGGTGGTATTATCCTGAAACAGCTTCGTAAACTGGGAGCATCTTGTGACTGGGATCGTACCGCATTTACTATGGACGAAAAACGTAGCGAAAGTGTACTGAAGGTTTTCGTAGATCTTTATAATAAGGGACTTATTTACCGGGGAGTTCGTATGGTGAACTGGGACCCGAAAGCATTGACTGCCCTCTCTGACGAAGAGGTGATTTATAAAGAAGAACATGGAAAACTTTATTATTTGCGCTATAAAGTAGAAGGAGATCCGGAAGGACGTTATGCGGTGGTTGCTACTACTCGTCCGGAAACAATTATGGGTGATACGGCTATGTGTATCAATCCTGCCGATCCTAAAAACACCTGGTTGAAAGGTAAAAAAGTAATCGTACCGTTGGTAGGGCGCGTTATTCCGGTGATCGAAGATGATTACGTGGATATCGAATTCGGTACGGGTTGTCTGAAAGTGACTCCGGCACATGATGTGAACGACTATATGTTGGGCGAAAAATACAATTTGCCGAGTATTGATATTTTCAATGATAACGGAACATTAAGTGAAGCTGCCGGTATGTATATCGGTATGGATCGTTTTGATGTTCGTAAGCAGATAGAGAAAGATCTTGAAGCTGCCGGATTGCTTGAAAAGACAGAGGCTTATACGAATAAGGTAGGTTATTCAGAGCGTACCAATGTAGTGATTGAACCGAAATTGTCTATGCAGTGGTTCCTTAAGATGCAGCACTTTGCAGAGATGGCGTTGCCACCTGTAATGAATGACGAACTGAAATTTTATCCTCCTAAGTATAAGAATACTTACCGGCACTGGATGGAAAACATAAAAGACTGGTGTATCAGTCGTCAGTTATGGTGGGGACATCGTATTCCGGCTTACTTTTTACCTGAGGGTGGCTATGTGGTAGCTGCTACAGACGAGGAAGCATTGAAACTTGCCAAAGAAAAAACAGGAAATAACGCATTGACTCTGGCCGATATCCGTCAGGATGAAGATTGTCTGGATACTTGGTTCTCTTCCTGGTTGTGGCCTATTTCATTGTTTGATGGTATTAATAATCCGGGTAACAAAGAGATTGAGTATTACTATCCTACAAGTGACCTTGTTACAGGTCCGGATATTATTTTCTTCTGGGTAGCCCGCATGATTATGGCCGGTTATGAGTATGAAGGAAAGATGCCGTTTAAGAATGTATATTTCACTGGTATCGTTCGTGATAAGCTGGGACGCAAAATGTCTAAATCATTGGGTAATTCACCCGATCCATTGGAACTAATTGAAAAATACGGTGCCGATGGGGTACGTATGGGTATGATGCTTGCGGCTCCTGCCGGGAACGACATTCTCTTTGATGATGCATTGTGCGAGCAAGGACGTAATTTCTGTAACAAGATATGGAATGCTTTCCGGTTGATCAAAGGATGGAAGGTTGCTGATAATGCTGAAGTTCCCGAAGCGTCTAAGTTGGCTGTCCGCTGGTTTGAGTCCAAACAGAATGAAGTAGCTGCTGAGGTTGCCGATCTGTTCAGTAAATATCGTTTGAGTGAAGCACTTATGGCTGTTTATAAGCTGTTCTGGGATGAGTTCTCTTCTTGGTATCTGGAAATGATTAAGCCGGCTTACGGACAAGCTATTGACCGTGTTACTTTTGATGCTACTATTGGATTTTTGAATAATTTGCTCCATTTGCTTCATCCGTTTATGCCTTTCATTACCGAAGAGTTGTGGCAACAGATGGCCGAACGTAAGGAGGGAGAGAGTCTGATGGTGAATTCTTTATTGTTGAATGGAACCGTTGATGAAGCATTTATTCAGCAGTTTGAAGTGGTGAAGGAAGTGATCAGTAATATCCGTACGATTCGTTTGCAGAAGAATATTGCTCAGAAAGAAGCACTTGAGTTGCAGGTGATAGGTGAAAATCCGGTTACTGCATTTAATGCTGTGATTATTAAGATTTGTAATCTGTCCGGTATTGCAGTGGTGGAAGCCAAAGCAGAAGGAGCATCCTCTTTCATGGTAGGTACTATTGAGTTTGCTGTTCCGCTTGGCAATATGATTGACGTAGAAGCAGAGATCGCTCGTATGGAAGCTGAACTGAAACATAAAGAAGGATTCCTGCAAGGTGTGTTGAAGAAACTTAGTAACGAGAAGTTTGTAAATAATGCTCCACCGGCAGTCATTGAGATTGAACGAAAGAAACAGGCAGATGCCGAAAGTATTATTAATTCATTGAAAGAAAGTATCGCTTCTTTAAAGAAAGCATAAACTGATTCTATAGAAGTAGAAAGGCATTCCAAAATATTGGGGTGCCTTTCTTTTTTTTATCAAAATAAATTTTACCTTTGCCTTTGTAATAAAAACAACAAACAAATGAAACAGACAACTCTATTATTGTCTTTTATTGCTTTACTGCTATGCGGTACAAGCTCTTCTATATTTGCTCATGGCAACAATGGAGATGAGATTTTATTTTTGAATTCAATAAATTTTAATCTTCCCTGGGCAAAGGCTATGTACTGGCATGCCAGTGAAGACCTGGAGCGGAAGGGATTTGATGTAAAAGCAGAGTCGTTGTCAGTGCCTGCCTTGAGAGATCAAGGTGAAGTGGATGCGGTGTTGTTGCATTTGAAAGAAAAATATCCGCTTCCTCCAAAGTTAATAGTCATGATAGGTGATCCCGGTTGGATTGTATGCCGGGAACTTTTTGATGGAATATGGAAAGATGTTCCTGTGATTATAACCAATTCCCGTGAATATTTGCCGGCTACGCTCGAAGTACTTTTGTCTCACGAGCCATTGACTGCAAGCAATTCTGTTTCGGCGGATGTCTGGCGGAAGGGATACAATGTCACTTTTTTGCGTCAGGTATATTATGTTAAGGAAACCATAGAGTTAATGCAAAAGATAATGCCTGAAATGAAGCGTATTGCTTTTATTTCAGACGATCGTTATATTAGTAAGATGGCTTGTTCGGATGTAGAGAATGCTGTGGCGAATTTTTTCCCGGATCAGGAGCTTCATCAGCTTTCTACGACTTTTCTTTCTACCGAGATGCTGTTGGATACACTACGTAGTTATGATCGTACTACCGGCCTTATCTATTATTCCTGGTTTGAATCTCACAACCGGAATGACAATAACTATCTCTTTGACCATTTACAGGATATTATTCATAATTTTGTTCATACTCCTCTGTTTTTGCTTGCTGCCGAAGATTTATCCAAAGAAACGTTTGCGGGCGGTTATTATGTATCTTCCGAATCTTTTGGAAATTCATTGCTTTCCATGATCTATCGTGTGTTGGATGGAGAATCTCCCCGGGATATCCCCGGAATGGATGGTGGCGTACCTTCTGCTACTCTCTGTTATCCGGTGTTGCAAGAGCATGGTATCCCCGAATTTCTTTATCCGAAAGACGTGACTTATGTGAACAAACCAGCTCCATTTCTGGAACAATATGAGAAACAATTACTTTGTGCAGGTATTTTTCTTTTGGTAATAGTGGTTGCTGTTATTTATTATATTTCTATTCTTAAAAAGGCATATGGCCGATTGAAAGAGGCCAAAGAGCAGGCGGAAGTAGCCAATCAGTTAAAATCAGCTTTCCTTGCCAATATGAGTCACGAGATTCGTACTCCTCTGAATGCCATTGTGGGTTTCTCTAATATGTTGCCTCATGTTGAGGGAAAAGAAGAGATGGAAGAGTATGTAGGTATTATTGAGAATAATACAAATTTACTTCTTCAGTTGATCAGTGATATTCTGGATATGGCGAAAATAGAGGCTGGGACATATGATTTTCATGAAACGTATGTGGATGTCAATTCGATACTGGATGAGATAGAGCAAAGTATCCGGTTGAGAATTAAGAATGAAAAGGTGGATCTTATTTTTGAAGAACGCTTGCCACAATGCGTATTATATACTGACCGGAACAGATTGATACAGGTGATAACCAATTTTCTGACCAATGCTATTAAATTCACAGAAAGCGGGATCATCACAATGGGATATCGTTTGAAAGATAAACATACAATTTATTTCTATGTTTCTGATACCGGGTGTGGTATGTCTGATGAACAGTGTCAACATGTGTTTGAGCGATTTGTGAAATACAATTCGTTCATTCAGGGTACAGGATTAGGATTATCTATCTGTAAAATGATCGTTGAAAAAATGGGTGGAGAAATAGGAGTCAACTCAATACCGGATAAAGGTTCTGTATTTTGGTTTACTCTTCCTTATCGACAAGAATAATTTTCTCCTGTCGGTAAAGGAAGTCTTTATCATTTTTCAAGTAATTCTTTCAGAAAACTATCCAGTTCTTCATCCAGACCTTTTAAAAGTTCGTCATTTACAAGCAGTGTGTCATCATCTACCAGAAGTAATTCGGCTACTGTCTCTTTCTCTTCGTCTACTAACACAAAAGAGTAAGGTTTTAGGATCGTTAGCTTATCAAAATCTCCTCCGTCCTTCATCCGGCAAAGGATCGGTCGAAGAACACGTTCGGCATTCTCATAAAAATCATCACTTTCATATGCTGACCATTCGTCGATGGTCACATTGACCAGTTCATCGTCTTCGTCATCGAAGATGAATAGTTCGCCGGAATTCTGATTGGGTTGTATGTGAATATCTGTAACGATTGTTTGTTCGCAACCGCAAGTAAACTTTGCGACTGCTTTTCGTATAGCCGATTCGATTACAGATTGTGATTGTTGACTCAGTTTCATTGTTTTTCCTCCTTTTATTTAGATCAAAGGTATAAAAAAAATGCAATTCTGCCTATGTTTTGATTAAAAATCATCATTAAATCGGTTCATTTGCATATTTAATGATGACAATCCGGCTGTCCGTTTCTGTAACTCTACCACATAAAGACTGGTCATTACGTAATTCGGTATTTCGGATATGTCTACGTTGTCCTTATTTCTCTGATCAATTTTATCTATTTTATGAGCCAGTTCCTGGGCTTTTAGTGCCCATGTTTCGGCCTGTTCCAGTTCGTCTTTTATTTCGTAGTAAACAGCAATATTGTATGCAGACTGCATTTTCTTTTTATCACTTTTGGCAGTATTGAAAGATTGTTCCCAAAGTTTGAAGGCTTTGTCCCATGAGTTTTCACGGACGTATACGGCAGCATCACGCATATTTACGGAACCATTGTTGTAGAGATTGCGTGTAGCCGATGTCCAATAGGGTAGGAGGTGTTTTACAGGAATTGTTCCGGCAAACTCCGAGGCTTCTTGCTGTATCTGAGAATCTTTGATGAGGTGTGTCTGTACATATGAACTTGTGTTACCAAATTCTTCCCAGAAAATACTGTCATTAGGAGCGATGGTAAGCATGGGATTTTTACGCTTGGGAATATAAATCCTAAGCGTTGGGTACACTTTTACATCTACACTGCCATAATAACAGCTCCAGTCCGGAATATAACGAATGGTTTTGGTTGCTTTTAACTGAAGATTTTCCAGTGAGATCAGAAAGTCAACATCCAGATTTTCTGTCAGTTCCTTTACTTCCTCCTGAGTGAGTGTTTCTTCGCGCGCAAATTTGTCATTGGCACGCAGAGCAGAGTCACAAATGATAACTTCATCAAAATAGTTTTCGTTTGCTATGGCTTCAGCCAATGATTCGGCTGCTATTTTGGCATCTCCATTGTTGTAAGCAACGGCACGGGCTATCTCATCGTCTTTCCGTGATCTGTCCGATTCTATCCATTTATTGTCAGGCACGCTACTGGTATTATTGACAATCGCGACCCGGCGCAGTTCGGGAGGAAAGTTTATTTCCGCAGGCATCATATATTCGATAGGGATTTGCTCTATGGTCTGGCATGAACTGAATGCCAGACAGAAGAGTAACAATAGCGTGAATGAGTATTTTGCCATAATATTCAGTAGTTAGTAGTCAGTAGTTAGTAGTCAGTAGTTAGTAGTCAGTAGTTAGTAGTCAGAATCCTTTCGGCATGGCAACGCTTCCATACTGCATAGATTCTAACTACTAACTACTGAATTCTAACTACTGATTCTTACGCCCTTCCGTGACAGTTTTTGTATTTCTTACCGCTACCACAAGGACACGGATCGTTACGTCCTACTGTCTTTTCTGCACGTACGGGTTCGCGTTTTACAGCTTCGCGGGTATCCTGCTGTGCAGCAGCCTGTTGATTCGGATCGTTCAGGTCTTGTTTCTGTTCGCGATATTTACTTAAATCCTGGCGCCGTTCGGGAGCAGCTTCACGCACCTCTACACGTTGTGCCTGTTCGGGAGCTTCCTGTACCGGGATTTGTCCGCGCATCAGGATAGATACGGTCTGGTTATTGATCTTGTTTACCATGGTATCAAACAAGTTCACAGATTCCAGTTTATAGATCAACAACGGGTCTTTCTGTTCGTAGCTGGCATTTTGTACTGAATGTTTCAATTCATCCAGTTCACGAAGATTTTCTTTCCATGCTTCGTCAATTACATGAAGCAGGATAGATTTCTCGAATGATTTCACTACCTCTTTAGATTCACTTTCGTAAGCAGCTTTCAGATTACAGGAGATGTTGTACATACGTTTTCCGTCCGTGATAGGGATCAGAATGTTTTCGTACATATGTCCCTGATTCTCATATACCTGTTTGATTACAGGATTTGCTATTTGTGCCAGACGTTCACTTTTACGCTTGAAGTTAGCCATTGCTTCATCAAAAGTTCTTTCAGCCAGCTTTTCTTTCTTCTCACTGCGGAATTCCTCTTCTGTGAAAGGAGCATCCATAGCTAATGTCTGAAGAAGGTCGAACTTACAGTTTTCATATTCCGCATTGTTTTCAATGGCGGCTGCACAACGGTCCCAGATCATGTTTACAATGTCCATACCGATGCGTTCGCCCATCAGTGCATGGCGACGTTTCGTATAGACAACCGTACGTTGCTTGTTCATTACGTCATCATATTCCAGCAAACGTTTACGGATACCGAAATTGTTTTCTTCCACTTTCTTCTGTGCACGTTCAATGGAATTTGAAATCATCTTATGTTCGATCATTTCTCCTTCCTGGAATCCTAATCTATCCATAACACCGGCGATACGGTCGGAAGAGAAGAGACGCATCAAATCGTCTTCCAGTGAAACGAAGAATACAGAAGAACCCGGGTCACCCTGACGTCCGGCACGACCACGCAACTGGCGGTCTACACGACGGGATTCGTGGCGTTCCGTACCAATGATAGCCAAACCGCCGGCAGCCTTAACTTCCGGACTCAGTTTGATGTCGGTACCACGACCTGCCATATTGGTAGCAATAGTCACTGTACCTTGCAAACCGGCTTTTGCCACAATGTCAGCTTCCCGCTGGTGTAACTTCGCATTCAATACGTTATGTTCGATTTTACGCATAGTCAACATCTTGCTCAGCATTTCGGAGATTTCTACCGAAGTAGTACCTACCAGTACCGGGCGGCCGGCATTGACCAGTTGTTCTATTTCCTCAATAACGGCTTTATACTTTTCACGTTTTGTTTTATAAACGCGGTCGTTCATATCTTTACGGGCAATAGGACGGTTGGTGGGGATTACTACTACATCGAGTTTGTAGATGTCCCAAAGTTCACCTGCTTCTGTTTCGGCAGTACCGGTCATACCCGATAGCTTGTGATACATACGGAAGTAGTTCTGCAATGTGATAGTAGCAAAAGTTTGTGTGGCAGCTTCTACCTTAACACGCTCTTTAGCTTCGATTGCCTGGTGGAGTCCGTCTGAATAACGGCGGCCTTCCATGATACGGCCCGTCTGTTCGTCAACAATCTTCACCTGTCCGTCAATTACAACGTATTCGTCGTCTTTCTCAAACATGGTATATGCTTTCAGCAGCTGATTGATGGTGTGTACACGTTCCGATTTGATGGCGTAGTTAGTCATCAGGGCATCTTTCTTTTCCAATTTTTGCTCGTCGCTCAGATCCTTCTCATTTTCCAGTTCAGAGAGCTGTGCTGCGATATCCGGCAATACAAACAGAGTCGGATCGTCAGAATTACCCGTGATCAGGTCAACACCTTTGTCCGTCAGGTCTACGCTGTTCATCTTTTCATCAATAACGAAATACAGTGGGTCAGTAGCCTCATGCATACGTTTATTGTTCTGTTCCATATAGATCTCTTCTGTTTTCAGCATACCGGCTTTGATACCCTGTTCACTCAGGAACTTGATCAATGCTTTGTTTTTAGGCAATGCCTTATGACTACGGAAGAGAGCGAGGAACCCTTCTTCTACCTCTTTCTTATCGTCTGATGCGATTAATTTCTTTGCATCTGTCAGGTATTTGGTTGCCAGTACTTTCTGGGCTTCTACAAGACGTTCTACCAGTGGGCAAAGAGATTCGAAAAGTTGGTCTTCGCCTTTAGGAACAGGACCAGAGATAATCAACGGAGTACGCGCATCATCAATCAATACCGAGTCTACCTCATCGACAATAGCATAGTTGTGTTGGCGTTGTACAAGGTCTTTGGGACTGATAGCCATATTGTCGCGCAGGTAGTCGAAACCAAATTCATTATTTGTACCGAAAGTGATATCAGCCAGATAAGCCTGACGGCGTGCATCTGAGTTTGGTTGATGACGATCGATACAATCAACGCTTAATCCATGGAACATATAAAGCGGTCCCATCCATTCGGAGTCACGTTTTGCCAGATAGTCATTCACTGTTACTACATGTACACCGTTGCCTGTCAGTGCATTGAGGAATACAGGCAGGGTAGCCACCAGAGTTTTACCTTCACCTGTTGCCATTTCGGCGATTTTTCCTTTATGAAGTACTACACCACCAAAAAGCTGTACATCATAATGGATCATATTCCATATCGTATCATTCCCACCGGCATTCCAGTGATTCTGATAGATCGCTTTGTCACCTTCGATGCGTACGAAGTCTTTAGTTGCAGCCAGTGTACGGTCAAAATCTGTGGCAGTTACCACAATTTCTTCGTTTTCGGTGAAACGTCTGGCTGTGTCTTTTACGATAGAGAAAGCTACCGGGAGTACTTCTTCCAGTGCTTTTTCGTATATTTCGAGTATCTCTTTTTCGAGTTTATCAATCTGAGCAAATACCTCTTCGCGATCTTCCAGTTCTATTGATTCAATACTTGCTTTCAGTTCTTCCACTTTGGCACGTTCCTGGGTAGCAGAGTTGTAGATGTATTGTTTCAGTTCTTGTGTTTTGGCACGAAGTCCATCATTATCCAATTTTTCAACCTCAGGGTAAGCGGCTTTGATTTTGTCTACCCAAGGTTGAATTTCTTTCATGTCTCGTGTGGATTTGTTTCCGAAAATCGAGCTTAAAAATTCATTAAATCCCATTTGTGTATTATATTTATTATTATTTACTTAAGTTGAAAAAAGTGTGTTTTTACCGTATGGTAAGTGGTGTTGAAGAGCAGGCATTGGGAGCCCGTATCCTCATGGTATGAGCCAGTGTTGGGGCGATATGGCCCACACTTACAGGTGTGTTTATTATCTCCGGTTTTACCGAGTTTCCAAAAAACACAAGTGGTACCGGGATATGCGCGCTACGAATTATTCTGTTTTCCGTCGGATTGGATTCATTGACAATTGTCCATCCCGGCAGCACTTCAATGAGCAAGTCTCCCGAACGTTTGCGGTGAAATCCGTTGCGTATCAGGTCTATTTCCGGTGTCCATGAGCCTAACAGCAGGCGTTGTGCCGAATATGCTTCGTTTACGCCACTAAATTGCATCAGGAAGTCGGCTGCTTTATTCTGTATTTCAGAAAGATCGAGTTGCTTTTTCTCTATCAGCTTGTGGTTGAGATATATTTGCTGGTCATAATAAGCTTCTACATATTGTCCTTCACCGTAAGTAGCCATCAAAAACATATTCAGCAGAGCTGCGCAACGATTCAGGTGGAATTCTCCTCCGGGAATGCGGTAAAGTCCATGATCGGCCGATTCTGTGTCTACGTATCCGGTAGAAGTAATGCAGAAAAGTACATTTTGAAGTCCTATTTTCTTGTCGATCACATCCAGCAGGTGAGCAATACTGCGGTCCAGTCTTACGTATGTATCCTGCAATTCCATAGCACACTCCTGTGAGGTTTTATGGGCATAATTGCCGGCGTAATACATCAGCGAAAGCATGTCCGGTACTTCATCTTTTCCTATGTTACTCTTATCCAGTAACTCTTCGGTCAGTAAATTTACCTCGTCATTAACGAACGGACTGGCTATCAGTCTGCGGAACTTATTTCTCCGGTCATCATCAAATTTATATTTGAAAGGAGTATCTCTCCATTCCGGCAGGTAAATATATTTCTCCATGGGATGAACCGGTGTCCATGTCATATCTCCGATACGGAAATCAACAGCCTGACGATCATTATATTGGCTAACCCACCAGGGAAATTCTGTATAATAAGTGGTACTACACCATTTTCCGGTATTGCTATTCAGCCAGAAAGCACCGTTTCCGGTATGTCCTGCTGCAAATATGGCAGCATCACGGAAAGGGGCAATAGCGTATACCAGCCCTTTGTTGCGTGTAGCTATTTTAAGTTCATCGGCGATAGTGGAAGTGAGCAATAGGGCGGGAGAACTGCTCTCGTCTGTATAGTTTCCCATAAATGCCGGATCGTCCACACAGTTAATAGGGCGTAGTGTCGAAATATCCAACCATTGATTGGCGGTAATTCCGTTCATAGAAGGCGTTGTTCCGGTATAAATGGCAGCTATAGCCGAGGCGCGGTCTACTTTGCTGAAGTTATATTCCGCATTACGAAATACTTTGCCTTCTTTCCAGAGTCTTTTGAATCCTTTTTCGCCATATAGGGAGGAGAAAGCTTCCAAATAGTCTGTACGCAACTGATCAATGGTCAGGCCTACCACCAGTTTTGGAGTAGCAGGTAGCGGCTGAGCCTGTAGCCCGGTAATGGTAAGTACAGTAAGTATGGAAGTCAGTAATCCTTTCATTTCGTTTTTTTATAGGTCAAAATAAGATTGCTTGCTGAACGTATCAACAAACTGAGTGCCAAAGGTACGACAGCTAAATCAATTCTTTGCGGTATTACCGGAAAAAGCAGTATAAAAAGTGTTAAAACAATACAGTTTAGCATGTGGTACCAACATTTTCGTCCTTTTCTGGCAGCATTTACAATGATTGGCAGAAAGATAAGCTCTCCCGGATGGAATACAAAAAGCAGGTAATTGGAGCTGACAGCAGGATGTTCTGAAAACAGGGCGAGAAATGCAATAATACAACCGGCAATGCCTGCTGTGCCAAACAATATAAGATCAATTCCCCAAAGTCCTCTTTTCTTTCGGATACCATAGATGCTGGCACCTGTTACAATGATAAACAAAAGCAGCGCCGATCTCATTGGGGTGAATATATCCGCGATACTTATTGGGGCAGGTGATGAATTTTCGTCTTCACAATTGATAATTAGTTCTGTATCTGCCACCAGTGGCTTTTCATTCCCGTTATTCGTGATTTTTGCTGTTGCAAGTGCATTTTTCAGATAAAACGGAGCAAATACCATCTGTCGGCTTGTAATGGGGCGGTCTGCTTCGCTTCCGATGCAAAAGTCAATACCGAATTGTGCCCATGGATGTCCGTTGGTATATTGGTGTACAATGTCGCGGAATGATTTCGTGCCGTCTTTCTCCGGATAGTTGTAAATCACTTTTCCCTGTATACTTTCTTCTATTTTATCCCGTGGGCGGGTAGCGCAGTTATCGTAGAAAAAGTTATACCGGTATATCCGGTTTTCCGGCCGGCTGTTTTCTATCAGTAGCGCAAGGAGTTTTTGTTTTTCTTCCGGGGTCAGGTTGAGTGTTTGTTGCCATACGCTACGTCCATCGAGGATGTATTCGGCTGCGAACCGGTCATAATTCATTCCTCCGAGAAGGTAATCTGTCTGTCCCAGTGCAAAACGAAAAATAAAATTGGGTGCACCGAAGTTGAATATTCCGTAATTGAATACCCAATCAATGCCTTTGGATGGCTCTTCATAACGGATGGAAGTATGTCCGAAATAAGAATAGATCTCTTCTCCGGGAGCACATGTCAACAAACTAAGACGAATGGAATCCGCGTTATTATCCGGTGTTCCTTTGCCATTTGTAGCCAGGCACAGAAGGAACAATATCAATATTATTTTTATTCTTTTCATCATGAGGATTGTAAGACTGATACCTCTATTTTTTTTGCAAAGATAATGCAAACCGAGAGTAGAATAAAATGAACTCGTTCATTTTTTATGCCAAGGTGCAGCTAATCTTGCTTTTTTAGCAAAGATAGGAAATAAAAATTGAAATAGATTAGATTGTACATTTTTGCATGACAAGATTGTACAACCTTGTACCACAAAGGTGTACAATCTTGTCAAGCAAAAATGTACAATGTTATAAGCCTTGATTATCAGCTACTTCTGAGTATCTTTATGAGATATTTTCCCGGCATCCCTATCTTAGTCCACGAGGTCTGTGCCAGCACCTTCCACACCGGAGTACCGATCTCCCCATAGTTCGACATTCGTAGAATGGCCTTTATGTCTCCGGTGTCCGTCACCTTAATCCGATCCAATGCCAGTAGCAAGCCGTCATAATTGTGCGTCTTTTTGTTGAGCGCATATTCCGGAGGTGGAGGCAAAATAGAATCCTCCTCCTCCTTCTTCTTCTTTTCTTCTACTTTACTTTCTTTTACTTTACTTTGTCTGAAAATGTCTGCATTTTCCAGACTCAACTCCATCTGAACGGGAAAAATGTTCGCATTTTCTGAGTTCGTACTCTCTTTCTGCTTACATTTTATCTCTTCCTCCTTACATTTCACCTCTTCCAGCAGATAGGGTAATTTAGTTAAATCCCTCTTTCTCCGGCTGGTAGCCTCTAACCATACCCGCTGAATATCCACCGAGGTCAGTATACGATGCTCCTCATAGCTGTTCTTATCAAAAAATCCTTTTTCAATTAGTATACCGATTATACTGTCTACTTCTTCTTTCGTATATTCCCTTCCCAGCTTATAGGCAAATATCTCACATTGTTCCTCATCCCATTGTATGTAATACCCCTCTTTATATATTTTGCAAAGTATTTTTATTACCAGATAAGGTCCTTTGATACCATATTTCGCCTCCAACGATTCGGACACTGCTCCTTCAAAGAAGGTTGCTTTTGTAGGGAAGTAAACGATTCCATTAAATTCTGTTGCCATATTTGTTTAATTGAAAGTTGAAAATTGAAAGTTGAAAGTTGAAAATTGGCTGCGCTATCATGCTGAACAGCAATTTTCAATTTTCAACTTTCAATTTTCAATTAAATACACTTTTTCCATTCCAGAAAGTTCTCCAGGCGGAAGCGTTTCCACTTTCCTTCCTCTACATCCCAGTACATCACAGCTTCTTGTACTTTGCTTGCTTCGTACTCCCGTTTGAAGTCGTGTCTGTAATAAATCAGTGTTGCCTTTACAAACTGAAACTCTCCATCAATAGCCCTGCGGTAGGCAATCACCGCATACCCATATTGCATCCAGTCTATCAGTTCCTCAATACGCTCTACCATCCATATAGCAGTGGTTTGTGTGTATCCTTTCTCTTGTACGATTTGTCTTGTCCATCTCCTTTTTACATTTTCCATAACGGGTTTCAAATTTCTTTTTTTCATTTCATTTTGTTTTATGAGTTTATATTTTTCCGATAACGGCTGCAAGGTCGGGATAATATTCGGATGGAACTAATCGTTGAATAAATGTAAAAATCCGCTCAAATGGCGGATTTTTTATTGCATCTACTTTTTGAAGTTTATATTTTCTTTTTGCGGGATGCGATCGTTCTGCTAATTTCAGTAGTTAATGTTTTGAATTCAACCTCCTTATATATTCCTTGTTTTTTGTATTCAAATCGAAATAGAGTATTGATCTCTTTGGCAATTTCTGCTACACTGACTGTTGGTTTTTCTTCTGAGGCAAGCGAAATAGCTAATGCTTTTATTAAAGATCCTTTGTGATGTCTGATTACTATTCTGTGGTCAATTTCTTGTTTGTCAATGCGCTGTACATTAATAATACCTTCTATCGTTTCTCCGTTTCCGAGTTCTATCTTTATAGAACCGTTAAAATCTGTTTTTTTTGATCGTTGTTTGTCATAAACTTAAATTTTAAATGATTTTTGTACTTTGCAAAGATTGTTAAAAGTTACGATTTGGACAATGAATCAATAATAAAAAAAAGAGGTTGTATAGAGATAGATCTTTGGTAATTAAAACCTTATTTTTTATTGAAAAGTGTTTCAATAAACGTTCGTTTAATGGCACACTTATTTCAAGCTGTTTTTTCATGTTCCAAATGAGATTAATCATTTAATAAACAAATTTTCGTCATATAATGTAAATATCTATATATCAGCAGCATATATAACATCAAACAGAAATATAAATTATTTTATTGAGAAATATTTTGTACATTAAAGAATAGTATATATTTTTGTGCCATTAAACGAACGTCAATTGAACCACTTTTCATAATCAAGTGGTTCGTTTATAATGAAATATGTATAAGGGAAAATAAATATATACATACTACATCTCACCCCTCATATTGTTTATCTCCTGTGATAGGGATACATCTGAGGGTTAGTGTATTAAGATTAGAAAGTTAGTTTTATACACGCTTGACCGGAAGGGAATTCATTACCCCGGTGTCCCCAAAGAATATCCAATTGTGAACAAAACTACAGACATTTGTTGGTATCCGCTTCGTGTTACTTATAGTCGTGAACTATTGCTAAAGGAGGTGCTTGATGCCGAAAAAATTGAGAATTTTATTCCGATGCATTATGAGTACATCAGGCATGCGGATCGTAAGATACGCAAGTTGGTTCCTGTAGTACACAATCTTGTATTCGTTCATGCTTCCTTTGCATGTATTGACCATATCAAACGGTCGGTAGGTTCTTCTTTGTCCGTCCGTTATATTATGGATCGTGAGGCACAGCGTCCTCTTACCGTTCCTGATTCTCAAATGCGTAGCTTTATTGCTGTTTCCGGTAATTATGAAGAACAGATTGTTTATCTTGATCCCGCTGTCACTGCTTTGCAGAAAGGAGATCGGGTACGTATTACCGGTGGTATATTTGAAGGTGTAGAAGGTGTTATTCTTCGTGTCAAGGGCGATCGGCGCGTATCCGTTTGTATAAAAGGGGTCATGGCTGTAGCCACTACCTATGTTCATCCTTCTCTGATGGAAAAAATCGAAGATTAAACTATTCTCCCCTTATTGACTTTTATTTGCCTTGCTTTAATTCTTAACAATTAATTTTCCTCATGTCTTTGCAATCACAAATTGATACTCTGCGGCGTATCACTCATGAACTTCTTAATTTAGGTTTTGAGGGTACTCCTCTTTTTTCCAACGAATTCTGCAAACTAAATACGGAGGTCTATCGTCAATCCGAATGCCTTTTCCATTTGCATGGCTCCAATGCGGAGGAAGAAGCACAGCTCTGTTATGTTCTGCTTACAGGGTATCATGCTACCATCTATGATCATGGTGATAAAAATCAAAAGATCCAGAAGCTTCTTGATCGTAGTTGGAAAGTTCTTGATCAGCTTCCTGCTTCCCTGTTGAAATGTCAGTTGTTAGTGGCTTGTTATGGAGAGGTGTTTGATGAAGATCTGTCAAAAGAGGCCCATGTTATCATTAATGGTTGGAAAGGCCGGGAGTTAACTTTAGCGGAATGTGAAGTTATCGAGTACCTGAATAGTCTGGAATCCAACCCTTGGGGTAACTGGGATGTAGAAGAGTAAAATTTGAATACAAATAACAATACGGAACTTTATTTAATAGAAATCTTATGTGTATTAGAATACTGAATTATTTTTTATTGTGCCTGGTTACACTTTTTGTGTCCTGTTCTGCTCCTAAAGAGGTACTTTATTTGCAGGATATAACTTCCTTGAAGGAAGAAAATATTGATAAGAACTACGAAGTAATTATTCATAAGGATGATTTGTTGGCAATCCTGGTGAACAGTAAAGATCCTGAATTGGCTTTGCCTTTTAATATGCCTCTGGTAAGTTATCAGATCGGAAGTCAGAATCCCGGTCAACAACGCTTGTTAGGCTATCTCGTCGATCAGAACGGGGATATCGATTTTCCTATCTTGGGGCAGCTCCATGTGGAGGGGCTGACTCGTATGCAGGTTACCGAACTAATCAAACAAAAACTCATCAGTGGAGATTTGATAAAAGATCCTATTGTTACTGTCCAGTTCCTGAACTTTAAAGTTTCTGTGATGGGTGAAGTGGCCCGTCCCGGTACATTCGATATTTCCGGTGACCGGATAACTCTATTGGAAGCCTTGAGTATGGCAGGCGATTTGACTATTTATGGCCGTCGTGACCGCGTAGCTGTTATTCGCGAAAAAGATGGTAAACGCCGTATTCTGTATCATGATCTTCGCTCTTCCGATATTTTTCAATCGCCCTGCTACTACCTTCAACAGAATGACATTGTGTATGTAGAACCTAACAAAGCGAAGACAGGTCAGAGCCGCATTAACTCCAATAATTCCGTTGGCGTATGGCTTTCTGCGGTTTCCGTGCTTGCTTCCATTACTTCTCTGATTGTCACCATGTTTAAATAACCCGGAATATAAAGAATTGATAATGAATACCGAACAGAAAAATAATAATAACCCCGGACAGGAATCTGAGATCAATATAACCGATATTTTTCGTTTTGTACTTGCCAACTGGTATTGGTTTGTACTGTCCGTTCTGGTTTGTACCGGCATCGCGTACTTTTACGTAAAGTCCTCTTCCAAAATATACAGCCGTAAGGCGTCCGTCTTGATTCGCGATGATTCAAAAGGAGGTGCAATGAGCGAATCCTCTGCTTTTGCCGATCTCTCTCTCTTTGGCGGGAAACGTAACGTGGACAATGAGGTGCTTGTTTTCCAGTCGCGCCACCTGATAGAAGAAGTAGCCCGTCGCCTGCATCTGGATATGAGCTATAAGGTGAAGAATGGCCTGCGCGAAGACGAACTTTATACGCATACGCCGGTAACGGTCTCTTTTCCGGAGGCAGAGGAACGTCAGGTTATAAAAGTAGCGGTTGTTCCCGTGGATTCCGTAACGGTACGCCTTTCCGGATTTTCCCTGGCAGTAGGCGGTGGAATCATTCATTCGGAAGAGATCTTGGATGTACATTTGAATGATACTGTTTCTACACCGATTGGTACGATGGTGGTTACTCCCACACTCTATTACACGGACGTCTTTTACGACAAACCCGTACATGTCACTAAATCCAATATGGAGAGTGTTGTCGAGAATTACCGTAATAGACTGAAAGTCTCTCTTGCCAGCAAGACGGCTACCATTATCAATCTTGTTCTGGACGATGTATCTACGGCGCGTGCGGAAGATATCCTGAATATGCTTATTGCCGTTTACAATGAGGATGTTATTAATGACAAAAACCAGATAGCCGTAAATACTTCCAAATTCATTAATGAGCGTTTGATCATCATTGAACGTGAACTGGGAAGTGTGGATGCCAATATCGAAAGTTTTAAACGTGAGAACCAATTGACGGATATTACCTCTGAGACAGGTATGTACCTTGCTAATACGAGCCGTTACCAGCAGGAAGGGCTCAGCCTGGAGAATCAGTTGAGTATTGCCAGATATATCAAAGAGTATCTGACGGACCCTCTGAAAAATTCAGATCTGATCCCTGCCAATACGGGTATCTCGGACAATAGTGTGGAATCCCAGATTAAGGAGTATAATGATATCCTTCTCAAACGTGATAAACTGGTAGCGGGAAGCAGTAGTAAGAATCCTATTGTGATGGATCTGAATAATTCTCTGAGCGCCATGAAACAGACCATTATCCGGTCAGTGGACAATCTGATTGTCGGCTTGAATATCCAACTGAAAAATATCCGTGAGCAGGAAGAACAGACCACGAAACGCATCGAGGCTGTACCTGCCCAGCAGAAATATGTTCTTACGGTAGAACGTCAGCAGAAAATCAAGGAAGAACTTTATCTGTATTTGTTGAATAAACGTGAAGAAAACGCTTTGACACAGGCTATTACCGAGAGTAATGCCCGTATTATAGATTCCGCTTCGGGTAGCAGTGCCCCGATAGCTCCCAAAGCAATGACAATTTTCCTGGCTTCTATTGTTTTGGGGCTGGCTATTCCCATGGGTGTATTTTGGCTGCTGAATATGATGGATACCAAAGTACGTACCCGTAAAGAACTGGATGGTGTGCTTACCATTCCTTTTCTGGGTAATATTCCCCGTCATGGAAGCAAGAAAGGTGAAGATTCGGATGGTATTGTTGTTCGTGAAAATGGTCGCGATTCTGTTTCCGAGGCTTTCCGTATCATTCGTACGAACATGGATTTTATGCGTGTAAAGTCTGATAAATTACAGGTTGTTATGTTTACATCCGCCAATCCGGGTGCAGGTAAGACGTTTGTGTCGAGTAACCTTGCCATGAGTATTGCCCAAACGAATAAAAAAGTTGTTCTGGTTGACGTTGATATCCGTAAGGGAACATTGAGCGGTATTTTCTCTAATTCTTCCAATCGTATGGGGTTGACGCACTACCTTTCCGGCAGTACGGATAAAGTGGACGATATTGTGGGCACGAGTGAAGAGTATGAAAAACTGGATGTTATTTTCTCCGGTCCTGTACCTCCGAATCCTGCCGAATTGTTGTTGAGTGAGCGCTTTGATCGTCTGATAACAGAACTTCGTAAACGTTATGATTATATTATTGTGGATAATGTTCCTGCAGGCATAGTAGCTGACGCTTCTATCGTAAACCGTGTGGCCGATCTTACTATTTTTGTAGTCCGTTCGGGTGTAATGGATCGTCGTCAGTTGCCTGAGTTGGAGAATATGTACCGTCAAGAACAGCTTCATAATCTGTCTGTGATACTGAATGGAGTTCCTTCAGATCATAAGGGTTACGGTTATGGCTATGGTTATGGCTACGGTTATGGCTATGGTTATGGTTATGGTTACGGTAATGATACTCATAAACATACAAAGATGAGCCATGTAAGGAAAATCCTTTCCCGTTTTTGGAAAAGATAAAAAACCTGATATTGATTTCTTGGCTTTTGTTCCTATAAAAGGAAATTGAAAAAAAACTTTATTGTGAAAAGCATAATTTCTAAGATTTTTGACAATCTGTCTGTAAAGAAGAGATTTGTAAATTATCGGGCTGTCTTGTTTACCGATACGGTGTTGTCTGTCGCAGGCACATGTATCACTCTGCTTTTTGTTAATAGTTTTATCACTAATATTGAAAAAGACGTTATCATAACCATCTCGGTTTGTTCGGGTATCATCAGTTTTCTTATTTTTCATTTTCTGAGAGTCAGCAGAAACATTATACGTCATGCATCGATAAAGAGTGTTGGTAAAATTGAGACAGCCATCCTGCTGAAAGAATTATCGTTGTTGATTGTTGCCATTCTGACCGGTTCATGGTTACCGGAGAAGTATCTGTATGTATGCTGTTTTATCGATTTGTTGACAACTACAGGGATCTTAGTGGGTGCCCGCGTAGTGCTCTTGATCTATGATATTGCTGTGTTACAGTTTACTTCCAGAAAAGCAAGAGTGTTGGTATATGGTACCGGTGATAAAAGCGTTGCGCTCAAGAAACGGATGTACACGAGTAAGCATTTTCATGTAGTCGGTTTTGTGAATCCGGATAAAAATCTCAAATCCTACTCTTTGTCAGAGTCACCGGTCTATTATTTTGCAGATGAATCCAACTTTGTATGCTTTGTAGAAAAGTACAATATTAATGGCATTATTTTTCCCTCGTATGAAGAGGCTCAGAAGGAACAGGGGCATTTGGTGAAATTCTGTCAGGATAATAATGTGAAAAACTACGTTTCTCCGCCTATCGATGTTTTGGGGGATGGTTTGAAGAAAACTGTCATCAGAGAAATTCGGATAGAGGATTTATTGGGGCGTGATGAGATCGAGATCAACATGCTGGAAATTATTAAGAATTTTACGGGTAAAACCATTCTGGTGACAGGAGCTGCCGGTAGTATCGGTAGTGAATTATGCCGCCAGTTGGCTACCTTCGGAATTAAGCAATTGGTTCTTTTTGATAATGCAGAGACTCCCATGCACGAACTCCGTCTGGAATTAGAACGCTTTTTCCCCGAATTGACATTTGTTCCTTTCATTGGTGATGTCCGTCAGAAAGAACGTCTTCAGATGGCTTTTGAGAGGTTCCGTCCACAAGTCGTATTTCATGCGGCTGCCTACAAACATGTCCCTTTGATGGAAGAGAATCCTTGTGAAGCGGTCCGGGTCAATGTGGTTGGTTCCCGCCTGGTCGCTGACTTCTGTGTACAATATTGCGTTGAGAAGATGGTGATGATTTCCACCGATAAGGCCGTCAATCCAACCAATGTGATGGGAGCTTCCAAACGTCTGGCTGAGATTTATGTACAAAGTTTAGGGCTTGCAATGGAACATGGTCAGGTGAAAGGAAAAACGAAGTTTGTAACTACCCGTTTTGGGAATGTACTTGGCAGTAATGGCAGTGTGATTCCATATTTTAGAAAACAGATACAGGAAGGCGGACCCGTTACCGTTACCGATCCCAAGATTACCCGTTTCTTTATGACTATTCCCGAGGCTTGCCGTTTGGTAATGGAGGCAGCCACAATGAGTACCGGTAATCAGATATTTGTTTTCGATATGGGTGAACCTGTGAAGATTGTAGATTTGGCAGAGAAAATGATCCGTCTTGCAGGATACATTCCGGGTGAAGATATTAAAATAAAGTTTACCGGTTTGCGTCCCGGTGAGAAGCTTTATGAAGAGGTTTTGAGTAATGAGGAGAATACGGTTCCGACGGATCATTATAAAATACGTATAGCCAAAGTGAGGGAATACAAATGGGATGAGATACTTGCCTCTTATGATAAACTGGCTGAGTTGGCACTCTCGGTGAAGATTGAAGATACGGTGAGACTGATGAAACAGGTGGTACCTGAGTTTAAGTCGAATAATTCTGTGTATGAGAAACTGGATAGAGAGAATGCGGAGATTTGTTTGAATTGATTTGTCATGTCACTGTAATGTGTTTAGATTCTTCTAATAAACGTAAATAGAGTTTTATGATAAAAGTTTTAGTAACAGGTGGTGCCGGATTTATAGGTTCCAATCTTTGTGAGTATTTACTTGCTCATGATTATGAGGTTGTTTGTCTGGATAACTTTGCAACGGGAAAGATAGAGAATCTTTTTCCTTTATTATCTCAATATCCTGATCGTTTCAAACTGATAGTTGGAGATATTCGTAAATTATCTGATTGTCAAAAAGCCGTTGAGGGAGTTGATTATGTATTACATGAAGCTGCTTTGGGGTCTGTTCCTCGATCTATTAAAGATCCTCTCACAACAAATGAAACTAATATTTCCGGTTTCTTGAATGTGCTAATTGCTGCACGGGACGCAAAAGTAAAACGTTTTATATATGCAGCCAGTTCTTCTACTTATGGCGATAGTAAGTCATTACCTAAGGTTGAAGATGTCATAGGAAAGCCTCTCTCTCCATATGCGATTACTAAATATGTAAACGAACTCTATGCCGATGTTTTTTCCAAGACATATGAGATGGAATGTATTGGCTTGCGCTATTTTAATGTGTTCGGGCGTCGTCAAGATCCTTTTGGGGCATATGCTGCTGTCATTCCTTTGTTCGTGAAAAAACTTATGGTTCATGAAAGTCCGATCATCAATGGTGATGGTGAGTATAGCCGCGACTTCACTTATATTGATAATGTTATTCAGATGAATATGTTGGCCATGACTACTACCAATCCGGATGCTGTCAATCAGGTATACAATACAGCTTTTGGCGAACGTACCACTTTAAATCAACTGGTGGATTATTTAAAAGAATTTCTAAGTGATTTTGATCCGGAAATAGCCAATGTTGAAATATTACATGGTCCCAATCGGATCGGTGACATCCCTCACTCTTTAGCATGTATAGACAAAGCCAAAACTCTTCTGAACTATCATCCTCAATATAGTATGCGCGACGGTCTGAAAGAGGCTGTTAAATGGTATTGGGACAATATTTAAATTAATAAAACACAACATTATATTATTTATGGATAAAACAAGAATTTGCGTAATCGGTCTCGGTTATGTAGGGCTTCCTTTAGCTCGTCTTTTCTCGACTAAGTATCAAACTATTGGTTTCGACATGAATCAGGCACGTGTGGATGCTTTGATGGCGGGACACGATGCTACACTTGAAGTATCTGATGAGTTGTTGCAATCGGCTATTGCCAACGGATTTAAATGTACCGCTGATATTGAGGATATCCGTGACTGTAATTTTTACGTAGTGGCTGTTCCTACTCCGGTTGACGAAAATCATAATCCCGATTTAACCCCTCTTTATGGTGCCAGTACAACTGTGGGAAAAGTTATTTCCAAGGGTGATATAGTTGTTTATGAATCAACTGTTTATCCTGGTGTAACGGAAGACGAATGTATTCCTGTGGTAGAAAAAGTGTCGGGATTGAAGTTTAATGTTGACTTCTTTGCAGGTTATTCTCCTGAGCGTATAAATCCGGGTGATAAACTCCATACAGTGGAGAAGATTAAGAAAGTGACTTCCGGTTCTACTCCTGAGATAGGTAAAAAGGTGAATGAAGTCTACGCATCCGTAATTACTGCAGGTACCCATTTGGCACCTACTATGAAAGTTGCTGAAGCAGCTAAAGTAATTGAGAATTCACAACGTGATATCAATATTGCTTTTGTAAATGAACTATCCAAGATTTTTAATAAAATGGGTATTGATACCCAAGATGTATTGGAAGCTGCATCTACAAAGTGGAACTTTCTACCTTTCAAGCCGGGTTTGGTAGGTGGTCATTGTATTGGGGTTGATCCTTACTACTTGGCCCAATGCGCACAACGTTACGGTTACAATCCTGAAATTATTCTTGCTGGAAGAAGAATGAATGACGGTATGGGAGAATATGTGGCGAATGAGGTTATAAAATTGATGTTGAAAAAAGGGATTCAGGTACTCAATTCCCATATTCTGATTCTCGGCTTTACGTTTAAGGAGAATTGTCCGGATGTCCGTAATACAAAGGTGATAGACATATACAAAGCTTTGAAAACATATAATGTTAATATTACGATTTATGATCCTTGGGCAAATCCAGAAATAGCAAAACATGAGTATGGAATTGACATCGTGACAGAACTTCCTACTGGCGAGAAATATGATGCGATTATCAATGCTGTTGCCCACAAGCAGTTTGCAGAACTTGATATTTGTGCGCTCGCTGTAGAGAACGATGTTATATATGATGTGAAAGGGATTTTACCAAAAGAGATTGTTGATGCAGGATTGTAAACTTTTATTTTTTTTTTGATTGTTGAAGTTTATTGAATCAAAGTATATATATTCATAATTACTATATTTTGTGTGTAAAAATATGTTAACAAATCCGTTAGTGTCGATTATTACAGTTACAAGAAATAGAGCTTCATTGATATCTAGATGTATTGAAAGTGTTCAAAAACAAAATTATAGTAATTATGAACATATAATTCTGGATGGCAACTCAGAAGATAACACACAAGATGTTGTTTTCGCATATAATGATCCTAAGATAAAATATAAAAAAATTCCAACTTTTGGTCATAAAGTTCAGTTGTTAGCAGCTTATGAAATGTCATCTGGTGACTATTTTGCTTTTTTGGATGATGATGATGAATATACTATAGATGGTCTTGTAAAAAGAGTTAGTTTGCTAAATAGTCTTCCAGCTTCATATGGTTTTGTTTATGCTGCTATGGATTATTATGATGATAAAACGAAAGAATTCTTATATAGAAAAGAAGCCACTATAAACGATGGAGGTCCGGAAATTTTACATAAAGTAATTGCTGATCCTATTGTTTGTGGTGCACCAACATTGCTTTTCAGAAGAGAAGCTTATTATTCTGTGTCAGGTGGATCATGGGTGAATGGGGCAGGAAATGATGGAGCAGACTTTTTACTTTGTGCAGTATGTGTAAAAAGAGGTTGGAGATTTTCTTCATTAAAGAACTCTACAGCTAATGTGTATGTAAATCATAATGCGGTGAGACTTACCAATACTTGGGCATCTGGTATGGAAGGTGCAAAAAGAAGTATTACTTATGCTAACTTCATCTTAAGCGAATTTGAAGATACAGTAAAAGTATATCCAAAATCTGCAAGTAGATATTATTCTTCGTTAATGTATGATTATATACATATAGGCGAATATAAGTTAGGTTTTAAGAATTACATTAATTTAGTTATGACTAGTTTTTCTTTGAAGAATTTGCTACGTTTACCACATGCCTATTACCTTAAATTAGCTAGTAAATAATGAAAAATTTTGAAGGAATCTCTGATTCTGCTAATAAGCATAAGATTGCTATAATTTGCGTTGGATACAATCGTTTGCATTCATTGGAATGTTTATTCTCATCATTAGAACAAGCACATTATCCAAGCAATGATATACCTTTAGTAGTTAGTATAGACGCAAGTGGAGATGAAGACGTGTACGCTTTCGTTAGGGAGTATATTTGGCCATACGGGGATAAATATGTAAATATTCAGACTGAAAGATTAGGCTTGAAAAAACATATTTATAAGTGTGGAGACTTATCACAATATTTTAAAGGTATAATCATTCTCGAAGACGATTCCTTTGTCGCGCCGTATTTCTATGAATATGCCGAGACTGCATTATCGAAGTATTCTGACGATATAAAAATATCCGGGATATCTTTGTATATATCTCACAATAACGAATATGTTAATGTGCCTTTTTGGCCACTCAATAAAGGTGCAGATGTATTTCTTCTTCAAGATGTTCAAACAAGAGGAGAGTGTTTCTCTTGGGGTATGTGGAGCAAGTTTAAGGAATGGTTGAAAGATAATGAGAATCGAGACTATGCAGAAGTGTTAATGCCTGAACCTATCAAAAGTTGGACAAAGGCCTGGTCAAAATACTATTATGCCTATATGGTTGAATCTGAAACCTATTTTGTTTATCCATATACATCATTTGTAACCAATATGGGAGCTGTAGGTGAACATGCAAATAAAATAATCAATGTAGTGCAGGTTGCATTAGAATATGGGAAAAAAAAGTATGTGATGCCAGACTCTTCTTTTCTTGTTAGATATGATGCTTTTTACTCGAACGAAGATATATATGTTATGTTGGGTTATGAAAAATTAGACCTTTGTATTGATTATTACGGATTTAACAAAAATATTTCGAATCGAAGATATCTGCTTAGTTGCAAAAGACTGCCGTATCTTGTTGTGAAATCTTTTGGATTACACATGTACCCGATTGAGATGAACATTCGTTACAATATACCTGGGGAATGCCTTTATTTATACGATACTTATACTAGATCAGGCAAACCTGCAAAAAAAGAATATGATGCTTTATCATATGTTTATTGTAAGCACAACCCTCCATTGATGTTGTCTTATGTCATTAGATGGTATAAGGCGAGAGTAATAAATAAGATTAAATGTATCTTAAGAAAATGATTTGTAAAATTGTAACAAAAGTTATAGAAAAGAAGCATCAGTTTCTTTATTTCCTTTGGCTTTACAAATTGAAATTGAATGAATTCTTATCAAAAGATGATAATGGCCGGTCTGCTATTGTTATGTTTCATCATGTAAGAGATGATGAAGCTGTGGAGGTTCTGGATTCTTGTAAATGTACGACGAAAGAGTTTGTAGAATTTTGTAATTTAGTATCAAATAATAGCAGAGTTGTTTCACTTCGTGAATTAATAACTAATATAGAGCAAAAATCGGGGAATAACATGATTGTTATTTCCTTTGATGATGTTCCTCGAAATTTTTATACAACAGCATATCCTATTTTGAAAAGCTATGGATTTCCGTTTATTTTATATATAACAACAGGCTTTTTGGATAAAGAGGATTATTTATCGTTTGAGCAGGTGAGAGAATTATCGAAAGATCCCCTATGTACGATAGGATGTCATACATTTTCTCATCCTTTCCTCAAGCATTCAACTGATTTGGAACGTGAAATTATTACTTGTAAGAATGAATTAGAGCAACTACTTGACTTGACAATAAAAGACTTTGCATATCCGTATGGTACTCCTACGGCAATAAACAAGGATGTCGTAAGATATGTATCAGAGACAAACAGATATGAAACGGGTGTAATCACAGTACCTGGATTCATTAATAGTTTGTCAATAAAGAATAGATTTGCTTTGCCAAGAATCCATAGTAAGCTATTTATGAAAAAATATTGTTAATATGAAATACATACACCCAAGCGTATATTTTAAATGGATATGTGGTCATACAGGATCGCTAGGTATTCGAATGTGGTTCACCTATGGCTATAAGAGCCTTAGAGGAACATTTCCAAATATTTCAAGGCCAAGTAATCTGTCCGAATATATAATTTCTAAATTATTGGATAGCGAGTGGGATAAAAAGATTTCTGTTTATGCAGACAAATGTGCAGTACGAAACTATATTGCAGCGAAGGGCTATGCTTATACTTTACTGGAATGTTATGGCGAATGGAATTCTTTTGATGAAATTGATTTTGATAGTCTTCCTAATACTTTCGTTCTAAAAGCAAATAATGGGTGTGGAAATCATGTGTTTTGTACAGACAAGAAAAAATTAGATAAAATAACCATTAAGCCTATTGTAGAAAAAAATATGGCAATTAATGATATAATGTTCAAATTTGAACCTCACTATAGTTTTATCCAGCCTAAAGTGTATGCAGAAGAACTGATGGATTTGGAAAGTGTACATGGTATAATTGATTATAAGTTCTTTTGTGTGCATGGTGAAATATATGGGATTCAAGTTATAGGGAATCGTCATGGTGGCAATTATGATATGGATCTAAGGGATTCTAATTGGATAAAGATGCAGGGGCTTACAATTTCAAGTGAGAAAGATATATTTTCAAAACCCCAGAACTTTGAGAAAATGAAGGAAATAGCGAAGTCGCTTAGTTCTGATTTTAACTTCGTCAGAGTAGATTTATATGAGTACAAGGGTGACGTAAAATTTGGAGAACTAACATTTACTCCTGGTGGTGCTCTTCTTAGTAGTTTTTCAAAAAATTTCCTTGAGGGAGTATATAACAAGATGAAATCAAATTAGAATCACATTATCAATGAGTATAATTTTATTGTTATGGGCTAAGTATTCTGCTTATATAAAAAACAGTAGTGTATACTTATTGGCTACAATCATCTCATCTATAATTGGGGTTGCAATTAATCCTCTGCTGGCTCTCAATTTGTCACCAGAAGATTATGCTATTGTTGGATATTATACAGGTTATTCTACACTGTTTACCCCCCTAATAGGATTTTTTATGGTAGATTACTATTTGAGGCATCGATATACTTTATCTTCCGATGATCTTCATGTCTTGAAATCTACTATAATACGTTTGTTTTTGTATTTTTCTGGTATAGTCTCACTATTGTGCTTAATTGGTCTCTATATCTATGTATTATTGAGTAATGTTGGTATACCGTTCTTCCCTTATGCTTTGCTAACAATATTGCAAGCATATACGGGATTATTATTCGCCTTTAAAACGGCTGAATATAAGATTGATGGGAATAGTAAGGCTTTTTTTAGATACTCTGTAATAAATGCTATTGCTAATTCTGTCATTGCAATATTATTTGTGGTAGTTTTCAAAGGAGGTGCTTTAGGTAAGACCTTGGGTACTTTCGTTGTTAGTACATCCTTCTTCGTTTACATTATATATACTTATCGCAAAGATTTTAGATTTAAATTTGATAAAGAACGAGTGATTTCGATTGTCAAATACTCTACTCCTCTTGTTATTGCAGGTATGTTAGGCTTCTTTTCAGGAGGTTATGATAGGGTCATACTTGAGAAGCAAGGCGATATATATACTTTGGGAATATATTCTGTAGCGGTTCAAATGTCTGGGTACTTGAATGTTTTTGCAGTGGCTATAAAATCAACATTTCAGCCCGATATTTATAAGGCTATTGCAGAAAAGAATTTATCTAAATTAGTAAAAAAAATATGTGTGATTATTGCTGTAGTAACAGTAATTGTACTCTTGTTCATAATATTATGTCCGATTATTATTCATCTATTAACCGCTGGTCGATATGATGAATCAACAAGACTGACACAAATTTTGTCACTATCCGTAATAACATCTACAATATATTATCAGATATCTCAAGTAACCTATGGTTCAGGACTTTCAAATTTGACATTAATAAATAAGATAATTGGAAGTGTTTTTTCTTTTATCCTATTTTCGTTAATGGTTCCTTGTTATGGAGTATTGGGTGTAGCTTGGAGTGTAGTTCTTTGCTTCATTTTTTATGCGATTGGAAATCTTATTCTTTTATATATATATCGAAATAGGTTCTTATGAAGAAAATAGAAACAATAGATGTTACATGTACTGCCTGTGGGGCTTGTGCTAGTATTTGCCCCAAAGGATGTATCAGTATGATAGAAAATATTGATGGTTTTTATTATCCATCAATTGATACATCATTGTGTGTCGATTGTAATCTATGTGAAACAACATGTCATATCATAGCTCCGTATGAAGAAAAAAATGTAACGTTAGATAATTTCTATATGTATTGGCAGAGCGATGAATCAAAGCGCCAATCTTCAACGTCGGGTGGAGCTTTTTTATTGTTTGCTCAGTATGTTCTTGATAGGGGAGGAGCTGTGTTTGGTAGCATGTATAATGGCGATAAAGAAAGACTTGAGGTTCGAAGTTCAGATGATTGCGGCTTAGAGCCTTTGAAAAAATCAAAATATGTAGAATCTTTTGTGGATAAGAGTTTCAAAGTGATAAGAAAAGAACTCCAAGAAGGAAGATATGTTCTGTATTGTGGGACTCCTTGCCAAGCAGCTGGTTTGCGTAAATATTTGGGTGTCACAAAAACTAATCAGGATAGATTCATTCTTATTGACTTTGCATGTCATGGTGTCCCTACCAATAAGATGTTAACTCATTTTAAAAGAAAATTTGAAACAAAAACAAAGAAAATTACAAATATTGAATTTAGATACAAGGATTATAAAGATTCGAAATCTCTTTGGCACACTGTAACTATGAAACTTTATTTTTCAAATGGAAAAAGTAAGGTTATACACAGTAATTCCTACTATTATTACTACTATAAGACTTTCGTTGAAAGTGTAAATCTACGTCGTAGTTGTTATAATTGTTTTCAAGTCGAACATTCCGAGGCTGATATTACAGTTGGTGACTTTTGGGATATTATTAAATATAAACCAGAGCTTGACGATAATAAAGGTGTTTCATTTATCAAGTTTCACAATGATAAGTGGAAAGATGTGTTACAAGCAATCAATCCGAATGATTTTCTTCAAGAATTACCCAAAGGAACAGTCGTTGATCCATACAAAAAGAAATCAAAACTTCCTAAGCTTCCTGAGCGTGAACGATATTTGTCTTTGTTGCGAAAATATGGGTGTTATGCAGGCTCTAGAAAATATTTTGGCACTTTTACGATCTTTAGAAATACATACTTTTCACAGTTTAAAAATTTATTGAAACCAATACTGTACAAAACGATATGGCGAAACAGAACAAGATAGGTATATTTACTTACATGCTCAATAATTATGGTGCGGTATTACAATCATTTGCTCTTCAGCACTACCTGCAAACAAATGGGGCAGCTGATGTGGAGATTGTTAATTTTGAAACTATTCGTCACCAACAACTAAATAAAATTTTCAGGAAATATTCAGATAATTTTCTTGTTCAACTCTGTTTTATTATGCTCACACTATTAAGATATAAGCAATTAAAACAGCGTAAAATCAAGACCTTATTATTCAAGCGTAAGTACATGAAATTTACTAGAGTATATACTTCTCAAACAGATTTGTTTAGTAATCTTCCCGAGAAAGACGTGTACGTTAGTGGGAGTGATCAGGTTTTTAATCCCAATGGGCTAAATCGAGATGTTTATTATCTTAATTTTGAAAAAGGGAGAAGTAAGAAAGTCGCATATGCACCGAGTTGGGGAACATCTGTTTTTTCTCAAATAACTGTTGATATTATAAAAAAACACATTAGCGATTTTGATGCTTTAAGTTGTCGAGAAGAAGATGGTGCAGATATGATGTCAAAACTACTGGGCAAAGACATTCCAACAGTTGCAGACCCTACTCTTCTTTTGTCTCAGGATGAATGGTTAGCTGTTGCAGAACTACCTCGTTATAAGAAGAACTATATCTGTATATACGATTTGAATGGGGCTGAGCATTTAATTACAATAGCAAAGCAAATCCAACGGAGAACAAGTTTTGACATCGTTTGCATAACGAATAAAATTCAGAAATTTTATGATGTTAACAAACAGATATATAGTGCTGGACCTGCTGAGTTTGTAGGTTGGATAGCAAATGCTAAGTATGTGGTGACAGACTCATTCCATGGAATGATGTTCTCTTTAATTTTCAGAAGACCTTTCTATATATATATTGCAGTACCTGCTTCTTCTGCTAGAATAAGAAGCATTTTATCAAGGTTTGATTTATTAGATAGGATTGTAGAAAATAATGAATCGGATAGTTTCGTTTTTAAAGCCTTGCCTTTGCATGACTATTCTCAGCTTTTAGAAGACTTCACTTCTATTTCAAAAGCATATATTCAAAATTATATTTTGGAACAAAGATGAGTAGGGAAAAAATATTCAAATTAATATTTGTAATATATTTAATTTTATTGTGTGCCTTTGTGTTCACATCATTAGATGCTTTAGTATCTTTAAATATTTCGATTGTACCTCAATTTAGTCAGATGGGGAGCTGCTTGCTTGCGATTTCTCTTGTTTTGTTTTCATTCAATAAGGGGGTAAATGAATTTTATATACTTTTTTTATGGTGGATGGCATATTATACAATTGCATATTTCCTCGCTCCTCATTATGATATAGGCGTAACGGGTTACTTTAGATTGACTTGGTTTATCAATGCATTTCTTATTTCATACATCTGTTGTAGAAATATAGAAAACCCTAAAAACCTGATTACTGTTGCATTTGTTGCGATAATTGTAATAAATATGTATTTTACCTATTTGAATATTTTTAATAGAGTTGTATCTGTAAACATAGAGGAAATAGGTGTTAGTAATATAGTGTTCTGGAGTTTCTGCTCAATTCCTGCAGTTTTTCTAATTAATAATCCTCTGTACAGGAATACGTTAATAACTATCATTGCTATTATTTGTCTATTTACGATGAAAAGAAGTGCTTTCATTGCGCTTCTTCTCATTTTATTCTTTTATTATCTATCCTCAAAAAGAATAAAACGGAAGTTTGTTAATAATAACAAGGCACTTGTATATGCTGTTTGTTGTATTGGCTTGATTGTATTAGTTTATAAATTTCAAGATCAATTTTTAGAAATATGGAATCGTAATGTCAATCGAATAAATTCAATCCAGGAGGACCGTGGATCTAATAGACTTACAGTCTGGGAGGATGTAATCAATGCATTTGATTACAATAGTATTGCTGAATGGATCATTGGTAATGGCATGGGAAGTACATTATTTAAGGCAAAACATACAACCGCTCACAATGATTTTTTGACTGTGCTTTTTGAATTCGGAATAGTTGGAGTTATATTCTATATAATTTTTATTGTAAAGGTGGTTAAGCGTATGATCCTATTTTGGAAAAGCTATTCCGAGTATACAATGTGCTTGGTATCCTCTGTAATAATTTTACTAGTAGTAGGCAATGTGGGTGATATGTTCACATGTTACTCTTATCTAGCATATATTATGATTTTGTTGGGTGCCATTGAAGCAAGAGTATCAATTGGTAAAATATAGAATTACGAATGACATGAAAGTTTTCCTAACAACTAGCGGACCATTTCCAAATGGAGGTGCAAATGCCAATAGAATAAAATGCTATGTCAAAGGACTGCAAAATCAGAGCGTTGATTATGAGATTCTGACAACCTCTCATCGAGCTAAAGAAGACTCTTCTACAGGTTTTGTATATAAAAGAATTGGGCTGGATTGTACAGATAAGCCTATTTTTATCCGAGTGATGGCTTTTGTTTATAATACATTCTTATTAAGGAGTTATTTGAAAGAAAATGTAAAAAAAGAAGATATTGTTTTGATTTATCATAATGGTATAGTTGAAGACTGCATATTGCTTTCTCTAAAAACTCAATGTATTCTTGTTAGAGAGCTTTGTGAGATTCCATATTATGATGATAGGATTGTGAGTAGGGTAATGAGATGGTTTCAACTTCATTATTTTTTTAAAAAATTTTCCGGCTTTATTGCGATCTCAGAACCTTTAAAAAATCTAGCAGAGAGGTATAAAAATAAAAAAGCACAAGTCATTAAAATTCCTATATTAATTGATAAGGAAAGATTTAATAATTGTCGATATAATTCATTTCGAAAAATAAATGGTAATTATATTTTTCATTCAGGTTCCTTATCAGAACTAAAAGATGGATTTATTGGGATGATTGAGGCTATTGCAGAAGTGAATGAACGAGGGTATGAAATACATTTATATAGTACAGGTACCATCACTTCAGACAATGATATTTCTAGAAAAATTCACTCCTTGGGTATAAAAGATAAAATTCATTTTCTTGGTTTTTTACAAGAACAAGAGTTGTATGAATACCAAAGAGGTAGTTTGTTATTTATAATAAATAAACTGGATACTTTGCAGAATAGGTATTGTTTTGCAACTAAATTAGGTGAATATTTATCTACTCGCAAAGCTGTAATAGCAACAAATGTAGGAGAAATGAACTACTTCCTGCAAGACAATAAAAGTGCATATATAGTTGAGTCAGGCTCATCAGTACTTATTGCAAAAAAAATAATCGAGGCTCTTAATAATCCCGAACGCAGATCGGCAATAGGTAAAGGTGGGTATGATGTAGCAAGAAATTGTTTCTGCCATGATTTTCAAGGAGTAAGGTTATATAAATTCTTAGTAAATTTGAAAAAAACATGATATTTTTAAGGTGCTTTGACAAACTTTTGTCTATAGTGAGTAATCTATGGATGAAGATGATATTAATATTAGTAGGTATTAATGCACGTCATGCTAAATTTATTGGAATCACAAGGTTTACCAAAGAGATAGGTTCCTCAATATTAATTGGTGATAATTGTGAATTTAGGTCATTTTCAACTTCTAACCTTATTGGAATTAATAGGCCTTGTATTATCTCGACTATTACATCTGAAGCCAAATTGATAATTGGAGATGGTTGCGGTTTTAGCGGATCAGTAATTGGTTGCTTTTTATTTATAGAATTAGGGAAAAATGTAAGATGCGGAGCGAATACACTAATCACCGATTCTGATTGGCATAATGACGATTATAGGTGTGGCGAGAATAAACCGATTGTGATAGGGGATAATGTGTGGATAGGTGAAGGGGCAAAAATTCTTAAAGGAGTCCATATTGGTGCTAACTCGGTTATTGGAGCTGGTTCTGTTGTCACAAAGGATATTCCTGCTAATGTTGTTGCTGCTGGAAATCCATGCCAGGTAATTAAGAGTATATCATTGTAAATAGTGCAATGGATTATATGGCATTTTTGCCAATAAATATTCTAAAATAACTCAATATCAATATGGGCTATGATACTGTTAAAAGACATTATAGCTATGCAATGAGTGTTTACTAAAAACGACATTATGGCTAAGTTATTTCGATTAATAACCTTAATAATATATTATTCATTTTGCCAATTTATTCCATTATTAATTGGGCGCATAATGCGTAGGTATTGTGCAAATATTTTGTTTGATAGATGTGGCACTAACGTCAATCTAGAACGTAAAGTTGATATGGGAAATGCCAAAGGTATCTCTATTGGTAATAATTCAGGTATAGGAATTAGAGCTCAAGTGAGAGGTCCCTTATCTATAGGAGATAATGTAATGATGGGACCTGATGTTATTATTCTTACACATGGACATATTTATGATTTGATAGATATACCAATGTGCAAACAAGGCTCTGCTTTACCTAAAAAGGTTACTATTGGGAATGATGTGTGGATAGGTACAAGATCAATTATCATGCCAGGAGTAAATATTGGAAATGGTGTGATAATTGGTGCAGGAGCTGTAGTGACAAAAGATGTTCCAGATTTTGCAATCGTAGGTGGTGTTCCTGCAAAGGTGTTGAAATATAGAATAAACAAATATTGAACAATATGTATAAGGTTGGGATTATAGGGGCTTTTGCAAAAGGAAAAAGTTCTTTAGATGGTCAGACTGTCAAAACTTGTTCACTGTCCAGCTTACTTAAGAAGGAGTTGGGTGACTTGGATGTTTTTGATGTCGATACTTATGGGTGGAAGAAGAACCCTTTTGGGGTGTTTTGTAGAATAATCAAGGCTTGTCGACATTGTGATAAAATAATAATGCTTCCAGCTCAGAATGCGCTACATATCATTCCGATAGTCGCTCAAATCACCAAACGTAAAGAATCTAAATTGATTTATTCTGTTATTGGAGGCTGGCTTCCATCAATGTTGCAAGATAAAAAATATTTGGGTAAGCCTTTACAAAAACTTGATAGTATATGGGTAGAAACGTCTACGATGAAGTGTGCTCTTGAAAAACAGGGATTTAAAAATATTTCTATAGTTAATAATTTTAAAAAATTTAAACCAATTAAAGTCAGAATGCGATTCTCTCCACCATATAGGCTCTGTATATTCTCAAGAATAATGTGGCAAAAAGGTATTGAGGATGCTATCAAGGCAATAATGGAGATAAATGAAAAAATAGGTGTCACATACATGCTTGATATATATGGTATGGTAGATAATGGGTACAAAGAGAGATTTTCTGAAATATGTACTGAATTGCCAGATTATATCAAATATTGTGGTTGTGTGAATCCATCTGATGCGTCCATGACTCTTAAGGAATATTTTGCTTTACTTTTTCCAACTCGTTTTTATACAGAAGGTATACCAGGTACCATTATAGATGCATATTCTGCTAGTGTGCCTGTAATCTCATCGAGGTGGCAAAGTTTTAATGATGTCATAGAAGAAGGAAAGACGGGCTTTGGATATAGATTTGGAGATTATAATGCGTTAGTGTTTCTCTTAGAAAGTTTGGCAGACAATCCTTCAACAATAATATCCTTAAGACAGAACTGTCTGAACAAATCTTATGAGTATTCAGAAGAGTATGTAGGTAGTAAGCTTCTTAAATTAATATTTGAATAAGACGTAAACCATGCTATCAATAGTTTGTCCGATATATAAGGAAGAAAAATATATAATACAATGTATAGACTCCCTCCTCCAGCAGGATTATCCAAAGGACGATTTGGAAATCTTGTTGGTAGATGGAATGAGTTCTGACAACACTCGCAATATAATAAAGGAATATTCGGAGAAATATCCTTTTATTCATCTATTAGATAATCCTAAGAGAATTGTACCTTGCGCTATGAATATCGGTATCAAGGCTGCGAAGGGTAATATTATTATTCGTCTTGACGCTCATGCAAACTATGAGAAGGATTATTTCTCAGTGTTGTCACGTAGACTAATAGAACTTGGTGCGGATAATGTAGGTGTAGTTTGCAAGACTGATGTGCTGAACAAAACACCAAAGACCCTTGCTATTCGTGAGGTACTTGGCAACAAGTGGGGGGTGGGTAACTCTGCTTTTCGTATCGGCATTGATAAGATGCAGGAGGTGGACACTGTGCCATTTGGATGCTGGCGCAGAGAAGTGTTTGAGAAATATGGTATGTATGATGAGCGTTTGATTCGCAATCAGGATATTGAATTGAATAAGCGCATCAAGCGTGGTGGTGGCAAGATATTCATCGTACCTGATACTTATTGTACATACCTTGCTCGAGAGACTTTTTTAAAATTGGCTAAAAATAACTATGATAATGGTGAATGGAATATTTTGACTGTATTCTACACTAAGCAGATGAGTTCGCTGTCTATTCGCCATTTTATACCTTTGATATTTGTGTTGTCGCTGATTGTCCCATTAATTACTGGAATTATTTGGTGGCCATTGTCATTGATTAGCGGATTGTCATTGGTGGTTTATCTATTTGCGCTTGGTTCTGTCAGTACTCAGTTGGCAGTTAAGAAACATCTGAACTTGGGTTATTTACTGATCAGTTTTCTTGTGCTTCATTTGTCATATGGCTGGGGTTCATTTGTGGCATTACTAAAATTACCTTTTCTGAAGAAATAATCAATAGTAAGTATCTTGTTTTAATGTTTTGTATACTTATTTATAAAAGTATGCCCTTTGTTAGAGAATAAAAACGATAGTAAACAAGTATAGTAGTGGTTTTGAATATCTATTGATTCTAATATAAAGTAGAATCGGTACTTCAGAATGAATCTATCTAGGTATTTTATGTGCACTGTATTAAAGTACACATTATAGGTTGCTTGTAAAAGTAAAAAAATATGTTTTTAAAATTTCTTTTTGACCGAATGATAGCATTTCTCGGATTGTTATTTTTATGGCCTTTGTTGCTAATAGTAACTATTTTGATTAAAATCCAGATGCCTGGTCCTGTATTGTTTGTACAAAAACGTGTGGGTAAAGGAGGGGAGATATTCGATTGTCATAAGTTTCGTTCAATGAAGTTGGCTCATAGTGGTTCTACTGTAAGTGTAGCTGGTGAAAGTCGTATTACACCATTAGGTTCAAAACTTCGTAGATATAAAATAGATGAACTGCCTGGGTTATGGGATGTCCTCATAGGTAAAATGAGCTTTGTGGGCCCTCGTCCTGATGTCCCTGGCTATGCAGATCAGTTGAAGGGGCCTGATAGAGATGTATTAAAATTGCGGCCAGGAATTACTGGACCTGCATCTCTGAAATATAGAGATGAAGAAGAAATTATAGCGAAATTTGTTAATAAGGTAAAAATGAGGGATTCATCTATACTTAATTTATATAGAAATACAAACTTTACTGAAATGACCGATGAACAAATTGCAATTTGGTATAATGACAACATTATTTATCCAGATAAGGTTCGTATAAACTGTTATTATTATCGTAATTACAGCTTTGTAAAGGATGTTCAGATGATTTTTGCTACTATTATAGGTAAGCGGATTTTGTATGCTGGTGAAATAATCTAAAAATAAATTCAGTGTAAGTATGTTAGAAAAAAGAACAATTTATCTCTGTTTGGCACATATGTCAGAAGAGGGCATTGAACAGAAATATGTAAAAGAAGCGTTCGACACTAACTGGGTAGTACCTTTGGGACCGAATGTGAATGCCTTTGAAGAAGATTTGAAAAGATTTGTAGGAGGGAAAAATGAAGTAGTAGCACTTTCTGCAGGAACGGCGGCAGTTCATTTAGCTTTGTTAGCCTGTGGCGTAGGGCCTGGTGATGAAGTATTGGTACAAAGTTTTACATTTTGTGCATCTTCGCATCCGATAACTTATCTCGGTGCAACACCGGTATTTGTAGATTCAGAAGTTGATACTTGGAATATGGACCCCGATTTGTTGGAAGAAGCTATTAAAGATCGTATCGCCAAAACTGGTAAGAAACCGAAAGCAATCGTTCCAGTCTATCTATATGGTATGCCTGCCAAGATAGATAGAATCATAGCGGTGGCAGACAAATATGATATTCCAGTTATTGAGGATGCAGCGGAAGGATTGGGGAGTCGTTATAACGGTCGTGTATGTGGTACTTTCGGACATTACGGTGTACTCTCTTTTAATGGGAACAAAATGATTACGACTTCTGGTGGTGGAGCACTAATCTGTCCGAATGAAGAAACGAAGAGGAAAATTATGTTTTACGCTACGCAGGCACGTGAATCTTATCCTTACTATCAACATGAAGAAATCGGTTATAATTATCGTATGTCGAATGTTTGTGCAGGTATCGGACGTGGTCAGATGACCGTGTTGGATGAACATATAGCCCATCATAAACATATTCAGTCACTTTATCGTACTATGCTTAAGGATGTCGATGGTATTACGCTTCATGAAAATCCAGATGGACGTTATGACAGTAATTTCTGGCTTTGTACTATAACTCTTTTTCCCGAATTACATGTTGAAGGTGAAGAGCATGTCTATGAGACGGCAGTTCAAGGTGCTGTAGGCGGTGCAGCGGGAGTAGTTCATCAGGCTTCTTCTTTGCATACGAGTTGTGAACCGAATAAAAATGTAGAAGGTCTGCGTATAGCGTTGGATAAAGCAGGTATAGAGTCTCGTCCTTTATGGAAACCAATGCATCTACAACCAGTTTATGAGATGAATCCGAGTTATACGAATGGAGTAAGTGAATCTCTTTTTACTCAAGGCCTTTGCCTACCGAGTGGTCCTTGTGTGACAGATGAGGATGTAGCTTATATTGTTGCGGAGATTAAGAACTGCATCAAAAACTAATACTGCTAATGAGGATATTTTTTTATCTGTTAAAAGGCCTTTTCTGTTTCTTCTGCATTCCTTATTTTGTTTGGAAACAGAAAAAAAAAATTATATAAACCCAAACATTGGATTCGTTCAATGCTTTCTTCCTTACTACAAAAGATGACGTAAGGATAGCCGGGTTATTCTGATGTGAATCATGATAATTCAGCTTAATATTATTGTTTGTTTGTGTAGCCCTCCTTTTTAAATCAGGCGTGGTTTATTTACAAGGAGGGCTTTTTTTATTAAAGTTTTGTAGATCCTTTTTTTGAATTATAATACTGCATTCTTTTCATCTCAAATGTAGTTGTTAGCTAGCCAGGCTTTCCTGTTTGTGGAAATGCCTGGCTACTTTTATTCTTATGATTTCGAAGACTTGTAGTTTGTTGATAAATAACAGAATACAAAATCAGTGTGTTGTGAATCATTCAGCAGCCCCCTTTTTACTTTGAGGGCTTAGAATAAACCTCCATCTTTGCAATGTTGATCAACAAAACGTGAATGAAAAAACGATTAGTAACATTAAAAAGAGGAGGTAATTATGCCTTTATTTTATAAGGGAATACAATCTAGTAAAGCCAACAAAGCCGGAGTGAAAACATGGCATCCGTCTTTGGTAAAGATGAAGAAAAGGATTAATACACAAACCTTGGCAGAGGAGATTGCCGAAAAGGCTTCACTGACGCCGGGTGATGTGCAAAATGTGGTACGGAACTTGCTTTCGGTGATGCGTAGATATCTGTTGGACTGCTATACGGTACGCCTTGAAGGGCTAGGAACTTTTACAATGAAGGTCCGTTCGCAAGGCAAAGGGGTAGAAACAGAAGATAAGGTGAATCCTAATCAGATCACATCGGTACAGTGCCAGTTTACTCCTGAATATTTCCGTCCGATAGCTGTGGGTACTACCCGTGCACTGACTCAGGGATTGTCATTTGCACATGCTGACCTGATGAAGAAAGGCATTGATAATAATGGCGGAGGAAATGAGGGAGAAGGTGAGGATCCGTCGGTTTAGTTGACAATTGACAATTGACAATTGAAAATTGAAAATGAGCTGCGCAGTGTTTGCATGCTGCAGAGGTAACTTAAGAACTTAAAAACTTAGAAAGAGATTTATGAAAAAGACGGTTTGGAGTACGATTCTGAAAGTGATTATTGCAGTGGCCAGTGCTATTGCGGGAGTAATTGGTGGTCAGGCAATGACGTTCTGATGATGAAAGACGATAATTGAGTGGAGAAAGCTCCCGGCGGTTCTGTGAAAGAGAACTTGCCGGGAGTTTTTTTATATGTGTGTGCAGTGTGCTTGAATTTTTATCTGTATCTTTGCACGCTCAAAACGATAAAATAGTGAATTTAATTATCGATATAGGAAATACGGTAGCTAAAGTGGCACTCTTTGAGGGGGCTACAATGGTAAATGTTGTCTATGATTCTAATGAGTCGCTGGATTGTCTGGAACATATTTGTACTGAATATCCGATTGACAGAGGTATTGTTGCAACTGTCATTAATCTGAATGAGCGTGTTTCCGGACAAATAAGTAAGCTTTCTATACCTCTGCTTTGGCTGGATAAAGATACTCCGCTTCCGGTAATCAATTTATACGAAACACCTGAGACACTGGGTTATGACCGGATGGCTGCTGTAGTGGCTGCCAATGAACAATTTCCGGGAAGGGATATTTTGGTAATTGATGCGGGGACTTGTATCACTTACGAATTTATTGATTCTCTGGGGCAATACCATGGTGGGAATATCTCTCCGGGGCTACAGATGCGTTTTAAAGCACTTCATCAGTTTACGGGACGTTTGCCGTTAGTTGCTCCACAAGGATGTACGCCGACTTTGGGGAAGGATACAGAGACTGCTATGCGTGCCGGAGTGTGGAAAGGCATCGAATATGAAATATCAGGTTATATTACGGCTATGAAACATAAATATCCTGAAGTTTTGGTTTTTTTAACGGGCGGAGATGATTTTTCTTTTGATACGAACGTAAAAAGTGTCATCTTTGCAGATAGATTTTTAGTGTTGAAAGGATTAAATAGAATTTTAAACTATAATAATGGTAGGATTTAAACAGACACTTTGTGCGCTTTTGCTCACGACTTTTGCAGGAGTGGCAGTCGCTCAAAATAATACAAACTCTCCTTATACACGATATGGCTATGGCGATTTAGTCAATCAGAATTTCGGAAATAGTAAAGCAATGGGAGGGATTGCCTTTGGATTGCGTGATGGTTCACAAATTAATCCGTTGAATCCTGCTTCATACACGGCTATTGACTCACTGACATTCTTATTTGAAGGAGGAGTGAGTATGCAAAATGCTAATATCAGTGATGGCGCTTTGAAGTTGAATGTGAAAAATTCAAGCTTTGATTATATTGCTATGCAGTTTCGGTTGCATAGGAGATTGGCTATGAGTATCGGATTGTTGCCTTTCTCAAATGTAGGTTATAATGTGTCACAGGGATATTCGGAAACATCTGCCAGTCCGAGTTATACAAAGCAGTTGCTAGGTGACGGAGGTTTGCATCAGTTATATGCCGGTTTGGGTGTGAAGGTGCTTAATAATTTATCTATTGGTGCGAATGTTTCTTATTTCTGGGGAGACATAACACGTACGTTGGCTATGGTGTATCCTTCATATACAAATGTAGACGGACAGACAGTTTCGAACTCATATGTAGAAACAACAGGAATGTCAGTTCGTGATTATAAATTGGATTTTGGTATACAATATACCCAACCTATTGGAAAGAAACATTTAGTAACATTGGGAGCTGTATTTTCTCCGAAACACAATTTGAATAATGATACTTATGTGCAAACCAATACGAGTGTAATAACTACTAAAGATACGATTGCAACATTCGGATTACCGAATAGTTTTGGAGCCGGTATTACTTATAAATATGATGACCGCCTGACGGTGGGAGTGGATTACAGCTTGCAAAAGTGGGGAGATGTGACTTATATGAATCAACCTAATGCATTTTGTGATCGTACAAAAATTTCGGTAGGTGCTGAATATTTGCCTTCGAAACTTGGAAAAACTTATTTTGGACATGTGAAATATCGTTTAGGAGGTTATTATACTACTCCTTATTACAAAACAGAAGCTGGTGAAAGGGCTTCACGTGAGTATGGTGTTACAGCTGGTTTGGGGCTACCTATTCCACGCTCACGTTCTATCGTTAGTCTAACGGCGCAGTATGTGCGTGTAGAGGGTTTGCAGACTGGTATGTTGAATGAAAATATCTTGAGATTCAGCATTGGAATCACGTTTAATGAACGTTGGTTCTTCAAACGTAAGGTTGATTAATATTGAGAATAGACTAATTATATAACAACTAAAATTTAGATACAATGAAGATTAAAACGCTTGTGGCTGTGTTGTTCCTTTCGGCGGGTGCAACCTCTGTTGCGGCACAGAACGATAGCATCTGTATCCCCAACAGTAGTGTATCACATGAAGCTGTGAAAGCAGGTAATTTTAAAGATGCCTATGCGCCGTGGAAAATAGTGTTGGAAACTTGTCCCACACTTCGCTATTATACTTTTAAGGACGGTTTTACAATTCTGGAGGGCTTGATGTCTAAGATGACTGATAGGAATAGTCCTGAATACAAGAAGTATTTTGATGATTTGATGCATACGCATGATGTACGTATGAAGTATATTCCCGATTTCCAGACAAGAATGAAGGGAGTTCCTTCAGTAGAAGATGCATTGGGTGATAAGGCGTTGGCCTACATTCAGTTTGCGCCATCTCCGGATGTAAATCAGGCTTATGAATGGTTTAAGCAGTCTCTTGAAGGAGCTAAAGCTGACGCTTCTCCTAATGTAATGCATTTCTTCCTGGATATGTCTTTGCAAAAGTTGAAAGCTGATCCATCTCATAAAGAACAGTTTATTAAGGATTATTTGCTTGATACTCAGTATACAGATGAAGCGATAGCTAAAACAGAGAAAGAGAACATTAAGGCTGCTTTAAAATCTGTAAGAGAAGGTCTGGATGCACAGTTCATAAATAGTGGAGCTGCTACTTGTGAATCATTGCAAGAGATATATGCTCCTAAAGTAGAAGCCAATCAGGGAAATCTGGAAGCTTTGAAAGAGGTAATTAAAGTGATGGCTATGATGGGCTGTAAAGATAGCGATGCATATCTTCAGGCCTCTTTGTATGCTTACAAATTGGAGCCAAGTGCTGATGCTGCTATCGGTTGTGCTGCTATGGCATTCAAAAAAGGAGATATTGACGGTTCCGTTAAATTCTTTGATGAAGCAATATCTTATGAAACTGATAACGTAAAGAAAGCAGAATCTGCATATAAAGCTGCCAGTGTATTGGCATCAGCTAAGAAGATTTCGCAGGCAAGAAGTTATGCTCAGAAAGCTATCAGCTTCAATGAGAACTATGGTGCTCCTTATATCCTGATTGCTCAGCTATATGCTGGTAATTATAAATGGAATGACGAACCGGCATTGAATAAATGTACTTTCTTTGCTGCCATTGATAAATTGCAAAGAGCGAAAGCAGTAGATCCAAGTGTGGCTGAAGAAGCTAATAAGTTGATTTCTTCATACTCTGCTTATACTCCGGAAGCTAAAGACCTGTTCATGTTAGGTTATAAAGCTGGCGACCGTATCACAATTGGCGGATGGATCGGAGAGACTACAACGATCAGATAATATAATATGTTACAAGAAAAAAGTAACTTTTTATTTAGTAAAAACATGAGCATAACAATTGTCCTGGGGGCAATTGTTATGCTTCTTTTATTTTCTTCCTGCGGAGGGAAGAAGAAAGAGCTTGGTGAGGCTATAACGGAACGGGATTCTTTGCCTTCGATGGCAACTTTAGGGGTTGTGACCTATATTTCGGATTCGGGTGTAACGCGTTATCGTATGGAGGCCGAGGAATGGTTGATGTATGATCGTAAAAGGCCTTCTTACTGGGCATTTGAAAAAGGTGTCTATCTTGAACAGTTTGATTCTTTATTTAATGTGGACGCCAGTATAAAAGCTGATACTGCCTATTTTTATGATAAGCAAAAACTTTGGAAGCTGATGGGAAATGTCGATATTAAAAACCGAAAGGGAGAACGGTTTAATACAGAACTGTTGTATTGGAATCAGGCTACCGAGAAGGTTTATTCGGACCGGTTTATACGTATAGAACAGCCCGATCGGATTATTACCGGATATGGTTTTGATTCTAATCAGCAAATGACCATCTATCAGATAAGAAATATGGGAGGTATTTTTTATGTAGATGAAGAAGAACAAAAAGCATCAACGGATTCTGTAAGATAAGTATGAGTATTATTGTTTACCTTTTAATAACTATGGCTTTCTCAGCCTTCTTTTCGGGTATGGAGATTGCGTTCGTCTCTGTTGACAAGCTACGTTTTGAGCTTGAGCGAAAAGGGGGATTGTCGTCAAGAATATTGTCCGTATTCTTCAAAAATCCCAATAATTTTATTTCTACGATGTTGGTTGGCAACAACGTAGCATTGGTTATTTATGGTATTCTGATGGCACAGATTATTGGAGATAATTTGTTGTCCGGGTTTATCACTAACCACTTTTTGATGGTATTGGTGCAAACCATCATTTCAACATTAATTATTTTGGTGACAGGTGAGTTCCTGCCAAAGACATTATTTAAAATCAATCCTAACCTGGTATTGAATGTATGTGCCGTTCCTTTGTTTATCTGTTATATTATTCTTTATCCCATATCGAAACTTTCTTCCGGACTTTCCTATATGTTTCTGCGCCTTTTTGGAATGAAGATAAATAAGGAGGCATCAGCAAAGGCATTTGGTAAAGTTGATCTGGATTATTTTGTACAATCCGGTATTGATAACGCAGATAATAGTGACGAGCTGGATACCGAAGTGAAGATATTTCAGAATGCGCTTGATTTCTCAACTATAAAAATCCGGGATTGTATTGTGCCACGTACAGAGGTAGTGGCTGTTGATTTATCTACTTCACTTGAAGATTTAAAAAGTCGTTTTGTAGAATCCGGAATTTCAAAAATTATTGTTTACGACGGAAATATTGATAACGTAGTAGGGTATATCCATTCTTCAGAGATGTTTCGTAATCCTAAAGATTGGAGGGACAATGTAAAAGAGGTGCCTATTGTGCCTGAGACGATGGCTGCTCACAAATTAATGAAACTTTTTATGCAGCAAAAGAAAACGATTGCTGTGGTAGTGGATGAGTTTGGAGGTACTGCCGGAATTGTTTCTTTGGAAGATCTGGTAGAGGAAATTTTTGGTGACATAGAAGATGAACATGATAATACATCGTATATCTGTAAGCAGATAGGAGAGGGGGAATATGTACTTTCCGGTCGTCTGGAAATTGAAAAAGTAAATGAAACTTTTGATCTTGATTTGCCGGAAGCGGATGACTATCTGACTATTGGCGGATTGATTCTGAGCCAGTATCAAAGCTTCCCGAAACTGCATGAAATAATTTCCGTAGGGTGTTATCAGTTTAAAATTATTAAGGTAACACCGACTAAAATTGAGCTTGTGCGGCTGAAAGTGATGGAATAATGGTATAGACCTCCATTTTTTTTGCTAATAAATAGATGTATATTAGCATTTTTTGTATCTTCGTGCGCTAAAACAACTGAGACGAAAATAATAATAAACAAATAAACTGTATTAATTAAAATGGCAACATTACAAAACATTAGATCGAAAGGACCTTTATTGGTGATCGTTATTGGCTTGGCGTTGTTTGCTTTCATTGCGGGAGACGCATGGAAAGTCCTTCAGCCGCACCAATCACATGACGTAGGAGAGGTGAACGGGGACGCACTTTCCGCTCAGGACTATCAGGCATTGGTAGAAGAATATACTGACGTAATCAAGTTCTCCAGCGGAACGAATTCGTTGAATGATGAGCAAACCAATCAGGTGAAAGATGAAGTATGGCGTACATACGTAAATAATAAACTTCTTGAAAAAGAAGCCAAAAAATTAGGTCTTACGGTTTCAAAAGCTGAAATCCAGGCAATTATTGATGCAGGTGTTCATCCGCTGTTACAGCAGACCCCGTTCCGTAATCCGCAAACTGGTGCTTTTGATAAAGATATGTTGAAAAAGTTCCTGGTAGATTATTCTAAGATGAATCTGTCTCAAATGCCGGCACAGTACGCTGAATATTATAACTCAATGTATAAGTTTTGGTCATTTGTAGAAAAAAGTTTGATACAGAATCGTCTTGCTGAGAAATATCAGGCATTGATTTCAAAATCACTCTTCTCTAATCCGATAGAAGCGCAGGATGCTTTTGACGCAAGAGTAAATCAGATGGATTTGTTGCTTGCTGCTGTTCCTTATTCTTCTATAGTTGATTCTACAATAACAGTGAAAGAGTCTGAGTTGAAAGATCTGTATAATAAGAAGAAAGAACAGTTCAAACAGTACGTAGAAACCCGTGATATTAAGTACATCGATGTACAGGTAACTGCAAGTCCTGAAGACAGAGCTGCTATCGAAAAAGAAGTAAGCGAATATACTCAGCAGTTAGCAACTACTGAAAGTGAATATACTACTTTTATTCGTTCGACAGGTTCGGAAAAACCTTATGTTGATTTGTATTATAATAAAACTGCTTTTCCGAGAGATGTAGTAGCACGTATGGATTCTGCTGCTTTGAATAAAGTATATGGTCCTTATTATAATGGTAGTGATAACACAATTAACTCTTTCAAAGTTATCGCTAAAACAGCTGCTGCTGACTCTATAGAGTTCCGGCAGATTCAGGTTGTTGCTGAAGATGCTGCAAAAACAAAAACATTGGCTGATAGTATCTATAATGCAATAAAAGGTGGTGCAAGCTTTGTTGATTTAGCAAAGAAATATGGCCAGACCGGAGAAGCAAACTGGATTTCATCTGCTAATTATGAAAATGCACAGATTGATGGTGATAATTTGAAATTTATTTCAACTGTTAATAATTTGGGTGTAAACGAATTGTCTAATCTCTCTTTGGGACAGGCTAATGTTATCCTTCAGGTTACTAACAAGAAAGCCGTTAAGGATAAATATAAAGTGGCTGTTATCAAACGTACAGTGGACTTTAGCAAAGAAACTTATAGTAGAGCTTATAATGATTTCAGCCAGTTTATTGCTGCTAATCCTTCTTTGGATAAAGTAGTGGCTAATGCTGAAGAAGCTGGTTATAGATTGCTCGAAAGAAATGATTTGTACAGCTCTGAACATGGAATTGGTGGAGTTAAAGGTACAAAAGAAGCTTTGAAATGGGCTTTTGCTGCTAAGCCGGGTGAAGTTTCCGGTTTGTATGAATGTGGTGAGAGCGACAGAATGTTGGTGGTTGCACTGGCTGGTATCACTCCTGAAGGTTACCGTTCTTTGAAGCAGGTACAGGATCAGTTGAGAGCTGAAATAATAAAGGATAAGAAAGCCGAAAAGATCATGAATGATATGAAGGCTGTTAATGCTACTTCTTTTGATCAGTATAAGTCAATGGCTAACGCTGTGAGTGACTCTGTAAAACATGTAACTTTTGCAGCTCCTGCTTATATACCGGCTTTGCGTAGTAGCGAACCTTTGGTAGGTGCCTATGCTTCGGTTGCTGAGTTGAATAAGTTGAGTGCTCCGATTAAAGGTAATGCAGGCGTATTTGTATTGCAGATGTATGCTAAGGACAAGTTGAATGAAACATTTGATGTAAAAGCTGAAGAAGCTACATTGGAAAATATGCATGCACGCCTGGCAGGACGTTTGATGAACGATCTTTATCTGAAGGCTGAAGTGAAAGATACACGTTATCTGTTCTTCTAAGAAGGACTAACTCATATATGAAAAGGCTGTTCCCGCATAGGGAGCGGCCTTTTTACGTTAACTTTTGGTGGTAGTCTGCTCTGAAATCAACTTTAATTCCTTACATTTGCATAAATAAACATTGAATTGTACAGAATATGTCCAAATATCCTCTTTTAGGAATGACTCTTGATGAGTTGCAGTCGGTGGTGAGAGGCCTGGGAATGCCGAAGTTTGCTGCTAAGCAGATTGCATCGTGGCTTTATGATAAAAAGGTAAACTCTATTGATGAGATGACAAATCTGTCATTAAAACACCGCGAAGCACTTGGGGCAGAATATGAAGTAGGAGGAATACCGCCAGTTGAGGCAATGCATTCGGTAGATGGAACTATTAAGTATCTTTTTCAGGTAGGTGAGAAGAACTTTGTAGAGGCAGTCTATATTCCCGATGACGATCGTGCAACACTTTGTGTTTCTTCTCAGGTGGGGTGTAAGATGAATTGTAAGTTTTGTATGACTGGCAAGCAAGGATTTACTACCAATCTGACTGCTAATCAGATACTAAATCAGATCAGTTCATTGCCCGAGCGGGATAAACTGACTAATGTCGTGTTGATGGGAATGGGAGAGCCTTTGGATAATCTGGATGAGGTGTTAAAGGTGTTGGAGGTATTAACTGCACCTTATGGTTACGGTTGGAGTCCTAAACGAATAACACTTTCTTCTATTGGTTTGCGCAAGGGCTTGCAGCGTTTCATCGAAGAGAGCGATTGTCATTTAGCTATTAGTTTACACTCTCCGGTGCCCTCACAGCGTTTGGACTTAATGCCTGCAGAGCGTGCTTTTTCTATTACTGAAATTGTAGATTTGTTAAAGAACTATGATTTTAGTAAACAACGCAGACTTTCATTTGAATATATTGTTTTTAAAGGCGTCAATGATTCGTTGATATATGCCAAAGAGCTTGTGAAATTGCTCCGTGGAGTAGATTGCAGAATAAACCTGATTCGTTTTCATGCTATTCCGGGAGTAGATCTGGAAGGAACGGATATGGAGGCGATGGTAACATTCCGTGATTATCTGACTTCACATGGTGTTTTCTCTACGATTCGTGCTTCGCGCGGTGAAGACATTTTTGCAGCTTGTGGTATGTTGTCTACAGCAAAGCGGGAGGGTAATAACAAGAATTAATATAAATTATTAACTTATCCGATGAAAATATACGAACTTATCGTAGTTTTGTAAAAACATTAAAAATGATCAATATGAAGAAGTATCTGTTTTTTATCAGTATGGCTCTTGTGGCATTGACTTTTTCTTCTTGTAACGGCAAGAAGGGTGTGTTTACTCCGACCTCCAGTGGTCGTGCGTATGAGATTCTTGTAGTAGTAGATCATGCCTTGTGGGAGCGTCCTGCGGGAAGAGCCTTGTTTGATGTGCTTGATACGGATGTCCCGGGCTTGCCGCAGTCTGAACGTTCATTCAGGATTATGTATACTTCTCCGAGAGACTATGATTCTACATTAAAATTAATACGCAACATTATTATAGTGGATGTGCGTGATATATATACCAAACCGGCATTTAAGTATGCAAAAGATGTATATGCTGCTCCTCAGCTTATTCTGACTATTCAGGCTCCCAATGAGCAGGAGTTTGAAAAGTTTGTAGAGGAAAACAAACAACAGATTATAGACTTCTTCACACGTGCTGAGATGAATCGTCAGATCTCCCAGCTTCATAATAAACACAATGATTACATCTCTACCAAGGTAGGCAGTAAATTTGATTGTGATATATGGCTTCCTTCTGAATTATCTTCTTCTAAAGAAGGTGAAGATTTTTTCTGGGCATCTACTAATACGGCTACCGGAGATCAGAACTTTGTGATCTATTCTTACCCTTATACTGATAAGGATACGTTTACTAAAGAATATTTTATCCATAAGCGTGACTCTGTGATGAAAGCTAATATTCCGGGAGCTAAAGAAGGCATGTATATGTCTACAGATTCTATAACAGTGGATGTCCGTCCTATCGATGTGCATGGAGATTACACCATGGAAGCCCGTGGACTTTGGCGTATGAAGGGCGACTTTATGGGTGGTCCGTTTGTGTCTCATACCCGTTTGGACAAAACTAATCAGCGCATTGTAACAGCAGAAGTATTTGTATATTCACCTAATAAATTAAAACGTAATCTGGTACGTATGCTTGAAGCATCATTGTATACATTGAAACTTCCTACAGAAAAGACCCAGGGAGAGATTCCGCTGGGTGTGGCCAGAGAAGAACAAACTAATAAATAACGACACATGGAAGATAGTAAAATAAGGGTTGGTATTACGCAAGGAGATATCAATGGCGTAGGCTATGAAGTGATATTGAAAACTTTTGCCGATCCTGTTATGCTGGAGTTGTGTACTCCGATTATTTACGGTTCCCCTAAGGTGGCAGCTTATCATCGTAAATCATTGGATTTACCTACTAACTTTAGTATTGTTAATTCTGCTTCTGAGGCAGTTTTCAATCGTTTGAGTGTAGTAAACTGTACGGATGACGAAGTGAAAGTGGAATTCTCTAAACCGGATCCGGAAGCAGGAAAAGCTGCACTTGGTGCTTTAGAGAAGGCTATTGAAGAGTTTAGAGAAGGATTAATTGACGTCATCGTGACGGCTCCGATCAATAAACATACCATTCAGTCGGAAGGATTTTCATTTCCCGGACATACCGAATATATTGAGGAGAGATTGGGTGATGGAAGTAAATCACTAATGATTCTGATGAAGGATGACTTTCGGGTTGCACTGGTAACAGGGCATATTCCCGTACGTGATATTGCTTCAACCATTACTAAAGAACTTATTCAGGAGAAAATAGCTATTTTTAATCGTTCCCTGAAACAGGATTTTGGTATTGGCGCACCGCGTATTGCTGTGTTGGCTCTGAATCCTCATGCAGGAGACGAGGGATTACTTGGTACCGAAGAGCAAGAGATCATTATCCCGGCAATTCAGGAAATGGCTGCTAAAGGAATACTTTGCTACGGTCCTTATCCGGCTGACGGATTTATGGGTTCGGGTAACTTTACTCATTTTGATGGTGTGCTGGCTATGTATCATGACCAGGGATTGGCACCATTCAAGGCCTTGGCTATGGATGAAGGAGTGAACTATACGGCCGGACTTCAGGTAGTACGTACTTCGCCGGCTCATGGAACAGCATATGATATTGCCGGAAAAGGGCTGGCTTGTGAAGATTCTTTCCGTCAGGCTATCTATGTGGCAATAGATGTGTTCCGCAATCGCCTGCGTGATAAAGAAGCTCATGCCAATCCGTTGAGAAAACAATATTACGAGAAACGTGACGACAGTGATAAGTTGAAGCTTGACACTGTGGATGATGATGTATAAACAAAAACACAAGAAGGAATTTATAGTGCAATTATGACGAAAGCGGAAATTCAACAAGTAAAACTTAGGTTCGGTATTATTGGTAATACAGAGGCTTTGTCGCGCGCCATTGATGTTGCCATCCAAGTTGCACCCACTGACTTATCCGTATTGATAACCGGAGAAAGTGGTGTGGGAAAGGAGAGCTTTCCGCAGATTATTCATCAGTATAGCCGTCGCAAACATGGGCAATACATTGCAGTAAACTGTGGTGCTATCCCTGAGGGCACAATTGATTCTGAATTGTTCGGGCATGAAAAAGGAGCTTTTACGGGAGCTATTGGCGAACGAAAGGGATACTTTGGCGAAGCTGATGGTGGAACAATATTTCTGGATGAAGTAGGGGAGTTGCCTTTACCCACTCAAGCTCGTTTGCTTCGGGTTCTTGAGAGTGGGGAGTTTATCAAGGTGGGTTCATCAAAAGTACAGAAGACGGATGTACGTATTGTTGCTGCTACTAATGTCAATCTGACACAAGCTATTGCAGACGGACGTTTTCGCGAAGATCTGTACTATCGTCTCAATACGGTTCCTATTCAGATACCTCCTTTGCGTGAACGTGGTGAAGATGTGTTGTTATTATTCCGTAAGTTTGCCAGTGACTTTGCCGAGAAGTATCGTATGCCTGCTATTCAGCTGACAGAAGATGCCAAACAGGTGTTACTTGCCTATCCATGGCCGGGAAATGTGCGCCAGCTGAAGAATATAACAGAACAGATTTCGATTATAGAAACCAATCGTGAGATTAATGCAGCTATTTTGCAAACATATCTCCCGGCTCAAAACACGCAACGTCTGCCGGCTTTGTTCGGTATAAAGGATAATAAGGGGTTTGAGAGTGAACGTGAGATTCTTTATTCAGTTTTGTTTGATATGAGACAGGAAGTATCTGAATTGAAGAAGATGGTTCATAATTTGATGGCAGAGAAAGGAAGTGTGCCCATTGTGACACCTACACCACCTTCCACAATGCCTACAATCATTCATACAGTGAAGGCTCCCTGTCCGGTAGATGATGATATACAAGACACGGAAGAGTATGTGGAAGAGTCTCTTTCTTTGGATGAAGTGGAGAAAGAAATGATACGTAAAGCCCTCGAAAAACATCATGGGAAGAGGAAAAGTGCAGCTCAGGATTTGAATATTTCGGAACGCACCCTCTACAGAAAAATAAAAGAATATGGATTGGAATAAAAAAATACCACAATGGATGTTATTACTGGCTTTGCCGGTAATACTTCTGGCGTGTACAGTCTCTTATAAGTTTAATGGGGCGTCTATTAATTATGATAAAGTAAAGACAATCTCAATTGCTGATTTTCCTATAAAATCTGCTTATGTTTATCAGCCTTTGGCAAATAAGTTTAATGACGATTTAAAAGATATTTTTACTCGTCAGACTCGTTTGCAATTGGTGAGAAATGCCAATGCTGATTTGCAGATTGAAGGAGAAATAACAGGTATAAATGTGTATAATGAAGCTGTTTCGGCTGATGGGTTCTCTTCAAAAGCAAAAGTAACTGTTACAGTTAATGTGCGTTTTGTAAATAATACCAATCATGCAGAAGATTTCGAACAGCAATTTTCGGCTTTCCGTTCCGACCTCGATCCGAATTCATTATTGCCTAATATACCGGATGCAACGATTGCTGAAATAACGAAAGAGATAACTGATCAGATATTTAATGCGACAGTGGCAAATTGGTAATTTGAATGACTTCTGCTAACCTTCAACAATGGATTCAGCACCCCGAGATGCTGAATAAGGATACGTTGTATGAGCTTCGGACGATGCTTACACGCTATCCTTATTTTCAAACGCTGCGGTTACTATATTTAAAGAATTTGTATTTATTACACGACATTACATTCGGGGCCGAATTACGTAAAGCAACTCTTTATGTGGCCGACCGACGCTCACTTTTCTACCTCATAGAAGGAGATAAGTATATATTGCAATCCCGTAAAAAGAAAACAACCTCTGTAGATGAATTACCGGAAATAGAGCCGAATCTTGATCGTACTTTAGCGTTGATTGATGCTTTTTTGTCTACTATACCGGAAGAAGTTACTTCTCAGACCAGCCTGGATTATACGACGGACTATACAGCTTATTTACTACAGGATGATGGTGTTTCTACTGATGATGAAACCGAAGCACCCAAACTTCGTGGTTTTGAACTGATTGATGGGTTTATTGAAAAAAGTGAGAGTGAACCGGCTCTTAAGTTACAACCTTTGCCAGATGGAAATTTATCAGGAGAAGAATCTCCGGAACAATCTTCTTCTGAAGAATTGAGTACCGAAGAAGGAGAGGATGATGATAGCTGTTTCACAGAAACATTGGCTAAAATCTATGTTAAACAGCAAAGATATTCCAAAGCTCTTGAAATTATTAAAAAATTAAGTTTGAAATATCCAAAAAAAAATGCTTACTTTGCAGATCAAATAAGATTTTTAGAGAAACTGATTATTAACGCTAAATCAAAATAACAAAAAATGTACTTATTATTCGTAATCTTAATGGTCATTGCAGCCATATTGATGTGCTTTATTGTACTGATTCAAAATTCTAAAGGTGGTGGTCTTGCATCCGGCTTCTCATCATCCAATGCAATAATGGGCGTTCGCAAAACTACAGATTTTTTGGAAAAAGCTACTTGGGGATTGGCAGCATTCATGGTTATAATGAGTATTGCTACAGCTTATGTTGTCCCTACCAATGCATCCAGAGGACAGGATGTAATTTTGGAACAAGCTCAGCAAGAAGAAAAAACAAATCCGTATAACCTGCCTTCGGGTACAGCTGCACCTGCTACTGAAGCACCTGCTGCAGAAACACCGACTGCACCTGCAACAGAAACTCCTGTGGCAGAATAATTACAGATGGAAAGTTAAAGAAAAAGAGAAGAGGCTATAAATCCAGGGGATTTGTAGCCTTTTTTTATTAATAAGATAGAACTATGACGGAACAATTAAAAAAGAAATTGAATGACTCTGTGGTTACCCGTTGGGGAGCATTAGCCATTGTTGCCTTTACTATGATGGCAGCCTATTATGTGAATGATGTAATGGCGCCATTGAAAAACATGTTGGAATCTGATTTGGCATGGACCAGTACGGAGTTTGGCTTTTTCACGGGAGCATACAGCTTCCTGAATGTGTTTTTACTGATGCTGATTTGGGGAGGTTTGATTCTGGATCGCTTTGGTATTCGTTTCACCGGAAAGTTGGCAGCTATCTTGATGGTAGTAGGTACGGGATTGGAATACTATGCAATTACAGTTTTGGCTGGAAATGAATCGCTTATATTTGGATATAAAACTGGGGTATTTGTTGCTTCTGCCGGTTACTCTATTTTTGGAGTGGGAGCTGAAGTAGCCGGTATTACTGTTTCTAAAATTATAGCTAAATGGTTTCGTGGGAAAGAGATGGCCACTGCTATGGGGGTACAGGTTGCTTTGGCACGTATCGGTTCCCAGGCTGCTTATTCTGTAGCTATACCTTTGGCGCGTAATTTTAGTATTGATACTCCTCTGTTGATTGGTTTTGTATTACTTGTAGGAGGGTTAATAGCCTTTTTTGCCTTCTCTGTGATGGATAAAAAGCTGGATAAGCAGGTAGAGGCTTCTGCTGAAGATGGAGGTGAAGATAAATTCTCTTTTAAAGATGTAAAACACATTCTTACTAATCCGGGATTTTGGCTGATTGCATTGTTGTGCGTGCTGTTCTATTCCTGCGTTTTTCCATTCCAGAAGTTTGCATCCGAACTGATGGTTGGTAAATATGGAATTGATGAAAACGTGGCTGGTTCTATTGTGGGACTACCTGCTTTGGGAGCATTGATACTGACTCCGGTATTTGGTGGTTTGGTTGATAAACGTGGAAAAGCTGCTTCTATTATGATGTTGGGTGCGGCCATGTTGATTTGTGTGCATTTTATCTATGCAATTCCCAGCATTGATAATTGGCTTATAGCAATTGGTTTGATGATAATTCTGGGTATTGCTTTTTCTCTGGTACCTTCGGCTATGTGGCCTTCGGTGGCGAAGATATTTCCTGTAAATCAGTTAGGAACAGCGTATGCTCTTATTTTCTTTATACAGAATATAGGTCTGTGGGGTATTCCTACTCTTATTGGTTGGGTACTTGATACCTATTGTGTGGTGGGGACGAGTGGAAATGCTAACGAGTATGACTATACAATCCCGATGTGTATTTTTACAGGTTTAGCCATTCTATCTTTGTTTGTCGCTTTCTTGTTAAAGGTAGTTGATAAAAAGAAGGGATATGGTTTGGAATTACCCAATATAAAGAAATAAATGTATGGCTGCGAAAGAAAAGATCAACTTGTTGGAGGTTATTCCCTTCCGCAGTGCACACATTACAACCAAAAAGGAAAGCGATGGCACTATTGTCATCGCTTTTCCCCGGTTTAAGTATGAATGGATGCAACGTTTTTTACTACCCAAAGGAATGTCTTCTGATATTCATGTGCATCTTGAAGAACATGGTACTGCCGTGTGGGAGCAAATAGATGGCAAAAGTACGATACGTGAGATAATAGAAAAACTCGCAGACCACTTCAACCATGAAGAGAACTACGAGTCTCGTATACTTGCTTATTTTTCCCAGTTACAAAAAGATGGATTTGTCAAACTGACAATCAACGAATAAAAATAGCCCATAATATAACGGCACATGCCAATAGAACCCCGATGATGATGAGAGTTCCGAACACAAAGTAACGGTCATCGGCTTCTTTCTTTTCTTTGGATTGCCGGATGATACGTCCCATTTCCTCAGGAGTCGTGTCGGGTAGGGGGTATGGTGCTTTCGTTTGTAAGCGTTTCATCCTCTCGTTGGTTCGCGCTCTGCGTAAGTTGGCAGAGTCTCTGCCTTCTTTCAATCGACGGATCATGTCGAGCATATGTCCTTCACCACCCATATTATAAGTTATTTAGAGAATGAATAATAGTCGTTTATTTCCCTTCTTCCCTGTCAACTTTAACCAGACCACCGGTAACCGGATTGAATGTTACTTTAATCGTTGAGTTTTTGTTGAATAATGTAGGGGCCAGATATTCTACTGTTCCGAATTGAGTGACAGGCACTTCATCTTCAAATAACACATCTTTTCCCTGAGTCAGTAAAATAGAAGCTTTGCCTGGCACGTTGTAGGCCACACCGTCTACCTTTTTCTTACCGTCGTCCTGTGGAATATTAACTGTCTTCAGATTTTTCAAGGTAATATAAACCGGTTCGCCTGCAAGATCATTGTTGGCTACCACGCCCAGTTTCTTTGAGAATCGGAAAGCTACTTCATTATTCATCTCCTTTGCGGGATTCAGGCGAATCGTATATATTTTCTCTTCTCTATTGTATGTGCCAGAGAACATTTCTGTCATCGCCCGTTCCTGCTCTTCCAGATTGTCAAGCATCAGTTTGAGTTGTGCTCCGTCTTTGGGCATGTTGTCTGCTTGTCCGCGTACCAGCGCATTTTTACTTTCACGGATGTTGTAGATTTCTTTTGCCACGAGTTCAGCCATTTTAGCTGTTGAACTGGCCATTAAGATCTCTTCTGTAAGAAAATCTCTTGGGTTGACCTTTTTCTGTGCAGGCACAATTGTCTTGGCAGGCAGAGTCTTTTTCCCTTCGATAGGTACATTGATTGATTTGATAATTCCATCCTCTGTCAATTCAATTAACGGAGCTACGGTTCTATCTTTCATCTTTACGAAATATACATTCTCTTTATCGGGTACACCTACCGGTTTTACTTTTACGCTTGTTAATTCCCAATATTCTTTCGGGTCGACAGATATGTTGTTTAGTCGCAGGTAACGATCTGCATATTTGCCAAATTCTCCCGGTGTATATGTTATTTTATTAACTTTGACTTCGAGCTCTATCTGTGTTTTGGGGAGTGCATAGGTTACTCCATAATCTTTGCCTCGCATTACACCAGTCACAACATCTGTCTGAGCAGATATCATAGTGGTGGCAGCTAACAGTCCTGTCAATATGATTAGTTTTTTCATTTCTGTCTATTTTTAACTGGTTTAGAAAACAAAGTTAATGAACTTATTCGGAAATTCATAAGTTCTTAACCTTTATTCGCTTACAAGTCTCCATGCCATAGGCAGATTGTTGACGATATCTCCTGCTGTAAGCCCAATTGTACCCAACTTTTTACGAGCAAAGTCGCCGGCGAGCCCATGAACGAATGTTCCGGTCTTGGCAGCTTCTTCTGCCGTATACCCTTGAGCGAGTAATGCCAGAATAATACCTGTCAGCACATCTCCGCTTCCGGCAGTAGCCATCCCCGGATTACCGGTGGGGTTAAAGAAGCATTTTCCGGTTGGAGTGATGATAGCAGAATAGGCACCTTTTAATACAATATGTACTTTGGCGGTACGGGCAAGCTCTATTGCTTTGGTCAGGCGTTCATAAGAATCCTGACATTTACCTACCAGGCGTTCCAATTCTTTGGGATGGGGAGTAAGGATTGAACCTTTGGGCAGGTTGGTCAGTGCATGGCGATGATTGGCCAATATGTTCAGTGCATCCGCATCTACTACCAGAGGAGTCTGGCAGCCGTTCAATTGTTCCAGCAGTGCAGCTTCTGTTTCTTCGTTTCGTCCCAATCCCGGTCCTACGCCTACTGCCTGATAGTCATCCGTATCTGTTGGTACGGCAAAACAAGTCTCGCTGGCGTCTTGCTCTACTATTGCTTCGGGAACCGCTGTCTGCAAAATGCTATTGTTGCAGATAGGAGCATGCACAGTGAGCAAACCTACTCCCGAGCGTAAACATGCGCGGGCCGACAAGATCGATGCTCCTGCCATTCCGCGTGAACCGGCTATCAAGAGTGCATGCCCAAAGTTTCCTTTGTGCGAAAATCTCTTCCGGGGTTTGATAATAGAACGTATGTCTTCCACTTCCAACATTTCATAGTTGGTATCTAACTCCTCGATGCCTTCCTGGCTCAGGTTGATGTCGAGCAATTCCCACTCTCCGATGAACTCAGCATTTTCAGCAAAAAGAAAAGCAAGTTTAGGCAGTTGCAGGCTGAAGGTAACATCGGCCCGGATGATGTTGGCCCGGACGTTAAATGTATTTTCTTCTCCCATCAGTCCCGAAGGAATATCAATGGATGCTACAGTAGCAGGCGAAGAGTTAATGTATTTGACTACTGCTGCAAACCCTCCGCTAAGGGGCTTGTTCAATCCGGAACCAAATAAACCGTCGATAACCAGATGTTCATCCGTCAGGGTCGGTGGAGCGAATTGTGTACTTACTTCGTGGAAGGTTATTTCGTCCATCATCTCTACCAATTCTTTATTGGCTTGGCAGTCGGGTGAAAGTTCTCCTTTGGTGTTGAAAAGGAAAACTTCTACTTTGTATCCTTTTTCTGCCATCATACGGGCTACGGCAAGAGCGTCTCCTCCATTGTTACCAGGTCCGGCAAATACAGTAACCGGGGTTTCGCTATCCCAACGATTAGTGATAGCTTCTGTTAGTGCATTGGCTGCACGCTCCATCAGTTGGATTGACTGAATGGGTTCATGCTCAATGGTATAAGCATCCAGCTTCTTGATAGTGTTACTTGGAAATATTTTCATGATTTGTTTCTTTAGTTTTCTGACTCGCAAAGATAGTAATTATTTGTCCGATTAAAACTTGTTTTAATATGAATCCTTTGCTCCTTTCGGCTACTTAAGTAACCGCAAAGATTTCATACAATGCTTTTTTATAGTTGTTTCAATGCTTTGAGAAAAAATTCTCAATGCTTTGAGAAAAAATTCTCAATACGTTGAGAAACTTTTCTCAATAGGTTGAGAATTTATTCTCAATAGGTTGAAACAAAATTCTCATAGCAATGAAACAGGATGAAACACATTGTTTCTTTTACCTTTAGTTACATATTCTTTACGGAATAAAAGTACTTTTTCGTACCTTTGCATCCCATAAACTACTAAACAATCTACTTATGGGAGCATTACAAGGGCATCCAAAGGGCCTTTACTTAATCTTTGCAACAAGCACAGCAGAACGTTTCAGCTACTACGGTATGCGTGCTATCTTTATTCTTTTTTTAACTCAGGCTCTACTTTTTGATACCGAAGCAGCAGCATCCATTTATGGTAGCTATACCGGATTAGTATATTTGACTCCGTTGATTGGCGGATATATAGCCGATAAATACTGGGGGATACGTCGTTCTGTTTTTTGGGGTGCTGTGATGATGGGGGTAGGACAGTTAATGATGTTCTTGAGTGCCTCCATGCTCGATAAAGCGGAACTGTCACATTGGTTAATGTATGGTGGCCTGACCTTTCTTATATTAGGAAATGGTTCATTTAAACCTACTGTATCGTCATTGGTAGGACAACTTTATAAACCGGGAGATAAGCGCCTTGATGCAGGCTATACCATTTTCTATATGGGAGTGAATGTGGGCTCCTTTATTGCTCCTTTGGTTTGTGGCTATTTTGGAGACACCGGTAATCCGGAAGATTTTAAATGGGGATTTCTGATTGCTGCGTGTATGATTGTATTTACTATCCTTTTATTTGAAACGCAGAAGAATAAGTATCTGATATCTCCTGACGGTGAGCCGTTAGGCATAATCCCGGATGCGAAGAAGGAGAAAAAGACAGATACTGAAGAGAAAATAGTTCATCCGCAACTGAGCCGGAGCCAGAAAAGGCGGAATATTCTTCTATTAATGGTTCTTACACTGGTGTTGGGCAGTCTCTTTTATCTCTGGTTTGGCGACGAATGGGTCAGTATCGGTATATTTACCGCTTGCATCGTGTTTCCTATCACCATTTTACTGGATGGTTCATTAACAAAGATCGAACGTAGCCGTATTTTTGTAATTTACATTGTAGCATTCTTCGTCATCTTCTTTTGGGCTGCCTATGAACAGGCTGGTGCTTCCTTAACTCTTTTTGCTGCCGATCAGACAAATCGTGATATCTTAGGTTGGGAGATGCCGGCTTCCTGGTTTCAGTCTTTCAATCCGTTTTTTGTGGTAATACTTGCCTATATCATGCCGGGTGTCTGGGCTTTTCTCAACAAACGGAATATGGAGCCTTCTTCACCTACCAAGCAAGCTATTGGGTTGTTACTTTTATCTTTGGGATACCTCTTTATTTGCTTTGGAGTGAAAGATGCCCAACCGGGTGTGAAAGTGAGTATCATCTGGCTGACAGGACTTTATTTTATTCATACAATGGGTGAGATAGCTTTGTCGCCCATTGGTTTGTCGATGGTAAATAAACTGACTCCGATTCGGTTTGCCTCCCTGATGATGGGTATCTGGTATCTTTCTACTGCCACTGCCAATAAATTTGCCGGGATACTTGCCGGGCTTTACCCCGAGGCAGGTAAAGTAAAAACACTCTTTGGATATCAGATTGCAAATATGTACGACTTCTTTATGGTGTTCGTCATTATGTCGGGTATTGCGTCCCTTATTCTGTTCCTTCTCTCGAAGAAATTGCAAAAGATGATGCATGGAGTGGAATAAAAATTGTATTTTTGCATCCAACTTTTTTAAATAATCGGTTATGGACACCATTCAGATAAAAGATAAACTATTTACTGTTTCCATTAAAGAACAGGATATTCAAAAAGAAGTGATTCGTGTTGCGAACGAAATTAACCGGGACTTGGCAGGTAAGAACCCTTTGTTCCTCAGTGTGCTGAACGGTTCGTTCATGTTTACCGCCGATCTGTTGAAACATATCACTATCCCTTGTGAAATTTCTTTCGTGAAACTGGCTTCTTATCAGGGAATCACTTCAACGGGAGTTATCAAAGAAGTGATTGGTCTGAACGAAGACATTGCCGGCCGCACGGTGGTTATCGTAGAAGATATTGTAGATACAGGCTTTACGATGCAGCGTCTGCTCGAGACATTGGGTACCCGAAATCCGGAGGCTATACATATTGCTTCTCTGTTGGTGAAGCCCGACAAACTGAAAGTGGATTTGAATATCGAATATGTAGCAATGGAAATACCGAACGACTTTATCGTTGGTTACGGACTCGATTATGATGGTTTCGGACGAAACTATCCGGATATTTATACTGTGGTAGACTAAATTCAAATACAAACTAATTTATAGGTAAAAAAGATGTTGAACATTGTAATTTTCGGTGCTCCCGGTTCAGGAAAGGGAACACAGAGTGAACGTATTGTAGAAAAGTATGGTATTAATCACATCTCTACCGGAGATGTTTTGCGTTCAGAAATAAAGAATGGTACAGAGTTGGGCAAGACTGCTAAAAGTTATATTGATCAGGGACAACTGATTCCCGATGCACTGATGGTAGACATTCTGGCCAGCGTTTTTGATAGTTTTGAGGATAGTAAGGGAGTTATTTTTGATGGTTTCCCAAGAACTATTCCGCAAGCAGAAGCGTTGAAAGTAATGTTGAAAGAACGTGGACAGGATATTTCTGTAATGCTTGACCTGGATGTTCCCGAAGATGAGTTGATGACTCGCCTTATCAAACGCGGAAAGGATTCGGGACGTGCCGATGACAACGAAGAAACAATCAAAAAACGTCTTGTAGTATATAATACTCAGACTTCACCCCTGAAAGAATTCTATAAAGGTGAGGGAAAATACCAACACATCAATGGGCTTGGCTCAATGGATGGTATCTTTGAGGAAATATGTAAGGCGGTAGATACATTATAAATAATTAGAGTAGTTAAGTAGTGAGTAGTAAGTAGTTAAGTAGGAATGCTGGCGCAATCATTTGAAGATCTTTTAGTATGGCAAAAAGCTCATAAATATGTTTTAAATATTTATCGGGTGACTAAAGGCTTTCCTAAAGAAGAGATGTTCGGATTGGTTAATCAAATGCGACGTGCCTCTACTTCTATTACTGCTAACATTGCAGAAGGATTTGTAAGAGTAGGGCAGAAAGATAAATTACACTTTTACAACATATCACAAGGCTCATTGGAGGAAACAAGAAACTTCGTTATTCTTTCCAAAGACCTGGGATATATTTCAGAAGAAGATAAAACAGTGCTCCTGGGGTTGGTTTCTGAAGTGAGTAGAATGCTGAATGCTTATTGCCAAGGTCTGCTGAAATATTACTAAATCCATCTTCTACTTACTACTAAACTACTAAATTCTAACTACTAAATATTATGGCTGAATCGAATTTTGTTGATTACGTAAAGATATACTGTCGCTCAGGTAAGGGCGGAAGAGGCTCTACGCACATGAGGCGCGAGAAATATGTTCCTAACGGTGGTCCTGATGGGGGCGATGGCGGAAGAGGAGGCCATGTTATTTTGCGAGGTAACCGTAACTACTGGACGCTGCTCCATCTGAAGTATGACCGTCATGCGATGGCTACTCATGGAGAATCCGGCAGTAAAAACAAGAGTTTTGGTAAGGACGGTGTAGACAAAATAATTGAAGTGCCTTGTGGAACAGTAGTATACAATGCTGAAACAGGAGAGTATATCTGTGATGTGACCGAACATGGACAGGAAGTTATCTTGTTGAAAGGTGGACGTGGTGGACAAGGAAACTGGCATTTCAGAACAGCTACCCGACAGGCACCACGCTTTGCACAACCCGGTGAGCCGATGCAGGAAATGACGGTAATTATGGAGTTGAAACTTTTGGCTGATGTAGGGTTAGTGGGTTTCCCAAATGCCGGTAAGTCTACACTATTGTCTGCCGTTTCTGCTGCTAAACCCAAAATAGCCGACTATCCGTTTACTACACTGGAACCCAATTTAGGCATTGTTTCTTATCGCGACGGGAAATCGTTCGTGATGGCCGATATCCCCGGAATTATTGAAGGTGCCAGTGAAGGTAAGGGACTTGGATTGAGATTCCTGCGTCATATTGAGCGCAACTCTCTTTTGTTGTTCATGGTTCCGGCAGATAGTGATGATATCCGTAAGGAATATGAAATACTGCTGAATGAACTGAGTACTTTTAATCCGGAAATGCTTGATAAGCAGCGTGTACTCGCTATCACAAAAAGTGATATGCTCGATCAGGAGTTGATGGATGAGATAGAACCTACGTTGCCTCAGGGGATTCCGCATTTGTTTATTTCTTCTGTTTCCGGTTTGGGAATTTCAGCATTGAAAGATATCCTGTGGGAAGAGTTGAATAAAGAAAGCAATAAGATAGAAGCTATTGTACATCGTCCTAAGGATGTAAGCCGCTTGCAGGAAGAACTCAAAGCTATGGGAGAGGATGAAGATCTCGAATATGAGTATGAGGACGGCGATGATGACGATGATCTGGATTATGAATACGAAGAAGAGGATTGGGAAGAGAAATGATTTCACTTACAAAAGATAAAAGAATGTTGGGATATGCATCATTGGATGTGTATTCCGACATTTTTCATTTTGTAACCACCCGTATAGGCGGGTGCAGTGAGGGGACATATGCTACATTCAATTGCTCGCCTTTTGCCGGTGACGAGAGGGTATGCGTCCGCCGGAATCAGGAGATCTTGTTTGAAGCAATGCCGGAGAAGCCTCGTGAATTGATTATCCCACACCAGACACATGGAACGAAGAATCTGGTGGTAGATGAAGCCTTTCTTGCTCTTTCTGAAGAGGATAGATGTATGCGTCTGGACGGTATTGATGCCCTGATAACTCGTGAGGAAGGTTGTTGTATTTGCGTTTCTACGGCAGATTGTGTTCCTATATTGCTATATGACAGGCGGCATCAGGTGGCAGCTGCCGTTCATGCCGGGTGGCGGGGGACGGTGAATTTTATCGTTGGTCATACACTGGAACAGATGCGGACGGTTTATGGAACGGAAGGTTCGGAGGTTGTGGCCTGCATCGGTCCTGGTATTTCGTTGGAATCCTTTGAAGTCGGTGATGAGGTATATGATACCTTTCGGTTGAATGGTTTTGATATGTCACGTATCTCTTATCGTAAGGCGGAGACGGGAAAATATCATATCGATCTGTGGGAGGCCAATCGCCAGCAATTGCTTGACTTTGGTGTCCCCGGTTGCCAGATCGAAGTATCGGGCATTTGTACTTATATTCATCATGATGAATTCTTTTCGGCACGAAGGTTGGGCATCACCTCAGGGCGTATTTTATCGGGAATAATGAAGAGAGTAACAGAGCCATAGAGTGATAGGCTATAAAGTTATAGAGTTATGTTTTTAGCTTTTATAGTCTTCATACCTATGACCCTATAACTTTATAATCCTCACCTCTTCCATAGCTCTATAATTCTATAATTTTTTTATGATAACAGTATCTGGAGAAATAAAAGAAGCATGTCCCGGTTTTGCGGGAGTAGCAGTCTATGCAGAAGTCAAAAACACAGCTTACTGTAAAGGACTTTGGGAGGAGATAAATGCTTTTACTAAAGAATTGACTTCGACTACACGGATGGAAGATATTAAGTTGCAGCCAGCTATTGCTGCTACACGTGAGGCATATAAACGTTGTGGTAAAGATCCGGGACGTTACCGTCCTTCGGCTGAGGCTTTGCGCAGACGTTTAATGCGTGGTATTCCATTGTATCAGATAGATACGCTGGTTGATTTGATTAATCTGGTGTCGCTTCGTACCGGTTATTCCATTGGTGGTTTTGATGCCGATAAAATAAAGGGGACAACATTGGAATTGGGGATCGGAAAAGCAAATGAACCTTTTGAAGGTATTGGCAGAGGTGTGCTGAATATTGAAGGATTACCCGTATACAGGGATGAAATAGGAGGCATAGGTACGCCTACCAGTGATAATGAACGAACAAAGATGGGATTGGATACTACTCATATCCTTGCAATAGTCAATGGATATAGTGGTGCGGACGGATTGGCTGAAGCGGCTGATATGATACAAGAATTATTAAAAAAATATGCCGGTTGTGATAGTGCGCAACTATTTTTCTTTGAATAATTATCGAAAGCATGGAAAACACATTGATTTGGCTATTATGTACTCTTTTTTCTATAGTAAATAATGTAGATTTACCCGAGAAACCACACTTTTCAAGTATGGAGATCAATCATATCCGGGTAGCGACACCGGGATTGTTTACTAAGGATAAGAATCTCTTGTTGTATTTAGACACTCTGACAGAGAATGAATACGCTTTTCCATTGCCTGGTGCAAAGGTTATTTCTCCGTATGGAACCCGGAGAGGACATAGCGGAGCGGACTTAAAAACGTGTGCCGGCGATACGATACGTGCTGCTTTTAGCGGAGTTGTGCGAATGTCAAAACCTTATGCTGCTTATGGAAATGTAGTGGTGATTCGCCATTCGAACGGACTTGAAACCATTTATAGTCATAATGTGAAGAATCTGGTGCAGAGTGGAGACTGGGTATTAGCCGGGCAACCAGTGGCTTTGACCGGACGTACAGGACGGGCTACAACAGAGCATTTGCATTTTGAAACCCGAATTAACGGACAACATTTTAATCCGGATCTCATTTTTAATTTGAAAGAAGGAACTTTACGTAAGGAGTGCGTTCAATGTGTAAAAAAAGGAAATGGAGTAACGGTGAAAGCAATAGCAATAAAGTAATGAATATCTATCTTGAGCTGTTCCTTTATAGAAGTGTATGTTAAGAAAGCCTGACAGTTTTATCATTAATAAGGAATTTCTAAAACGCAGATTAACACAGATTATCGCAAAACTTAGATTTTAAGTGCGATAATCAGTGTTCATCTGCGTTTTAATGACAGGGCAATATACCGTTGTTAGTTTATTTATTCTCAGCAAACTGAATACATACAGGTTTGCTCATCTTTATATTCTTACCGGTATTTTTAAGTAATCCGCTTACTGTGTCTCTTTCGAAAACCTGGATCATATTACTATCCCGGCAGGCTACCAACAAGAACTTTCCGTTAGGAGTTATATTGAAATGGCGTGGATGAAGGCCTGTTAGCTGATAACCAACTTTAGCCAGTGTGCCTTTTTCCGGATTCACTTCAAAGATGGCAATTCCATCCTCTTTCAGTCTGTTGCTCGCATATAAATACTTACCGTCCGGGCTCAGGTGGATATCTGCACTACCTCTTGCCTGTATGGTATCCGCTACAATTGTTTGTATTTCATTCAGCCTCCCGTCCGAATAAGTGAAAGCAATTACTTTTCCGGACAACTCGTTTATTAAATAAGCATACTTTCCGTCTTTACTGAATATCAGGTGTCTTGGGCCAGATCCGGGCTGAATGTTTACAGTCTCGGGCAAAGGTCGTGGCAACTCCTCTTTTGAATGTACCGCGTAACGTAATATACGATCGGCACTGAAGTCAGTTGCAAAAATATAATTACCATCCGGAGAGAAGAGCGTACAATGAATATGTGGAGTAGCCTGCCTGTACGGGTCCGGTCCTGAAGTCGTACCTTGAAACAGCGTATCAACTGATTCTAGAGAACCATCATACCGGATAGGGAAAACAGACATTGTGCCGCCGCTGTAGTTGGCGGTAAGCACTTTTTTCCCATCGGTAGCTACGTAGCATGGATCTTCTCCTTTTGTTCTTTGTTTGTTCAAAAGAGTCAATGTACCCTTCTTCTTGTCAAAGGCAAAAGCGTTGATAGCAGCTGTCGAATCGTTTTCTTCGCTGACAGCGTATACAAATCGATTGTCGGGTGAGAGAGTGAGATAGGAGGGGTTTGATACTTCTATTTCACTAAGTGGAGTTGCTACGCCGCTCTCTTCATTGAAACGAAATGTATAAATGCCTTTACTGCTACCTGATGTATAAGTACCCACCAGCATAGTCAATTCATGTTCTGCCCGTTGTTGAGATGCATTGCGGGTAGTACAGGCGGATGACAGCATGCTGGCGGCACACAGGCCGATAACCAATCTGAACATAGTTTATTTCTTTTTCAACTGTTCCAGTTTCACTTCTGAGATACCCACACGGTCGCTGCCCAGTACGATACGCAGATCGCTTGCAGTGGTTCCTTTGAAACGGAAAGGAAGCAGTTTGTTATACTCTTTTACAGTGCCTGAGTATACGGTAAGGAATTGTCCTCCGCCACCCGAGAGTTGAATTTCAAATTCGGCTGGTAGTCCGTTGGCGCGGCTGAAGGCTATGGAAACTCCGTCTACTTTGGCTCCGTTCTCAAGAGCAAAGGTAATATAATCTCCTTTATTTCCTTCCCAGACAGTGGATAAATTGTTATCAAGTACATTATTCTTCATTTCTCCGTTAGTGCTGGCACTGACAGGGTTGGCTGTTTTTGTTTGTCCTGTCTCTATGGTACCATACTCTTTTACAGTCAGGATATCACTTAACCGGATATCTTCCGAAGAAGCACCCAGCATGATGCTGAAGTCTCCCGGTTCTACTACCCAATCATTTTTGGCGTTGAGAAGTTCCAGTGCTTTACGGTCGAGAGTGAATGATACTTCTTTCGTTTCGCCCGGTTGCAGATGAATACGTTCAAATCCTTCAAGATTTTTTTCGTAGGTAGTGACGCTACTCAGGATATCGCGTACATAAAGTTGCACCACTTCATCTCCGGCACGTTTTCCGGTATTGGTTATTTTACAACGCACTTGCACTTTTTGGTTGGGAGTAATAACTTTGGGAGAAATACTGATATCCGAATATTCAAATGTAGTATAACTCAGCCCATGCCCAAATGGATAAAGGGCACCATTCACACGCGACATATTACCTTTCGGACCGGGATTCTTACCACCGTCAATTTGAGAAGAAGGTTTGCAGGGAAAGTTAAAGGGGATCTGGCCTACACTTTTCGGAAAAGTGACTGTAAGCTTCCCACCCGGATTATAGTCACCAAACAGTACGTCGGCTACTGCCGTTCCTCCTTTCGATCCCGGATACCAGGCTTCTATAATAGCAGGTACAAATTTATCTGCCCAGTTTACAGAGAGCGGACGTCCGTTGATAAGTACCAGTACAACTGGTTTGCCTGTAGCCTGTACTGCTTTCAGCAGGTCAAGCTGACGTCCCGGAAGATCAAGACTGCTGCGGGATTTATTTTCTCCGCAGGTCCGTTGTCCGCCACCCAGTACCACTACTGCTACATCTGCCTCTTTGGCTTGTGCCACTGCTTTGTCTATTTCGTTCTGTTCATCGTTTGTCAACGGATAGTCAATGATTTCCGACTCCGGCCAGTTGGCATCTACCAATTCACAACCTTTGGTGTAGAGCACCTCGGCTTTTCCGTCTACTTTCTGACGGATACCACTGAGCACGGTAGTCACATCCACTGCTAATGGTCCGTAATGAGTCAGTGCATAGGCTGTTTCGTCTGCATTGGGACCACAGACAGCTATCTTCCTGATAGAAGCTACATCCAATGGAAGTGCGTTCTTGTCATTTTTTAGTAGTACAATCGATTCGCGGGATGCCTGCAAAGCTACGATTTCATTTTCTTCTTTCTCTACTTCTTCATCTGCTCCTTTCAAATCTGTCTGATAGGGAGTATCAAAAAGTCCGACGAGAAATTTTACCCGTAGAATATCACGTACACGGTCATTGATAATCTCTTCACTTAGTCCGCCTTCTTGTACCAGTTCCCGTAAAGGAAGTACGTATGAATCTGGTGAACGGAAGGTACAACGCACGTTCAGTCCCGCTTCAACGCTCTGGCGAACGGCCTCTTTCATATCTTTGGCAGTACCGTGTTTTGTATAGAGGTATTCTACTGCATCACTGTCGGAAACCACATATCCGCGGAAACCCATTTGTCCACGCAAGCGCGTCATCAGCCAGTAGTAGCTACTTTGGACAGGGAGCCCGTCATAGTCGTTATACGAACTCATCACACCCAGCAATCCAGCTTCTTGAATAACCCGTTTGAAGGGATAAACGTGTATCATTTCTACTTCGCGCGGAGACATTTGTGGATCTACTCGTGCCATGCCTTCACGGGCACCCTTGTTGTTGCTGTAAGCGATAAAGTGCTTTCCCGTAGCAGCTACCTGATAGTTGTGTTGCATGCCTTTTACCATTTCGATGCCCAGTTCGGCTACGAGATAGGGCGATTCTCCATATACCTCTTCATAGCGTCCCCAACGCTGGTCACGTCCTACATCGAGTATGGGAGCGTATACATTGGTGTATCCCAGCATGCGTGCTTCCCGGCCGGTGATGAGTCCTACCTGATGGATGAGTTTACGGTTCCAGGTATGTCCTAATCCCAATTGGGTAGGAAAATTGGTTGCCTTGTAACTTTCTACTCCACGAATTCCCTCATTGGTGAAATCTACGGGAATACCCAATCGGGTTTCTTCGATAAAGAAACGTTGTACTTCATTTAAAGCCCAGGCATGACGCGAAGCAGGCCATACGTTCTCATTATCCGAGGGGGGTAAGCCCCATTGCTGGAATCCATTGAGATGCTCGTCGATAGCTCCCATACCATCTTTCCACAACATTTGTTTCCATTCGGGAGTGGGTAATGCATCTTTCAGTACCCGTTTGTATCCATAGAGGGTCACCATTTGGCAGGTTTTCTCGTTCAGGTTCATCTGACTGAGTAAGTCTTCAATACGTGCATCGATCGGAGCAGTGGGATCTTCGTATACATCTTTGATGCCGTTTTTATTGAAATCTATCCAGCCTTTTTTATACATTTCGGTTTTTACCGGTTTATATACGGCAGGTAACTTCATTGTTTTTTGTGCCGAAAGTATCGGAGTACTTCCTAAGAGCAGAGTCGCAATGATAAGTTTTTTCATGGTATGTAGTTTTATTAATAATACTCTGAGGGTCAAAGATAGTGTATCTTTATGATAAGGAAGGGATAAAATAGTCCGAAAACATACACTAATTGTTGTTTTTTTAGATATAGGAACCGATAAACTTCCTGTGTAAAGCTTGTGAAGAAACATGTTCTTATTCTAAAATAAATTCAAAGCAGAAATGAAGTAGATTAACTTTTATCTCGAATTCAGGGGGAAGTTGATGACTCTGAGATTCAGTTGCCTTTTAGAATGTCATAAAGTCTTTTTGGAGCAGAAGGTATGGATTTAGATCGTATAATTGAGAGAGAACTATTGGTTGTTTGTGTGAATGGTCTGCCGGAGATGTTAGTGTGTGAGAGTGAGCGTGTTTGGAAAATGAAGGGGTATCGGATAACAGAATATCTGCAACAAAGAGCCTGGAGTACCATTCTTGCTCTTTGTTGCAGATGTTTTTTCTTATAGACTAACTTTGAATTGTTGAACCTGGGTAGCTGTTACTACTTTTACTACATAGATACCATGAATCAAGCTTGATAGATTCATTTCATTGGTGTCATTGGCGGTTGCAACTTGAGTACCATTGAGGCTATAGATTTTGATATAATTAGCTTTATCGCCCAAGATATGTAAATGGCCATCGGTTACGGTTACATTGAGCGTTTCTGTAGAGTTGAATACATTCTCGTTTGCTGTTATGCGGTTGAGGGCTGTGATCTCTACATTGTCTAGCGCAAGGGCCTGAGCTCCATTAGCTGCTGTTCCTGATGCTACCGACAGATTCCATGCAAGATAGAGATCTTTTCCGGATGCGATCGTTACATCAAGATCTTTCTTGATACTTATACTTACACCGGGAGTTTCGGCATAACCTTCGGTGGCATTGTCTTTCTCAAAGAAAGTATAGAAATTTTCACCAGCAGTTGTCCAAAGGATGCCATCGGACGAATAATGGAGTTGTGCGGCAAAACCGGCTGCATTATTACCTTTACGATACTTCTCGATATCATATGCGACAGAGAGTCCTTTGATGTCTTCGCTACTAGTGTTGCGCATATGAAGATATACGTTGATACAACGAGTGGCATTGTCGACACCTGTAGAAATACCTCCTATGGCACGGTCGGTAGACTCATTGGAAGTACCGGCACCAAAATTCCAGATACCGTTCTTTGCATTGGAAGCTATATTGTTAGCTCCGGTTTGTTCTGTTTGTTCAACAGCTACCGTAAAGGTGCCGACTGTACGAGGTGCACTAAGTTGCTTGTCAATACGCCAGCCTGTAGGAAGTGTAGCTGTAGCTTCGGTACCTATTCTGTCAAAGTCTTCGCTAATAGACTTAACATTTTCACCAAACTCTACCATTGGTTCGTCTTTCTTAATATTCTCAGCTTTACCAATAGTCAATGTGGCCGATTCTGAGTATTCTGCAGTAGCAGCAGTGATAGTATACTTACCAGTAGTACCATTGGAGGTAAAAATGTGATTTTCATCCAATGTTCCTCCACCGCTAACAGTCCATGCTGTAACAGGGGCCTCTTCCATTGGTAAACCGAATTGGTCAACTACTTTTGCAGAAAATTTAATTTTGCCTGCGTGATGATCTACCGGATTGACAAAAGCTGACATTGTAGAAGTAGCATATTGACGCATTGACTGGGCTTCTTCTACAGATATAGCTTCAGGATAATAATTTATACTATTGGCAGGCTCATTATAAATAAGGGCATATTCCAGGCAGGCAGCCAGATAAGTAGCTGTGAGAGTAGGATGCCGGTTATCACTATACAAAAGATTACATTTTTCACTTCCCTCGTTATCGAATACTGCTTCATAGGCAAGCCCTACGGGACAAATGGTTACACCTTGTTCCTGAGCTACAGCCATATAGTTATCATACAGAATCTTATTATTGGCTTTGAATGTATCCCATTCATTATATGCCCAGTTCATAGGTATGATAATTTCGGCATTAGGGTTGGGACAATTGGCACGGATGTATTCTTTCCACATGCGTACCGATTCGCGGAACTCTTTGAGATTAGTACGGGGGGTAGCACTTTGTTCCTGAAGAATAATATGAGTCCAGGCTTCTGAACGTACCATCATTTTTGCAGATGGAGTTCCTTCACTGGTAAGCATATCGCCTTCATTGTAATGAGTGAGGAGCGATTTACCAAGAAGTGTATGAGTTGTCCATGAAGCACTCTTTCCCATATGAGCGGCAATCTCGTTGAATACTTTATATTGGTCGTTGTAGTCGATAAGACTGTTATTCAGTGATAATATTTTCACCTCTTCGGGCACTTCAGTGAGGAGTACGGCATCCTGCGGCATCACTTGTATACCCGATGCTACTGATGGAATATCTTCACAGTTGAATGTACCAGTGTTTATATTGAATGTAACTATATAAGTACCGGGTCCTGTGGTGATACATCCTTCACTATTGCGTTCAAGTGTACCCGATGTTTTGTGGCCTGAAGTATTTGCTCCGCCTGGATTACCCCAGGTGCCGGCCATGCCCAGGTGTTCATATATTCGCCAATAACACACATTCTCTCCCGAAGCGGCTACCATAGTAACTGTGCCTTGATATTCACCGTCATTGGCTGTAACGCTAAGTTTACCGGAAGCATCATTGAAATCCCAGTTGTTATTATCTCCAATAACATAGACTTCTGTAATTTCACTATCGCTATCGATACTACCTTCGAGTAGAAGGGTGGCACTGCCATCTTCTCCACGGGTAAAAGTTATTTTTGAGCACTTAAATTTGTCACTGCATGTAATATTACCACCGTCTGAAGCAAGTGCATAAGGTTGCCCCAATTGGATGCTGCCCGAACCGGCACCGTAGTTATATGTTCCCCAGGAACTGTCACCAATCTTAAACTGGCCATAAATTTCTTTATCGGTAAGAGTATAAACTCCATTACCTTCATCGACAAATTCCCATTCGGCGAGGGCGGACCAGTTGGTGATACCTCCTCGTAGATAAATTCCCGAACCAGCTTGCATTCTGAGAACGAACAATAATGCAAACAGAGTGAAAAAAAGTAATTTTTTGTTCATGATGTTAATATTAAATTAGTATTAAAATATAGGTTTCTAATTTTAAAGTTTTTTTGTACAATGATTTGGATATTCTCAAAATATCTATTGCAAATATCTCCATTATTTATTGTTTTGGTTGGTTCACAAAATAAAATCTAAATGTGCTAAAAAATAAATTCTTGTTTATTAGTTGATTAGATGCAAAAAGGAAAAGAAAAAACTAAAAGCTTTCAAATTGTTATGGTTACTCAATGAACGTTTTTTTACCACTCATTCTTGAATTTTATTTTGTTGGAATGATTCTTTTTACTTGGAAAACAACTGGTTGAAAACATAGTGTAGCATTTGGAATAATAGGTTGTGCTTATATAATGAATGAGTTGGAAATAAGGAAATGACTTTGCATTGTTCAGTTTCTTTTTTTGTGATGACTGTTGTTTTTAGGGATAGAACAACTATCTTTGTACGTCGTGAAACGTAGAATTTATACTTATGAAACAACATCTCCACCTCTTAATTCTATTATTATTTGCTCTTCCTGTCGAAGCCCAGCCAACGTTAGAGTCACTACTACGTGCAGTGGATGCTGCTATTGAAGACAGTGAGCAATACGAGAAAGATAAAATGCAGCGGATTACTTTGATTAAAGATGGGTTAAAGGTTTCAGGCCTTTCGTTAGAAGAAGAATATCGGATTAATCTTCGTTTGTATACAGAGTATGAGGCTTATATTTGTGACTCTGCCCGGCATTATATCAATCGAAATATCGAACTTGCTGTGCGGTTGAATAACCGTGAATGGCTGAATGAGTCAAAGTTAAAAAAAGTGCATATTCTGGCTACTTCAGGATTATATGCCGAGGGACTTAGGTTATTGGAAACAATTAACAAGCAACATCTTTCGGATAGGCTGTTGGTTGATTATTATATGGCTTTTGAGAATATTTATCTTTATTATGCAGAGTATGCTCAGGATGATGAATATATGCCAGGATATCTGGATAAGATGAATAGTTACCGGGATTCTGTACTTATGATTGTTCCCGAAGGATCTTATCAATATGTTATTGTTCAAGGGCCTATGCTTATATATCATCAACAACCCAAGGAAGCAGAGAATCTTTTAAAAACCTACATATCAGGGGTGTCTTCTGATACGAGGGAATATGCTATACTTACCTCTATATTAGCTTTTACTTATCAAAATGACAGTCAGTTGGAATTACAAAAAATGTGTTTGGCTGAAAGTGCAATTGCAGATATTAAAGCCGTGGTGAAGGAAAATAATTCTCTTCGTGCACTTGCCGAATTACTTTATGAAGAAGGCGCTATAGAGCGGGCAAATAAATATATGAAGAAGAGTATGGCAGATGCAAGCTTTTACAATGCCCGTTTACGCAATGTGCAGGCCTCCAAAATGCTACCGGTGATAGACTCTTCTTATCAGTTGGAAAAGGAGATGCAACGTCGGAAATTACAAGTTTTTTTAGGGGTGATTAGTATCTTATCTTTATTCTTGATATTGACCATCGGCTATGTAATTCGACAGTTGAAAAAATTAGCAAAGACACGTAGGGAAGTAATTTGTGCCAATAACGAATTGCAAAAATTGAATGCAGATTTGGTAGAAGCCAATCATAGGCAAAAACTGACCAATAATTCATTGACAGAAGCAAATTGTATTAAGGAAGAATATATCGGCCGTTTTCTAGGCTTGTGCTCTGCCTATATCGATAAATTGGAAACCTATCGGCGTATGTTGAATAAAAAGGCGGCCTCGGGTAAAGTCGAAGAACTGTATAAGACCTTGAAATCGTCTCAGTTCATTGATGATGAACTAAAAGAGTTTTATCAGAATTTTGATAATTCTTTCCTTAATATTTTCCCTGACTTCGTGGAATGTTTCAATTATCTGTTGCCCGAAAGTGAGCATATCCTTCCGAAGCAGGGAGAGCGCCTGACAACGGAACTTCGTATTTTTGCATTGATTCGTCTTGGGATTACAGACAGTGCAAAGATCGCAAGCTTCTTGCGTTACTCTATAACTACTATTTATACATATCGTTCAAAATTGAAGAATAAATCTTTGTATCGGGACAATTTTGAAGAGCAAGTGATGAAAATAGGTTCTTTTAGAGTATAAAATGTGCTTTGTGTTCTTCTTCGGTATTTAGTTTTTGACTATTCTTTATTTTTGTTATTGTTTTGATAATCAATCTTATATATTTTTTGTGATTTAGATTTATTTTAGTTCTAAAATTGAGAGTACTCTTTTTACTGATATTTGCATTACTGCTTCCGCAACGGAGGTATACTCTTATTGTTAATGTAAAATCGAAGTATTTATGAATGTAAAAAGAGCAAAACATTGTTTTTACCGGCATTTTCTGATTCTTGCCGGATTACTTGTTATGATGACGGCTTCGGCACAAGAAGTTACGGTGAAAGGTATTGTGAAGGATGTAGCCGGTGAACCGATTATCGGGGCCAATGTGACAGTGAAGGGAACTACTAACGGAACAATTACTGATATCGATGGTAACTATTCGCTTTCGGGAGTCAATCCATCTTCCGTACTTGTTTTCTCCTTTATAGGGTATAAAAATCAGGAAATAAATTGTGAAGGGAAGCGTGAGATCAACGTCACACTTGAAGAAGATTTCCAAACGCTGGAAGAAGTGGTGGTAGTTGGTTACGGTTCGTTGAGTAAGAAAGAGCTTTCCAGTTCTATTGTTCAGGTTGATAAGAATAAGTTTCAGCAAGGAGCAATGAATAATCCGATGGAGCTGTTGACGGGTAAGGTTGCAGGATTGAATGTGAATAACACAGCATCTGCTAATCCGAACTCAGGATCTTCCTTGCAGATACGTGGAGCTACTTCTCTTACAGCCTCTAATGATCCGTTGATTGTTATCGATGGAGTGGCAGGAGGTGATATCCGTAACCTTTCGTCACAGGATATTGAGTCTATGACGGTTTTAAAAGATGCTGGTTCGGCTGCTATTTATGGTACACGTGGTGCGAATGGCGTTATTTTGATTACGACTAAAAAAGGAGCTGGAGAACCGGGAACTGCCAAGGTTACTTATGATAGTTGGTTTGGTATAAATCTGGCCAATTCAGGGCCGGACATTCTTTCACCGGATGAATTCCGCCGTTCACGACGTGGTACGGATTATGGTGCTTCTACTGATTGGTACGGATTGCTGATGAGAGATTTCTCTTATGACAATAATCAGTATATATCGATAGATGGTAGTACCAAGAATGGTTATTACGGTGCTTCCTTTAACTATAAAAAAGCAACCGGACTGGACTTGGTTAGTGCACGTGAAGAATATGGTGGCCGGTTTGTAATAGAGCAACGGGTCATGGATAACCGTCTGCAACTGAATGGTTCATTGAATGCTCGCCGGGTGAACGAAACATGGGGGAACGATGGCATGTTTGATACAGCTCTTTCCATGAACCCTACCATGCCGCTATATGCCGATAATGGAAATTATTATCAGCCTACATCGCCTACCGGTGCACGTAATCCGGTGGCAGAACTGGTGGATATAGACAACAACGGTCAACGTATGTATGTACTTGGAACGGCAGAAGCTAAACTGAATCTGCTTCGTACGGACAAACAATTGCTGAATACTTCTTTAAGCTATTCTTTGCACTATAATGATCTGAAACAGCATTATTTTACCCCTTCCACTTCAGGAGAATCTTACCAGTATGGCTATAAGGGACGTGCTGAAGTTACTTATCAAAAATGGTATACTCAACGTTTGGAATGGTTAGGCAATTATTCTCTTGATCTGCAAGATCATAGTATTAAGGCTGTAGCAGGTTATACTTACGAAGAATCCCGCTGGGAACATCTCAATGCCTCCAATAGTGATTTTGCTTATGATAATCTGAAATGGCATGACTTAAGTAGCGGTAGTTTTCTTAAAGCAGGGCAGGCAGGAATGGGTACAGGACAGTCTGCTTCAAAATTGATCGGTGTTTTTGGTCGTGTAAATTATAATTGGAAAGATTTACTGATGGCATCGGCATCTATTCGTTACGAAGGTTCTACAAAATTTGGTAAGGATCATAAATGGGGAGCTTTTCCATCTGTTTCTTTGGCTTGGGAAATGGCCAATATGAAATTTATGAAGGGAGTTTCTGCAGTGGTTAATAGTTTGAAACCTCGAATTTCTTATGGTGTAACGGGACGTTCGGACTTTAGCTCTTATCTTTCTTTGGCTACATATAGTACTAATGGGAGTTACCTGATGGGAGAGAGTTGGGTGAATGGATATGCTCCTTCCGTTAATGCCAATCCGGATTTAGGTTGGGAAAAAGGAATTAGTACCAATGTGGGTGTTGATTTTGTTTTCTTTAAAAACAGACTAAGGGGATCTATTGATTGGTTCGATCGTCAGTCTAAAGATCTACTTTATAACTATACTGCTCCACAGCCTCCATTTGTTTATAAGGATCTTCTTGTAAACGTAGGTACTACACAAAACCGTGGTTTTGAATTGACTCTGGAAGGAGATATATTCAAGGGAACAAGGGTGGAATGGACTTCCGGTATCAACTATTCTTACGGAACTACCAAGTTGAAAGTACTTTCTAATGATATATATCATGCATCTTATATCGAATTATACCAGAAACCGGGAGTTGGTAGTAGTGAACACTTTTTCCGTATACAGGAAGGGGGCAAGGTAGGCCAGTTCTTCGGTTTTGAATACGCCGGTGTAGAAAATGGTAATATGATGGTTTATACAGATGAAGGAGAAATTGTTTCTGTATCTGATGCTGAGAAAAAAGGAGATCAGTATAAGCGTTATATCGGTAACGGAACACCTACCTCTTTTCTCTCTTGGAGTAATACTTTACGTTATAAAAATTTTGATTTAAGTATCTTCTTCCGGGGAGCTTTCGGGTTTGATATATTTAATATGCGAAAGTATGGTATGGGTTTGCAAGGCTGTGGTACAGATAATGTGCTTCGTGATGCTTATATGAAAGATAAAGATATGGTGACAGGGGGCGGTGTTATCTCTTCTTTCTTCCTCGAAAAAGGGGATTATGTGAAACTGGAAAACATAACTTTGGGGTATAACTTCACTCCAAAAGCTAATAAGATATTGGATGGTATGCGTGTTTTCCTTTCTGCTAAAAATCTTTTTACCCTGACCGGATATTCAGGTAATGATCCTTCCATTGTATCTGTCAATGGATTAACTCCGGGAGTGGATATCAATAGTGCCTATCCCACTGCTACACAACTAAGTGTGGGAGTTACTTTGAAATTTAAATAACCGAATAGAATCATTCAATAGAACGAAAGATTATGAAATATATAAAATATAACTGGCTTTTAATAGCCATCCTGAGCTTTTCTATGTCATCTTGCTTCAATCTGGACGAAGAAGTATTTGACAGAGTGGATTCTTCAATTTATTATCAAAACGAGAATAGTGTGAAAGCCGCTGTTGCTTCTATCTATAGCAATGGGGCGTTGAGTTATATCGAATACTTCTGGTATCTTCAGGAGTTTTCTGCCGATCAGGTTTCCTGGCGTTCGTGGAACGGTGGATTGTGGGGATATGATGAAGGAGAGAAGTTTGTTCTTTCTACACATACATGGACACCTGATTCAAAGATTATCCGTACAACATGGGAAACTGCATGGACCACGATCGGGTTATGTAATACGCTGCTTGTTGACTTAGAGTCATTGGATGCTGCTTCTTTGAAGATGACTGCCGAAAAACTAAATACTTATATCGGTGAAGTGCGTACTTTACGGGCATGGGCATATTACAATATCTTCGAAATATGGGGAGGTGCATTACCACTTAATATCTCTGTAGGTACCGATATCCCTCCGACTGCAGACCCTGATTTCGATACGAGTTGCAAGAAGATCTATAGTTTTATCATAAGCGAACTGGACGATTGCGTAAATGATCTGAATAAAAATGACGTGAATCGTATGAACCAGGCCGTGAACCGAATAATTAAAGCACGTTTGCTATTGAACTCTGAAGTATTTATCAAAGAAAATCATTATGCAGAATGTGCTACGCTTTGCCAGGAACTGTTGGATAATAAATATGGTACATATTCCATCGCAGAGGATTATCGCGATATTTACTCTATAGACAATATTAATTGTCCGGAAGTAATAATGGCTTTTGCTTTTGAAATTGGACAACTCAATGGTGGATGGATGCGCGATATGCCTTTCCTTCCTTATAATATATGGGATTATTTTGGTGGTACATATCAGCAGAGTCCTTGGAATTGTGTGTGTCTGACTCCTTCATTTGATAACTCTGGTAATGTAAATACCTACGGGGGAACGGACAATCCGAAGTGCTTTCTTGATGCTCCTTATAATGATAAGCTGGGCGCTATATACGAACGGTATGATGACCGGGATATTCGTAAACAAAATTATATATATGACGAAACCAGCAATAGTTATAAAGGTATGTTCCTAAAAGGTGCTATCAAGGCAAACTATGGAACGGGAGAAGCGTTGACAGCTGATGCTGACCGTGATGGACAACCAATTGTATATGTGGATCAGGTAGGTACATTTATGAATAAAGGCCGTAATCTGGAAGATGTGATGTCTCCTCGGTGGGGAGAAACAACCTCTGGGGTACGATTGGTAAAATATCCGATTTATCCGGCTACTACAGGTATTGATTTTCAGGATATTGATGAAGTTGAATTTCGTCTTTCAGAAGTAGTCTATATGCTTGCCGAATGTAAAATGCGTGCCGGAGATGCCGGAGGAGCTAAAGAGTTGGTGAATAGTGTACGTCAACGTTATTTTTCTGCTACTGATTGGGCTCAGGTGAAGGATGAACCAGGGCGTGGTTACACCGATTTTGATATGGATTGGATGCTGGGACAATGGGGGATGGAGTTTTTATCCGAAGGTCGCCGTCGCCGTACTGATCTACGCCGTTTTGATAAATTCACACAAGGACAGTGGTGGTTCTTTGGCCGTGCTACAGAAGATGGTAAAACGCTTCCTGCCAAACGTGATCGTAAATATGAATGGTATCCACTTCCGTCATCAGCTTTATTGGTTAATCCGGGATTGATCCAAAATTCTAATTATAATTAACTTTAAACCATAATATCCATGAAGAGGAATCTTATTTATTTGCTACTGGTATTGCCTTTACTGGTTTTACTGGGTAGTTGTGACGATAAAGAGGAAATTGTGTTTGACCATGAATTGCCTCAGTTTGAATTGAAAGAAAATGCCATCTTACTGGAAGTTATTATGCCGCAAGGTACAAGTAAAGATGATGAAATTTATATTGTTGGTGAGTTTAATGGCGGAGAAGACGTTGCTGTGGAACAGTTGGAGTGGCGTTTGGAGAAAGCCTCCAATAGTGAAGTAAAATGGGGAATTTATCTGATCCCTTCTACTTTTAAAGATGGAAAGACGCTTGCCGACGGATTTTATTTCTTTTCTAAGAAGAATGGTGCGGAACGTACTGTGAAAAATGAAGACTCTATACATCGACTGGATATAGGTATCGGAACACGTACTAATGTATGGGTGAATCGTTGGGAGTCTTATTTTGAACCGGAAGATCCGGATGAAGAGACACACGATGGCTATGTGATTTATGTAGAAGATAATTCCACTTGGGAAACATTGTCTCTTTATGCATGGGGGGATGCTGAACTTGGTGGAGGCTGGCCGGGTATTCAGGTAACAGGAACCAAAACAATAGGAAAGGTAACCTATAAATACTTTGACACGGGCGAATCTTTCAAAGGACTGAGCATAAATTTGATTTTCAACGATAATGGAGGGGGAAAACAACTGGAAGGAGAAGGACTTGATATAACATTGGATCGCGACTATTATTTCCGTATTACAGATACAAGTTATGAAGAGATAATTTTGAGTGACTATGAAGGATATACTATATATATAGAAGACGCCACTACCTGGGGAGTTCAGAATGCATATGGATGGGCTGATGGCGGTGATGTAACCCCTAGTTGGCCTGGTATTGCTGTGACCGGAACGAAGGATATCAATGGGGTAACTTATAAATATATAGAAATGGGCGAAGACCTGAATGGTAAGTTCATGAATCTTATTCTCAATGGGGGTACTTCACAAGCAGCTGATATTCCGGTAACGTTGGATCGTGATTATTATTTCCGGGTGACGGATAGCGGTTCTACAGAAGTGGACCCGTATGCACCGGAACCGGAAGAGCCGGAAGAACCGGGTGAAGCTCATTTCATTTATGTTATCGATAATACCGATTGGGAAGGGCTTTCTCTTTACGGATATGGTGGTGCTGTGTTGGGAGGTGCTTGGCCGGGACTTTCAGTGACCGGGACAAAAGAAATAGATGGTATCGTTTACAAGTACTTCAGTATAGCTCCCGAAAATGACGGTAAAGAGATAAACTTGATTTTTAACGGAAATGGAGGAACGGTACAGCTTCCCGATCTGCCGATAACATTGAACCGTGATTATTATTTTACTATTACAGCGACAGGGTGTACAGAACTAGACCCTCCTGCTACTAATTAAAACTGAATGAAAAGATGAAACTTGGATATATTAAAACAGTTATACCTATGTTATTACTGTGCCTCTTTACGGGGTGCAGTGATAGCTCTGACGATAAAATGGGAGAGCCGGAAGTAATTCCTGCTGGAGTGATTAATGAAGTTATAATGTACGAAGCCAATCTGAAGGTATTTGCCCGTACAGGAGCGTTTAATGCAATATCTTCCCGTTTGGACGAAATCAAGGCATTGGGTATTAATGTTCTGTGGTTGATGCCTGTCTATGAGGAGGGAGTGAAGGATGCAATCGGCTCACCTTATTGTGTGAAAGATTATAAAAAGGTGAATGAAGCATATGGTACTCTGGAAGAATTGAAAGCTTTGGTGAAGAAAGCACATGAAAAAGATATGAGAGTTATTCTGGATTGGGTGGCGAATCATACTTCCTGGGATAACGCTTGGATACAGAACAAATCATGGTATACACAAGATGCCGGAGGGAACATTGTTTCTCCTGAAGGAATGGGATGGACGGATGTAGCCGACTTGGATTATAGCAATACTGAAATGCGTGAAGCAATGTTGGATGCTATGAAGTATTGGATAACAGAAGCCGATGTAGATGGTTTCCGTTGCGATCATGCCGAAGGAGTACCCGATGATTTCTGGGCACAGGCTATCAATGAACTGAAGGCTTTGAAAGGAGCTGGATTGTTAATGTTGGCCGAAGGTTCTAAATCATCTTTGTATACAGCTGGCTTTGATATTGTATATGGATGGGAGTTTGCTTCGAAGTTGGGAGATGTTTTTTCCGGTAAAGCAACATTGTCTGCTCTTTATGATGTACACAAAAAGGAGTATCAGGAGGTACCGGAAGGTAAACAACGGTTACGTTATTCTACCAATCATGATTTGGCATCCGAACACTCACCGTTGCAGACTTATGGCAATGACCGCGGTGCAATGGCTGCTTTTGTAATTGCCTCTACGTTGGGTGGTACTCCACTTATTTATAGTTCTCAGGAGATTGCTTATTCTAAAGCGCTCTCTTTCTTCGATTATCAGCTGATGGACTGGAACTTAAATTCGGACTACTTAAATGAATATAAGAAATTGATGGAGATTTATACTTCGTCTTCTATGTTGAGAAGTGCAGGTGTAAAGATATACGATACCGGAAAAGCTGCTTCTTTTTATCGGGTGTCTGGTGATGAGGCCATCTTGGTTATTGCAAATACAAGTAGTACTACTGAAACTATTAAGGTCCCCATTGAACGTGTCGGCGATCGTATGAGAAACCTAATGGATAATGAAGTGGTGACACTTCCGGTTGTACTCACTATGGAACCTTATCAATATTATATTTGGAAAAAAGAATAAGGGTTATGCGAATCAAAAAGGTGTTGTTTTCAATAGGATTGCTGTCGTTGCTTTGTGCTTGTAACGGGCAACGGCAGCCTACTCAGCCAACGTATGTGTTGCCTGCCCCTGAAGATGTGATGATGTATCAGGTGAATCCTCGTGTATTTGCTCCCAGCAATTCTTTTAATACGGTAGGTACTTATCTGGACTCTGTCCGGCAGTTAGGCGTGAATGTCGTATGGTTTATGCCTGTAAATGAAGTAGGTGAAGAGAAGTCGGTCAACTCTCCTTATTGTGTGAAAGATTATAGAAAACTGAATCCGGAGTTCGGAACAATGGATGAATTCAGACGAGTAGTCAATCAATGTCATGATAGAGGAATGAGTGTTATTATCGATTGGGTGGCAAATCATACTTCGTGGGATAATGAGTGGCTGCAAACCAAAGACTGGTATATGCAGGACGCTGATGGGAATGTTATTTCTCCCCCTAATACCGGATGGCATGATGTTGCAGCTTTGAATTTTGATAATCAAGAGATGAGATTGTCAATGATTGATGCCATGAAGTTTTGGATAGATAGTGTCGGAGTGGATGGATTTCGGTGTGATGCGGCAGATTTTGTTCCATTTGATTTCTGGAAACAGGCGATTGATTCACTTCGTGCTATTCCGGCACATCGTTTGCTGATGTTGGCAGAAGGCAAACGAAAAGATCATTTTGAAGCAGGGTTTGATATGAATTATGCCTGGGATTTTTTGGAAGGAGTCCGGGATGTATTTTTGAAGGATAGCTGTGCTTCAGTGTTATTTGATATTGATCGTGCGGAATACGACTCTCTTCCGGAAGGGAGAGTAAAGTTACGGTTTACAACGAATCATGATGAGACGATGAAAATGTCTCCTATCCGGGAGTTTGAGGGAGAACGTGGAGCAATGGCGGCTTTTGTCCTTTCTACTTATTTGCGTGGGGGAGCTTTGATCTATAGTTCCCAAGAGATGGGATATCCGGACCGGATTGACTTCTTCCACTATTGTCCTGTAGACTGGAATTCTAAAAATGCGTTACGAAAAGAGTTTGAAACTCTGATGAAGCTATATAATGAATATCCTGCAATTCGTAAAGGTTCGATTAAAGAGTATCCGGATTGCAATGTATTTGTTTTTGAGAAAGTTTCCGGTACGGATCGCTTTCTTATAGCGGTAAATGTGCGTAATCAGGAACAGGACGTTGCTTTGCCGGAGGAATGGAAAAATCATATCTGTACTGATATGCAGACAGGTATTCGGGAGTATTTTAAAGAAATATTATCTTTGGAACCCTATCAATATAAAATATTTAAATATTAAATACATATATAATATTCATTATGAAATTGATACGAATTGGAATAATCGGGCTGTTGGCATTGTTGGCCTTACAGGTATCTGCTCAAAAGTTGGTTTCTCCGGATGGAAATCTGGTATTGGAGCTACAACTCAAAAAAGGTGTACCAACTTATCAACTTAGCTATAAAGGGAAGACTATTATTGAGTCCAGCCGTCTTGGACTTGAAATGGAAGAGGCTTCTTTGTCGGGTGAATTTACACAAACAGATGTGAAAAACAGTTCGTTGGATGAGACCTGGTCACCGGTATGGGGAGAGTATGCTCATATTCGGAATCATTACAATGAAATGGCAGTTACTCTGGTGCAGAAGCATCCCCAAAGCCGTACACTCTTGTTACGCTTTCGTCTGTTCGATGATGGATTAGGTTTTCGTTATGAACTTCCTGTACAGAATGAATTGAATTATCTGACTGTAAAAGATGAACTGACAGAATTTAATCTGACAGGTAATCATACCTTTTTTTGTATTCCGGGAGATTATGATACAAATGAGTTTGCTTATACTACCGCTCCGCTTTCGGAGATAAAGGAAGGTATGAAAAAGAACCTCAGGAAGAAGGGATATGAATCTCCTGCTACTTCTTTTACAGTGCAGACACCGTTGATGATGAAAACAGCCGGAGGAGTTTATATTAATATTCATGAAGCAGCTTTAGTAGATTATTCTGCTATGTTGCTCAATGTAGATGATGAGGCTTTCCGTCTTAGTGCCCATCTTACTCCTGACAAATTGGGCAAGAAAGGATATTTACAACTGCCTTGCCAGTCTCCTTGGCGTACAATTATTGTAAGTGATGATGCGCGTGATATCCTTGCTTCTCAATTGATTTTGAATTTAAATGAACCTTGCCGTTTTGAAGATACTTCCTGGATTAAACCATTGAAGTTTGTTGGAGTGTGGTGGGAAATGTTCACAGGGGATGGTAAAACTTGGGCATACAGTGATTATTATAAAGCCAAACCGGGAGTTACAGATTATAAAACATTATCTCCGAATGGTCATCATCCGGCTAATACAGCTCATGTGAAAGAATATGTCGACTTTGCGGCCGAGCAAGGCATTGATGCTGTACTTGTAGAGGGTTGGAATGAAGGTTGGGAAGATTGGGCTTCTTACCGGAAGGAGAGACAGTTCCTTTTTAATAAACCATATCCGGATTTTGATGTGAAAGAGCTTCAGCAGTATGCAGCTGCAAGAGGGGTACGTATAATGATGCATCATGAAACATCGGCTAATGCTGCCGATTATGAACGGCAGATGGATCAGGCTTTTCAATATATGGTAGACAACGGATATAATGCGGTGAAAACCGGTTATGTGGGTTATATTATTCCTCGTAGTGAATACCATTCTTCACAATGGATGAACAATCATTATATTCATGTTGCAAAGCGTGCTGCCGATTTTAAAATAATGGTGAATAGCCATGAAGCTGTCCGTCCTACAGGATTATGCCGGACGTATCCCAATTGGTTGGCTCAGGAGTCTGCCCGTGGAGGAGAGTTTGAGTCAATGGGGGGGAATGATCCAGATCATACAACCATCCTTCCATTTACCCGTCTTAAGGGCGGACCGATGGATTATACTCCGGGTATCTTTGAAACCCGTTTGAGTTATTATGGTGATGGTAAGAAGAACGAACGGGTACATACTACATTGGTTAAGCAGCTTGCTCTTTATGTTACCATGCCGAGCCCTGTGCAAATGGCGGCTGACCTACCCTCCAATTATCGTCGCTTCATGGATGCTTTCCAGTTTATAAAAGAGGTTCCTGTAGATTGGGCAGACAGTCATTATCTTGAGGCTGAACCGGGAGATTATATTACGGTTGCCCGTAAAGCTAAAGACCGTGAAGAATGGTTTATCGGTGCTATTACAGATGAAAATCCCCGTACAGCGGTTATTCCTTTTCGCTATTTGTCAGCAGGCAGGAAGTATGTAGCTACTATCTATGAAGATGGTAAGGATGCCGACTGGGATGTGAATCCACAAAGTTATCGGATTCGTAAAGTAGTAGTGACTAATAAGAGTCTATTGAAACAAAAGCTGGCTTCCAGCGGTGGAGTGGCTATAAGTCTGAAAGAGGCTACCAAAGAAAGTCTTAAAGGGCTGAAAGAAATTAAATGAGGGAATTTTCCTGCATTTAATATTAAAGTTAACAATAAGAAAAGCACGGGCCGTGAGGTTCGTGCTTTTTGCTATATAGAGATTTGGGTTGAGAGAGTTTATAATGCAGATTGCTTCCTGATCAATTTTCTTTTATAAGGTAATACACTGGTTATTCTTTGATTGATTAAAAAACAAAAACTATTTTGTTTAATTTGTACGGATTTCTTTTCTGTTTTAATAAATGAAAGTTATAATATTTACTATAAAATAATGAGCAATACCAAAAGATTTTCTATCTTTGCAAAACTATATCTGGGGTTGACTGGATTTGACAGCGGGCAGAAATAGTGAGTAAGCATGCAGTGCGTCGTTGATTGGCACTTAAATCTCAGTCCTCAAAATTTTATCTGGCGAAACTAATTACGCTCTTGCTGCTTAATCGAATCATAGTAGATTAGCTTAATCCAGGCACCAGGTGCCAGGACGAGACATCACTCGGAAGCTGTTGCTCCGAAGCATTCCGGTTCAGTGGTGCAGTAACATCGGGGATAGTCAGAAGCGGCCTCGCGTTTTTGATGAAACTTTAGAGGATAAGGCAGGAATTGATGGCTTTGGTTCTGCTCCTGCACGAAAATTTAGGCAAAGATAAGCATGTAGAAAGCTTATGATTTCCTCGTTTGGACGAGGGTTCGATTCCCTCCAGCTCCACTTAAAAACAAATGAAAGCTCTGATTATCAGAGCTTTTTCTTTTTGCAGTTTTTCTCTTTTACTCCCCTTTTTATTGTTGATCCTTTATTTTATCTCTTTTTAGATACAAAGTCAATTTCTTATACATCCTATCACTCTATTCTCTTTTGGTATGATAATATGGCTATTTGGTATTGTCAATATTTATGTGTTTTTGTTTTATATACGGAATAATTATAAATATATGCAAACAAGTATTAATAATATATCTTTATTATGTTCTAATCTTTGAGAATGTCTACTTTTATACTTGTAATCGATAATAATCTTAGCGGATATGGAAAATAATGTTAACCAAATTGAGCTGAAGTTTCAGCGTTTTTTTATTTCTAATTTTCCGAAAGTAAAGAATTATGCCCAGCTGTTGCTTAAGTCGGAAGTTGATGCTGAAGATGTTGCTCAAGATATTTTCTGTAAGCTTTGGTTACAACCGGAAATATGGCTTGACAATGAAAATGAATTAGATAACTACCTCTTTATAATGACCAGAAACATTATTCTGAATATCTTCAAGCATCAGCAAATCGAACGGGAATATCAGGAAGGATACCTTGAGAAAACAGTGCTTCATGAATTGATAGAAGGGGAAGATGCCCTTAATAATATATATTATGAAGAAATGTTGCTGGTTGTTCGCCTGACTTTGGAAAAAATGCCTGAACGGCGAAGGTTAATATTCGAGCTGAGTCGTTTTAAGGGATTAAGTTATAAAGAAATCACAGAAAAGCTTAATGTTTCCATCCGTACGGTAGAGCACCAGGTGTATTTAGCACTGATAGAACTAAAAAAAGTGCTTCTATTTTTATTTTTTCTATTTTCCTTTAAGTAGTGTTTTTCTTTTAGTTGTATTTAGTGTATAAAGGAAGAAATTAATGATGAAAAACTATATTCAACAGATCATAGAGTTATTCGGGCATAATGAGTATTCATTGGCTACGCGTAGAAAAGTGCAGCGATGGTTGGCTGACGACAATCATGCGGAAGAAAAAAAAGAAGCACTTCACACGTTGTGGCAACAAGCGGGAGAACAGAAAGTACCTCGCGGAATGCAACAGTCCATATTACGGATGCAACAAAATCTGGGAATGCAGTCTGTCGGTTCCGGTAAAAAGTATCAGTTACTTATATGGAGAGCAGCAGCTATTTTCCTGTTGGCAGTATCGTCTGTTTCTATCTATCTGATGTTGGAGAAAGACAAACCGCAAAAAGACTTGGTAGAATGTTTCATACCAACGGCGGAAATACGTGAACTTACATTGCCCGATGGTACCCGGGTGATGCTAAATTCGAGAAGCACCTTACTGTACCCGGAGCAGTTTGCCGGTAAGACCAGAAGTGTATATTTGATTGGCGAAGCAAATTTCCAGGTAAAGCCGGATGAAAAACATCCTTTTATAGTGAAAGCCAATGATTTTCAAATAACAGCTTTAGGTACAGAGTTTAACGTGAATGCCTATCCGGAGAACAATGAACTGATTGCAACTCTGCTGGAAGGTAGTGTGAAGGTAGAATTTAATAATCTGATATCTAATGTAATACTTAAACCCAATGAGCAGATAACGTATAATAAACAGACCCGGAAACGTAGCCTCCAATCGCCTCGGATAGAGGATGTGACTGCTTGGCAGCGTGGAGAGCTGGTTTTCAGTGATATGCATCTCGATGAGATTTTTACGAGTCTCGAACGCAAATTTCCCTATACCTTTGTTTATAGCCTTCACAGCCTGAACAATAAATCGTATAGTTTCCGTTTCCAACAGCGAGCCACTTTGGAAGAGGTGATGAAGATAATAACACAGGTGGCAGGGGATGTGAAATATATAATTAAGGGGAATAAATGCTATATAACTGATAAAATATAGAAAAACGATTGTTGAACCTTTTTTAACTTAATGTACTATGCAAAAAAGTATCCGGAAGAAATGGCCGTTTCTCCCGGATGTGAAATCATTGTCCTTCTAATATTAGCGTATCTCGACGCTATTTCAATTGATCATAGAATAATAACCAATTAACTAATACTAAAAAGATGCTACAAATTTACGAAAAAAGAGCAGATAATGTTGTTCAAAAGCGAGTCTTTCTCATTTTTTTAGGTCTATTATTGATGCAGACCCTTGCTTTTGCTCAAAGTGATAGTAAAATTACTATCCAGCAGAAAGATATCACTGTAGTAGATGCATTGAAAACTGTGGAAAGACAGTCGAAGATGTCTATAAATTATAGTGATTCCGAATTGAAAGGAAAGAAAATTGCCGATCTTAACTTGGAAGACGTATCGGTGACTACTGCGCTCGATGCAATCTTGAAAGGAACAGGTTTCTCTTATCAGATTCAAGGTAATTATATTATAGTTACGGAGAAGAAACCGGCAGCTGCACAATCTGTCAAAGATATCAAAGGGAAAGTAACCGATGAGAATGGTGAACCCCTGATCGGAGTAAATATCTCTGTGGACGGCAGTTCTACAGGGACAATTACAGACTTTGACGGAAACTTTTCGATTAAAAGTCCCGGTAATGCCCGTTTGAAAATATCTTATATAGGATATGCAACTCAACTGATTGCTGTTTCCAATAAGGACTTTTACCCGATTACAATGAAACAAGATACGGAAGTGCTGGACGAAGTAGTCGTGACGGCATTGGGTATCAAGCGGGCAGAAAAGGCACTGTCTTACAATGTGCAGCAGATAAAAAGCGAGGATATAACCGGCATTAAAGATGCCAACTTCATCAATTCACTGAATGGTAAGATAGCCGGTGTAAGTATCAACAAGAGTGGTAGTGGTGTCGGTGGTGCGACGCGTGTCGTTATGCGTGGCGCTAAATCTATCGAAGGCGACAACAATGCACTGTATGTAGTAGATGGTATCCCTTTGTTTAATACTAATATGGGAAACACAGATAGTGGTATCATGGGTGAAGGCAAAGCCGGAACGGAAGGTATTGCTGATTTCAATCCGGAAGATATCGAGAGTATCTCTATTCTGAGCGGACCTTCGGCGGCTGCTTTGTATGGTAGTAGTGCGGCAAATGGTGTCGTTCTGATTACTACTAAGAAAGGGCAGGAAGGTAAATTACAGATATCATTTTCTTCTTCATCCGAATTCAGCAAAGCGTACATGATGCCCGAATTCCAGAACACGTATGGAAATAAAGAAGGTATGTTCGAAAGCTGGGGTGACAAACTGGCCCGTCCGAATTCGTATGATCCCAAGAGTGATTTCTTCAACACCGGAACCAACTTTATCAACTCGTTGACCTTGTCTACCGGTACAAAGCAGAATCAAACTTTTGCTTCGGTTTCATCCACCAATTCAAAAGGTATTGTTCCCAACAATTCTTATGACCGTCTGAACTTCACCATTCGCAATACAGCCACTTTTCTGGACGATAAATTGCAGTTGGATTTAGGAGCGTCCTATGTGAAACAGGAAGATAAAAACATGGTATCGCAGGGACAATACTGGAATCCGGTGATTTCTGCCTACCTTTTCCCCCGTGGAGAAGACTTCGACGATATCAAGACTTTCGAGCGTTATGATCAGAGCCGCAATATTCCGATACAGTATTGGCCGATTGCCGATGCAACCTATGGTTCGCAGAATCCCTACTGGACTGCTTACCGCAACATCGCAACGAACGAGAAGAGCCGTTATATGTTTAATGTCGGTCTGAGCTATAAGATTACCGATTGGATGAATCTTGCCGGACGTTATCGTATGGACGATACTCATGTTCAGTTTGAACGTAAGGTTTATGCTACTTCCGATCAGAAATTTGCCGAAGGAAAGAAAGGTCTGTATGATTACAGCAATTACAAAGACCGTCAGGAGTATGCCGACTTTATGTTAAATATCAACAAGCAGTTCAACGATTTTAATATTTCTGCCAACTTGGGTTATAGCTACTCTAACTACTGGTCGCTGGCAAGAGGCTACAAAGGAACCTTGCTCGGAGTAACAAACCTGTTTGCCGCCAGCAACATCGACCCTTCCAACGGTCGTATCTCGGAAGACGGAGGTGACAGTCGCGTACGTAATCACGCTATCTTTGCCAACGTCGAATTGGGCTGGAGAAGTATGCTTTATCTTACGTTGACAGGGCGTAATGACTGGAACTCCCGATTGGTAAACACCAGCGAAGAATCCTTCTTCTATCCCTCGGTAGGTCTGTCCGGTATTATCTCTGAAATGGTGAAATTGCCCGAGTTCATTTCCTATTTAAAGGTACGCGGGTCTTATACGGAAGTCGGTTCTCCGGTATCACAGTCGGGACTTACTCCGGGAACTGTGACCACTCCGATTATCGGTGGTGCACTGGCTCCCACAGGCATCTATCCTTTTACTGATTTCAAGGCAGAACGTACCCGTTCTTATGAATTGGGATTGAGTGTACGTTTATGGAATAAACTGAGTGCCGAAGTTACTTACTATAAATCGAATACATACAATCAGACCTTTATTGGCGATTTGCCGGAATTTTCGGGTTACAAACAAATCTATTTGCAGGCTGGTAATGTACAAAATCACGGTTGGGAAGCATCGTTGGGATACAGAGACAGCTTCGGAGACTTTAGCTTCTCCTCCAATCTGACCTTCTCGCGCAATGTCAACGAAATCAAAGAAATGGTGGAAAACTATCGTACCGACATGAGTCCCGAGCCTATCAACGTGCCGGAAGTAAGGAAAGACAATGGACGCGTTATATTAAAAGTCGGCGGCAGCATCAACGATATATATGCCAATACTTTCCTGAAGAAAGACAGTCAGGGGTATGTTGAAATCAAACAAGACGGTTCGTACGGACTCGAACAAGGTGAACCCGTTTTCTTGGGCAAGACGTCACCGGACTTTAATCTGGGATGGAGCAACTCGCTGTCATACAAAGGATTCGGACTCAGCTTCCTGATTAACGGACGTTTTGGTGGTGTGGTAACTTCCTCTACTCAAGCTATTCTCGATCGCTTCGGAGTATCCAAAGCATCTGCCGAAGCACGCGATGCAGGCGGTGTCTTACTGCCCGGACAAGGGAGAGTGGATGCACAATCGTATTATCAGCTGATAGGTACGGGTGACTATACCACTTCCGGATATTATGTGTATAGTGCAACCAATATCCGTCTGCAAGAGCTGACTTTGAGTTACAGGTTCCCCGACCTTTGGTTTAAGAATGTGCTGAAAGATGTTACTTTGTCATTCATTGCCAATAACCCTTGGATGCTCTACAGCAAAGCTCCGCATGATCCGGAACTGACTCCGTCCGTAGGAACTTACGGTCAAGGTAATGACTATTTTATGCAGCCGAGTGTGAGAAGTTTCGGTTTCGGTATTAAATTTAAATTATAACTGACCTCATGAAAAAGATAAATCAATATAAACTATTAGCAGGAATCTGCGCTTTGTCGCTCTTTGCTGCTTGTGACTTTGAAGAGCTAAACACCAATCCGTTCGAGATGACCGACGAAATGGGCATAAGAGATGGTGTTGCTGTCGGAGGTGCTGTAACAGCGATGCAAAGAGCTGTAGTCACCGTAGGAACTCAGGCTGACGATACGGATGCCATCAACCAGTATCAGGTTGCATATAATCTGTCAGCCGATTCGTGGAGCGGATTTTTCGGACAGAACAATAACTGGTATAGCGGCAGTAATAATACTACCTATTACTTGCAGGACAATTGGGTGGCGGCTACTTATACCAATTCATATACGACACTGCTGTCTTCCTGGAAAAAGATAAAACAAGAATCCGAAAAGACCGAAACACCGGAAATCTTTGCTTTGGCTCAGATTCTGAAGATATCTGCATGGCATAAAACGCTTGAATCTTTCGGTCCTATTCCTTACACCCATGCAGGAGAACCTGCACTGGTGATACCTTTCGACAGCGAACAAGTTGCATTCAATGCCATGTTTACCGATCTGACAGCTGCTATCGACATTTTGACTGTGAGAGCGGAACAAGGGGCAACCATTGTTGCCGATTATGATGCCGTATATGCCGGTGATACGAGAAAATGGGTGAAATACGCCAATTCACTGATGTTGCGTTTGGCAATGCGTATCAGTTATGCTGACGAAACGACTGCACAGAAATATGCCCGTCAGGCTTTGAATCATACATTTGGAGTGATGACTTCGAAATCAGACGAAGCCCAGATGAGTACCGGAGCCGGAATGGTCTTTCGTAACAACATCGAGTGGCTGGCCAATCAGTATAATGAGTGTCGCATGGGCTCTTCCATGTTTTCTTATTTGTTGGGTTATCAGGACCCGCGTCTGAGTGCTTATTTTGAAGCTTCTCCCAGTGCGTATGCGGTAGCGGCTTTTGACGGGAAAAACTATCAGGCGGTACCTCCCGGCAATGCCAATCAGCAGAATACGATTTATACCGATTTCTCCAAGCCCAATATTACCTCGAACACTCCGACTTACTGGATGCGTGCTTCCGAAGTTTATTTCCTGAGAGCTGAGGCTGCGTTGAGATGGGGAAGCGAATTTGGTGATGCGGAAGCACTGTACGAACAAGGAGTTGCCACGTCCTTTGATGAAAATGGTATCAGTTCGTCTGTAGACGACTATCTGGCTTCCGGATTGACTCCGATTGCCCATAATATGAGAGCCTCCTATTACAGTTACAATGCTGCGGCTCCTACTACTGCGACACCTGCCTTCAGCGGTGGAACGGAAGAGAAACTGGAGAAGATCATGATTCAGAAGTGGATTGCATTGTATCCGAACGGTCACGAAGCATGGACTGAGTGGAGAAGAACTGGTTATCCGAAACTGAATCAGGTGCAGACCAACCGCGGACAGGGCGTTACTCGTGAAGGTGGTATTCGTCGTATGGTGTATCCTGTAAGTTTCTATCAGTCGGCAGAGGATAGAGCTAATTATGAAGAAGCATTGAAGCTCTTGGGCGGTCTTGATAAAGACAAAGCAACAACTCAGTTGTGGTGGGATTGTAAAAATCAAATCTATTAAACTATGATTCATATGAAAATGTTAAGACGAATATTATATATACTTCCTGTTATAGGGATAATGATTGCGTCGTGTGTCGATATAGAGAGCAAGGATTTTGAACATATCGGCGGTTACAACACGATGGACAATGAAGAAAGTGCACAGTATTATGCCGATCTTCGTGCATGGAAGGCAACCAGTCAGGGTTACGGACGTCCTATTTTCTTCGGATGGTTCAGCAACTGGTCTCCCGAAGGACCTATTCGTAAAGGATATCTGGCTTCTTTGCCGGACAGCATCGACATGGTATCGATGTGGAGTGGTCCATTCGGCTTGAATGAAGCGAAACTGGCTGATAAGGAGATTTTCCAAAAGAAGAAAGGCGGTAAGATCACGGTTTGTTACATTCTGCATAATATTGGAACTGGTATTACGCCTGCTTCCGTTTCAGAAAAAGTACAGGCGGAAAACCCGAATGCTTCCAGTGAGGAAATCACGGAACTGGTCAATAAGGCAACAGAAGCTTATTGGGGATTTACCAGTGGAGAGAAAGGTGCTGAAGACCATATCGCAGCCATTCAACGCTATGCCAAAGCATTGGTAGACACGATTGTTGCGACTGATTATGATGGTCTGGACATTGACTGGGAACCCGATAATGGTGGTGACGGCGGAAGATACGTAGGCAGTCTGAAAGACCGCAGGGGTGGTCCGCGTGGTGAGTTTCTGCATTATCTGGTAGAAGAGATAGGAAAATACTTTGGTCCGATGGCAACCGAGCGTCCGAATGGTAAGTATTACTATTTTATGATTGACGGTGAAATATGGAACTCTAACAAAGAATCTGCTCCTTATTTTGACTATTTCATCACTCAGGCGTATGGCGACTCCAATCTTGATAGCCGGGTTCGTACTTTGCAAAACTGGTGCGGAGAGTATTACGACTATCGTAAGCATGTATTTACCGAGAACTTTGAGTCATCTTGGACTACCGGTGGTGTACTTTTGAAACAGGCTGCTTATAACCATGCCAATGGACCGAAAGGTGGCGTCGGTGCTTTCCGACTTGATAATGACTATGATAATGCCCGTGATTATAATTTTGTGCGTCATGCTATACAGATTAATCTGCAGGCTTATCAGGAATATATGGACAATCAATCTAATGAAAATACAGAACAGCAATGAAACGTATCAAAATCTTATATGCAGGTGCACTAGTTGCATTGTCTTTCTCTAGTGTGGGTTGCAACGACAGCGAAAGCGATCTGTTGGAGCCGAAACTTTACTTTGAAAGTAATGTGATAAGAGTGGAAGTTGAAGCGGATACCTACGAGTGCGAATTGGTGTCGCGATTGTCGACTATGGTAAAGAGTAATGTAAATGTGAACTATCAGGTAGGAGGGCAGGACCTTGTGGATGAATACAATCATAAACACGGAACGACCGGACAGCTTTTGGCGACTGATAACTATGAAATGACAGGAACTTCTTCGACTATTAAAGCAGGCGAACTATATGCTGATCCCTGCGGATTGTCGGTAAAGAATATTACCAAGGGGGAAGACGGGGTAACGTATATTCTGCCCGTAATAGTGAACAGTACGGACATTGAAAAGATAAGCAGTTCGAGCGTTACTTATATTGTAGTAAGGAAACCAATTATTATTGATAAAGTATACCGTATCAATCCGGGCTGGCTTGATGTACGTCTGCCGACTGCTTATAAAACAATGGGTTCTGTCACCTACGAAGCATTGGTTTATGCCGAACGTTGGAAGAATCTGGGCACCATTATGGGCAATGAAGGTACTTTGATTATGCGTACCGGTGACTTGAATCATCCTGATAACGAGCTTCAAATGGCCGGAAGTGTTGCACTTCAGATGCCCGATGTATCCATATTCCTGTTGAATCAGTGGTATCATGTAGCGTTCACTTACGATGCTTCTGCGGGAATGGCTACTCTCTATCTCAATGGAGAGAAAATAGCAGAAAAGACGGTAGGCTCACTGACATTCGACTTGAACGAACGTTTCTGTATCGGTTATGCTTATGACTATGACCGGAATCGTAAATGGAACGGATTTATGAGTGAAGTCCGTTTATGGTCGGTAGCCCGTACTGCGAATCAGATTCGTGAAAATATGATGTTTGTCGATTCAGGTTCGGATGGTCTGGTCGGTTACTGGAAGCTGAATGGAGAAGACATCGAACAACGGGACGGAGTGTGGTATGTGCTCGACCAGTCGCCGAATCATAATGACGCAACTTCCAATAATGGTTTGCGTGGTGAAACCGGTGGTAGTCAGTCTTTTGTAGAGCCGACAGTAGTAGATATGAGGGTTCGGCTTGAATAAATATAGGTTTGTTTTCTAGGTAGATTAAATAGCGGGGGCTGAATTCTCAATGCAGAATTCAGCCCCTATTTTTTATTTATATGAAATCCTGATTATTTCTTTTATGTTTCTGTGAATTACTCGGTAATATTTTTGTTATATTCTACTTCCGTTTATCTTAATGTCGGTATTGGGAAATAAAGTTTTGATACGTTGCATCTCTTCTTTAGTAATTCTGCCGGATAGCTTCAACCTTTCGATTTTCACTTTTGACAGTTCGTCCGGTATATCAATTTCATTAATAAAGGTAAGCTCCAACTGTTTTATTTCTTCAAGTTTCAGCAGGACGGAAGGGAACTCTTTCACTCTAAGGTTGATACCCCTGCCTTTGGCATCGGCTTTCAATCTGTTTATGAGTTCGGTGTTGTCTGTGTTTTTCTTTTTGACCATCCAGCCAATTTGTGGTCTCAGTGCAAAATTCTCATTGTTTTGTTTGAGTCCGATGAAACCGGACCACAACTCCAGTGGTGTTTCAATTACGGTGTCATTGTATGCTTCAATATACTTTAAATCAACTTTTACTATCTCGCTCGGAAGCTTTTTACGACCCACAATCTGTTTTAGATTATTTCTTTTCCCCTCATTGTCGTAAGGAAAGAATTTAATGATCCATCCATCAAAAGTCTCGGGAGCTCCGCATGACTTTGGCGAATGACATTTAAACATATTGCGCCAAAACTCTTGGTTTATTGTTCCCTTTGATGCCTTCACAAACTCCTCCAAAAGAGGTTCAAGTTGTGAAATCCACCATTCGAGTTTATATTCTTTTAGTCCTCTGGCTTTATTTAAAACTTTTTCCCAGTCTTGTGGTGTCCCTTCAAGCGTGATTTCCGGAATACCGCAAACAATCATTATGGTGATAAACTCGAAGTATGATTTCACCGTTTCCATTATTGTTATTTCAGAAACAGTCTTTTCCAAAGAAGTCGTTGTAGAGAAATTACAAGTGAGTGTTTCAACCAAATTGCCTCCTACCTCTTTTCTTATCTGTTCCGTAAACTGCGGGAAAATTTCTTCCCATAAAAGACTCGGGTCTTTCAGTTTCTTATTGGATTGTACAATTAAAGATTCCTTTCCGGAGAAATTTACAAAATATTTTCTCAAAGACTCATGGTTGGCATTCACATGTTGGGCAAAACCTTGATTAATCAGTAGCCAAATCATATCCGGAGATAAAACGAACGGCCTATGATCTGCATAAGCCTGATACATACCGCAGAAAAAAGAATTATACCCGAAGTATAATAAACTGTCAGGAGATTCACTCTTGGCTATTACATTAAATGGAGGTTTCCAGATGTCTTTTTCTGTAATTCGAATGGTTGATTCATTGTCAAATAGCATCAGATATCTGTAGATTTCATCAGGGGAAGCCACGGGATATAATTTTTCGGGCTTGGAGAGTTGTTCAACTTCAAAAGTAATTCCATTTTGAGCAACTATGGAAGTGCTGCATAGAATGAATAAATAGAATAGTAGTTTTTTCATAATACTAAATTTACTTTATGGTTTGTATTTCAAATATTTTCCTGTTGATAGATTATAGATAACAATATACAAATATAGTATTATTAGAAATGGAATCGCTATGATATTGAATCTTTTTTATGTCCTGTGCCTCTAAAAAAATAGGTGCATATTATTTTAGAGGCTGTTTATTCGGAAAATTATAGTAAGTTTGCTATGGAATTTGAATACAAGTGTTTCAGCGTAAGATAATACATATCGATATGGACGCTTTCTACGCTTCTGTAGAACAGCGTGATCATCCGGAACTTCGTGGCAAACCCTTGGCGGTGGGACATGCCGAGGAGCGGGGAGTTGTGGCAGCAGCCAGTTATGAAGCCCGTCGTTACGGGGTTCGTTCTGCCATGTCTTCTCAGAAGGCGAAACGTTTATGTCCCCAGCTTATCTTTGTATCCGGAAGAATGGACGTTTATAAGTCCGTCTCCCGTCAGATACACGAAATCTTTCATGAGTATACTGATATAATCGAGCCTCTGTCTTTGGATGAGGCCTTTTTGGATGTTACGGAGAATAAGAAAGGAATCTCTCTGGCAGTTGATATTGCAAAGGAGATAAAACTTCGTATCCGGGAACAGTTGAACCTGGTCGCATCTGCCGGAGTCTCCTATAATAAATTTCTTGCAAAGATTGCATCGGACTATCGGAAGCCGGACGGACTGTGTACCATACATCCTGATCAGGCGCTGGACTTCATAGCAGGACTTCCGATCGAATCTTTTTGGGGAGTAGGACCTGTGACAGCAAAGAAGATGCATTTGCTTGGTATTCACAATGGTCTTCAATTACGTAAATGCTCGCTCGAAATGCTGACGGCCTACTTTGGAAAGGTGGGGGCACTCTATTATGAATGTTCGCGGGGGATTGACGAGCGTCCGGTTGAGGCAGTTCGTATTCGGAAGTCTATCGGTTGTGAACGAACGCTGGAAAGAGATATATCGGTCCACTCTTCCGTTATCATCGAATTGTATCATGTAGCGGTAGAATTAATAGAACGTCTTCAACGTAAAGAGTTTAAAGGAAATACATTGACTCTGAAGATCAAGTTTCATGATTTTAGTCAGATAACCCGAAGTATTACGCAGACGCAGGAGCTGTATACATTAGACCGCATCCTTCCACTCGCTAAAGAGTTACTGAAAAGTGTGGAGTACGAACAGCATCCTATCCGCTTGATCGGGCTTTCTGTTTCCAATCCGAAAGAGGAGGCAGATGAACAACATGGAGTTTGGGAGCAGCTCAGTTTTGAGTTTAGCGATTGGGAATAAAGTTCAGGTTTTACCATCGGTGGAAATTTTATAGAAGCTCAAATAAAGTTTCTGTTTATAATAAACGACCGCTCCTTTGGGGTAAATCGAGCAGTTGTTTGAGTCAAATTAAGCGGTCGTTCGAGTCGAATCAAGCGGTCGTTTGATATGAAACGACCGCTTGATTGCATCCAATCAACAGGATGTTTTTCAAACGGAATGTCTGTTTACTCTGAATGAAGGCTCTGTTTGCCCTAAATAGAATGTCTGTTTGCTTTGAACAGAGCGTCTGTTTCACGGGTGGGGTGAGAGCTTCTGAATGTACTTTTTTTGAAGTCTGTACTTTTTTGTCATGAGGTTCGTATGATTTGCTCACCTTACTTTTTGAGAGATGCGTTATCTTTGCCATACTTAAACGAACAAAATACCATGAATCGAATGAAGCATTTAATTTGTGTTTTTCTGTTAGCTGCCTTTGGAAGTTTCTCTTTCAAAGCCAATGCCTATACAGAACGCGATATGCTGCAAAAAGCGGCAGATGAAACTACGTTGAAAAATGTGCTGGTAATGAAACAGGCATGGGTGCCTTATCCAGCCTATACTGACCGTGCCGCTTGGGACTCATTGATGGGGCCCAACAAGCAGCGCCTTATCGCGGCAGGCGAGAAACTCCTCGACTACAAATGGCAACTGATCCCTGCCACCGCCTATCTTGAATATGAGCGGACCGGTAATCGTAAAATCATGGAAGTTCCCTATGACGCCAACCGTCAGGCATTGAATACGCTGATGCTGGCAGAACTGGCGGAAGGCAAAGGACGCTTCATCGATCAGCTGCTCAACGGAGCTTATATGAGTTGCGAAATGAATTCATGGGTACTGTCTGCTCACCTGCCCCGGCAAAGCAGCAAACGTTCTCTTCCTGATTTCCGCGAACAGATCATTGATCTTGGTTCCGGCGGATATGGTGCATTGATGGCTTGGGTGCACTATTTCTTCCGTAAACCTTTCGACAAAATCAATCCGGTGGTTTCTCTGCAAATGCGCAAAGCTATAAAGGAGCGTATCCTTGACCCTTATATGAACGATGACGATATGTGGTGGATGGCGTTCAACTGGCAGCCGGGCGAGATTATCAATAACTGGAATCCTTGGTGCAACTCCAATGCTTTGCAGTGTTTCCTTTTGATGGAGAACAATAAAGACCGTTTGGCAAAAGCTGTATACCGTTCGATGAAATCGGTAGATAAGTTTATCAACTTTGTGAAGTCTGACGGCGCTTGCGAAGAAGGGACTTCTTATTGGGGACACGCGGCAGGTAAGCTTTATGATTATTTGCAAATACTTTCCGATGGTACGGGTGGCAGAATATCCCTGTTGAATGAACCGATGATCCGGCGTATGGGAGAGTATATGTCCCGTTCTTATGTCGGTAATGGTTGGGTGGTGAACTTTGCCGATGCTTCCGCGCAAGGTGGTGGCGATCCTCTGTTGATCTATCGTTTTGGTAAAGCGGTAAACAGCGATGAAATGATGCATTTTGCCGCTTATCTGCTGAATGGTAGAAAACCGTATGCGACCATGGGAAACGATGCGTTCCGCTCGCTCCAGTCTCTGCTTTGCTGCAATGATCTTGCCAAAGAGACTCCAAAGCATGATATGCCGGACGTGACTTGGTATCCCGAGACGGAGTTCTGTTACATGAAGAATAAGAATGGAATGTTCGTGGCTACCAAAGGCGGATTCAACAACGAAAGTCATAATCATAATGATGTGGGAACGTTTTCCTTATACGTGAATACAATTCCCGTAATCCTTGATGCAGGAGTAGGTACATATACCAAGCAGACATTCGGTAAAGACCGTTACACCATCTGGACAATGCAGAGTAATTATCATAATCTGCCGATGATTAATGGTATACCGCAGAAATACGGACAGGAATACAAAGCGACAAATACCATTTGCAATGAAAAGAAACGCATATTCTCTACTGATATTGCTGCCGCCTATCCGTCGGAAGCAAAAGTGAAAAGCTGGATTCGGTCGTATACACTGGATGACCGGAAACTGACGATTACCGACAGCTACACGCTGGATGAGGCCGTAGCTCCCAATCAGGTGAATTTCATGACTTGGGGCAATGTCACTTTCCCGTCCTTGGGCAAAATTCAGATTGAAGTAAAGGGGCAGAAAGTGGAACTGGACTATCCGATTCAGTTCAAAGCCGAACTGGAAACAATCCAATTGGACGATCCGCGCCTCTCTAATGTATGGGGTAAGGAGATTTATCGCATCACACTAAAAACAAACGAAAAGAAAGAATCTGGAAATTATAAGTTTGTTATTCAACAAATAAAATAGGATTCAGCAAGCAGAGTGAAAATAAGAAATAACGTATAAACAATAAAATCGCAGTAAGATGAAAAAAGTATTATTAGTTAGTCTTGTGGCTATCGCAGGAGTAAGCGTCAGTGCGCAGAATCTGATCAAAAATGAAAAGTTTGCTACGGAAGTAACGAACAAGGTAACCAACCCTAACAAGGCTACGGCAGGTGAGTGGTTCATTATGAATAATGAGGCGGACGGAGTGACAACAATTGCTTGGGAGCAGACCGGAGATGCCAAGTATCCGAACGCGATGAAAATAGATAATTCGGGTGCTGAGAAGAATACATCCTGGTATAAAGCGTTTCTTGGTCAACGTATTACAGACGGCTTGGAGAAAGGTATCTATGTGCTGACTTTCTATGCAAAAGCAAAGGAGGCAGGAACTCCGGTCAGCGTATATATCAAGCAGACGAATGAGGAAAAAAATGATAACGGCAAGCTTAACACTACTTTCTTTATGCGCAGGGATTACGATGCTGATGCCCAGCCTAATGCTTCCGGTGCGCAATACAACTTCAAAATTAAGGATGCCGGCAAATGGACGAAGGTAGTTGTTTACTATGATATGGGACAGGTCGTAAATGCAATCAGTAGCAAAAAATCAAATCCTGCTCTGGAAGTCTCCGATACGGATGATGACGCTGCAATCCTGAAAGACTGTTACGTGGCTATCCTTGGACAGAATAAGGGTGGTGTAGTAGAAATCAGTGATGTGACTTTGAAGAAGAAATAAAAAGAAAAAAAAGAAAGAGCGGAGAACCAGTGTGGTTGCTCCGCTCTTTTCATGATATATATTAGTGTGTTTAATTACATGGCAGGCTGCTTCGTCAGCAGTTTTTGAAGTTTACCATTCAAGGTTTGGCACATTGCACCGTTTCCCATTGCTTGATAACGTTTAATACGGTACTGTAACATCATGATTTTTTCATTTGCATTCTTTTTCATAATTTGTTTCCTCTTTTTTTGCCCTCCACGTTTTGAAGAGCGGTTTTACATCTTGTTTTCTTTATTAACACTGCAAAGATACAAAATGTTTTTGAATTATATGCTGTAAAACATAAAAATCTTCTTTTTCTTATGAATTTTCTTTTTATAAGAGGTTCGGACACGGAGATGTTACAAACCTGTTACAATTTTCCCGTTCTCTTTCCTTGATGACAATATTATTCTTATCTGTCACATTTTTATATACTTATCTAGGCATTCAGAAAATATTCTTGTATTTTTGTGAATCAGCAATCTTATTATCTAAAAATAAACCAAACACTCTTATGAAGACATTCATTCATCTTTTATCCGTTCTTATCCTGTCTGTTGTGCTGTATGCCTGCAACAACGCTCATTTTCTGAAAGAAGAGAATTATCGGAATCAAGTGACCGAAGACTTTGAACAGAAAAAGCAGGCACTTCCTCATGGAGACCTGTTTACTGTTTTTTCGAATCCTGACTTGTCTGTATATGAGCAGGAAGCTCTGATGTTTCTCTATGCTTATATGCCGATAGGGGATGTGACGGATTATTCAGGAGATTATTATTTGGAGAATGTTCGCTTGTCCGGGCAGACGCGTACTGAGATGCCTTGGGGAGATCAGATTCCAGATGAATTGTTCCGGCATTTTGTGTTGCCTGTCCGGGTGAATAATGAGAATTTGGATGACTCACGTCGGGTGTTTTATGGAGAATTGAAGGATAGGGTGAAGCATCTGTCCATGAAGGACGCTATTCTGGAAGTAAATCATTGGTGCCATGAAAAGGTAGTCTATCGTCCAAGTGATGCACGTACCAGTTCGCCGTTGGCATCGGTGAAGACAGCGTATGGGCGTTGCGGAGAAGAATCCACATTTACTGTGGCTGCGTTGCGTTCGGTGGGGATTCCGGCACGGCAGGTATATACTCCCCGTTGGGCGCATACGGATGATAATCATGCCTGGGTAGAAGCGTGGGCGGATGGCCAGTGGTATTTCTTCGGAGCTTGCGAGCCCGAACCGGTTTTGAATCTCGGATGGTTCAATGCTCCTGCCAGTCGCGGGATGCTGATGCATACAAAGGTGTTCGGTCGCTATACCGGTCCGGAAGAGATTATGCTTGAAACGCCGAATTACACGGAGATCAATGTGATAGACAATTATGCGCCTACTGCCAAAGCTACAGTGACGGTGACGGATACGGAAGGACATCCGGTATCAGGTGCAAAAGTGGAATTTAAGATATACAATTATGCTGAGTTCTATACGGTAGCCACGAAATATACCGATGCCGAAGGTAAAGCCTTCCTCACTGCCGGCAAGGGAGATATGTTGGTATGGGCATCCAGGGATGGAAAATTCGGATATGCTAAACTGTCGTTTGGAAAAGAAGATGCTTTGAAGTTATCTTTAGATAAGAAAGAAGGTGAAAGCTATACACTTCCGATGGATATTGTTCCTCCGGTAGAAGGGGCTAACCTTCCCGAAGTAACTCCTGAACAACGGGCGGAAAATGACCACCGGATAGCACAGGAAGATTCGATCCGCAATGCATATGTGGCAACGATGATGACAGATGAACAGGCAAAAGAATGGGTGAACGGACTGTACGGGAATATATTGCAACCTGAAACTATGAAAGATAAGTTGGCAGCTTTTCTGGTTGCTTCGCGCGGAAACCATCAGACATTGAAGGATTTTCTTTCAGCTATCAGAAAGGAGAAAAAACATATTTCATGGGAGGAAATGCGGGGTATGTGGTTATTAGAGAATATCTCGGCAAAAGATCTTCGTGACGTGACACTCGATGTACTGAACGATCATCTGAAAAACACATCGGATGGAGAAAAAACGGACGCTGATCTGGTGAAAAGGGCGTTGCTCAATCCTCGCATAGCGAATGAGATGCTGACTCCTTATAAAAAGGTACTTTATGATGCAATTTCTGAAGCAGTCTTGAAATCGGCACCTGTTGATGCCGCTCATGATGCCAAAGCATTAATAGAATGGTGCAGAAAAGAGATCAAGATCGATAACGAACTGAATTCTCAGCGGATTCCTGTTTCTCCGATGGGAGTATGGAAGTCGCGTGTAGCTGATGAGAAGTCCCGTGATATCTTCTTCGTAGCAGCTGCCCGGAGCATAGGGATACCAGCCTGGATTGATGAAGTGACCGGGAAGGTTCAGTATGCAAGTGATGGGCTTTCTCCGCAGGATGTCAACTTTGAGACTTCGCAGTCCACACAATCTCGTACCGGCATGTTGAAAGCCAGCTATACTCCGATACGTTCTTTATCCGATCCTAAATACTATTCTCATTTCACTATCTCCAAGTTTAAGAACGGCACGTTCCAACTGCTCAATTATGACGAAGGCGATGTAGATATGGGTGGTGGTGCTACGTGGTCGAATCTCCTGAAAAACGGAGTAAAGCTGGACGAAGGTTATTATATGATGGTGACCGGAACCCGCCTGGCTAGTGGTGCGGTACTCTCCAATACCACATTCTTCACTATCGAACCGGATAAGACGACTACTGTTGATCTTGTGATGCGTGAAAGTAAAGATCAGGTGCAAGTGATCGGTAATTTCAATTCCGAAGCTACCTATCGTCCGGTAGGAGGTACAGACCTGCAAAGTATCCTGCAAACCTGCGGACGCGGCTATTTTGTGGTTGCTGTTCTCGGAGTGGGGCAGGAGCCTACCAATCATGCTTTAAGAGATATTGCGGCTTTGCGTAGCGAGTTTGAACAGTGGGGGCGTAAAATGGTCTTTCTTTTCCCTTCGGAAGAGCAATATAAAAAGTTCAACACCCATGAATTTAAAGATCTTCCTTCTACCATTGTTTATGGCATTGATGTGGATAACAGCATTCAAAAACAGATTGTTGATGCGATGAAGTTGAATCAATCAACCCTGCCTGTCTTTATCATTGCCGATACCTTCAATCGTGTGGTCTTTGTTTCTCAAGGATATACGATCGGTCTGGGAGAGCAATTGATGAAAGTAGTACATGGATTATAAAGAGGAGCCAGAGTGCAATAATCGTTAATTCTTACCATTAATACATTGTTATTGGAAAAGAATGATTACGTTTGCAGCAAAATTATGGCAAAGTACATTTTTTGCATATTAACATGCGCATTTCTGGCTTTGGGATTTACTCATATTTCCAATAAAGAATTGCAGGGATTTCAGAAAGAAACTGAGGTCCCGGCAATTGATATGCAATACAATGCGGGAGCAAATTGCAGTGTCTCTTCTGCCGGTTTCGATAAATCATGTAAAGATACTCATTCATTGCTGACTGACGGAACTTACGGCAGTAAGGTCAGTGACTGCATTTTTGATAACCTCTCTTTTCCGAGAAGCATTGTTCCTTTCAAGAATCTGAGATTTAATACAAATACTGCAATAATACAGATATTGAGCTCACTGAATACGTTGCTTCCGGAGGAACGTCTGAGCCATACCTGTTTTGATGTCAATTACACTAAATATTCGTGTAAATACTACGTCTATACATTAGCCCATATTCTTATTTAGGCTGCATTATTTTCCATTGGCAGGGTGAGGTATATCTTTTCTCTCTGCCCCTCCTTTTATTTATTGTTCCTATAAGCGTGTGATATATTTCCCGGATACCTAATCAAGTATCGGGATCAGGATATTGTGTTTTCGTTGTGAAACGGGAGTTACGTCGTATAGAAGCAAAGATGTATACCGAAGTGATTCAAGCAAATAACATCTGCCGATTGTTTCTATATGGGTGATGAGGAGTGCCCAATGGGATTTAACTTTCATGTGTGTCTAAATTTTAATAATGATTTACCATTGGGCGCCTCTTCTTTTTTTTGAATATTATATTATAAAACCTATATTTTTTATTGCTATGATTGATTTATTAATATCTACTTTCGCTATGATGGGGCTCACCTTTCTCATCGGTTTTTTTGTTGCGGCAGTCATCAAACTGATTGCTTATGCGGCAGATTCTTTTGATTTTTATAGTTCTCACCGTTTGGAGCTGCTGCGGTTACATCGCTGGCGACAACACCGGCAGAAAGTAGAAAGGCTTGTCAGACAGATGCCTCTTCCGGACGAAGGGACTTTAGGAGATTATCGCGAAGATTTCAGCCGTGGAATCAACCGGAATGTTTCCAGCTATTCCGGTTATTATCATGGAGTAAGTCCGGGTGCGTCGGAAGAGAATCTGATGGATTATTATTATCCGCGGGATACACGTGAGTTCTTTCTCAAAGAAGAAGAACTGGCGCATGTCAACAAGAAAAATACAAAGAAATCTATTACCAACAAACAATAAAATGACGTTTATTTATGGAAAATATTGATTTTGCCACCCTCTTTCAGGGTATCGGCACAATGATGGAAAGCGGCTGGTTACTGGCTTCTGCCAGAGTCTTTCTGGTACTTCTCGGTTTGTTACTTATCTATCTGGGTTGGAAGGGTGTGCTCGAACCTATGGTTATGATTCCGATGGGATTGGGCATGGTAGCCATCAACTGCGGAACATTGATGATGCCGGACGGTACATTAGGTAACCTCTTCCTCGATCCGATGCTTTCGGATACGGATGACCTGATGAATACGATGCAGATAGACTTTCTGCAACCTGTCTACACGCTGACTTTCAGTAACGGGCTTATAGCCTGCTTTGTCTTTATGGGCATCGGAACTTTGCTGGATGTGGGCTTCCTGCTCCAGAAACCGTTTGCGAGTATATTCCTTGCTTTATGTGCCGAACTCGGTACGTTCCTTACCGTGCCCATCGCTTCCGCACTCGGACTGACTTTAAAGGAAAGCGCATCTGTTGCTATGGTAGGTGGTGCGGACGGTCCGATGGTGCTCTTTACTTCACTGGCTTTGGCAAAACATTTGTTTGTTCCTATCACGGTAGTCGCTTACCTGTATTTGGGACTGACGTACGGAGGGTATCCATATCTGGTCAAGCTATTAGTGCCCAAACGTTTCCGTGCCATTAAGATGGTGACTAAGAAGGCGCCGAAGAATTACGATGCCAAAGTGAAACTGGCTTTCTCTGCTGTTCTCTGCGCAGTACTTTGTTTCTTGTTTCCGGTTGCCTCTCCATTGTTCTTCTCCCTGTTTCTGGGTGTTGCTGTTCGTGAATCCGGTATGAAGCATATTTATGATTTTGTCAGTGGTCCGTTGCTCTATGGCTCGACCTTTATGTTGGGAGTGTTGCTGGGCGTACTTTGTGATGCACATCTGTTGCTCGATCCGAAGATTCTGAAATTGCTGGTATTAGGTATCGTCGCACTTTTACTTTCCGGTATCGGAGGGATTATCGGAGGATACATCATGTACATTGTCAAACGGGGAAATTACAATCCGGTGATCGGTATCGCAGCCGTTAGTTGCGTACCTACCACCGCAAAGGTTGCCCAAAAGATAGTAAGCAAAGACAATCCCGATTCATTCGTATTGGGAGATGCCTTGGGAGCCAATATTTCAGGAGTAATCACCTCGGCTATTATTACCGGTATTTATATTACGATTATCCCTTATTTATAAACAGGTATGCTATTGCAGGACTATAAATCGCTGTTTATCGCAGTTTTCAGCTTTTTATAGCCTGAATAGTATTTATCACTCTTTGGGCGGTGGTTACATTTCGTTCGTATTCGTCGATATGTACAGTGCCGCCCATCGATACTGATTCGTTTTTATACTTCATATCGCTCTTGATACTTTCCCGTGCGGAGAAATGAAACTCCTGTATTCCGGTTTCCGAAGCAATGCGGGCGATATTCTTTTCGTTCACACCACATCCGGCAAGTAGGATAATTCTTCCGGAAGCCTGTGTCTGCAATGCTTTTAGCAGGGGGATTCCTAGTTCGGCGGTAGCTTGCTGACCGGAAGTAAGGATACGGTTACACCCCAGTTCGATAATCTGCTCCAAAGCCTTTTCAGGATCACGACATACATCAAAGGCACGGTGAAAAGTTACTGATAACCCTTGTGAGGCTTTCATTAACTTTTGCATCACAGGAAGGTCGATTTCCCCGTTTGCCGTCAGACAACCGAATACCACTCCGTCAGTTCCCAACTGCCGTGCCATTTCTATATCTTTCAGCATCGTTCTCACTTCGATGGGAGAATAAAGAAAATCCCCACCCCGCGGACGGATAATGACATGCAGACGAGTCGTTGTCAGCATGTCGCGTGCTGTCGATATCTCTCCGTAAGAAGGAGTTGTCCCGCCTTCCGGAATACCTGCACATAACTCTACCCGATTGGCTCCGCCTGCCTGTGCTGCCAGACAGCTTTCTACGGAATTGGCACAGACTTCAAATTGGTACTTTTTCATAAGCTGATACTTTTAGACTGCATGCTGCTGCGTGATACTGCAAACATGAGAAATGAATGATGATAAACTAAACAAGGGCGAATTGCTTCGCCCTTGTATTGAATCTTCTTTTGAATATTTACTTATTTAGCGAAGCTGACCGCACGTGTTTCACGGATAACGGTAATCTTCACCTGTCCCGGATAAGTCATCTCGTCCTGAATCTTCTTGGCGATTTCACCGGACAAGCTTTCAGTTTGCTTGTCATCGATCTTATCGGCACCTACGATCACGCGGAGTTCGCGTCCTGCCTGAATAGCGTATGTCTTGGTCACACCCGGATAAGCCATAGCCAATTGTTCAAGATCGTTCAGACGTTTGATGTAAGCCTCTACGATTTCACGGCGTGCGCCCGGACGTGCACCGGAGATAGCATCACAAACCTGTACGATAGGAGCCAGCAGACTGGTCATTTCCGTTTCGTCGTGGTGAGCACCGA